>Ga0160428_1000305_pt1 | contig 58552 bp, 61 predicted proteins | sample SolpanmetagenomM_FD_108198 | JGI IMG/M metagenome (GOLD analysis project Ga0160428, IMG submission 108198) | Solar panel surface microbial communities from Lawrence Berkeley National Laboratory, California, USA - M | ecosystem: Engineered > Built environment > Solar panel > Unclassified ... | reverse complement strand
TTCTTCCCAGCCCACACAACTTACCCCTCCATCCTCGGAGAAATGTTCTCTGCGGCCTTTAACGCTCCCGCTTTCAACTGGCTCTGCTCCCCCGCCTGCACTGAGCTTGAGACAGTGGTCATGGACTGGGTGGCACAGATGCTGGATCTGCCAGAGTGTTTCCTAAGCACCGGAAGCACCAATGGAGGCGGTGTCATTCAAGGAAGTGCCAGTGAAGCCATTGTCGTCGTCATGATCGCGGCACGAGAAGCAGTCGTGCGAGCACAGCTAGAGAAGGAGGGCCTAATGGAACAGCCCAACGAAACTGAAGACCAGCGAATAAAACGAGAAGACCGCGCCGCTGAGATCAAAGGCAAACTCGTCGCCCTTGGTTCCGAAATGTCTCATAGCTCTACTCAAAAAGCGGCGAATATGCTCGGTGTACGCTTCCGCTCCGTCCGAGCAGGTCAGGATACGCAATTTCGTATGACCGCTGCCAATTTACGCAAAAAGCTGCAGGAGTGCAAGGATAATGGGCTTACGCCTTTCTACCTCACTTCAACCATTGGCACGACAGGCACATGCGCAGTCGACGAGCTGAGCGAAATTGCTAAGATTAAAGAAGAATACCCATATCTGTGGCTACACATTGATGCCGCATACGCTGGCTCTGCACTAATCTGTCCCGAATACCGTGCTCTAGCTGAACATTCGGCGCTCCAGCATTTCGACAGTTTCAACTTTAACATGCATAAATGGCTCCTTGTCAACTTTGATGCTAGCTGCTTGTACTTGCGCAATCGTGTGCCTCTACTCACAGCCATGTCAATCACACCATCATATCTGCAGAATCCAAGCTCGTTGGCTACGCATGAGAACATTACAGACTACCGGGACTGGCAGATTCCGCTTGGCAGAAGATTCAGGGCGTTAAAGATCTGGTTCGTGATCAGGACGTATGGTGTCAAGGCAATGCAAGAGATGATTAGGAGACATGTTGCGCTGGGAGAATTCTTTGCAGAGAAAGTGCGACGAGATGGGAAGGGACTACTTGACATTGTGGCCGGGCCTGCATTCGCGCTTACGGTCATACGGTGTCGTGTTCCGTCCGAGAAGAAGAAAGCGGTGAATGGACATGCGGAGGAAGTGCTTCGAAGTGATGGAGATGGAAACGTGAAGGCATTGAAGCAAGCGAGTGCCGAGATGAATGATTTCAACAAGAAGTTGGATACGGCTGATCTGGAAGCGGATAATGGATTGACGAAGAAGGTGGCTGAGCTGATTAATGCTAGAGGTGAAGTCTTTCTAACGCCAGCAGTGGCAGATGGGGTAAGTGTCATTAGAGTCGTAAGTGCGAATGAGTTGGCGGACGAGAAACATGTTGGAAAGGCATTTGAGATCATTTTGGCAACGACGGAGGAAGTGCTCAAGGGCATGTAGAAGAGAATGATGTTACCAATAAACATAGTTTATTATGTATATACGAAGTTCATTAAGCACCTTCAGTTCATTCCTTGAGGGAAGACAAACCATCATGAAAACATTAAGCAATCTCGCCCCATGAGACAACATATCTTCCACACCTACTTGCTACCACCACCAAGAGCGTTGGACACACTGTTGGCAGCATTGCCCAAGGTCTCCTGTGCCTGCTCAGCATAACCCTTTCCTCCTGATTGAGCATCGTCGGCACCACCGCGCACAGTGTCTGATGCTTGCTGGGTGGATGACTTGTTTGAGTCGCCCTGTACGGTGCCAGCTACCTTATCGGCTGCGCCAGAGAGGTTCTCGGAGGCCTTGAGTAGAAAACGCGTGTTAGTGACAAGTTCTTTGGTGTATTGAGAAAGCAAGGAGGGGGAAAACCAGGTAGGTAACTATGCTGTGTGCAGAAGGAGAAAGTAGTTACCTTGTCGGTGTATGACTTCTGGGAGTCTGGGGTGGCCTTTTCAGACAGTTGTTGGCCAACACCTTTACGTCTGGAGGGTGTATCAGTAAAGCTTCTAGCGCTGCTGTATTCCACTGTATGGAAGATGAGACATACCCTGCGTCAGACATGATTGATTGTAGTAAAGATGGGTAAATTTGGTTTGGTATAAAGTGTGTGAAGAATAGGTGAGATGTTTACAGAAGATTGTTTGTGACGAAGGAGGGGAGAAGAGGGGGATGGGATGGCCCAGCTATCTATACTGGGTACTGGGTAAAACACCAAGACCAAGCTACCGCACGCGCGGCACAGCCTGCGAATCACATCATCAGGATCACATCATGGTCACACCATGGTCAAGATAGCGAGTAGCGAATCACACGTGCAGTGAAAGTCACTAGCATACCAGGTAATCCCGGTCATATACAAGAAGCGACGACGTGGGAGGATGTTTGCGATAAGAGATGTGACGTTGTTGGCGGGGCTGTTTCACCAGTCGACGGAGCGAAAGCCGCAGTTTCTGATTGGTCCAAATCTAGATATACAATCACCTCGGACTGGTGTATGGACAATCTGAAACACCATGTAAACAACCACCACGTCTGTTTTCGAGCCAAGAGCTCCTGATATCTGCCGCAATGAGGAAGACATTGCTACTTGTCTTCATACATGGTTTCAAAGTAAGTAGACCAGCCTCTATCTTACCGCGTACATGTTCTCCCTCGACCTCCATTGTATACACCGTATTAAAAGCAATACAGGGCACAGATGAAACCTTCTGCAAATTTCCCACCGACCTCACAGCCTCTTTGTCTCTCTCCCTTCCCGACATCACCATGGAACCTCTCGTCTTCCCCACATTCGAAACACGAGGCACCCTCGAGTCCACTGTCCATCGCTTTCGCGCATGGCTCACTGACAAAGTCATCGATCTCGAGATCAAGAAGGGCACAAAAGATGCTTCAAGAGATATGATGGCAGGTGAAGGAGTCAGAGTCGTGATACTGGGTCACAGCATGGGTGGAATCGTAGGAGCAGAGGCTGTCTTAGCTATTGCAGGAAAGACGCCCACGGTTGCATCCTCCTCTTCTGTCGACGATGCTGCTCAGGCGGGTGCTCAGGAAGGCGCAGAACAGCAACCTATCAAGGCAAATTCACCGATGGAAGCAGAGTCTACGGAAGAAGCACAACAAGGTCCACCGCTCGTGACGACACCCAATTTCCCATATATCACCGCTCTCCTTGCCTTCGATACACCATATCTTGGCCTAGCTCCCAGCATGATCTCACACGGTGCAGAAACTCATTGGAATACTGGCAAATCACTCTACTCAACTGCATCTACCCTTCTCGAATCTCTCCGCTCCCAATCTCCTGCGAATGCAGGAGCACGAGCACCCGCAGGTGCGCTTCCTGCACCATCGGCAGCAGATGCTGCATCTGCTTCTACAAGTGCAAATGGAGGATGGGGAAATTGGACCAAACTAGCCATGTACGGCGGCGCCGCAGCATCCTTAGCCAGCGCCGCAGGAGCAGCAGCCTATCTGAAACGGGACGTCATCGGCCAAGGCGTCAGCAGTGCAACAGCAGGTCTCACAACAGGCTGGACCTGGGTGACAAGTCATCTCGAATTCGTTGGCTGTCTAGCCAGAGGCGAAGAATTGCAGCGACGTTTAGCTGGCGTTTGTGCATTGACTGAGGTGGAATCCGGATCTTCAAGACGCGCATTGGGGTTCGCGCAATACTACACTGTGCTGGGCAAAGCTGCTGCACCATATGTGGGAGGTAAAGCAACAGGAGGAGATCAGGAAAGGAGATTTTGTAACATGCCGAAAGGAGATAGTATGCGGAAGTTTTGGACGCCGGCTAAGAATGATATGGCGCAAGATGAGGTTACGGCACATATGGAGATGTTTAGTAAGTTCTTCTTGTTTCCTGTGAGTTCGATTTTGTGGCAGTTTATGCTTATTTGTGCCTGCTTTAGCGCCGGATAAGAATCCTGATTATTATCAAATGATCGAACGAGCGAGAGACTCGCTTGTGCGGTTTGTGGATCAAGAATGGTACAAGAACTCAAGCGATGGGGAGGATGAGGATGTGGATATACTATCGTGAAGGTAAGGAAGTCTTATTTGCTCAGAGTCTACCAGAGCCTGGATTACCTGGATTACTGCATCCTGGAGATCCACAACGTCCGTCTCAGCCACCAGAGCAGAGCTCCTGAAGACACCACCTTTAAGCGTATCATACTTCAGGAAGTATAAATGTGGCACATGTTGAGCATCTTACATTAGTCGGATATCTCTTTTACTGCTTCTATGGCCTTGTATTCTGCTGCGTAAATCAGCAGAGACTCCTCAGATCGCATGGCCATGATGAGACAAGCTCAAGACCTCATAACGATCAGGGCGAATCGAGCAACCGCATCGGCCTGTATGGCATACCGTGGTGCCACTCTGTATGGTTGTCAGAGCACAAAGCAGAAGCCGCCCCGTTGTCTCTCAGGGGGCGTGGGTTAGTCACAAGAGTATTCACCCACGTGGTAGGGAAGAAAGGTTCGAGGAGGAAGAGTCGATATGGGTAGCCATATGAGAGGATGTTGTGTGGCATAACTGGACTGTCATGCAGCCATACAGCGTATGTAGCATAGGGATAATGTGACGGCCAGGTGGACAACGAGATGTCATGCTACAAAAGAACTTTGGGATAAGACGCAAGACATCCAATATGAATATCAGTTGCTGGTATACTACCGTTTCGCAGCTTCGTGTAGTTGTTTCAGGTCTCTTTTAAACATCGTCCATCTCACTAAAATCGCTTCTTGCTCATTGCTTGCGCCATATTCTCGTATAAGAATCACTCTCGAATCAAACTCACTACACTCCCACAATAATCAAGGCACAAGAAGTCAGGTGCAAGAGGCAAAGTAAAAACCGAGCCAAATATAAAGGGGCTCCAGCACGATAAGATAAGGCCACCCAGAAACCGTACATTTCAGGGTCCAGTCCACACACCTATTTTGGCATTAGCGACGAGGACCTCCAATTCCGAACATACTAACGACATCACACACACAGTCGCCATTATGCGTACCTACGACGACTCCTTCTCTGGACAGAGGATTTACCCTGGAAAGGTTAGTCGAGATGTTTTGCGAAGCGTTGAGGATGGAAGAAAGATGGAATAAGAGAAATATAAAGGGCAGGCTATCTGTGTTGAATGGAGAAACAAACGAGACGCGAGATGAGGAATAAACTAGGTGTATGAACTGGAGAAAACATCCGTCGATCGTGCTGGACACTGAAAGAAATCGGCGACATGGGGTCAAAGGAGGAGGAAAACGGAAGCAGAACATGCAGAAACAAAGAAGCAAGATCACAAAGCTGACATTGGTTCTTTTCTCCACCTCTACAGGGCAAGCTCTACGTCCGTGGTGACAGCAAGATCTTCCGTTTCCAAAACGGCAAATCAGAGTCGCTTTTCCTCCAACGCAAGAACCCGCGCCGCATCGCATGGACCGTTCTCTTCAGACGCCAACACAGGAAGGGTATCTCTGAGGTACGCTAGCCAATCCATTTTCGCACACGTTCAAAAAACAAATACCATCACCATCAACAAATCACTACTACCGCACAAACCCATCTTCCACCTACAACAACTGCCCCACAAACCACCACAAACCACCACAACACAAGTGTTACCCAAAATCTAACACACCCCACAGGAAGTAGCCAAAAAGCGCACCCGCCGCACCGTCAAGCAACAGCGTGGCATCGTCGGTGCCTCCCTCGACGTCATCAAGGAGCGTCGCAGCCAGCGTCCCGAAGCCCGCGCCGCCGCCAGACAACAAGCCATTGCATCCGGCAAGGCCAAGAAGTCCGAGGAGGAGAGCAAGAAGAAGGCTGAGAAGGCTAAGACTGCTACTAAGACTGGTGGGACGTCGGTGAACAAGGTTAGCAAGCAGCAGGCGAAGGGCGCTGCGCCAAAGGTGCAGGCGAGAACTCGTTAAGGGATGTGGTGTTGATGTGGTGGTGGTATGAGATGAATGGCATGATTGGGACAGAGACGGTGAATCGAATGAAAAGAGCGAGCCGTTCTGTTTGTGAAAGCCTGTTGATGAAGATTGATGATGGTTGTCGTTTAGAACAATATCTCACTTTATGGCGCCAATGAAATGCGAATCAAGACATACTACCTTCGACAAGCAAAAAGACTACATGCGTGCGCATAAGACATACTACCTCCAAAGAAATAACACTACATGCGTGCACATATTGACTGTTATAAGGTCTCACGTTTCCTTTCTTCCTCGCTGACATAAAAGGCAGGTTCTGTTGAGTATATTTACCTTCATGCCATTACCACTATGCCAAACTTCACAACTTTATGTCACATAGCCGTCCATGACATAATGCGGTCATCATAACACGAGAGAAAGCTGTGAGTTGTGTCTAAGTTCCTGGGTTACAATGGCGACGGTACAAAAGATAACATGTTCACCCATCACCTTTCAACCAAGTTATGCTCTAGCTATGCTATGACTTCCAAAGGTCTTCCTATCGTTATATTATTGAATCGAGGTCTTTTGTCACGGTGGAAAATCTCGTGAGTCCTTGTGATACTGCTCCAATATCTTTCGAATACCTTCATTAAACACGCTTCATCGAGACATAAAGAAGGACGACATTAGAGCATATGCTGGTGCATTGCTATACTATTACTAATCCTAGTCCTACTCGATTGAGCACCAACACATTGCTGTATCCTGTCAATGGTGATTGCAGACTCGACGAGGATCTCTTCCTTCTGTCCTTATACCACCTCACCTCTTCCCGTGACATCATGTATACTTCCATAGTTTGGTCTTTCTAGTTCAGTTGCTGCCAAGAGCATTCGCTGGCTTGATGAATACGGTCTTGTGCTCGCCCTACGGACTGCCACTTGGTATGGTCGTCCGTTGAACATTCTGCTGTGACCAGCGAGCTCTGTGTCTGGCAACACCTTGACATAATCCGCCAAAACCCTTTCAGGTGTCGTCTCAGCCGGGAGGATCATACAAGCAGAATATCCTAGAAAGAATGGTCTATGAAAGGTAGCTTACTTTTGTGCTAGCTCGCGCAAGCAGCAGTCCACAGAAAATACATACAGCTGTCTCTGATTAGACTTCGCCAGCTCTGTATTCGCACACCCTTCGATCTCATGCTGTGCTGGAAAAACTGAGTATTGGCTAAGTCGTAGAGACGTCTTACCGTTCGCACAGTGAATTTGTTGGAGGTTTGGCTGACATGGTCTCTCTTTCTTTGCTCTAATTAGCTAACTCTTGTGTTTCCTCGGTAAGAACTCGCCAGCTCATCGATAGTCTCCAAGGTCTCTCGCGTGCCCATTGTTCCTCCTCCTGGGGCCACTGTCGCTTCTGTCGCTTCTGTCGCTCCTGTCGCTTCTGTTATCCTCTTGCGCCTCTTCGATGACATCCAACCGCTCTCCCGGAAACCAGGGGGTTGGCAAATGTTCGGACGTTCCTCCTTGCCCATGAAGATCCTCAGGTTCGTAGAGGGGATCCATCGGAGTTGTCAATCGCCTGACTACCAGTTCCGCCCTTCTTGCTGCTTCAGCCTCATCTGCTGCTCGTTCGGCCTCCGAGGGAAACGACGGAGGAGGACGCTCTCTGCTCCTTGGTGGCGAGTTGACCTCACGCCGCTCACGGATTATCTCAAAGTCAGAGGATTGCCGGACAGGAGGAGGTATAGGACGTACACGACGAGGCTTATCTATTTCAGCATCAGACAATGATGAGGCTGATCCCCGTCGTACAAGGGCGCGTTCGGAGTCGCGGCGTGAGGCCCAGCGAACCATACTTGGTCTCACTGGACTCCTGTCATTATCCTCGACGCCGTAAAGGACGTCCCTAACATTTCTTCGGAGATTCGGCATGTCCCTTGTGTTTCGATCAGGGCCGTAATTTGGCACTGACGGTGGCGGATTCGGCTGATACGGCGTCGGGTGTGTACCGCCAGATCCGCGTGGCACAACTTGGTAACCACTAGTTGGGGGCTGCGGATGTGGACTTGCGTCGTTTCCGCCTGATGTAGGTTGATAACCACGACTTCGCCTTGGGTCTGAACCATCGGTCGGTAATGGAGGTGGCGGGAGAATCTCACCTTCGTTTCCCTCGAATGGTCCCGAAACACGCAATGGTTCATCCAAAACATCACCCGATCTGGCAATGATGAATAGCACACAACTGATCATCGAGGTGGGCCTGAATCTAGAGAAGCGGTTGGTTTTGTTGGACGTCGTGGTATTGTCAAACGACTCCACGTGCAATAGACGCCATGGTACTGATGTTGTGAGCTGGTTCTGGTGGATTCTGTGAATTATAATATTTCGTAGACGTTGAGACAGTTTTGCGTAGTCCTTGAGACCAAATGAATTACCATCAACACTGAGAGGACCAAAGTGCGATGACATCCACGAATCCGAGAGCATTGCTGGGGTTTCGTCCACGTAAGTACCATCATCGGCGACGACCCAGGCGCTCCAATTCCCTCGTCCAATAAGTGCCTGCATATCAATACCAGTCTGGTCTCGCATATTGATCTTTGGTCGTCCTGCTCTCCATAATCTGGTAATTCTCCTGGTTGAACTTGATCATCAGAACAGGCATTCTTGCTTCAATGTGGTGATTGGTGGACTGACTTATGCTTTTTCCCACTACCTTTTTCTTCTTGTCCTTTAGATATGCTTGCGGAGGCGATGCGTAGATCGTCCTGATCCAGTGGTATTTGCCTATCTAGAATCTCCTCTACCTTAGAGGGCTGCAAAGATGTACTCAATTCCTTGCGCAAATCCTCCCGCCGATGCATAAGAGTGGCGTATCGTTGCTGGGCCTCATCTCTGTATTTTTGCACTGCTGCGTTGTCTTGAGCCCTTCTTTGCGCTTCTGCACGCTCCTGCGCCTTGATTTCTTCGTCAAAATCTGCTCGAGCCAGTGCATAGAGGCCCTCGCAAATGGCATCCAGCTTTGCATCCTCGTCTGGACCAGGCTCAGGAGCTGTGTTGACAGGATAGCTAGCTTCACCATAATCAATGTCAGGATTTGTTCGTGATTGCTGTCGGCTGGCTAGACGATTCCTTTGCAACTCTTCTTTGAGCACACGCTTAAGGTCTTTCTGAGTGCTCTCTCTGTCCTGTGGATCGGTGCTATGTTGGTTTAGTTTGTGCAGTGTGTATATCAGGTCAATAATACTCACCCGGCCCGTAACTGGTAGGATATCAGAGTTATGGTGATTTGCTGCTGGATCTCGACCAGGCGTGTCCTTAGCGCACGCAGTTGACTCTTATAGAATGGCCACGCACTTCGGCGGAGCCACTCATGATCCAAGTCATCCTTTGTGATGTTGGCAGTGTCCAGGGCCTTTCCGCCTTTCTGTAGCAGCTTCCGAAGTGTCTCGACAGCTTCTCTACAGTCCCCAACGTTCTTATGAGCACGCTTAACCCCAGCCTCAGTCAAATAATTGGTCTTAATATTTTGCTCAAGCAGATTTTCGACATCTACCACACAGCCTAGGAGATACTCTACCTCAGATGCAAGAGAACGTATCTCCGCCGGCGCTGCGCGCCAGTCTTGCACATACTCGGTAAGGGCTTTTGCAAAAGAAAGACCAGCAGCAGCGAAGGCAAATATCGCAGATGCCTCTCCTACTCCTGCCATGATTGACGCTTTTGTAGTTGTGGTATTGGGTGTGTGCTCGGTTGTTGTACAGTCGAATTAAAGACATACTCGAGTAAATAATGTAGAGGCCTATAAATACTGGCGCAAGTAGCCATCCGGAATCGGCGGGTGGCTAGTTATGTAGCCCTGTCACTGCATTAGCACATCCGCCATGCTTGATGTGGTAATCGGCCCCCATATCCTTCGCCACTGAATCGAAGGCTGCAAGCTGTGTTGAGACGTGTCATAGGTGAAACCACGTTGTACATAGTAGTGTTGAGATGATAAACACAAGGAGAATACCTTAGTATCTCATGAACACGAAGACGATGATAGTGATGCCGTGGCAGCAGCGATGGACCAAACAACACTCATCGATTATTAATCACATCGTCTTTGGATTGTGGCTTTTTTAAGCGCCGACGACATTATTTGATATTGATGTCTGGAAAGAAGACCAATGTATGAGGAATAAATTGTTCAGTGTTCTCATATCGTATATACATTCTCATGCCCTAGATATCATACAGATTTTAGAAGAAAGAACAGGCCTCATAAGCTCACACTGATCATGCCATTCCACTGTCACACAAAACACTCTATATCCCGCTCCTCTGGTAAAATTGGATCATCTGGGCAAAAGCGCTCTGAGCTCCGTAGTGTGCGTTGACAGCGTGTCCAACACCGTTAACAATGTCACTGTCGCTGTTCGAGTTGGCGTTGGGGAAGAGGACGGGCTGGACAGCAGCAGCCTGGTCGACGGGGTACAAGCAGTCACCCTGGCAGAAGATGACGTCCTCACCTCCGAGGACAACGTCGATGGAGCCGGTGTAGGCGGTTGCAGGAACGACTGGGGCGGTCAAGGTGAGTGCATCACCAACGGAGAATGGCTCTTTTTTAGCGTCTAGGCTGTTGAATATGCTTTGATCGTAATTGGGATACGTGTAGAAAGCGAACTGGTTGGCGATTGGGTTGCTGGTGACGAGGTATCCGTTTTGGAGAGCACCCAGACGAGCTGGAACATTCTGGTTTGCAATGGCGGAAGTGAAATCCGCGAAAGTGATTGGCAATCCAGAGGAAGAAAGCGAGAAACCCTGGAGGACAATAGCGTCAAGATCCGTAGGGTATTGAGCGGCAATACCGACAGACTGGATGGAGCCGTAAGAGTGACCAGCACCGGCAACCTTGGAGAAAGTCTTGTTGGAGAGCTTTCCGCCACGAAGAGACTGGATGAGAGAGTGGGCAATGTTCACTTGGAGAGTGGACTGAACGACCTGGATTGGGTCGGGGTGGTCAGAAAGACCGGTGCCTAGACGATCGTAGGAGAAAGTGGGGTATCCAGCGTCAGCGGCAGCGTCGACGAACGAGTAGCCGGAGGCAATGTCCCAGTAGTTCTTTGCGAAGCCAATTCCGTGGATCAGGAAGAGGATGGAGTTGTATGCATCGGGTGACTTGGCTGCGATGGGGTAGCACAGCTTGGCGTTGATGTTGTAGGTGCCGCTGGTGGTTTGTTGACCGACAATAGCGGAGGCAGGAAGTGTGGAGTTGACTGAGAGGTATTGCACGAAGAACTCGGTGACTGTTTGCTGGTTGGGGATTGTGGTGATTCCAATCTTGGAGGTCTGAGCAGAGGTAGTGACTGGAATGTAGCCAGAGATACACGATGCCCGGCCACCGGCGCTGGTGCTATATACTGGGGAGTTGAAACCGCTGGGGTTGATGACAAAGTTTACGGAGGAGAGACCCAAGAGGGATGTGACGGCGCCGAGGAGAGAAGCCATTTGTGTTTTGTGTATGTGGTAGTCTTTTGTGTAGGATGCGTCAAAGAATGTCTTAAAGATCTTGCTTGCTGAAGGTTTCAGAAGAACGAGTGAATGAAGTGGGTGGTTGGTCAAGTGAGTGTATGAGTTTGATGGAGAATAAAAGCAGACATTACAGGAAGCGCTCAGGCCTCTATATACTCTTTCTCCATCGTCTCAACATCCACCACGAACTAACTCATGGATCGTGGCTCAATATTTTGACAAATGTTAAGGTCGTCTCGTCTCAAGACTATCCAATGAACTCTAATACGTCAAGCTGGCCCCTGGTTGGCTTAGACAATGAATAATCACTAGCACGGGCTACTAGCCCCGTCTAGTCCATGCTCTAACGCCCACCTAGATCAAGTCGTGGATTTTCTTGACAAGCGAGATAGAAACAAGCTTTTCCTTTACTTTTACCCCTGGTTATAGGAAAGGCGTTACAATACGGCCAGGCACAGGGGGCATGATTTCAGGTACCGAAGCCGCCTCCCTTGTATCACATCTGGAATACGAGCTCCTCGTTTTGCTTCCAATGGACGTGAGACGTTCACAGCACTCTTCCATGATTGCACACGCACACGGCCATGGTTCTAGGAAGCAATTTGACTTGGGAAAGAAACATGATAAGGCAGGCAAGGTTTTCAGCGGTTTATTGCGTAAATCTTGGCAGAAGGCGAAAGAAGTGTCTGATGCGGGCGCACCGCCGTCCTGAACCTGCGATCGTGCTCGGTCTTGGGTCGTGCTACTAATAGCATTCACCTCCTTGCCTCGAAAAGTCGGTCTGAAACGCCAACGAGACAGGTCCTTGCAGCAAGATACATGTATATTTAGGTCGGCTAAATGCAGATGGGTATTTTGCCTCAAAACCATTGCACTAGCCTCTCAGGCACTTCGGCCTCACGTTCCCCGCTTACCCCTCTTCCAATGCAAGACGTAATGCGGTGGTGTGAAAGAAAAGATGCATATAAGTCCTCCTGCAGGCTTCTGCAAGCGTCCTGAAGCAGCAGAAAAACTAATATGAAGACGAACGTTGCTGCTATAGCTCTGTCGGGCTTTTTGAGCAAGGCAGTCCAGGCCGTGCCTAGCCCCAGCTCATTAGGCAGTGATCTGCAGATTCTATTGCACAATGATCTCTACGGTCTGTCCCTAAATACCGATTATTGACTCGAATCTTCTGCTCACACTTTCCAGGCAATGAGAGTTCAAGAAATGAAGCCGTGATTGTCCTCGGGACTCCTCAGACAAAAAGTGCTGCTGCGAGTGATTGTGCTGCTTTGGGCGAGAGTCTATGGACACCTCCATCCGATCTCAGCGCCAACAACTTCTTGACCTACCTTGCCTATCAAAATGGCAGTAATGCTACCAGCCAACCAGGTCATTGGGGACCTTGGAAGGAAAAGCGAGGTTACCCACCTCAATTTGGCCCTCCATCTCACGGCCCTCCTGGTGGTTCTTGGGGTCCTCCTGGCCATGGTGGTCCTCCTGGTGGCTGGGGTTCCCCTGGAGCTCAACAGCAACAGTATTTCATTGCAAGCATGGGCCCGGGTGGTGCTTGTCAAGCCATCACACCGGCTGGTCAAGTTGGTACTGTTAACTGCAACGCTGTTCTTCCTGCTTTGTGTACACAGAGTGCTCAACTATCTGGCATCAACAATACCGATACTAGTGTTGGTCTCCAGACTGAGGTCACTTCTGGTGCTGCTACCTTTGTTGGGTATCGTGATTTGCTCAGTTTCAGATTCTTGGGCATGCGCTACGGCACTTACCCTAAGCGCTTCACCTACTCATCCGTCTACAATGCTACTGGCACAGTTTCAGCTCTCCAGTTTGGCAACATCTGTCGCCAAATTGACGCTATCACTAACGTCAATGACGGCGATGAGGACTGCTTGATGGCCAACGTCTACACGCCTTCTCTCCCAAATCCGCAGGACAAGAATCCCAAGTTGAAGCCAGTAATGTTGTGGTATGTAACTCAGACTATGAGATAAAAGTACAGTGCTGATCACACGTCAACAGGATCCATGGTGGTGGCTATAATAATGGATACGGCAGTGATCCAACTTTCGATGGTGGCAACCTGGCGTCCCGTGGTGACGTGGTCGTAGTTACAATCAACTACAGACTCAACGACTTCGGATACCTCGTGCTCAACAACACCGGCGAGCCTACAAATGGCAATTACGGTCTCTCTGACCAGGTCACGGCTCTTGCTTGGGTGCAGGCCAATATCAAAGCCTTTGGTGGAGATCCCTCCCTAGTGACAATCTTTGGCCAGTCCGCAGGAGCCGGAAGTGTCAGAGCTCTGTTGTCTTCGCCACCAGCTTCCGGTCTGTTCTCTGCAGCTATTCTGCAGAGCAGTCTTTCACTTACTTCGTACACTCATTATCTGTCCACAGACCAGGAGATCATCATGCAAACTAACACGATCCTCAACAAAACTGGCTGTGCAAGTGGCAATGGTGCTGATGAGCTTGCTTGTCTTCGCGCTTATAACGCTAGTGGTCTTCTTACCATTGGTACAACTGCTAGCCAGGTTGTTGTGGACGGCACGTACATTACGAGCAACGAGAGCAGCTTTAACGGAACTGGTCACGTCAACAAAGTGCCTCTGTTGATTGGTAACATGAGAGACGACGGAGCACCGTAAGTATGAGAACTATTTGACAATAGATTTCTCATCTGACTTTGAATAGGTTCTTCACGTACAGAGGATCCACCAATCTTACCGCTGTTGTTGCAGGTGCAGGAATTCCTGTCGCACCAGTCCTTACCTCTGGAGCATTCCCTGTTCCTAACAGTGGCGATGCATCTCTAGATGTATACAACGTAACCGCCGAAGCAGTCACGGACGACTGGTTCCGTTGCGAGGACTACGCCACAGCGTACTCAGCCGTAACGACAAACACTCTCCCCGAAGTATACTATTACGAATGCAAGTTTACTCTTCCCCTGGCATTACTCTCCAAGACCCGCACTAACATCTTTCCCAGTCAATCGCAGCTACCAGATTCCTTATTGGCCACCAGCCCCAGACAAGGCCCTCTGCAACGCCCCAATCACCCCTTCGCATCCAGCAGGCGACCCAAATGGCGAATACTTCAAATGTCACTCAGGCGAGCTCATGATCGTCTTCTCGACCTGGCGCCGCTGGGGTCTACCCTCGCGTGACCAATACGACACTCCATTCGACCAGTTCATCGTCGACTCTTGGTCTTCTTGGGCAAGGAGTCATGACCCCACTCCCGATGCAGCCTATTTGGTGGCGAGGGGATATGTCAATACGACGCTGGAGATGCAGTTGAGTGGAAGTAAGTGGACGCCCGTGACAGCGGCGGCGCAGACGGAGAGGTGGCTGCAGTGGCCCAGTGCGCAGATTGGATTTGGGCATGCAGACCAGTGTAGTGTGCTTGGGCAGCCTTTGAACTATTTTCTGTCGGGTATGTAGGTGAGGGTTGGGGTCGAATGAGAGTGTGAGGAAGGCATTGTGAGGTGTTGATGTCCCTGCAAGATGGTCATAAAGTGGTTAAGGTGAAGTAGTATGAAATAAGACATAAAGACATTATTATCATGTATATGGTATGAATATAAGTAGGCTACTGTGACTAAGCTATAACCTTGAGGTAAACATAACCCATGTGCTCATTGCCTCTACAGTAAAACACCAGTCGATCGCAAGAGATGTAGATCATGCCGATCTGTACAACATATCGAAGTCGTGCTTCCACATGTCAGGTCGCTTAGCTCAGTTGGTTAGAGCGTGTATGTTTCCCCCCCATTGAAATTCATATGATCTGTATTGACATGTCTTGCAGGGTGCTAATACTTGTCTACCGATGACACCGACAACGCCAAGGTCGCGAGTTCGACCCTCGTAGTGACCACTTCCTTTTGTATTTCTTTTGCATCATCTTTGGCTTTTTTCGCTTTTAAATTGGAGTTTGTGTGGCCGTTGTGGTGGTGGCAATGGGCGAGTTGCATTTTTGGGACGTGTGGAGTCCACGCTGACTGATCATACTGACTCATGTGCTTCTCACGTGACCACCCTTGGTTTTTTTGAGCATTCTGTCCTGCTTCCTTCTCTATTGTCCTTGTAATGAAAGTCAAAGTGAATGCCATGTATTCTTGGTCAGTCTATCATTGGGCATTGACATAAATCATATAAAGATGAAGTGAAATCTTACTCCCGCACCAACATCTCCATTCAATTCGACTCGCGCCATGGCAAAAGAGAAAACCAGCAAAGCAGTACAAAACAAACACATCTACGCTCGTGCTTCATACCTATACCAAGCCGCTGCATATCTCTCAGTACAGAGCCATGGCAATAAAGACTCTTCCGCTTCCGTCTCAACTCCAGTGATCAGTAAGAATTTCGAAACAGTGGCCGATAATTTGGTGGAAGGCACATCCAGCGATACACAACCACCTGCGTCTTCAACAGCAGCACCCGCACAGATTTCAACCATCTACGCAACGCAACCCCATGGCAGCCCTCGCCACCTCCTAACCCACCTCCGCGGCATCTGTCTCAAATCCCAAGTCCGTCTATCTCAGGACATCAAGCGGTCGATTTGTAAACGCTGTAACGTCCTGCTCGTGCCAGGCGAAACGAGTGTTGCTAAGGTTGAAAATGCAAGTAGAAAGGGGAGGAAAGAGTGGGCGGATGTGTATGTGGTGAGGTGTTTAGGGTGTGGTGGGGTGAAGAGGTTTCCGGTGGGGATGGTGAGGCAGAAGGGGAAAAGTGAGAGAGGTGAAAAGAAGGGTGAAGTTGAGGCGGATGGGAAGAAGGGCGAGGTTGAGAACAAAGATGAGGGTGAGAAGAAGGCAAAAGGTGAGAGGATATGGGAGGTTGAGAAGAAGAGTGAGGGCAAGAAGAAAAGTGTGGATGAGGAGGACGGGATGTTAGTTGGAAACGAGATTATGCATGGGGAGACAGGGGATAGAAGGGCTGCTGATGAACGTGGGGGTACTGTTGCATCGAAAGTTGACAAAGGTTCTAGGACGAATATTGCTCACAAGGAGTGAGGTGGTGGTACACTTTGGCAAGTCGAGCCCGAAGACAAAACACAGGTTGTGCAGTCCAAAAGGACTATTTGGAGTACAAGTACCACCGAGGTGGGAGGTTTATAAGTGTTTCAAAGGACGCTGAGCCCAAAATCCGCTTGACCATTCGGCAGGTCGAGTTTCGGGAAGTTTTGCAGATGCCGTAGGGTTTTCCTGCAAGGGAGTAGAGGCAAGACTAGAAGCTCGTCTCGTATCATGTCTGTTCGCAGACTCAGACTCAGAAAGCAAAGTAGCAAGAGCAACGGGAAAGCGAGATTAGGTTGAAGTCCCCCCTCGATCCACAAGCAAAATGCCAATCGCTAATCATTCTATTCGATCAAGCTGATAGAGCCTGTCTTCTTCCCCGCAGCTGCTTTCTATAATATACGGCTGATCTGAAGAATACCACCCATGTGCCCACTTAGAGCTTCATACCTCTCGCACTGCTCTCATCCTCCGACTCCCAAGTTTCCTACACAAATCATTACCCTCCTTCTCCATCATATCTACGCAGCATTCCTATCCACAAAACTCCTCTCCAACCTCCCAACCTCCGCCTTAAACCTCTCAACCTGCTCCCAACAATCCAGCGGCCTCCTATCATTCACCTTCAAACAAGCCACTACCTCCTCCTTCGCCCTCTCCACCCCCTCATCCCTCTCCACAATCTTCCTCCTCGCATTCAACTTCTTCCTCAACTCAGACAGATCCTTCTCCACCTTCTCGCGATCCAATCCCGATTCGCCCTTTCCTCCTTCCTCGCCTTGCGACGGTGCATCGCTCACATTTCCTGTAATCTTCTCGGTCAGCCGTGTCAGTAATGGCTTTTCCGTGTATGATGGCGATGACGATGATGACGATGAGTTGGAAGAGTTGATTGGCTCTGAGGATAGAGCGTCGCCGAGGGAAGCGAGTTTGCTGTCGGCTTGGGAGAGGTGTTTTTGTAGTTCTGAGGTTACGCGTTGTTGAATAATGAGTTCGAGGTTTTTGGCGCGGGAAGAGTCAGTTTCGGGGTTGTTTTGGAGGGTGTTGACGAGGGATTCGGAGAAGCGGACGGGGTGGTCGCTGGAGTGGAAATGGTTAGATTGAACGGATTGGCTTGGAATGGGAGTGTAGGTGGGAGGAAACTACGCTGCGAAGACGTGTTGGGGTTCTGTGGATTTGGAGGGAGTGGCACCCATTGTGATCTATGGGGTTGAAAACGTGATGAGGTTGGGAGAAGAGCGTGAGCGTGATCTTGATGTTGTCGAGTGATTGCCATGTTGAGCTTTCCAATGGCCTTCCTACATTAACCCTAGGCCATGAGCTCCGGCAGCTCCTTCCTCTTCTCCGTCTTCTTCGTCCCCTTCTGTCTTGTGACAACTAAGCTTGTGTTGGACATGCTAATTCGCATGCAAGTGGTAGTTGATGCTCATCAGGAAGAAAAGTCAAAGACTGTGATTGCTGTGTGCTCTTAGCGCTATCTGATACGACTATATCTTGCTATGTACAAGATGTAATGCCTCATCTCCTTTCTTCAAGAGATGGCCATCAAATGCTTCTCAATCTTCTTGCCTTCCGACAAAGCAACATACCTCTTCGCCCTTCAATGCAGATGGAAGAACAAAGCGGATTCCATACCATCGAAGCATCTGCACCATCACCCAATTACCATCCTCTGTTTCTTCCTGCACGACATCGATTTCAAAGTATTCTCCCGTCTCACTCATTCGGTCAACCCCTTTCACGATTCAAACCTGTACCCATGCTGTCCCGCAAGCCTGAGATTCACATTGTGTAAATGATCACCACTGTTGAGGTGTTCCAATATTCTGATGCTCCGAACGGGTTCATCCGTCTCGTGGTACGAATTACAGTCGCAGCATTTGATCCAAAGATCCTCCTGGCCCATCTTCTTGACTACTACAAGCACGGCGCTGGGGCGAAGAGTTGTGATTTGCCAGAGTTCGAAAGAAAGCCACTCTGGCACCTGCTCGGGCCGCAAGACGTTGACGGATGCTGATGTTGACAAGGTAGTCTCGGGTGGGTTGGCAGAAGGAGAAGGAAGTGGCAGTTGAGGTCCAACATAAGCTGTGATGGAGGTTGCTTTGATGGCAGCTAACTTGCGAGCAGCTTTTCTTTTCGTGTAAGGCTTGTGGCGGGTTGTTTTGCGAGGCTTAGTTGCAACGGTATGTCCAGAGACTCGAGCACCGTTGAGGGTTCTGTTCAGGCTCTCGATGTTAACTTTGAGGTTGTTGCGAAGACGAGCCCAAGATGATTGAGTTGAGCCATGCTTGGGATCTTCGTTGTTCATTGCACATGCCAGGCTGAGGTTGGCATATCTGGGCTACAGGAGCATGATCTTAGTCAACGAATCGTAAGAGCGACGACTATTTGACGGAGCAAGACTCACAATAGCTCCCTCAATACCACTCCTCTCCCCTTCAAGCAATCCATCCACCTGAAGTTCGCAAACCATGCTCCAACATTCCACCTCTGTACGAACCGCCATCCAAGTCTTGCAATCTGCAAGATTGAGAGCAAGAGATACGGGCCAGTCTTGAGTAGTCGAGTGCAAAAGCCCATGATCCCAGAGAACAGCGATGAGTCGTCTGGTCTCTACTCCAGATAGATCGGTGAGTAGAGTCTTGCAAGTGTTGACTGGGAGATTGATGATGTCGTTGGATATGGTTCCATTGTCCTGATGGAGGCGTTGAAGCTGGAGGTCGAGCACCATGTCGGTGGGTTGTTGTCTTGACGCTGGTAGGTTTGGAAATGGCTGTGAGGTCGTGACTTGACTTTCCTTAAAAGAGATGGATGTAATCATGGAGCTTGAGCTGGTCGTCAATACTGAGGGAGCTGAGCGTGTTCAAGTACATGCTGACGACCTTGTCGAAGCTGTATTGTGTTTGTATTGCAGACAATGTTTATGACTTCTTCTGCTTTGCAGCAAACACAAGCTGCGTCTCGGTGGACTTCATGCTGCCAGCTTCGTTGAAGCTGTATTGTGTGTGTACTGCTGAAGATGTTTGCGATTTCTTCTGCTATGCAGCAAACACAAAGTCTACATCTTGATGAGAATGTCAAGCGAACCACAGTTACGAGAAAGCGCGCACAAAGCAGACGAACAAGCACAAGCAAGCGCAAGCAAGCGGAGAAACCACTGTGACATGCAAGCACGAAAAGCATAGACGAGTGGTAAGTACAACAGAGATTTACGCACAAGCGCAGTCGCAACGACCTTTGCGCCAATTGGAAAGCAGCAGAAGCAAACATACACGAAGTGTGAGCACCAATCTCACAGTGTAGAGAAACTGCAAACTAACAGCATATAATGCCCAGCGAACCTTATCACCATGAGAAAGCCAAAAAAGCAAACATACAAAAAGAATTCGCACGAAGATCAAAGTGTCAAAGGACATTGCAAGCCATCAACATACAACACCGAGCAAACTTATCACTCAGTATGCTGTTTGCCTATTGTCAAGACAAGCAACATGACATCTTCAAACTGGATGGCAGCTCGATCTCAAGCCAGTCATACCATGTACCATTCTCTTCGTGGTCAACACTACTGGGTATCAAAGTTCAAGCTCAAAACATACCTTAGTGCTGTACAAGTGTCTTAACTGGTCATACAGAGCATCGATAAGCAGTCGCCAATGTCATGTCCAACGGAAGAAGAAGCAAACCTGTCAATTCTGGGATTGAAGTATAGGCACCTCTTGCGTGCCACATGCTTTGATTGTGCAGATGACGGATTTGGGAGTATAGCTCAAGGTCTGTGGGTAAGTAAGGTCGAAGCAAATACATTGAGGGGACATAGGCAGTCACTTTGAAGAATGAAAGCAGAATCAAAGAGTCTAGCGTCACGAACTTCGAGTATTGGAGACGCGCGTATCATGCTAATGTTACACTCGAGACAAGATGTCGCCGTTCATTGGGTACGATTGCGAATGTTTGTTGCATTATAAAAGCACCTTTGGTCCGGTTAGTGCATTCATATCGTTTGACATGTTCCTATACTCCCACATGAACAAGACAGTGCATATGCACAGCTGAACGTGACTTACAAGATATCCTATATATGAATCTTAGACCTACATATTTATAGCTTATATCATTCATTCTCATGCCCATGCAATAATATACATCACTCACTTCTCCATCTGCCAAAACCATCCAACAACACTTCCTTACCCCCTCACCACCCACCACACACTCACCTATGCCTCCTCCTGATTCTCCAACGCCCTCTCCGCCACCAACGCAATAAGCGCAGCGCCCACACCACTCCCATCCTTCGCAATCCCAATCCTAACCTTCCTCTCCCCCTCGACTCCAATCTCCGGAATCTCCCTGAGCGCCTCGCGGATATACTCTTCAAAGTTCGGGTAAAACTCAACCAAGCTGCCATCAACACCAATATCAATGAGTGCGTCATCGATTTCGGCACTTTCATGGGGGATAACCTTGGACTCCGTATCCGACGTCGTGGTGATGTGAGCTTCGTTGCTGCTGCTGGCACCACCGCCGACTTCAGGGACGACGGGTTTAGCGTCAGAGGCAGGGGTTGTGCCGGTTAAGGTATCAGCGACGATGCGCAGATTTTCTTTGATGGCGTTGCCAAGGGAGATCACTGTGTCGGTGACGGTGTTGGTGAAGCTTTCTACGGGGCTGACGGACAGCTTGCCGGAGCGGATGATGGTTGCACCGATAGCGACGGCGGCGAGACGAGCTGAGCGTCGCCCGATGGCGGTTGACAGTGCTTTGACAGCCTCGGCGTCTTCGGCGGATGCGGCGTGGATGCCGAGCTCGCGGTTCAAGGCCTGGCGTGTGAGGCGGAGACCAGAGGTGGAGTCGCCGCTGGCGGTGGAAAGGAAGGAGGTGTCGAGACCCCATTGGTTGTAGAGAGGCGAGTCGTGGTTGATGCCACTGGTGGTTTGCAGGTCGTTTTGAGTGGAGTCGTTGTCGGCGAAAAGAGGGACTTCTGGGTCTTTGACTAGAGCTAGGATGGCACGACGGAGGATCTCGCCGAGGAACATGCCGGAGATGCGCTTTTCGAACATTTGGATACCTGGGTTGACGGATTCTGCGTCGAGATCGCGGTCGTATCGGGTGTCCGGGAGAGTGTTCATTGCGTTGTCGAAGGAACCCCATTCGGTGTTGATGACCATTTGACCTGTTGTCTTGTCGTATGTGCTGCCATTTGATTCTGTCTTTAGCTTGGAGATGCGGTCGAGCTTCTCGACGTATGCTCCGTTAGTACCTGTGCCGAAGATAGCTCCGAGAAGGGTTCCGCTTTTGCCGGGAGATGTATATGATCGTGCCATGAGCGTACCGACAGTATCGTTGACAAGAGCAACTACACGAACAGGCAAGTGCAGGTTGTCAATAGCGTCTTGAAGCAGTTTGCAGACATCTTTTCCGATAGCATCTGCAATGTCAAAGCCCTTTGTCCATCGAATGAGGGTACCCTGGTTAATGCTAGATTGGTTGACTGGAAAGCTAAACGTGAATCCAAGACTGAAGAGCTTCGACTCGTCAATCTCCTCACCAGCTAACTTCTTGCGCTTGTGAGTTACAAAGTGGTCTTCGTGATGCTCCACTAGGAATTTCTCGATTTGTTGGGCGAGAAATGCAAAGAGCTCTTCCGATGTCTTTGCTGTCATCTTCTCTTGCGGAACTGGTGTCTTCTGTGCCACGAGGGAGAATGTCGAGTTTCCATGGAGCTTGATTGAGCATACGCGAAAGTTGGTGCCTCCTAAATCAACGGACATGTAGAGACCCTGCCTGGTCAGCCTTGTAGTATGCTACGAGCTATTCCTCATCTCACCTTTTCTGTTCCATTGGGAACTGCAGTCACATATGTGGGAATTTGCGCCATAGTAGTGCCAGACTTCTCGAGGCCATCATCTGTATAGATCCTATCAATATTGCTCTTCACATATTTGGATATCAAGCCTCCTTACCCATCTCCTGGAGAAACTCCTTGACACCTTTATTCAACGCATCTGTGGAGAACTCAAACTCATCCACCACCTTCTTTGCAGACTCGACGAGAGGCATATTTCTTTCTATTGGATTGAATAGTGTACCTGGGTAATGGATAACTGGGTTAGGACAGACTAGCTGTTTGTAGACTGTTCTTGTGGGTAACGGCGCAGAATGAACTCGTGAAGCAGATTGTTTGAGCTCCTGGATGACGCTGGATTGGTCTTGGATTTCTTGTCGTTGTAGGAAGAGTTGAGCTATTAGACCCAGGACGAGGACAATGAGAACGAGGGTGTATCGGGAGACGGCGGAAGGACGAGATTCTTGGAGGGTCGCCAGCTGGATTGGAGAAGAGGTATAGGAGCTATTGTATGAACTATAGACAAGAGAAGGTCACAGCACAATGTAGGAAATGCAGTCGTGGTCGATGCACAAAGTCTCGAGTAGAGTCCCAATGGTGGGGTTATCAACGTTTTTCAATTGACGTCGGTGGTGTTCGTCTCATTCAAGTGATTATGTTGACTCGAATTGCTTCTATTTAGACCTCTATCAATGTCCTGTGCCTCAGATGGACCTGTCGCTCATAGATATCCTTTGCACAGCAGGATCAAGGCAAGTATTCAACGCAACGGAGCACCAGCCGATGCTCATCCCAGAGTGCAATTCAGACGTTGACGACCCCGCTGGATGATCCTTCTTGTATACTGTACATCAGTCTTCCTCGGCCGATCAAATCTAGGCACCATTTGCCAATGCAACACTTGGTCGCGTGCTTCTCGTGCTACCGGAAAGTGGCTAGGCGGCAGAACCGATGCGGGATAGTTCGGTGCGGTCGTGAGTATCGTGATCATTCATTTCTTCATATGATTGTCTCCAGGTCTTCAGGTTGGTGCTGTACTGAATGCTTCACTCAAACTCCCACCATGCAGCATATCCCCTGGCCCAACATCTCTTCGAATCACAAACGCCGCAGTCTTCGGCGCCAGTCGACGATAATACTCCGGCTCATGTCCAACCACTCTAAAACCTCGCTTCTTATACCACTCCATACCATCCTCATTCGCTTCCCATACATGTCCCATGATAGCTCTCACTTCATACCTCTCAATTGCTATACGAGTGACATCAGCTAATAAGTGGCTACCAAGGGCATGCCGCCGAAAAGGCGCTAGAGTGGTGATTGTGGAGATGTATAATACAGGCGTTTTTTCATATGGATTATCTGGTGGTGTAGGCAGGACTCGACAGCGTATCGCCGCGACGAGCTTGGCTTCGTTTGCTGATGATTTTAAGCTGGACTTTTCGTGCCAGAATGCTAGACGCGTGACTGACGCGATCACAGGATCGGATATGGTTTCTTTGTAGAAATCGTCACGATAGGGGATGGGTAGGAGTAGAGCATTCATTCTACGGTATGTTTGCAGATGGCATTCTTGACATGGCTCGATTGTCACTTGTTGTGGTAGTTGAGGTAATGATGGAGAGCGCGATAGCGATATTGACTTTGGGGACTGCTTGCGTGCCTCACATGAGGTTTGGGACGTTTTGTTCGAGGTTGATGTCGTCATTGGAGCTGGAGACACTTGTGCAGTCGAATGATCATGTCGCGGTGAATCGTTAGACAATGATACTACTGGCACCGTCGTCTTGTTCTGCTTTGGAGCAAGCCAGCCACCAAGTGTGGTCTGAGGCATGTGGAAGAGTCGGGGACTGATAGAATGTTAGCAGATAACATCGTACTATTAGGACAATACTGACCTTGCAGAAGAAGAGGAAAACTGGATTTCAAGGACGATGTTTACTACAAAGGGTGAGGACCATGCTTGATTACTAATCTAGGTTTAGGTAGACTAAACCATGACCTCGCTCCGTCAGGTTCAGATGTATCAACAGTTTGCTTCCGCGGCAGCCGTGAAACAGTGCTCTCTGCTTTTTTCTCCTGGTGGTCTTTGCGGTGCCGCCAGTATCTGAATTGCTCAACACAGTTCAGAGAAGCAGGACCGTGCTGCACCAATGTCTACCAAAAAGCACTCTTTCGATCGATACCCGATACTCTGGGCCATTCTCAACCTCACAAGTCTAATTCAACTAAATTCTCGTGGGAATTATGCTGTGCAGCCAAGTCCAACCACCAATGCTTCCACAAACTACTTCGGCGCCAGCATCTTCATCTCCTACATCATCGCCGCTCTAATACTCACCTACCTAATAACCGGCGAGCTCGACATCGTATACCGCCGAGTGTTAGCACGAAAACAAGGCTCCTCTTCTCAGTGGCGACAGTTCAAAACGTGCGTAGCGTTTTCATCCATTAGCTTTGGTGTGCTATCATGGAACATGCTCAATTTCCTGATTACATCCTACAACGCCTGGTCTTCAAAGCAACATCCAGCATTGAGTACGTCTCCCAGTTATCTCGACATTGGTATCAGCATCTGGCAATGGACAATCCACTCAACGCTCTTCCTAGACTTTGCACGTTCTCTATGTGCAACCCGATCCGGCTACTGGTGGGTCATGCAAGCATTAATGGCAACCATGACTACGAATGTTACCATGCAGGCGGCTGGGAAGCGATGGAAGGTAAAGACGGGGTATTATGTTGCGATTGGACAGATTCTGCCAATTTCTCTGGCGATGAATCTATTCAGCGTGGCGATTGTGCTTGCGCAGATGGAGGGTGAGGAGACGACGAAGGCAGAAGTGAAGAAGAAGAGAGATGTGAAAGCTAATGCGACGCATGAAGTACTGCCACTGTGGGTGCTAGGTGTTGTTATGATCTTGTACCGAGTACTTTTATATCTTTTGCCGAGAACTCCAGACGACCATCAGTTCATGGCGATGGTACTCACTACTAGGTTCGCACTGTACACGGTCTCTCTGATAGAGATACCAGCGCTAGATGAACGGCTTGCAAGATATCATTTGAGAGTACTGGGAACGTATGGTGTCCAGGAACTTGCCCAGTTCTTCAGCAGACAGGGGCGGAGACAGGCATGGTCCTTGGTCGAGAGTCCAGCAGTGACTGCACTGAGTGTGGACTATGTGTTGTGGTTTGTAAGTGTATGGGTGCTTAACAGCTCGGGATTGCTTGGGAGCACGGGAGAGGATAATCATGCTGTTGAGGAACCTCTATGATAGTAACAATGCAACGACGATTACGATTCAGCTCAGTACACGATAGGTGACGGAATTTGTGCATACTTTTGGTTGTGGTGGTACTTGATCAAGGACAAGGTTGTTGTTATCATCTCCTGATTTGATAAGATACTGCTACACTTTCCGCCTATCGTCTTCGGTCGTTGACCTCGGAAAGATTTGGTCACTTCTTCCAAGGCGAGAACGCACACCGCTAGCACACGGTATGACTTCGCTGCATATTCGAAGCTGGCAACGATGAAGCAAACCCCAGTCTTGAACCATGCACTCATCAGGGCTTATGTGCTAGCTCTCTTTGTCGGTCTGTTCCACGACGAAGTCAGTTTGTGTGACAAAGGAAGCTTCAACACAACGAAGTCGGCGACGGCCATGAGCAAACCGCCAGTGAAAGGATCTCGCCCAAAATTTCAAGAAATCGGGCCAACTGTTCTTGACTTTGGTGGCGCCCTTGATTATGAGCCAATGAACTTCCTTTTCATGAGTGAAACCTGGGTGTGAGGACTGCCGTAGTATTTTAGCATTAGCTAGACCTCTTCCACCCTGCCGCAGCTCTCAAGAAGCTAGGTCCTACGATGGTTACCTTTCAAGAGTGCGAATTATGGGTAAAGCCTTGTGTGAGGAGTGCTGCAGTACTTTAGCATTAGCTGGACCCTCTCAACCTTACCGTACTCTCAATAAGCTGGGTCTTGAGATGGGTTCCTGTAGTTTACCTAACGCCACGAGCGGATATAGGAATATAAGCTTGCCAATAAGCCTTTGATAGATTGACATAGTGTGGTATAAGTCCTGATCGATAAAGTACGTGAATGACTAATAGAGTCCAAGTTGAATGTTTGTTATGATGCTGATGCGATGCTGATGCGATGCTGATGGTATACACTTACAGAAATATCGAGATCAGAAAGTTCCGATTTTGTTGACATTGACATTAGCGTGTCTGCCTCATCTAGCACATGATATAGAAGGACCATCTTGAAGAATGGGGAATGTTGTCGAAGAAGGCCAGCGTGAATAAAACGATCATTCTAATATGAAGGCTGCTATTAGTGCTTAAGCTTTCGTTATTGTTCTTGTTGTGTAGTTAGAGGATAAGATAGTAAGTTACGTATGGCGGTGGCGTTACTGGGATTGCATATGGCTTCGATTCCACTGGCCCTTCTTCCACAGGTGGAACCATTAGCGCGGAGAGGTTGTTGCTGTTCGGCTTTGGCTAACTCTGACCACAACTCAGTCTTACAGCTCAGTCCGCGACGAAAATTAGTATGGTGTGGAGGTAACATGCATTGCTCGCTGTGAACGTCAAACCTTTTTCTCTTCGTTTTGTGTATGCTATATCCCAGTGGCTTTCCAGTCGCAAGATGAGGGTATCTAGCACTTATTTCTTCCTTCAAGATGAGGCGGGAAGTCACCCGTGCCAATTTTTGCCACGTCATATTGGATTTATTAGACCTCTTCCCAACGTGATATTTTATGAAAGCTTGTTATTGGTTTCATTATGAAGTTGTCTACAATGATGTGTGACGGATACTGACCGACTTTTCGCTATGGAAAAGTCCGAACCCATCAAGCTTCTTCTCAATAGCAGACCAGGCGTTCCAAGCTAGAAATCCGACTAGCATTCGCACAGCCATTCTCCACTTATTGAAGTGAAGTTAGTTGATGATGCTGCAGAGACATTTGGAAGGAGAGCAAATACTATCGTCGTTTCTTGTTCCCGGACCAATGCTCTTTGACTTTGTAGCAAACGCCCCCTTCCTTCTTGTGCCAGTGATAAACACAGGTGTCCGATTTCCACGGCGCGTTCGTAGGATTTGGCTTGAGTGCTTTCTTCAAGACAAAGGCCTTGATGACGTCTTCGCAAGCCTCCTTGCTCAACTGGTGGACTGCTCCAAACCACCCTTCAGTTGCCACACGGAGGTACAGATCAGTCAGTAGCTGACGAATAGGAATGCCAACAGGACATGAACTGTATATGTGGAGGATGTCGGGTTGAACCAGATGGTGCAAGAGATGGCATGGCTGATGAAGTTATCAATGACCATATCGCAGAAGTCATGATCCAGGATCTTGTCCCCAAACTGCCAGGCATTCCGCAATAGGTGATTGTAGGTGGTGAGTTCCTCCCGAACTTTCGGGCAATTACAAGGAAGCGGGTGACTGACGGCGAATGGGTCTCTTCCATACAGCCAAGCACAATAGAGGTCAAACACCTCGATCTGATCCTTTGGCATGTTGATAAGCTTTTCCTTTCTCTCATTCCAATTGCGATCCAAGGCAGCTTTGAAAAAAGGGGAGTGTTGTTGAAGAAGGCTGGTGTGCACAAAACGATCTTTGGAGGAAGCTTTAGGACCGACACGAACAGTGTTACATATCTCCTGCGTGAAGCTGCGTTTGTTAGAACGGACATAATGACTTAGAGAACCAGATTCTCTTACCTGGTGGCTGCAGAGGCTGATTTGGCGACTGTCTGATCTGCGCTTTGGTCGGTCATGATGATTCAAACAGAAGTGTTCAAAGCTTGTGGTGTCGTTCTGAGCAGCCCAAGAGCATGAGGTTGATGACAACGTGAAGAAAACAACAGAGAGAGGAGAGAGAGAGAAAGGAAAAGATGTTGCAGGAACGAAGTGAAGTGAAGGAAACAGAAATATCGGGTGGCTGGAGTGGAGCAAATATCGCGTCGATTCTGAAACGCTGCAAATGAGATCTGAAACATGACCCAGTCGCGCGGGACGCTAACGCTATCAGTGACTATAACACTAAAATATCGGGTGTGGGAAGCCTGTAAACTTACTTATCGCGGTAGCGTCTTTGCCACCAAATAGGTCTTTTCTGAAAGAGCTGCTAAGATGTTGCCACACATGATGAGGCAGATGAGGCAATGGACGGGGTGGTGTGGTGATGAAGAGTAGAGAGTTGTTGACGGACTGGTGATGTATCTTGACGGAGGTGGAGGAAGGAAGGAGAGGGTTTGCAAACGTGAGAATGCAGAACCAGACTGTTGTTGATGATGGTTATCATAAGGAGAGCGTCATGCTGTTTTGTCTAAAAGTGTTGACTTCTGCATTTCTTCACCTTTCCCGTGCCTGGCAACTTGTCGATAGCTTCATCATGTCTCGAATCTTCCAGATGTATTGTTATCCACAACGCTCCTGCTCCTTCATCCTTTGATCTAGTTCCAGCCTCGCCCAGCCTCGAATTTTGACAATCTTGATGCCTCCTTTTGCGAAGGGTCAGTTGATGTTGGTACATGTTATGTGTTGTAAACTGGATGCTCTCGCCTGATAGTCTTGCTGCTTTAGCGTCCTTTGTTCTTGTAGCAAACTCCACCAGAATGTTTGTGCCAATGGTAAACACAAGGATCTGATTACCAGGGCGCGTCGTCAAGAGTCAACTCGCTGCCCTTCGTCAGCAGAGCTAATGTGATCTCTTGGTAAACCTCTTCACTCAGCTCAGGTGCTCCATGGTCGAACCACTCCGGACCAACAGCATAGAGGAAGATGTCGGTGAGTAAGCGGCGTACTGGAGCATCCTTTGACGACAGCTGGTAAACCTTGAACGCTGTTTTATAAGGCCAGAAGTCGACGGCAGTCATGTAATCAATCAAGGCATCTATAACCATGTCGCAGAAGTCGTAGTCAAGAATCTTATGACCGAACATCCAAGCACGACGCAATCGTTTTTGATCTCGAAGAAGACCCGCTTCGTCGCGCACATTCAGCTCGAAGCATTTACAAGAGGTAGAGTGGGAAAACGGAGTCCTATGATAGAGCCAAGCGCAATAAGTGTCAAAAGTTGCGATGTCGTCTTGCGGCAGTCTGATCATATTCTCGCGCTTCTCTTTCCATCCGTGAGCCAGTGCACCTTGGAAGAAGGGAGAGTTCTGACGGAGAAGGTTCGCATGAATTAGACAATCTTCGGAACTATGCTTGCGACCAACACGGACAACGACGACGCTGCCCTGTGTGAAACTAGACCAGGCTGTCAGTTGTGTTATCATGTTCTAAAGCACATCAAACATGAAAATTACCTGATAAGATCTGAAGCCGGCTTGTAACATCCTTTTTGCTTTTTGACAGTGTGCTTCCCCATGACGTTTTCGCCTGAAGTATTCATCTTCATCGTGATCCGTGCCATGTTTGGCAAAAAAAAAAATTCGTATTGAGAAAGTTCGCAATGGCAGCTGGATGTTGTCCCGATGAATAAGGAAAGATCGAGTGGACTCGTGGAGACGAGAGATGGAGGGTCTACAAAATCGAAATGAAGGAGTGTGAGGAATACCAGGCTTTGAGAGTCAGCTTGAAACAATTGAGGTCGTTGGCAAAAAGTGCTTGTAGCCAAGTATGCTATTATAGATCTGTAGATCCACACTCTCCTGCTGTTTCACACTCCTGCAGTAGATCGTCTCTACCCAGCTATGAGGAGTGCTGTACATTTTCAGCTCGTTGTTATACTCTTCTCGAATCTCTTCATCCCTAAGTCAAATCTAGTGGTAGTGGCTGAAACATCTATACAGAAGATCCAGAAACATGGTCCTTTTGACTGATTCTCGTGGAACAAAACTCAGATCTTGTCAGTTTTTCCACTTTCCCTTCTGCTTATAACACAATCCACCTTCTTTCTTGTGCCAATGATAGACACAAGGATCTTTCAGCCAAGGTGAATCGGCTGGACTTAACACAACTTTCTTCTGGTCCACCAAGGCGTTAGTGATCTCCCTATACGCCTTTGCATTGAATTCAGGTTCTCCATGATCGTGCCAGGATTTATTCGCCATGTACAAGTATAGGTCGATAAGAAAGCGATGTACTGGTGCTGTATCGGAAGTCATCTCGTAGATTGTAAAGATAACGTTAAAAGGCCACCAATCGGCATGAGGTATTCTGGCATGATCGATTATGGTATCAATCACCATGTCGCAGAAGTCGTGGTCAAGTAATTTGTCGCCGAGAACCCAGGAGTCCAAAAAGAGTTGCTCATCCAGTGTAATCTTGGTTGCTGTTGTTCTACCAGATTCGGCGTACTCATCACTCTTCAACAGAACAAATGGGTTGCCGCCATATAGCCATGCGAAGTAAAGATCACAGACCGTAACTTGATCGTCTGGAAGATCTATGATGTTGTTTTGGCCTTCTCTCCAATTCTTCTCCAGAGCGCGTTCGAGAAAGGGCGAGTTCTGACATAGGAGACTTTAGTGTACAAAGCGTTCCTGGACTGATCCAATAGGTCCAATTCGAATAGTTACGCAGCTGGAAGGAGTGAAACTGCAGGTTTATGTTAGCGTAGATGAATGTTGACGCGAGAATGAGGACAGACCCAGCAAGATCCAGTCCATGTCTTGTAGTAACTAGACTTTGAGTCTGCTTTCGCCATGATGGCGTGTGCGGTTTGCCTTCGAATACCTGCGCTGTGCTGAACAGGTTCTGCTCTACAAACTTACGACGACTTGATGCAAGGAGAGAGTAGCAAATATTTTTACAAACAGTGAAGTATGAATATAGAGTGACCGTAGTAACCAACCGAAGACCTCCAATAGAAAACAAGATCTTTGAAGCTCTCTCAACAGCGAGCAGTATCGAAGCCATATACTTTCTCGGTAGAACCTAGTGTGAGGACTACTGTAGTACTTCGGCAGTAGCTATACCCCCGCACCTTGCTCCATTCTCAATAAGTCAGGTCCTGCAATGGATGTCTGTTGAAGGGCGAATTCAGCTGATTTCTCAGTTGTGAAGACTGCTAGTAATGCTTAGGCTTTATTCCTGCTCTCTTAGTGTAGCTGGAGCATAAGATAGTACGTATAGCGGCGCTGGTAGGACTGCATATGGCTTCGATGCTACTGACCCTCTAAAACGGAATTATCATTGTGGATGTGCTTGAGGCTTCGAGGTTGGAGGTTGGCGGTTGGCGGTTGGCGCTAGTTACATGTAATGCCAAGCCCAATATTTACCGAGTTCTCATAGCACGACCTCGACCTCGAAGCTCGCGTCATAATGTGAAACCCTCTCACTCTCATAGCCAGCATGGCTCCAGACAAAACCTCGACCAACACTCCCACTCCAGCTCCCAATGGTCTGAAGCGTAAACGCACTGAGCAAGACTCTACGCCTAATCGCAGGCGCCGCCTCAATCTTCGCGAAGCTCGAACGATAGCATCTCAAACCAAAGACAAAGCATTTGGCTATGGTGAGCTCAATGTGGACAAGTTTGTCAAAGCTCGCGAGTTCGAGATCAAAGCGCTGGAAGATGGCATGAAGAAATCCAAGAACTTCCTCAGTCAACGCGCTTTCCAAAGTGTCCCTCGCGACTTGCGCCGGAGGACAGCGAGTCACAATGTTAAGAGAGTCCCGAAGAGACTACGCGTGCGGGCACAGAAAGAGGTAGACATTACGAGCTACAAGACATGGACTGTACTGAGGCTGTTAGTAGATGCTCGAGGACAACACCCCTACTGTCACAGCTCGGAAACGTAAACTCTCTGGACAACAACGACTACGTCTGGATATTGCCAAGAAAGCCGCCGCTCCAAAGAACAGACTGAAGAAGAAGACCTTGAAAACTGGTTTTGTACAGACGCGCGAACCACGAATCAAGAAGAATGTCCTTCAGAAACCAAATCAGCTAAAAGCGAAGTTCCGCAAGCGTCAGATCTACAAATCATGGCTACCTACGCACATCTTTCATGCCAAGAGAGCGCACATGACACCACCGAAAGAGCCACTGTGGAGAATGGCCATACCATTGGCGCCAACACAGAAATGTTATCGATCTTCACATCGTGCGAGCACGCTCCGAGGTGCTATTGCTTGGGATATGAGCTACATGTCTACGATTAGTGTAGAGGGGCAAGAGCAGAGTATATGTGGCGCACTTAAAGCACTCGGTGTGGGCAAAGAAGAGGGAGAGCAGTTTTGGTCAAAGCGTAGTGCCAAATGGATGAGCGGGACGAGGTCATGGCAAGGATGGTTGTATGAGCGCGATGGATGGCCGGTGAAGAGCATCGCGCCAGTGACTATCGTTTGGTGTCCTCAGTCGGAGGTAGCCGCCGAAGACAATAAGGATGAAGACAAGATGGATCTAGATGACGAAAAGAAGAAAGTCAAGAAGCCGAAGAGACAGGTTCTGATTAGAGTTCATCCATCAGCCTTTTTACAACTTTGGGAAGAGCTTCTGCGTTTATCAAAGATCCAGAAGCCTGCAATAACAGTGACAGATCTCCGCTTCGAGATTGGCAGTATTGAACTCATTGGTCCAGCTTCGACGGAAGCACTAACCGGAACACTACGACCATCCCGTGCGGCAGAGGATACACCAACGCAACATTCAGCGTCCGAAACCATCTGGAATGTCCTCCGCAACATCACCACACCATCCAGTCTCCCCATCAACGCTATCATTCCTCTCACAATCTCAGATCCTCGGCTTCGACACCCAGCCAAAACACAACCTCCTTCCACCACACCCGCAGCTCAAACCCAACTCCTCGACGTGCTCTCCTCCTGGCCCTTAGATAAAAGCACTCCACCATCCACATTCTTTTCCCGTCAAGCCCGGCACACCGCACAACGACAGCTTCCTAGCCAAAAAGCCATAAACCGACGCAAAGCCCTCGCCGATCCAGGCCAACCACCGGAACCACGCTCGACCGATCCCAGCATCCCCATACTCGTCCTCGCGACTCGTGGCGCAAACAACACGCAGGGCAGCTGGACAATTCTGCTTCCTTGGAAGTGCGTTTTGCCTGTCTGGTACTCGTTGTTGTATTGTCCGCTCTCAACCGGAGGCACTATCCGATTTGGAGGATTAGAGCAGATGAGGCAGATTGCATTCGAGAATCGTAGTCCTTGGTTTCCGGGCGATTACATGGGCACTAAAGCTGGTGATGCGTGGGAAGCGAAGGAAGCGGAAAGGAGGAAGAAAGAATGGGAGAAGAAACCGAAGGGAAAGAGGATTGAGTTTGATAGTGTCAAGTTGAGTAACGAGAAGGTAGGAGAAGTGGGCGAAGGCTGGGCTTGTGCTTGGAGTGCTTTGCAATTATCGAGCATCACAAAGCCCAATGAGGCAAAAACAGGAGCAGAACCAGGAGCAGAACCAGCCACAGAAACGCAAAAGGAATCGGCCAAACTCCACCGCATACCCACAAGCATAGTCAAAGCAGCATTCGCCTCCAAAGCCACCTCCCCACCACCTACATCTCCCAATGGTGTCATCACAATCAAACTCACCCTCCTCCACCGCGGCATCCCAACAACATGCGCACGCATCTACCGCCTCCCCACACGCAACGCCGCCCTCCGCATCCAGTGGCTCACTCTCCTCTCAACCACCAAGTCCAAAACCTTAAACAAAAAACACATGCATCCGCCCCTTCCCCCACCAAACGCACCAGCCCACGAACTCCGCCGCCATCTAGCGCAAAGTCTACTCCTTGATGAAGAGGACACGGTGGTGCAGGCGGGCGAAAAGGAATATCCTGTTTGTCCTGATGAGGAGGATTTGATTGGGTTTGTGACGACAGGGAATTTTAATTTGGGAGAGGGGAGGGCCACGGGTTTGGGTTGTGTTGTGCTGAGCAAGGTGGTTGAGGGTGATGAGGAGGAGAGGGGGATTTGTGTTGTGAGAGAGGCTGGGCAGAGTTTGGGACGGTTGGCGAGGTGGGAACTTGTTTGAGCTTTGGCAGTGCGTGTTGGATTGAAATCACCATTACGGTCGTGATGATGGTGTAGGAATGTTACTGGATGTTGTGGTGTTATAGCGTAATTGGAATGTGGCTCGTTCTGGATATGGATGAGGTGAAGCGCTGACGATTATTTCAGGTAGGCAGGATGGTTACCCTACCTTTACTAGTATTCACCTTACCTCACCTCACCTCACTTCATCTGAAAATTTGCCATACAACTCGCACACACGCACAAAATGCACACTCAAACTCTTACTTCAATCTGCTTCACTCTACTAGAAACACAAAAAACAACAACAATGAAACAACACAGGAACGTATATCTTCCCACGTAGCGACAATGGATCAATTTGGACTATTCATGACGTCTCTCTTGTTCCTACAAGCCAGAACGATGGGAATGATGGGGATGAGATGAAAATAAAAATAACAATGATAATGATCATGAGAATAGGGTGGGATTGGATATGTTTCTCCTTCTAGCTAGCGAGGGCTGAGGGATGTTGGATGAGCGATAGGTGATGAGGTGGTAGGCAGTAGAGAGGGAGGGACGAGGTAACTAGAGCAATTCGAGATACGAGGCGCGCGAGATTTAGGCGTTAGGATTGGTGCGTGGGTGCGCAGCTCGAGGAGAATTGAGCAGAGTAATTCGGCAAAGAGAGAGGGCGAAATAACTAGTCGGTGCAAGAGCAGTGCCACTGAATTTCTCGCATGAATGCTATGAATACGTACGCGAACGTAAGCTTTTATAGACGTGCTTCTCTCATCTAGCCCAGGCTCAGCCATGAGTTTATCTTTTCCACTCTTTTCCCTTGACTCCGACTCCTGCACTAGTGAGTAATTATTATTCTGATATCTCTAGTTGGCATATCAGAGTGATGCCGGGCATGACTGTTGCGCGAGGTCTCTTTTCTTGCTGAATATCTATAACCTTCGATCCAAATTCTGCCACTCCCAAGTCCTTTCGAGCTGCGTTGAAACCATGGATCCTGCATATGCTCAACTCGAAACGGGAGCCTCGTTGTTGCTCATGAACCACCTCTCGTTTCTCTTCGTGCTGAATGTGATATGCATCTTGCTGTTCTTCAATTAGACCAAACATCTATATTAGTACTTTTTCATTACACCTCGCGTTGTCATTATTTTCCTTCTCTTAATGGCTTTCTTAATGGATAAGTTTTGAAAAGTGCCTTCCTTCCTAGATTTCATAAACTCTGCTCTGCTGAAATCATGAATTCGTCGTCCCAGCCTTCTTTGCTTGTTCGTAATAATGCGACATTTCCAGTCCTGCTCGCTTGAAGCCGCATTTGACGTAGAATCCTTCGTTGGCTTCGGAACAGTCTAGTATACTCTGTGTGAATGGAGAAGTTAGCACTGATTCTTTGCGCATCTATCTCTCTCGCCCAGTCCATTGATACACACGACGACATCTCGTCGTTATCCTCATCCTCATCCTCATCCTTATCCCATCTTGCCCCCTCGTCCCCCAACCCACCAAACCACCCTGTCCCAAAACCCCAACCCCACCAAAAGAAACATAACAACATACCTTATAACACCCCACTCTCTCCCCCACGCCCCTGAGGGCCTCCATAATCCTCAATCCCAATTTCATCCCCTGCTGATCCCTCGCAACCGCAATATCCTCCACATGTCCCACCATTCCCAAGTTATGAATAAACTTCCTCTCCACCACCAGCGCCCCCGTCCCCACAATGCGCCCGCTCCCATCCAGCACAACAAGAATGTAGTATTCGTCGCGGGCGGCCATCCAGTCGTAGCGCTCGTTCCATTGTGGTTCTGAGATGTCGCCGACGGAGGTGAGCACGCGTAGGACGTCAAGGAAGGAGAGGTGGTAGTCGGAGCGGTAGAGGGGGCGGATTGTGTAGCCGGTGGGGAGGGCGGCGAGGACGGAGGGGGGTAGGAGGGTGGGTGGGAAGAGGGGAGTGTTGTCGTTTGAAGAGGAGGTTGTGGTGTCGGGAGCTGAGGGAGTGGAGGTTGAGGGGTCGGCGGTAGGGGTGAAGGAGGAGGCGGTTGGGTCGAGTGCCATTGTGGTTTGGCGGGATGTGCGGGAGTGTGTTGATTGAGAGAGTGTTTGGTGAGGTGAGCGGGGTGGTTCAAGCGGTTGTGAGGTCGTGCTGAGTTTGGTGTTTAAGCTGGTCTTGTTAGGTAGAGGATGAGGCTGCTGGAGGTTGGAGGAACAAGTGCTAAAGAAGTGGTCGATTCGAACGATGTCCTTCGCATTGGATAAAGTGGATTCAAAAAAGATGACATTGGAAATCGTGATTAATAATATAGTTCTACTAGGTTGATAGAACAGACGGTCATTAGGGAAAAGACTTCGTCAAGCTGGGCTAAGTCTATCTAGAATAGCTAGAATGTGCCTGGATGAGCTCTCGCCATTATGAAGCCTGTATCTATCGGATGCGACCAATCCTTCTGGACCATCCTGCTGCCATATACAAAGCACTCCTGTGTTTTGTCGCCTCTTTTCACTCCAATATCGACACCAGCCAATTTCCATTGGCTTGCACAGTATACCCAACCTCATATTCTGTAGTAACTGCCACCAATGAAGAGGAATTCAAAACCCAAACGCCCAGGGTATCATGCTCGTCATATATATTCCATTATACCTAGCATGATCCAGTGCCAACCGACCCACCCATATTGCCCGCATTCATCGTTATAATGAGTAGTAAGTGAATCTGTTGCTCCTTCTCGATACCCAGAGAGAAGAAGAAAAAGACCAAAGTCCGAAAGGTCGAAAAGGTTGAAAAGTATGATCAAGAAGTGTCGAATGTACAATGCTAAAAGTAGTGGATTCGTGAATTTGAAGTGTAAGAAGAAAAGGGTGATAGCAGGTTTCGGTTGTGTCTGCCTAGCATCAAAGTCCACGAGGACGGTTGAGAGCAGACACCATGTCTTTGTCAGCAGCACTGCGTGACGGACCACCATCAACGATACCACTGATACTCATAGGGTTGTTCGGCTTCATACCGATATCAGCTGGTGTATGAGGAGTAGGAGGAGTCTGCTCATTGGCACATGTATAGAGGATGCCGTTGAGTTGGATGAAGAGTGATTCATCATTGGTGGAGGACCATGTCGAGCGTAGTTGTCATTGTAGTATGATTGCTCAGGAGGTGAAAGAGAGGGTCGAGAGCCGAAAGACGTGCGTGGGTAATCACTAGACATAGTTGACAGGTTTGTCGATGTCCGACGTAGTGGTTCGTGATGTCCTTGTTGGTATGATGGATAGATGGGTGAAGGATTAGATGAGTTGGGTGAAATTACGTCTTCATTTGTACCATGTCGAGGTGGACCAGCTGGGTGATGATATGCAGATGGACGATGTTCGTCTTCTCGACGTGCGAATTCTGAGCTGTAACCAGGATTCGGAGGAGGTGCTACTGGTGTGTGTGGTTCTTCATGCTTTCTACGTCTATTTTGAACAGGTTCTGGTTGAGCAAAATGTCCAGAATGAGTAGGTTCGTTTGGTGAATATTTGCTAGCATATTGTGAATGAGATCCAGGAGGATACGTCGAAGAAGGACTTGGGAGAGTGTAACCATTGCTTTGTGGTACGTACTCGGCTTGTCTTGGACCGGATTGTTGCTGGGAGTACGGCTCTCTTGGTGGTAAAGGTTGCCCGTATGATCCATAGAGCTGTGGAGGTGCAGCTCCAGGCGCTCGGCGATTGTTCGCATTATATAATGCTTGGGCAGGAACGAAGGCCTGAGTCTGTGCTGACACTGGTGTAAAGATGCATTCTTGGTTGAAGCGAGCACAGTTTGTGCAGCGACCATCTTCCGAGTTATCAAAGCCTGAGCATCTTATCTGTAGTTGAATAGATTATCAGCTTGTAATTCGTGTGTTTTCGTCGTTGTCAGATCGGACATACCTTCCGTCTCCTACAGTATTTGCAAGCAATAGCTGTTCGCTGTCTCGGTGCTGACTGACTCACAGCCTGGACTGGTGCTGGATGTTGTCGGTAGTCTTGCATGGGTGGTGGTTGGTAGAATTGCTGGGTTTGAACTGGAGGGAGACGGTATTCCTGATGTTGTGGATGGTAATGCCGCTGCACAGACGCCATTTCTGGACGATCGGGTCGAAGTTGATGCGGTGGTGGAGGTGGTGCTTGTTGAGACAGTGGCTATAGTGGGACTTATATTAGCATATGATTAGGGACACGCAGGCCAGTACAAATATCATTTGTCCGACTCGAGATATCCATGGCATGGCGCGTAGCTTACCTGAGATGGCAGGTGTTGATGTTGATATTGGGCATATTGGTTATCCTGCTGTGTTTGTGGTTGTTCTTGTCTGTACTGTGGTGGTGCATGGTGAGGATGGCCATGTCCAGCCCAATGCTGAGCTGGTTGAGGTTGTGGTTGTGGAGCGTACATATTGCAGGATATGAGGTTGAGCCTGCTGTGTCTATGTCTTGGGAGACAACAGTGTAGAAAGACGCGTTATCGCGACGACGACAGAGGTTTGTTCAGGCCGCCTAGCTGTGCAGAGAGCACTTGAAAGTGTTGACTGCTGTAACGAATCGAGGATTACAATGTCAACAAGACTCGAAATCCAGGCAAAGTTGTCTCGGCTCCTTTTGGATCGTGACGTTCTTGGTTCTGCTGAGCGAGTCGTGCAAGGAGATTTCTTCCAAACGTGCTCGTTAAGCTCGATATGCTCGAAGCACGAGGTGAGTGTGTAGAGGTGTCTTCTTCGGTGGTGAATACACTGCGAGTCTGGAGTTGATGAGCGTCAGGGAGTACAGACCGGTGGATGTGTAGGAGAGAAAAGGAGTTCGCAAGAGGGAGAGCCGATGACAGAACAGGAACAAAGATGGAAATGGAGACTCCAAAATATGGGGATAGACGCCCGCCCGATTGTGTGGCACCGATCGAGGGATTTCGAGGTCGTCAGCTACTATGCTACTGTCGCTCGCCGCTGCAGCCAGAGTTCTACAAACGGAGAAGGTGCAGTTTCAAGATCATGATTGGTTTGGCACTTGAAGCCCGATCATCTCCTTCCCGTCTACGGCCCGCCCTGCCGACCTTGGCTCTACCAGATCTTGATGGCCACGCTAAAACCTAAACCACCTCTCCCGTCCTGCATGAGTATGAAACAGGTACCACAATCCATCATCACAGCACAACCGAGTCGATCAGACCGCCCTTCTCTAGATTTATATCATTGCAGACTTCAAGCCCCTTGCTCAACTTCGAGAAATAGTAGCACGTACTAGTATCATGGATGCTTACACACCAACCTGGCTCGCAGTCTTTTCCCGCTACCAATGCGTTGAGTGGCCGGTAACAGAACAGCCCCATGTATTTCGTTAAAAGTCTAGTAATTGACGGTTGGTCTAGAGTATGTAATCGAATTCTGTATAAGACCTCTTTGCATCCTTGCAGACTGCATGTTGAGACAAGTATGGACGTTACAGCTGAGCCAAACGGCACGTCAAGGCTAACGTTGCCCCGTTCGTCAAGAGCTGCATGTGTATGCCGCCAAGCGTGGAGCAGCGGGAAGTGGCGCATCGCCACCGAACGATAGCGTGTGTAATTCAAGCCAGGTGGGGTCCATGCACGTTCGCAAAGACCTCGACTTTGTCACTTTCTCCGAAGGGAGAGCCGCACATTATTGCATTCGCTTCTGTTCCTGCTCCAAATGCTTTTGTCCGGTCCATTAGCTGCAGTGCTGTATGGTGCAGGATACAAGGGTTGGAGGTGAGAATCGTGCAACTGGTCAAGGAGCCTTGTAGTCCTGTAAGTCTGCCGAGTCTGAGCTCTCAGCATCGCGTGCAAACCCGGTGTAAAAGCTCCGCAAAACAGGGCGTCACCTGTACCGACGCCAACCATCTAGCTTTCCGAGTATCCACGTTGTGACATTCTGCACATGCTTGTGGATTTTGGCCCTGTGGACTCTGGCATGAGCGACCGGCCTTATAATTTACTCATTTACTTGCCCACTTTCATCTGTGTATGCAGAAGTAACTGGGCGGTCGCCATGAAGTGATGTCAACTTACACGGCTGTGTTCACTGCAGAAGTATAGGTAAAGCTGCTTGACGACATGCCCTGAGTGGCCCGTGCAGATCCATGAGACATACCCGAAACGGAACGATGCGGCTGGCGGGTCGTCACCGTTACACAGATCGTTTGAGTCCGTCAGTATTCCAGGGTAGACCTGCCGCCAGTATGATTGTGTAGCAAGCATCCGCGTTCTACACAAACATTGTGAGTTATTATTCAAAACACGAGTGAGAGCACTTTTGAGTCTTGTATCATGCCTGCGTTCAGGTAGTAACCAGAAATGCCTCTCCAGAATCATGATGATGTATGATAATGGTATGACGATGGCCTGCATTTGCACAGGACGCTAGACGGGACGTGCGAACCACCGTGTTTGACGTTCCGGAATCTGCGCCGTCCATTCGTTGATTTAGATATCTTCAATGCAAAGTGATGAGTGATCTACTCCTGCCGCGCCTGTTCAAGTATTTCGGCGTCGTACCCGATAACATTGACTTGATCGAAGATCAAGAAGTCGAAGCTAATTGTGTCATCGTGCCGTGCCGCAATCTCAACTCGTTCACCAGTCTAGACCACTATGGAGAATACAAAGGCTCTCGCTGTATGAGGTCGATTTACCATCATGGTGGAGGTGGATGTGGATGATGATGATATGAAGAGATAAAGAAGTCACACAACCTCGCCTGGTTCTAGCTCACGATGCCTGAAACAGATCCCTATCACGAGTAAGTATACGGGCTGATAGTATGTCTGAGCTATGAAAATACCCAGCAAAGTCCCAGGAGAAGTTCAGATAGGCAGAATGGTTGTCGTAAGCTAAGTACCACTAAGGGTCGTAGTACCACTAAGAGTTGTAGTATGTAGTATGTCAAGAAGCACATCGAGTCCTGTGATGGTGACAAAACTTGCTCACAATCTTGAGTCTTCACAATGTTGAGTCTTCACAATCTTGAGACCTGAATAATTTCGCCGAATCATTTCTGCAGAACGAGGAGTGCCACTCTGAATAGTAATGTCGTTTGAGATTGTTGCTTCAATCATCGTCATTGTCGTCGCCGTCGTTACTTGTGTTACTAGTCGCGTTCTCTGCATTGTCTGCCTCGCCATCTCCATCGTCTGATCCACCATCCTCTTCGGTACTGTACTCCAGAGGCTCATCAGGCATTACGATGGAGTTCAAATATGTGATGAAGGGTACCAGATCTCTAACCACATCTGCAATCCGCTCAAGTCCTCCTTCACCTATGATTTCCTCATCTTTCATCTTCCGACCTAGGGTGTAGTTTCGCAGTCGTAACAGCTGTATGTACTCGTGATCCACAGCATAGTCTCGAGGCTTAGTTTTCAATGCATTCTCCTTGTTCGAGTCTGCAAACGCTTTGACAACAAGCTTCTCATCCTTCTTCACGCCTCCTAGGAACTGCTTTCGAATACCGTCGTCGAGCAGAACGTCCTTGATATTCTGGGGTCTTTTGTCGATGTCTTTCCGCAATGCAGCCACAGCGGCCGCCTCGGGCATCCATAAGCCACCACCAACGAAGCTGTTACCCCCTGGCTTAAGCTGGACATAGTACGCTGCGAAAGGACCCTTTCTTCCAGTACGGCTCCAGGCTGCCGAAAAATGACTTTTATATGGTGTTTGATCTTTACTGAACCTGACATCTCTATATATCCTAAACACGATGTGCTTCAGTATCGGTAGTTCAGGTATAGTCTCATCCAATTCCATAATCCTGTCCTGCAGCTTCTCGAAGAAAGCATTTGAGTCCTTGAGCGATTGCCGAAAATCTGGATCATGCATTTTCAGCCATTCTCTGTCGTTATTTTGTGCAAGATCTTGAAGGAATAGCATGGTATTCGGGTGTATAGTATGATCCTGGTAGGGGATCTTTCCTGCAGGACGTGCCTTGGGCTTGTCTATGATGATTTGGACGCCTGGTCCTGCTCCTGTCTTCACGTTGGTACGCCAAAGCTCTTGGCCTTTTGTAGCTTTGGCTGCTGTATCTTTTGATGTTTTTGTCTTGCTTGTGGCTCCAGATGTACGGTTTTGCTTCTTTCGTGGTCTCTCTGATTCGTCACTTTCCTCGACTAGATCATCATCTTCTTCGTCTTCTGCTGCCTCTTGATCTGATGGCTCTGTAGCACTGGCATCTTCATCTTCATATCCAGAGTCTTCTAGCTCCGGTGAAGGTGAAGCTGCTTCCTCTGGCTCAGACTGAGGTTCTTCCTTTGCTATTGACTCTTCGGTGTGAAAGTATTTACTCTTTGTAGGTGTATTCTTTGCCTTTTTTGCGGGCCGTGACTTGTCTGTGGGAGGTGTCGATGTCCTGCTTCGTCTCAGAGGTGTGGAGGTCGCCGAAGAGGCTGCTTGTAGTGATCTTCGCGGTGCCATTGATGTCAGTTAAATACCTGGTACTTACACGGAAAGACCAATGTGGTTGTATGTCATCTCATTGAGCTGTTCTACGCGACAGTTTCGCGTAAAGTGGTAGGCTGACTAATCATCCATCATCTGCAGAATAATTCAACATGTTAACAGCACTTCTTAATTAACCGCAATGTCACTCACAAACTTCCAGAGAAAAAAGAAAGAAATACTCCGTCTTCTCTCCGAGCCAGAGTATGACGATGCATCCCCAAAAGGCTCAGTCGATGCAGAAATCCGTGACTTCATCGACGAAATCAACCACATCGAAGGTCTCGTAACCACTTCCAGCTGTTCAGGCCGTATCAGCGTCTTCCTCGAAGGACAAAAACACGATAGCCAGCAGACTGTAGGTGAATCCGAGGAGAGGACAAATTATGCAAGCCAAGGTGGGAAAGGAGGAGGCGGACGGTGGGTGTATGTCTCGCATCAGCCTGTATCTAGCATCGGCGATATTGAGAACGGAAAAACCAGTTTGATGGGTTTGTTCAACTTGCGTCCCAGAGCGTCGGCGAGTGAGATGAATGGCAACTGTCGATTTGTGCACCTCAAATTCGAGCCGATGATTTTGCATATTCTCATAGCGACTTTGCCAGAAGCACAGAAAGTGCTGGCCGCCGCTCAGCAAGCCGGCTTTCGTGAAAGCGGGATTGGCAGTGTACAAGGCGAAAGTGGTCCCGTGATGGTAGCTGTGCGAACCACCGGGCTAGCATTTGATAATATCGTAGGCATGCTGAACGACGCAGGAAGCGAAGGCCAAGAGGACTTGTGTGCTTTAGTAGACGAAGAGTATCTTCAACTATTAGTAGAAATGACGAACGACAAGTTCAACGTTAACACGGAGAGGACGCAAAAATTCCGTAAATTATTGCTAGAGGCAGTTGATACAAAAGCCAAGGACGATGGGTGGGAAGATGCAGATGTACGAAGACAGAGGAAGCGTGCAGAAGGACTACAACGCCAAGAGAAACTCAGGCAGCTGGAGAAGCTTAGCCAGGAAGCACAAACGACAGACGAAAACACAGATGCAGTTTGAGCTCGAAAACGATCTCTGGAAAGAGAAAAGGTTGAGACATTATGCCTGTCTAAATAATGCTAGGTCACGAGAATTATACCCACAAGTAGTCTCACAGCCTTCTGGACGGCGACGCCATTATCCAAACTCTGTCCAGTCAGCCGAGACACCAGGTTCATATGCAGTCCCTATTAGATGTTATGCAACCCAATCCTCAAACGCCCATACCAAATACGAGAGTAACATCTTCAAAGTACTACCTCAGATGCCTCATACCAGGTCCACCAACCTTCCCAGACATGAGTCTGCCAGCGCCTCGGATCAAGAACGGACTAGGCATCTCTTCACGCTCTGGATCCCAGACTGGTGCACTAGCGAATGCACTGGCACTTTTCGGCTCTTCATTATTTTCAAATCGTGTGGAATTGCGAGTGCCGCTGCCATCAGAATGAGCTTTACCGTATTTGGTAAAATCATCCAACTCGTCTGGACCAAGGAGCGCTTCATCAGACAAAGTTCGTGCCTGAGCAAGCTCGACAAGTGTGCGGCCTTGAATCGCATTACGGCGCATCGCAGTCTGTCTGACATCCTCAGTCTTCGTGCGAGACGATGGCCTTGATCCTCCTCGGGAGGGCGATGTAGGGGGCGCAGGAGCTTGACGTCTGGGACTGCCGATATCCCCAAGTGCGCTGGCTGATGGAATCTTGGTAATCCTGTTTCCGGCGCCTCTCAGGTTCTCCCTAGATTTGGTTGCGGCCTTCTTAGCAAATAGTGATGGCTGGATGCCAATCTGCTGTGGCACACTGGTATTGGCACGATGCAAACTTGGTCGTGCTCCTCGCGAATTGAGCGCTTTGAACGGGTCGTTATTGCTGAAAGGATTGCCTCGAGTAGGTGTAGGGAGGACAAGAGCATCATCAAGTTCATCACCGTCAGCGAACTCGTCCGGATCACCTCCGTCTGTACTTGAGGGTGTGGATCTGTTGCTCTTCATGTTGCCAAAGAGGTTGCGATTGGTGACTGGCGCTCTGCTACTTGTTCGTCGTGGTGATAGATTCAGTGAGGCAATAGGTGCTGGTGATGGATCGAGCATCTGGATGTCCATAGGTGAATCTTTGTGCTCAAACATTGTTTGAGCTCTGGTGAATGGCGTTCGAGAGCTTGGCTTCGTTGACGGTCTTGTACGCTGCAAAGTCGGGGATTCCATTGACAGCTCGGAAAGATCAGGCGTATCGTCGCTGTCGCCAAACATAGCCTGTGAATGTCTATATTCTCCAAGAAAGGGTACTTCGTCAGGGACGTCCTCAGGATTCGGTGATGTGGAGCGTGGCGGTAAGTCGTTGACATGCATCTTAGCCACTTCTTCTTGTACTCGACGGCTGATCTCGTTGTCAAAGTCCTTGCGCAATCGCTGAACCTCCACCTGAACCTGTCTGTCGATCTCCAGACGTGCCTTAACCTCCCATTCTCTGCGCAAAGAGTTGTCAAGCTCAGCACGAATCGTGTCTTTGTAGCTGTCTTGAAGAGCAAGTTGATGCTCGAGTTCCTTCAGTTTTCGCATGGCTTGCTCCTCCCTCGACTTCAATTGTTTTCCGAGCACCACAACCTCCATCTCTTTGCGCTTAAGCTTCACCATCGGAAGGTTCAGGAGTTGTGCAGTATCTGGTCGACTCTGTGGGTTAACCCTCAGACAAGAGGCAATTGTCTCTTGCAGCTCACGGGAGTAAACCGCTGACAATGGCTTTACTCTCCCCAAACGGATCTTTTGTATTAACTCAAGATGTGTTTTGGCATTGAAAGGTGGCTCCCTCGAGCAGAGCTCGTACATGATGCAGCCAAATGCCCAGATGTCAGAATACAGACTATATTGCTCCGCGGCGCAAATTTCAGGTGACATGTAGAAGGGAGTGCCAACGTAGGTAGAAGCAAAGTCGTGTGAAGCCATGATCTTGGAGAGACCAAAGTCACCAAGCTTGACAGAGGAGTCTGTACTTAGAAAGACTGCGGAGTGTCAGCGAAATGCCCGTAAAGGTCCATTTACAAAGTCTTACTGTTCTCTGGCTTGAGATCTCGATGGAGGATCATGGTATGCGAACCCTTTATCCTTGTCGGCCTGACATCGCTACCAAGACCAAGCGCTGTCTTGCCAACCTCAGGAGGGTCTTCACCATAATGGCATCGATATAATGCTGTAACCAATTGCGCAAAGACACTCCACACGAAGTCTTCCTCGGCCATCAAGTTGTTCTTTGAAAGATGCTTTATCCTTTTCCCAAGATCTCCATCTTCGCAGTATTCCATGTATATGTGAAGATCCATAGATGACTTGATGTGTTCTCTCTCGTAGTAGGCGACAATGTTCGGATGACGAAGGCCTTTTAAGACTGCTAGTTCGGCTTGCAATTGCTCCCGCTCTTTCTGCGACATCTTGAGGTAGTTGATCTCTTTTCGACACAAAATCTGTACACGCGACGGTTAGTTCCATGCTTAACAGTATTCTCTCGGCACAAAGGGTAGAGTGATGTGCTGCATAAAGGTCTTAGATTCCCCAAAACTCCCCCAAATTCCTCACACGACTAACGATCATCTTCACTAAGATCATGTAACTCACCATGCCATCCTGCTTGCGCTTGACCTTTCTAATCACCCCAAAGGAGCCTTGTCCAATCTTCTCCAGAACTTCATACTTGTCCGCCTGACCTTCTAACGCCATCTTGGTTTTCGTCTGATATCGACTTTGGCGCGTCCAGTGTTTAACGAATGACTTGGGTTGGAGTGTGCTGCTGGTCGACCCGAACGAATATTGTTTCTTACGCTTACCCTTTGGCGACCCGAGCTTAGAGACAGCAAGGACTAGTGCACGATATGAGAGGCACAATCCTTCGCCAGCAAAGTGTCAACACACAAACCGTTCACCCAGCAACTGCACCAAGACTGCCAAGACTCTGTTAACTCCGACCCAATTTTCGAAAAGTGACGTAGAGTAATCAGAACTTCAGGTGGCAAAATATACGGCACCATACAGGCTTTATCGTTGCTGTTGACACTACAGGTCAATCGTAGGAAGCGTTGCTGGTGTCTGCAGCTCTACAGCCAGCATGTCGGTCAAGAAGCATGATCTGGAAGTGGCTCTACGTGCCGAGAAGCAAGAGATCAATGCTGGCAGATTGAGAGAGGACAATCCATTAGACGACAGCCAAGGTTTCAAAGATTTATGTCTAGCATGCCGACGAGGAGACCTGAAAGTATGTCAAGAGAAGATAGCAGAAGGCGTGAATGTCAATGGCAGAGACCGCTTCGACTACACGCCATTGAACCTGTCTAGCCTCTGCGGTCACTATGAAGTCGTACGGCTCCTCCTCGAGTCCGGCGCCCTATGCGAACGAGATACGTTCGAAGGTGAAAGATGCCTGTATAACGCCCTGAACGACCGCATCCGCAACCTACTTCTATCATACGACTACTCCAAATCTCGAGATCCATTGCAGCCGCTGGCAGGCCACATTACATCTTTACTATACAGGGACATTCCGCAGACCTCAGATAATACTATTGTTACAGAACAGCGAGAACTGCATCTACACAAATTCATATTAGCAGCAAGATCACCATATTTTGCAAAGAAACTTGCGGCTGCGCCGGAGACAACATCATGGAGGGTGCCTGGAGCAGTACCTGTAAGATCATTAGAAGTCGCGATACAAGCATTATACATGAACGAGATAAGTCTAGACATTGACGAAGAGGAGGAGGTGCTCAAAGGCCTCGATAATCTGTGTCATAAGCTGGAGATTGGAGATATACTACAGATGATTCTAGAAACAGACCGACGATTAGCAAGACAATACAGGACGAAAGAAATAGAACGAGCACGAGACCAGCTAGAGACCTGGTTTGGAAAGATGATACTTGGTAACACCGTCCAGGTGGACATTTCCAAAGCAGACAACGTCAAATGGGATAGACAAAATAGCATTTTTGCAGACGTGCTGCTTTGCGCTGATGATCCAGATGCAGACGAAGCAGAATTAGAAGAACTCAACGACAAAGATCAAAGCACAACATCAGACAGCAGCACACCACTATCCTTCACAGGTATCCCTTTAGCACAGACCTCCCCTGAAGCGACGACAGCGCGACGAAGAAAGCAAGTCACACTCTTCCCAGCCCACCGCGCCATGCTCATCCGCTCCGAATTTTTCCTCGCCATGTTCAGCTCCGCCTTTCGCGAAGCACAGTTATCAGACCACCTCCCCGTCATCCACCTCGACTGCTCACCCGCAGTCCTGCGCGTCATCCTCAGCTACATGTATACCGAACAGTCCAACTTCGGTCTCGATGTCGCCCTCCCCGTTCTCTTCACGTCGGACGCATGGTTCATCGAGAAACTCAAAGTAAAAGCCGCCATGATCATTTCCACACTCGGCAACGGATCCGCATCAATCGTTGAATCAGAGAATCCACGCGGCGAAACAGACGTAGAGGATATCATCGACATCTACGACGTCGTCCGTGCTGGCTGGGACACCCGCGTACATCGTCTCGAAGAGTTCGGTGCACGTTACATCGCGTACCGTCTAGAGCGTTATATTGATGAGCCGGAGTTCAAAGAGCTGGTCAGAGAATCTGCTGCACGGATTAAGGAGCGTCAGGAAACGGATACTGTGGAAATCGTTGATGATATCAGATACTACTTGTCTGACCGCTTCCGGCTACGCTTTGAAGATGTTGGGTTTGATGAGTTGGCTGAAGAACAGCATTATAGTAATGAAGGGAATGGGCAGGTCGCGTCTGTTGATGTGTTCAAGGGGGATCTTGATTTGAATGCAGATGTGGACCATCCACAATACTCGAATAAGAGAGTAGATGAACAAAGAAAGGCAATGGAGCACGAGTCGAGTACCAAGGCTATTGAAAGTCAGCAGTTCTCGATTAAAACGCTTGATGGACAAGTCGCTGGTGACGAATTTGCGCAGGATGCGCTCAATTATCAGATCCTGCTGGGCAAGATTGACACGTTGCTTGACGAGCTGAAGCTTGATGCTTAGGCTCGCCGCATTCAAATTCGTCAGTGGACTTGCTGCGGCACGACAAACCTATGTACCGGCTTTGGAGCAGACATATAATCATGATAAGATGACCATGAAATGTTAACGGGTACTCAGACATATTGGAGTGGTAGACGTAAACTATGAAGCAATTGTTTTTTCTGCACATGGAAATCACAATCTTATCCCATACTAAATTGCATGTAGTGGAAAATCATCAATGAAGCACCATCTCTACAGGACCAGCACTTCCCTTGTAGCCAATGAACCTTTTTAGCCCTCACCCACCATCAAGGCAATCTCTTTACAAGCTCAGCGTTTCATCCCTCCTGTATACAATTAGATTCAAAGCTTATTCGTAGTGTTGGAATCCGATCCCCTTCCACTTCCGTTGCCCTCAATCCCCCAACCCAAACACCACTTCCCCCGACGTCAACACACCATACCACAGGCACTAAAGCTCCCCCGCCACCCTCGTGGCCGTCATCTTACTCCCAGCAATACTAGCAGCTCTATCCCTCCAATCCTTCGCCACATCCTCCAAACTCAAACCCACCACGCCTAGCTCTTGTCTGACAATCTGCTTCACCAACTCTGTTTTGGTTTCGAAACTTTCGGGCCTGCTGTCTTTTGATCCTTCATTCTTGTTTTGCTCTCCCTCTGCTTGTCTCTCTGTTGTTACTGGTCGGTCCTCCACTCCCACCACCTCACTCTCTTCCACCTTCTCTGCCGCTGTTGCCATCGGACGCTTCCAAGACCGACCAATGATAGCAACATTCCGCGTGCTAGGGATACGTAGATATTCTTCTTCGGGGTCATAGCCGACTTGTGTAGCTAGCCGTGCGACGGCGGAGCAGAGGGTTGAGTAAGCTGAGGGTTGTGCGGGTGGTTTTGGTGGTTTTGTTGAAGGTTTATTGGGTTGGGGTTGGGGTCGTGTTTCTAATTGTGGTTCTGGTTGTGTGCCATCTCTGCTTTCTCCAGCCACCTTCTCAACTCCCAAATGTTCCTGGCTCTCGAGCTGCGTGTCCACGACCAGATCCGCCGCTTTCTCCTGGTCCTGGTCTTGCTCTCTCTCGTCCCCTTGCCTCTTTCCCTTGGCCTTATCCTTCTCCTGCCTTTCCTTACCGACTACAGGAGGAGGAAATCTACACCGCCTCCCACTCAAATCATGACTACAGCACGGAATACTAACAAACGGACTCTCATTGAGAAACGCAATCAACGGCGTCCATATCGTCAGTTCATCGGCGTGATTGGAGATGATGAAGGTGCCTGATGGGAAGAGACCGGAGTGGGTGGGAATTGCGCCGTGTTTTGTTTGGAGATGAGGGTTGTGGAGATTTGCGATGGTAGAAGAGGCGGTGGTATTTTGAGGAGTGTGTATTAATGGTTTTTCGGGTGTTGCCGATGGGGTAGGAGAAGGAGAAGGAGGAGGCGGAGGGGTTGTTGTTGTTGATGTCGATGTCGTTGGCAATGTCGATGTCGATGTCGTTGGCGATGTTGAAGCTGGTGGATTCTGCCCAAAAATACTAGGCACGACCACCATTTCCTTTAACCTCTGTCCAATCTCTTCGGGAAAAGCATCCCACGTCTTACGTGCCCTGGCATCGAATCCCCATCCTTGATATCCTTCAGACATGAGCACAAAATCAAGAATAGCGTTCCCACAACCAATATCCACAAAGCCCGGAAACTTTGGCTTCTTCTTCTTCTCTTTCTCCTTACCAGCCCCCTCTCCCTTCTCACCTCCTCCTCCTCCATCAATCTCATACATCTTTCCCCACAACTCAACAACAAACGCCGCAATCCCCAAATCCTCAAACACTCCCTTCGTCGGATCCAAATCCTCCTTCCAATACTTATCCAACAGATCCCTCGCATATTTGTTCTTGAGTCGAGTATATGTATCTTGGACGCGTGCTTGCGGGATCAGACGGTCGTGGTGGACGCGCTTTTGGTAGCCGGAGGCTTGGCCGGTGCCGTGGCGGTGGATTGTGCGGAGCAGGTTTTGGAGGGTGCGTGTGAGGCGGTTTGAGGCAGAGGGGGTGGAGATTGGTGGTGTTAGTTTTGGGTTGTAACATGTTGGAGTGGTGGATGTAGTGGTGGCAAGTGTTGGCGTTGGGGAGTCTGATTGTAATCGTGCTGGGAAAGGCGAGATGTGGATCGAGAGACTGTTTCGGGGTGAGGATCCAGAAGTTGTCGTTGACGTATGTAAAAAACAGAGCGCTTTGACTTTTGGGTGATACCAGGGCATCTCATCCTCATTCTCAACATGAGGTACATAGACCACCAGATTATCCTCTTCCTCTTCCTCTTGGTCACAGCCTTCTGCGCCATGTCCTTCCAGCACATCTTCAACCGTACCTCTTCCAACATCAACCACAGTACCATGCATACTCCTCATGATCCTTCTCACCTTCCGCTTCCTTCTCAAAAAATGACAAGTCTGCACCAGCGGACCATCCAGCTTCGTATTCCTCGGCACCATCTGCCTAACCACACTCCTCCTCAGCTCGAACCCCTCAACCACCACACCCACCGGTCTCAATTCCTTCTTCATATGCTTAACAAACTTACTCACCTCCACCACTTCCTGTCCATCCCTCTCCATATACCCCTTAACTCCATACCCCTCACTATCGTCACAATCAGGCAACCTCCAAGCACCAGCCTCAAAACTGGCATCCTTGTCACTATCCCAAAATACATCAGCGCGAAAGAGGTGACTGCTCGTGATGTTGGGGTTGCGGATTAGATTGAGCATGACGCGGTCGAAGATCTCGGCTGAAAAGGCGCAGGGTGTGGCGATTGTTTGGAGCATAGGGAGAGTGTGGTAGGTGTTTGAGGTGGAGGTGTGGAGATGACATTGTAGTGGACTGGATGTGTTTGGTGGTGCTGTTGTAGGATTGAATGTGGTAGTGGTAGTCGGTTGAGAGGGAGCGGAAGAAGGAGAGGCGTGTCCGTTTGTGTTCGATCTTGGTGGAGATGTGGACATTATGGGTGACAGTCTTTCAGTCTACTTTCGCACCAGTCAGGACGTGGTTAGTGCTTGGTAATACCAATTGTCCCAGAGTTACAAATTTCTTGCAACTATACAAGAGTCTCTCCTGCTTCTTCAGGCGAGAGGAAGCCAGTCATAGTCCAGCATCATGATTCACAACAACATAGATGGAAGGAGCATCTTGAATCTTTCATCAAAACCACCTCGTTGCTGCAGGAAGTGCAATGGAGGTGATTCTGATCACACAGTCAACAGATATTCTGATATCGTGGAGAAAGAAATGAAGAAACTCGTGAGTTCAACGTACAATTCATGTTATATGTGATGCGGCCAATGGAGGAGAATCCGCACAATTTAAGGCACAGAATGTTGTCCTGGTTCATCGATGTCCTTGAAGCAAGTGTGGCAAAATCTCATTTTTAGGAGGGTATTTCGAAGTAGCATCACCAAAAAAGACACAACCTTCACATCATTCAAAGATCATTGCTAGCAGTGCCGCAGTGATAGTAAGTAGAACTCAGAAGGAGTTGTCAGACTTGTCATGTTTCACCTGTTTTCGAACGCTTCTGCGAAAGTCTACTTATTAGATATTCCTAATCTGCTTAAATGTTTCATGCATCACCAATTCTCGCCCATTACCCACCCTCCTCCCGTCTTCAATATGTGATGCGCAGATGATATATACAATGTCTGTTTTCAGCCTTTCTCCCATTTTTGTTACCCACTGCGACTTCCTACCCGAGGCTGATTGACCACTCAGGCCATCCGTCCATGAAGCGCACCACAAACCCGAAGCCTGATCAATAACGTCGCTACTACTTGAAACAAAGTTCGCTCTAGTCCCTCGTACATGTGCCATCATAACGCCGTGAGATGTGTGTGTGTTTTGTTGCCCTTGCCGAGGCCGTGAAAAAGAACGCCACAATCGCTAAAAACCAATACCTCCATCATGTCGAATAATATCATATAAAACGATGCGTGCAAAGAGGATAAACCAAGTTGATCCAGGACCGATGTGCACAAAGATTGCAGCAACCAGAGCCAAGAAAAGTGACGTGCGTGAGACGTGATCTGAATATGCAACGAGCAAACAATTGCTCATAGGTGTGATGGCAGAGCTCGATAGTGGAAATCGACCATAAAGGATCAAGCAGCCCAGAGTCATTCTGCTGCCCGAAGAGTCGAATGTGCTGGCTATCGGACGCCGATCTGAGCCCGGGGCCCTAAGCTGCTCTGGCTGCTGTAGGCAGAATTTTCGGAGTCAATATTGGCACTACGGCCACTATCACCACTCCCCGCGCTAGCACTCGCACTTCCAGTCAGACTCCGTACTTGCGGCCCATTCTTGGGAGGATAAAGATTGCTCACCCCGGCTCGCTGTTCCACCTCTCTAGGTGCTACTGCATTTCCATGTCCTGGCGGGTGTCTTGGAGTAGGTTGACGAACTTCTGGTGGTGATGGTATGCCATTCATGCCGTTCATGCCATTCGGGATGGCTGAAGAGGATCGATGCTGGGGAGGTAGAGGTTGACCAGGTCCTTGTCGCTGGGGTCCTTCGGCAGGAGAATGGCTTGACCTCCTGGGCATCGTTGGGTAGCCTCCTCCACCTCCGAAACCAGGACCTGACAATTCGTTGAGTCTCTGTGCGGTTAGAGAGTTTGTGCGAGATTCTTTGCCGACATTGCCAACAGCACCATAACGATCAGTCGAGTAAGCCATCAAAGCGTTGTTCATAATCGAGTCGTGGCTGCCCTGGCCGCCAGGCATATCTTGCAGCATGCGTGCATTCAACTTGTTCCTGCCAGGTAGTCGTTGAGCGAAAGGATTACTACGAGGAGGTCCTTGATTTCCACCACCACGGAGATTGCCAATGCTGGGCTGCTTGCGAGTGCGTCTGGATGTAATGCTCATCATGTCGACATTGTCCGGGTCAACAGGAGGGCCGCGATAAGCTGATGGGTCGAAGTAGTCCTCACCATCCTCTTCATCCTCATCAAAATCACGTCCACCACCCATCTGAGGACTTCTCATGCCCGGAGGCAATGGTCGTCTACCACCAGGTGGACCGCCCATACCTGGCGGCATTCCACGACCCATTGGCATTCCAGGACCCATGGACATGCCAGATGCAGACCTCATCCCGGGAGGAGGCATACCACGACCCATTGGACCGCCCATAGGACCTCTCATCATTCCTGGCGGCGGCATTGGACCACGCATTGCTGTTGGTGGCCTGCCACCGGGACCCATGCCAGGCCCCATTCCCATACCTGGTCGAGGACCCTGCATGTGACCAGATTGCATCTCGCGTTCTTTCAAAGCCAGCTCTTTCTCTCTGAGCATGAGCTCACGTTCTCGAAGAGCGATTGCTTGAGGCGACATGTTATCGTAAGGCTGATCAGGGCTGTGAGCGTCGTTCGGACTGTCATACATCACCAAGTGGCTGAATTGGTCCAGTCCATCACCATCATACTGTCCAGGGCCTCCAGGTGAACGCATACCATTCGGTGCGTGACCGTTAGGAGGACCGTGACCATTCACAGAAGGTCCACGATTTGGTCGACCAGGTGGAGGCATTGGTCCCATTGGTCCACGAACGCCAGGAGGCATATTTCTTTGCTGAGGAGGAGGCATTTCACCATTTGACATTGGTCCACCAGCAGAAGTAGGCGGCGTGATTGTTTTATCTGCAGGGTTCGGTCTTTTTTGATTGACGATATTGATGTGGTGTAGTAGTGCGTATACTGTTTCAATGCGAGGTAACCTGATGTCGACTTGCTGTGCAATCTTTAATGCTGAACCAAGATATGTTTCCACTTCCATAGGGCGTTTCGCAACATAGTCTTGATACATGCTGTTATTTGCCTCTACTGGGGATATCATTCTTTCCATAGTCAACTCTTTGAATCCAGGCGGGAATATACATTTTCGAGCAGCTGCGATTTGTAATACTTCGTCGATTAGGTCGGAGATCATGGCACGGACGCCGGTGAGGGTGAGGAGATCGGCATGTTGGGGTGTTTCGAAGAGTACGCTCGTTGGGTAGAATGCAATAGGACTGTTATGACATGTTAGCACTTGTCAGAAATCTTTCTGCTCATTCTCAGACTCACCCAACCATTCGCTCAAACTGTTGTTGTTGAATGTTCTTTGACACTTTGCATTCCACCTGACCGGAGCCCAATGTCATCGCTAATGCTTCCGCCATATCTGCTTGTATCGATACTGGGATTTCGGGATTCCAATTTGCAGGTCCGACCCAGAGATCTGTTGTACCTCGATGTTCGAATTCCGAAGATCCTATCTGGTTGATCTCTGTTTGTGAAACGAGTGAGAGGACGACGTTTTTTGGGAATCGTTCTTCCAAGTATGATTCAACTCCAAGCGAATGTGTAGTGTTAACAAGGATACAGGTATGTTGAGGTGTGACAACAGCTTCGATTACGGCGGCAAGATCATAGACGTCTGGAAGGGCTTTGACGCAAAGCAAGACGTAGTCGAAAGATCCTTTGGTTTGTGTTGCGGCTTCTTCAGGACTGCGGACGACTAAGAAGACTGTCAGCTTGGACAATGCCAGAAATACAGCGGAGAATAGACGGACCTTGTCTAGGCTTGAAGCGTTCATTGCCAAAACGTTCTGACCTAGAAGACGGACAAAAAGTCAGCCAATGATCTTTCTTCTTATAACAGCAACCCTCCCATACCTAAAAGATATGCCATATTGCGCTACACTCTCGTAGCCATTCTTCCACACCAGCGTGACGTCGCAAGCGTTAGTTGCCTGTAGTCTCCAGGATAGAAAGGCTGATATGGCGTTTCCTCCAACTGCGCAGGCTTTCGTTAGCGGAGGTTGCGACATAGGGCGGCGGCAATGTCAATGCTGTAGAGGGGAAGGGGATTCAAGCAGCCAGCAGAAAAGAAAGCATGGAGCAGGTGTAGTGCAAACAAGTTGAAAATAAGTGGAGATGATGGATATCGGTTGGGTTGGATTGAACGTGTCCGTGGCACCGAGTCCTTGTATCATTTGAAACGCACCTGAAAGTATCCGCAGTCGTGGGGCGCTGGGAGCCATGATGACCTTTGCACAATTGACGACGTCAAGCGTCAAGAAAGCTTGATAGCTTGTCCTCTTGTCCTCTTGGGTCTTGAGAAGATGATTGTGTTTGTTTGAGGGAGTCGGAGGGATGCCGTAGTTCGAGGTGGATGATGTGCAAGACTAAGCCGATAGAGAACGCAAATATAGTAACGAGGGTGTCGCGCCGCGTGTTCGTCGATATTGCAGGCGGCCCAGCGCAATGGTAAGGGTTGTCGCTATGGATTGAAGCTATGAGCTAATAGCAAGACATGTTGTGCGGCAGGAGGAGGCGAAAAGAAAAGCGGGATGGAGTTCGTCGGATGTTCTTTGAATTGTTTGAGGTTGAAAAGAGAGTAGGGGTCAAAGGTTAGGCAATCGGGTCGCAACTGCAACCAGGGAATTCTGCTGGCGAATCAAAACTTAACGGCTTTGGGTGATTAAATGATTAGTATAGTGACTACCACGGCCAGGGAAGGAGCGCCGAATAGTGTTGCGCCTTTTTGCAGATGTTTGCTGATATACTGCGCGAGGTGCAAAGGTGCAATCAAGGCGATTGGTTTAGTCCGTCGCCGGTGAGTTTTGATTTAATGCTGGTCGCGCTTAACGGTATGAAGGAGGACCTGGAATCCAGGCAGCCAGTCACAAGTGCGATGTGCCAGCCGTCATGCAAGCTACGCGATATGCAAGATTATGGTCTAAGGAGCCGCTCGTATGAACGATACCTCAACAACACTGCTGCTGCTAGTACTTATGCGCTTATGCCTACTTAGCTCTCTAATTCGTCTAGCTTGAGCCAACCACAACAATGTCTCTCCCACGCCTGCACACCACCCCTCGACACAAGTTGAAGCTCCAATCAATCGCATTGCCACGTGTGCTTGTGTTTCGTAAGCGAGCCTCATGTGCTTGGTTGGTTGAGTAATTACCCCGCACCAGCCACCCTCACGAGAAGAACGAGTCGAGCTCTTATCTTGAACAACACGCTGCTGGCTGAAGACGACGTCGAGCAAGCAGCCTCCCAAATCCTCTACCATCAACGTGCTTAGATACTGTGGCGAACTTGAAACAAGCTCCTCAGCTCAACAGTCCGTGGGCGAGGCCCGTCATCGACGACAGATACCTGAGTTAAGCTTGTGTATAATTATCACTTAGCCGGAGCAAGCACGCACGCAGTAGTCAGCCACCCGTTGTTGTGGAAATAGAGCGGCGGCAGCGTAATGAGGCAAAGCCGGAGGTTTCACCGCAGTATAGTAGAGTGAAGGAAACCGAGGTGACCACCACAAAATATGGCTGTGCAACGTGCACTTGAAGCTGTTTGAAAGGTCCTGGAACTTGCCGCAGATCTGATCGAGACTTCAGTTTCCAGTAAGACTTTTAGCTCATACACGGAGTCACAAAATACAGAAATGCCGATGTAGATCAAAAAGCAGCGATCAAGCGCCGCATGGCTTCGGATAAGGTGTATGATTCACACAAGCGCCCCAAAACTTTAGCAAAAAAAAGGAGAAATGGGATTTGTAGAAGAATTCATCCTACGATAGTTTTGCAATCTTTTCCCTCCACCCTTCCCATTCATGAGCAATCTAGACTGCCATCATGCCATATCCTTCATCAAGCACCTAATTTGCCATGTACGTGCTGGCATCAATACCACCCTCTGGGAATTCTGGCAATGCCACCTCGAAGCGCGACTCAATTGCTTTCAACACCTCCTGATCCTGATCGTTGCTGACAAATGAGATACTCAGTCCCTTGGTTCCGAAACGACCTGCACGACCGACACGGTGAAGGTATGAGTCGGCATCACCAGGCAGATCGTAGTTGATAGCCAAGTTGATGCGCTCAATATCGATACCACGACCAAAGACGTCCGTAGCGACACAGATGCGCTTGTTAAACTCCTTGAATTCCTTGTAGCGCTTGATACTGTTTTGGCTGTCAGAGATTGTCCCATGTGAAGGAGTGGAATAAAGCTTACCGCTCCTCCTGGCTCACACCAGAATGTACCGCGATACTGGGAAAGTTACACTCGCGCAACAGCTTGTCGAGCTCAGTAGCGCGTAGAGTGCTCTTCACGAAAATGATGACCTGGTTGAACTCAAGGCTGTCCAGGAGGTCGTTGAGCTTGCGATTCTTTTCGCCTTCGGACAACTTGATGTAGTATTGCTGGAGACCGTGAAGCGTGAGTTTGGTCTCGTCGTCGACGTAAATCTCCATAGGATTTTGCATGAACTTCTTGCAGATCGGCCTCGTCTCCTTTGCAAGAGTAGCACTGAACATCATAACCTGCTTTTGTGTAGGGGTTGCTCGGAAGATTTCTTGCACGTCACGGCGCATATCTATACAAAATCAGCATGATTCTTGTACAAATGAGTGGTACAAATCGCTTACCAATCTGATCCAGCATCTTGTCACACTCATCGAGCACGAACTGCTTTACGTTGCCTAGTCTGAGCTTCTTGTCACGCACGAGTGCGTTCAATCTTCCTGGAGTGGCAACTACAATGTGAGGGTGCTGGTCCTTGTTGGCGAGGAGTTCAATGTCCTTTGCAATGGGAGTTCCTCCGTAGAACACCGAGGTCTTGACATCCGGCATGTACTTGGCGAATCGTGCGTACTCGTTCTTGATCTGGTATGCAAGCTCACGAGTGTGGCACATAACTAGCACTGATGCCTC
>Ga0160428_1000304_pt1 | contig 58584 bp, 38 predicted proteins | sample SolpanmetagenomM_FD_108198 | JGI IMG/M metagenome (GOLD analysis project Ga0160428, IMG submission 108198) | Solar panel surface microbial communities from Lawrence Berkeley National Laboratory, California, USA - M | ecosystem: Engineered > Built environment > Solar panel > Unclassified ... | reverse complement strand
GCCGCTGACAGCCACCACCGAGACGTTCTCGGTCACGGTTAGCGATGGGGTGCTCAACCTGGACTTCAGTGCCCTGGCCAGCGACGGGGGGATAGACCAAGCTAAGATCTCCGCCATCGAAGTGGCGCAGACTACTAGCAGTAGCCGGCTGGCGGCGCCGGCCACGGTGGCGCTCCCTGCCGATAAGGCTCCCGTAAGCCTGGAGGCAATGAGTTTATATCCCAACCCAGCCACTGCCACTGACCACGTTACCCTTTCCTGCCAGGTTGCGACAGCGCAGGAGGCTACTGGCACACTCACCAATGTGCTGGGCCGCCTCGTGCAGCAGCAAACGCTGCCCTTACAAGCCGGCTACAATACCGTGTCGATGCCGGTGGGGCAGGCGGCCCCGGGCGTGTACCAATTCACCCTGCGCTTGGCCGATGGCCAGCGCCAGCAGCAAAAACTAGTCCTCCAGCCTTAAGGCGGTTGACGCACCTGACGTAGGCTCCCGTATCGTTGCCGACGGCTAGGGGTAAGGTTTTACCAGGCGCTGGCCCACGCGGCGCGCTTCTACGGGCCTGCTCCCCCTGCCTGCTTTACTCGACGGCGTTAGACGGCCCGCCTACCGGCGAATAACAGGCGCCGGCCATCGCTTTTTAGCGCGTAGCAAGTGCCAAGGCCGGGCTACATTGAGACCGGTTGGGAACCTGACCGAAGCCAGCAGCAGGAGCTGTTACGGCACTCAGCTTAACCGATGGACTCCAAAAGCAAGTGAACCCTAAAGCGGCTCTAAAGCCGCTTTAGGGTTCACTTGCTTTCAAGCTCTACACAATAATTCCGCACGTTTTCTGAGCCGTTTTTCTAGGAAGAGCAACACGCAGAAAATGCACGCGTATTCCACAAGCAGCAAACGCTTACACATTTACTGGCATAGTCAGTAAATGCGCAAGCGTCTGGGTAAACAGCTGACTAAAGCCTGCCGGTTTACTACAGCACCATGCCGCCGGTGGCTTCTAAGCGCTGGCCGTTAACCCAGCGGGCGGCGTCGGAGCAGAGGAAGGCGACGATACCGCCGATGTCATCTGGCTCGGCCACGCGGCCTAGCGCCGTGGCTTCCTTCACCCAGGCCCGAATTTCGGGCGTGTCCTGCATGGCCCCGCCGCCAAATACGGCACCGGGCGCTACAGCATTGACGGTAATGCCGCGGCTGCCCAGCTCTAAGGCTAACTGCCGGGTGAGCACGTCCAGAGCGCCTTTCACGCTCGCATAAACGGAATTGCCGGCATAAGCCACGCGGGCGGCCGCCGAGGTGATGTTGATAATGCGGCCCCCGTCGCGCAGCAGCTGTAACGCCCGCTGGGTCAGAAAATACACGCCTTTGAAGTGCTGGTTAAGCAGCTCGTCAAAGTGCGCCTCGGTTGTTTCGGCAAACGGCAGGATCAGGCCCGTGCCCGCGTTGTTTATAAGAAAGTCGAACCGGTCAGTGCCAAACGTATCCGCCAGCACAGTAGTGACCCGGGTGAAGAAGGCTTCAAAGGTGCTCGTATCGGCTACATTGAGGGGGAGGGCCACGGCGCGGCGGCCCAGGGCCTCAATGGCGACGACGACGGCCGCGGCTTCCGCCTGCTGGCTACGGTAGGTCAGGATGACGTCGATGCCTTGCTGGGCCAGTTTCAGGGCCATGTCTTTGCCCAGGCCTCGGCTGCCGCCGGTAAGTAGGGCGATTTTGGCAGTGCTCATAAAAGGGAGTTTGTCGTGTTGAAAAGAACACGACAAAGGTCCGGCGGCCCGCTACCGCCCGTATTGTACCCGCCAATCAGATTTTTGTAGAAATCAAATCACAACGGCTTCCTGCGTCCGAAAAGCGCCCGGGCTGACGTTGACGTAGCGGCGGAAGAAGTGCGAAAAATGCGCTACATCGACAAAGCCCAGGTTATCGGCAATTTCTCCCAGCGTCCAGTCAGATTGGTGCAGCAGCACCTTGGCCTCCTGCGCCAAGCGCCCGCCGATGAGGTCGGTGGTGGTGCGGCCGGTGTGCTCTTTGAGCACCTTGTTGAGGTGGTTAACGTGCACGGCTAGCTGGTCGGCAAAGTCCTTGGCCGTGCGCAGCGGCACCTGCTGCTGGGAAGTGGTCAGCGGAAACTGCCGCTCGAGCAGTTCTACGAAGCGCGAGGCCAGGCGAGCCCCCGAGTGGGCGGGGTGCAGCGTGGTGGCTGGCTGCCGCTTCTGGCCTAGGTGCAGCAGTTCCAGCACGTAGGCCCGCAGCAGGTCGTACTTGTGGGCGTAGTCGGAGGCCAGCTCCTCGTGCATATTCGTGAAAATGGCCGCTGCCCGCGCTGCCTCAGCCGGCGTAAGCTGGAACACGAGGTATCCCTCGGCCTGAAACAGGGGCAGTTCGTCAGGCGTAAGGCCTCCGAGGACCGGTAGCAAGAACTCGGCGGTGTAGAGGCAGAATTGGCCCTGCTGCTGCTCGGCAGGCCACCACTGAAACGACACTTTGGGCGTCGAAAACACCAGCGCGTCGGGCGCGATGTCAATCGTCTGGTGAGCGTACTCAGCACGGCTGCGGCTGCGTAGAAAACTAATTTTGTAGAACGAGCGGCAGGGATAAGCGGCGCCGGGCCGCAGTTGGCTGGTCTCCCAAAAGTCGGCCAGATTAAACACGTTGAAGTGGCCCACCTCGCGCTGAATGCCGCTGGGCAGCAGTGTATTTAGGTCGAGGCTGGTGCAAGGAGCTAATTCTTGGTAAAGTGTCTGGAGCGCGGTCGTCTTCATCGCAGTGGTGTGCTTGTAGGATTCAAAGGTACGGCAGCCCGCCACAGGGCGACGGACTTGTCTCTGCAACCTAAAGGGGAGCTTGCGACTGCTACTAGTCAAATTTCGCGGCCTAAGGTGGCTGAATACCTACTTGGCGAAGTCGCGGTTACCTTAAGTTGACTGATAAGACTCTCACTTAAAGGTGTCGCGTCAAGTGCTGTCAACAGCCACGGGCGTGACTGTTGACAGAACGCTCTTGATGGCTCAGAAACGGTTTAGACTAGCTGCTAAGCGCGTATAAAAGCCACGCCTAGCAGCTAGTCTAGGTAGATTTGGCTCGTCAAGCACTCGCTTGAAGGTGTCCTCCCGAGTTGTGCAACAGCCACTTGTGTTATCATAACGTTAGAGCGTGTTTAGCTCTTTAAACACGCTCTTAGTTGGATGTAGTAACCGTCACATTTTTGAAGGTGGCCGTGGCGTTATCGGAAAACAGGCCCCATGAGCTTTGGGGGGCGCGGTATACCCGGCAGGTCAGGGCTGCGGTGTTGTTGAGGTATACCACTACTACCGAGTTTTCTTCCACGATATCTACCGTGTAGTCGGTGTTGGGGCTCAGTTTGAAAGGCACATCCACGGTGGTGGAACTGGTGGTGACGTTGCGGCGGTCGGTTTTATCGAGGCTGAACCGGTTTTGCGACGGGATAAAACGTAGGCTATAGAAACCGTTGTAGTTGTCGCAGGCCCCTAGTATAAACCCAAAATCTTTGTCAGCGCTGGCGTAGTTCACGGTAGTGCTTACCTTAAAATGGGTAGCCGTGATGGGGTCAAATACAACACTATTGAGGAAGCTGCCCGCGGCCGAAGCCAGCGTGAAGGTATTGGCCGCCCCGGTGGTGATGGTGCCGGCCTGCGCGTTTACGTGCAGCGTCAGGGGCTTGGCTTCAAGGTTGGCCTTGAGCGTATGCGGGATGGTCACGGCCAGGTCGCCGTTACTTTGCTGGTAGAGTTTGTGCACCACTAGGTTGCCGCCGTACATGCGGTTGCCGGTATCGGAACTGCCATCCTGCCGGTTTACCCAGCCCAGTAGGTAGTTGTCATTGTACTTGTCGGTGAAGTGCTTGGCCGCGTAAAACCCAGTGCCATCGAGCCGGCTGGTGCCGCTAGGGGCACTCCAAGGACCATTGAGGGAGGTGCTTTTGCGGTACACAACCCGCTGGCTGCCCTGGTCTGAAAACAGCAGGTAGTAGGTGCTGCCGAGCTTAAACAGGTCAGCGCATTCCATGTTGAAGAAATTGTCGTTGCCGCCGTCGTAAAACACGCCCTGGTAGCTCCAATTGAGCAGATTGGTCGAGGTATACTTAGCTAGCACCCCCTTCCAGTTACCGCCGCCCACGTCTTTGCGGGCCGTTACCAGCATCAGGTACTGGTTGCTAGCCGCGTCGAAGTAAACGAAGGGGTCCCGAAAATTATCGTTGAAATCGTAGCTGAGGTTGCTCGGCGCGTAGATGGTGGCGAAGCTAGGCTGCTTAGTAAACTTCTGCGTGGGGCTGCTCGAGGTGGCCAGCATTATGCCCTCTTTCTGGCCGGTACAGCTGTTGCCGTTGTTGCCGGTGTAGAAGAAGAAATACGTGCCATTGCGCTGCACCACGCTACCCGTGCCGATGGCAAAGTCCTGCGCGCAAGTGGCTGAGTTGCTACTCAGCACTTCGCCCGCAGCAGTCTGCGCATAGCTCACAAAATCAGTGGTAGTAAAGGCGTTAACCGGGTGATGCTGGGCGGTGGCGTCATTCCAGATATCGCGCAGGTAGTAGATATAGGAGGTGTTGGTGGCCGCATCGTAATAGGGCATTGGGTCGCCCACCCCCGCGCCGCCGCTGCCCAGCGGATAGATGCTGTAGTTGGTGCCTTCAGCTGGGGCAGCGCAGGCAAAGGCGTTGAGGGGCTTGGTTGGGTCAACCTCGGGCGAAGTGCCGGAATCCTTCTTGCAAGCGCCCAAAAAGAGCACAGCAAGGCTAGCCGCGCCGAGCGCGGAAGTAAAAAGGGTTTTCATAAAAAGAATTGGGTGGGAATGCGTTAGCGCAGGCCGACTACGGTTGGCTTGCCAGAGGCTTTGGGTACTAGTGGGGCATTGCTTACCTCTTGAAAAACAGTGCCTTTGGCGGCGCGCAACTTAATAGAGGTCAGCGCCTTGGAGGCAAAGAAGATATCGGTCATCGCCGTTAGGCCGTTGTCAGCGAACAGCTCTACTGAGGCCGCATCGAAGTACAACGTCAGCGTGGTACCGGCCGCCTGGCTGAGGCGCGGGGCCGTAGCCCGGCCCGTAAACTTGGAGCTGAAGCTGGCGGGCCCCGCCTTGCTGCGGTAATAAAGTACTGATTGGCAGCTTTATCGAAACCCACTACCAGCTCCTCGCCCGCCGCGTTACCCAGAACTAACTCGAAGCTACCGAGCTGCTGGGTGCGCAGAGTGAGTTGGTGCTTGTCGGTGGTGCTGGGGAGGCGGGCGGTGAGGTCTAGCGCGGCCTGCACAGTTACGTTCTTCAGCGTGGTGGCTTTGGCCGCTAGCCGGTTCAGCTCGGCGGCGGGCTGCGAGGTGAGGTAGACTTCACTACCCTCCTGGCGCAGGCCCAACTCGCGCGGGATAGTCATGGCACTGCGCCAGGGCGAGGTGGGTACCTGGTTGGCGTATTCCCAATTGCTCATCCAGCCCAGAAAGAGGCGGCGGTTGCCAGTGTTGGCCCACGTTACGCCGGCGTACTCATCCGGGCCGTAGTCAGCCCACTTCGTTTTTTGATTGAGGGGTGTAAAGGTGTGGCCATCAAAACCGCCCACAAAATATTGCGTGGCCGAGCCGCCGTTGGGGCCGCCGGGGTTCAGGTTTACCAGCAGCACCCAGTGCGTTTTGCCGTTAAGGGTGAGCGGAAACAGGTCGGGGCATTCCCACACGCCGCCGTGGGCGCCCAGCTGCTGGCCAAACTCGCTTTCCTTGGTCCAGTCCTTGAGGTTGGGCGAGGAGTAGAACGTGATGCGGTCGAGCGTGGCTAGGGTCATTACCCACTTCTTGGTTTGCTCGTGCCAGCTCACCTTGGGGTCGCGAAAATCCTTGATACCGGGGTTTTTCAGCACGGGATTTTGCGCGTACTTCGTCCAGGTTTTGCCCGCGTCGAGGCTGTAAGCCAAGCTTTGGGTTTGAAACGTGTTGGTGCCGGCCTTTTCGCCCTTGGGGTCGTGGTGGGTGAAAATGGCCACCAGCGGCACTTGCCCATTTTTGCCAAAGCCACTGGTGTTTTTGGTATCGACCACGGCCGAGCCCGAGAAGATGTAGCCTAGGCTATCGGGGGCTAGCGCCACGGGCTGCTCCTGCCAGCTCACCATATCGGGGCTGGTGGCGTGGCCCCAGTGCATGGGCCCCCACACCATGCCGCCGGGGTAATACTGAAAGAAGAGGTGGTAGGTGCCCTGGTAGTATACCATGCCGTTGGGGTCGTTCATCCAGTGGGCAGCGGGCGTAAAGTGGTAGGCTGGCCGATACTGGGGCGTGGGCACTGGGCCAGACTGCGCAACGGCCGCCGTAGCGAGCAGCGAGCAACCTAGCAGGGCAAGAAACTTTTTCATGGTTGAAAACAGGGGTGGGAAAAGAAAAAACGCGGGCTAGGTAGTTTGCAGCGCCAGTAGCTCCGCTACGTCGGCCGCGGTGAGGGCCGGCGTGGCTCCTTGCTGCGTGGCTACCAGCGCCCCCGCCGCGCAGGCAAAGCGCAGCATGGCGGCCGGCTCCGTGCCCGCTAGCCACCCCGTGAGCAGGGCCGCCAGAAACGCGTCGCCACTGCCAATCGTGTCGCAAACCTCTACGGATAGGCCGGGGGCCCGGTAGAGTTGACCGCCGGTCCAGAGCAAGGCCCCGTCGGCGCCGCAGGTTACGCACACGCCTTGTAGCTGGTAGCGCTCGGCTAGCCACTGCATGGCTTCAGCCCGGTCCTGCACCGGCCCGCGGCCAAACCACTCCATCACCTCTGCCAGCTCGTGGTGGTTCATTTTCACGAGGTTGGCCTTGCTGAGCAGGTACTTGGTTACCTCCTTGGTGTAGTGCGGGGGGCGCAGGTTCACGTCGAACACGCGCAGGCGGGCGTGGGGGAGCAGGCGGTAGAGCGTTTCGCGGGTATCGACCTGGCGCGCGGCCAGGCTGCCGTACACGAGCACGTCGGCGTTTGCCACCAGCTCCGCTAGCTTGTCGTCGTACTGAATGTAGTCCCAGGCTACCGGTTGTACTATCTTGTATACTACCTCGTTGGCATCGTCCACATTTGCCTTGACAATGCCCGTGAGGTGCGTTTTACCGCGCTGCACCTGAGCGGTATCGATGCCTTTGGATTCGACAAAGGCTAGTAGCTCGCGGCCCAACTCGTCGTCGCCCACCCGGCTAATGAGTTGCACCGGCTGGCCCAGCTGGTGCAGGTGAACCGCTACGTTGAAGGGGGCCCCGCCCGGCTGCTGCCCGGTAGGTAAAATATCCCACAGGATTTCACCAAAGCAAATAATGGACTTCTTCATCTGATAAGTAAAAATGTAGTAGTGAAGTAGTAATGGCGCAGCTAGCTCCTTAGTGCAGCACCAATACCCGGTCGGCTTCCTCCAGGGTTTTACCCTTGGTTTCGGGCATCAGCTTCCACACGTAGAGCAGCTGCAGCACCATCATGGCGCAGAAGAAAGCAAACGTGTTGCCGCCCCCCAGCTTCTCGGTCAGGGCCGGGAAGATGAAGGTGATGACGGCCGCCAGCACCCAGTGCGTGGAGGAGCCCAGCGCCTGCCCCTTGGCCCGCACGGCACTGGGGAAAATCTCGGAGATGAACACCCAGATAACTGCGCCCTGCGAAAAGGCGAAAAAGGCGATGTAGGCGAACAGCAGCAGGGGCACCAGCATGCCGCTCTGCTTGGTATAAAAGGCCCAGGATACCAGCGCCAACGTTACAATAAGGCCATACGAGCCCACCAGCATCAGCTTGCGGCGCCCAAACTTGTCGATGATGTTGACGGCCACCAGGGTAAAGCAGAAATTGACCAAGCCAATGCCGGCCGACGACAGCAACGCGGCGGCCTGCCCGATGCCCGTGAGCTCAAAAATGCGCGGGGCGTAGTAGATAATGGCATTAATACCAGCTAGTTGATTGAACATCGCAAACAAGATGGCTAGCAGCACCGGCCGCCGATATTGCGGGGCCCACAGCGACTCGCCCGGCCCTTGCTCGGCCGCGTTCGCTACCAGGATAGTCGCCACGTTTTGCTCGGCCGTAGCGGGGTCGATGCGCTCGAAGATGGCGCGCGCCGCCGCCGTTTGCCCCTGGCGCAGCAGCCAGCGGGGGCTTTCCGGAATGCGGAACAGCAACAGGAAGAAGATGATAGCCGGCACGGCCTGCACGCCCAGCATCCAGCGCCAAGCGTCGGGGCCAATGCCTTTGAGCAGGTAGTTGGAGAGGTAAGCCAGCAGGATGCCGAATACGACGTTGAACTGAAACATGCCCACCATGCGCCCCCGCGAGGCGGGCGGCGATACCTCCGAAATGTAGAGCGGGGCCGTGACCGACGAGGCGCCCACGCCCAGCCCGCCCAGAAAGCGGAAGACCATGAACGGCACCCACGCCGGCGACAGAGCCGCCCCAACCGCCGACACCAGGTATAGCACCGCAATCCAGCTCAGGGTGGTGCGGCGGCCCAGCGAATCGGAGGGCAGGCTGCCAAAAATAGCCCCTAGTACGGTGCCAATGAGGGCAATGGACATGGTCAGACCGTGTTCCCAGGCGCTGAGGTGCCACACCTGCTGAATGGCCTTTTCGGCCCCCGAAATAACGGCCGTGTCAAAGCCGAACAGCAGGCCGCCCAGCGCCACTACTATCGACCAGAAGAAGACATTTCTTTTCACGAGAATATGTTAGAAGGTTAAATACATGCACTTTACCTAATCCGCTAGGCCCCAGCATCGCGGCGCGGGCCCTGGCTGGTCCCACCCGCACGGGCCGGTTCGCAGCGCCGGAGCCTGGCGGCTAGGCCCTTACCACCCGTGGTTTTGCTTGTAGAGCCCCTTGCTCAGGTTGATTTGGTTGAGCGGAATGGGCATGTATTCGTCGCGGCCCGCCGTGAATGTGGCCGTGGACAGGTACTGGCGCAGGTTCTTTTCCTTGGCGAAGTAGGCGTTCATGTACGGGGCGCTGATGCCCCAGCGCACGAGGTCGAAAAAGCGGCAGCCTTCCATGGCAAACTCCATTCGGCGTTCGAAGCGCAGCGCTTCGCGGGCGTAGGATTGCGTGAAACCAGCGGTCGGATACAGGCCAATCTTGTAGTTGGAGGTAGCCGCGCCGTTCGCTTGCTTGAGGCGGCCGGTGCTGTTCATAGCCCGCTGCCGAATCTGATTGATGAGCGGTAGGGCATCGGCCGAGCGGTTTAGCTCAATCAGCGCCTCGGCTTTCCACAGCAGCACGTCGGCGTAGCGAATGACAGCCCAGTTCTTCGACGAGCTCATAAACGGCGGCGTTTTCTGAAAGCTCGGGTCGGTGGGCAGCACGCTCTCCTTCATCGAGAGATTGAGGCCGTACACTTGCGGCACGCGCACCCACGAGTTGTCAAACACGAAGGTGGGGCTGTACTTGAAGGGGTGGCCCACGACGGCCACGGTGTGGTCAACGCGTGGGTCAACGGTAGTGGCTAGAAAGTCGCCCGCCGTCACGAGGTCGCCCGACGTGTTGAAGTCCGTGAAGCGCGGCAGGCCATTGGCGTCGGTCTTAAAGGCATTAATTAGGTTCTGGCTAGGCTGATGAAACGAGCAGCAGCCGTAATCGGGGTTCATGGGGTAGTTCAGCTCGTTGCCCCGGTCGGTGCGGCCCTTGGGCGTGCCGTCGTTGCGCGAGAACTGAATGGCAAATACCGACTCCACTCCGTTGTCGCCCTCCGTCAGGAAGTTGGTAGCAAAGTCGCTGTGCAGTGAATACTTACCCGAAGCAATTACCTGGTCGCAGAGCGAGTTTACTTCCGCTAGCTTGCCGGCGTCAATCCCCGTTACCGCGTTATTATCGTCTTGGTTATAGGCTTGGTAGAGCAGCGTTTTGGCCAGGTAGGCCTGCGCAGCCGACTTGTTGGCGCGCCCAATCTCGGGCTGGATAGCTGGCAGCGCAGCCACGGCAGCGCGGAAGTCGTCGGCAATCTTGCTCCAGAGCGCATCGTTGCTCAGGGCCATGTTCGACACGGTGGGGTACTGGTCGGTAGCCAGGTTCTCGTCGATGTAGGGCACGTATTTGAACATTTCCTTCAGCAGGAAATAGAAGTGCCCGCGCAAAAAGCGCACTTCGCCCTGGCGCACCGCCTTGTTGGGCATCGCGCTGGCATCCACGGCGTTGAGGCGGCGCAGGGCATCGTTGCAACGCGAGATGCTCAGGTACATGCGGTACCAGAACTCGTCGGTGTTGCTGATATCGACGCGGTTGAAGGTGAAGGTTTCGTAGAAGTGAAACGCATCCACGTCGGCCGTGCCGCCCCCGCCCTTGTAGGCGTCGCCCCCGCGCACGTTGCCGTAAGGCCACATCGAGGTGTAGGGCACGTAGTAGATGTCGTTGCCAAGCTGCGAATAGGCGGCGATTACTTGCTTGTCAGCATTTTCTGCTGTATTCAACTGCGCATCACCCAGCGCACCGGTGGGGTCTACGTTAAGAAATTCTTTGTCGTGGCAGGCCACCGACAGCGAACTCAGCGACAGGGCTAGCAGGGAAGTTTTAATAAATTTCATGGGAATTCTGGGCTAGCAAACCGTTAGAAAGAGACGTTGAGGCCGGTGGTGAACACGTGCGGAATCGGGTACTGGTAGTTGGTTACTCCGGGGTCGGGGCCGGAGAATTGCTTGCTCTTGAGCGTGAAGAGGTTCTGGCCCTGCACGTAGACGCGCACGCCTTGCAGCCGAATCTTGCTGACCAGCGCGGTGGGCAGGTTATAGCCCAGCTGGAAGTTGCGCAGCTTCAGGTAAGAGGCGTTCTCCACGAAGTAGGTCGAGGAGCGCCCTTCGTTGTTGGAGTTGACGAGCGTGGGCGCCGGAATGCCCGAGCCGGTGTTGGTCGGCGACCAGGCGTCGAGCAGGCGGGTGCCCCAGTTCTCACCCGAGGCTAGCGACGAGAAATCGGTGCGGAATTTCGAGTTGTTGAAGGCGTAGATGCCCTGCACGCCTTGCAGGAAAATCTGCACGTCGAAGCCCTTCCACGAGGCCCCCAGATTGAGGCCGTAGTTGAAATCCGGGATGGCTTCCGAAATCCAGGTCTGGTCGAAGTTGTCGATTTTACCGTCGCTGTTCAGGTCTTTGTAGCGGATGCGGCCGGGGGCGGCGCCCACCTGGGTGGGCGCGCCGCTCACTTCACCAGCTGTTTGGAACAGCCCGTCGGCCACGTAACCGTACACCGCGTTCACCGAGTGGCCCAGGCGCGTCACGTCCTGGCCATTGCCGCCGTAGGCATTAATCACCTCGTCTGGCAAGTAGGTGAGCTTGTTGCGGTAGGTCGCGAGGTTGCCGGTGATGTTGAAGCTCAGTCCGTTGGCTAGCGTATTCTGGTAGCTCAGCAGGAACTCCCAGCCCGAGTTGCGAATGGAAGCGCCGTTGACGAACTTATCGCCGCCCTCGCCCACCACGCCTATGTAGGGCAGGTTCACCAGGATGTCGGTGCTGTTCTTGATGAAATAGTCAACCGAGCCGGTGATCTTGTTTTGCAGAAAGCCAAAGTCGGCCCCGATGTTGGTCTGGGTGGTAGTTTCCCACTTCAGGTTGGGGTTGGCCTGCTGCACGCGGCGGTAGCCGGAAGGCAGGTTCGTATCGTTGCCGTAGATGTCGTAGGCGGTGCCGATGTCGTAGGCAAAATTGGGGTCTAGCGTACCCAGCGACGATTGGTAAATGGCCCGCGAAGCGAAGTTGGCGATGTCCTGGTTACCGGTCTGGCCCCAGCCGGCGCGCAGCTTTAGGTCAGAGATAAAGGCCACGTTGTCCTTCAGAAAGCTTTCCTCGCTCAGGCGCCAGCCACCCGACACGGCCGGGAATATACCGAACTGATTATCAGACCCGAAACGCGACGAACCATCGCGCCGAATAGTGCCCGAGAGCAGGTATCGGTCATTGAACGCGTAGTTGACCTTGGCGAAATACGAGGCTAGCCGGTAGGAAGTGGCCGAGCCGCCGTTATCCTTGTTGGCCGAGCCGGCATCGAGCACGATGTAGTTGGGGTCCTGGCTGGCGAAGTTGGTGCGGGACGCGTAGAAGCTCTCGTTGACGTAGCTCAGACGCTCGGAGCCCAGCAAAAAGCTCATCACGTGCTTGCCGTCGCCCAGGGTCAGGTCGTAGTTCAGCGTATTCTGCCACACCCAGTTGCCGAAGGTGCTTTCGTTGTTGGTTACCCGGTTGTTGGCGTTCGAGAGGTAGCCCGCCTGAAAGGTCTTGTACAGCTCGTTGTACTTATACAGCGAGTAGTCGATGCCGAAGCTGGTGCGCAAGTGCAGGCCCTTGAGTATTTCTGCATCGGCGTAGGCATTGCCGAAGGCGCGGTAGAGGTCGGCGCGGTTCTGCTGGTTGTCGGTGAGCAGTCGCACGGGGTTGTCGCGGTCGCCAATGCCGTTGACCGGGCCGCCCCAGCCCACGCCGTCCACGGTGTGCACCGGCACGATGTTGAGGAGCTGGCTGCTGCGGTCGCGCACGTTGTTGAGGTCAAACTGGGCGTATTGCAGCTTGCTCACCGCTAGGTTTTGTCCAATTTTCAGGCGGCTGCCAAATAGGCCGTAGTCGGAGTTGAGACGCCCCGTCCAGCGCTCGGAGCCGCTGTACTTGAGCGTACCCGTGTTCTTGTAGTAGTTCAGCGAAAACAAGACCCCGCCGTGCTCGCCGCCGTTGCTCACGTTCACGTTGTACTGCTGCACGACGGCCGTCTGCTGCGTTTCCTTAAACCAGTCGGTATCAGCCGTGCGCTGTGTTTTGGCGGCGTCCAGAAACTCCGGCACTACTACTTGGTCCAGCACCGGCCGGCCCGCGGGGCCCTGGTGCGACTGAAAGCTGTAGAACGGGATATTCGGCGTCGCCCCGTCGTTGATGGAGGCCTGCCAGTAGATGCGGCCGTAGTCCTGCGTGTTGAGCATTTGCAGGTGCGGCCCCGGCGTCTGGGCCGATACGAAGCTCGTAATATCCACCCGCGTCACGCCCTTTTTGGCCTTGCGGGTGGTGATAATGATGACCCCGTTACCCGCCCGCGAGCCGTAGATGCTGGCCGCCGAAGCGTCCTTCAGCACCTGAATGCTCTCAATATCGTTCTGATTGATTTGGTTGATGCCCTCCTTGGTCGGGATGCCGTCGATGACGTACAGCGGGTCGTTGTTGCCCAGCGTGCCGAAGCCCCGGATGCGCACGGCCGTATTGGCCCCGCTCGGCGAGCCGTCGGTGGTAATCTGCACGCCCGGCACCCGTCCTTGCAGGTTCACGGCCACGCTCTGCGAGGTCATGCCCTTAATCTCTTCGGGCTTGATAACCGATACGGCACCCGTCAGGTCGGCCTTGCGCTGGGTCTGATAGCCCGTCACGACTACCTCGCTCAGGTCCTGGGTAGTGGGCACCAGGGCGATGGTAAGGGTGGCGTGGCCAGCTACGGCTACCTCCTTCGCCACGTAGCCCACCGACGAGATGACGAGCGTCGCCTCCGCTGGGGCCGTGAGGGTAAACTTGCCGCTGGCATCGGTGGTGGCCCCGTTGGAGGTGCCCTTCACGAGCACTGTTACGCCGGGCAGGCCGGCGCCGTTCTCATCGTTTACCTGGCCGCTGATGGTGATGTCGGCTAGCACTCCGGCGGAGGGGGTAGCGGCGGCCAGGACAGGGAGCGCGGCTATTGCTAGCGGGGCAGTAGCCAGTAGCGTGGGCAAGCACAGCCGGCGCGCTAGGAGTACGCTTTTGCGCATCATAGTAGTCTGGAAGAAGTGGGTGAGAAAAAGTAGTGCGTGGTAGCGCCGCCAGTGCGTTGGCCTACTCTAGTGAGTAGCTGCTTTCCGGGCCAGACTGGGCTGCTGGCGCTGGAGTTATTACCACTCCAGGCAACCCAGCAAGACCAGCGAACTAAAGCAGTTCCGGCGACTTTACCCTGCAAACTTCACCCATCTTCCCTCCTGCCTTCTTACATGATTGATTCAAAAGCTTTCAAGTTTGAAACAATCCTCTCTGGTTTGTTAAGTAGCTTTAAATTAGTTATTTATACTTAATCGATGTTCAGAAATTATACTCGCCTTTCACTTTTTGCACCCCATTTTCACTTTTGACTCACACGCTGGGCGTGGTGTGCAAGGCTCGAAACTCGGAGGGTGACATCTGGTAGCGCCCCTTGAAGCTGGTCGAGAAATAGGCGGGCGAGGAGAACCCCAGTTGGTAGGCCACTTCCGCGATGGTGAGCCCGTCTTCGAGCAGGAGCTGGCGGCTTTTGGTGAGGCGCAGCCCCTGGATGAAGTCAGTGACGCCGGTGCCCAGCACCGCCTTCACTTTCCGGTAGAGCTGCACCCGCGACAAGCCCAGGCTGTGCGCAATGTCCTCTACGCTCAGCTCGGGGCGCGCCAGGTTAGCCTCCACAATAGCCGTGAGGTCAGCCATGAATTTTTGGTCTACCCGCTGCTGGGGCGGCACCGTCGCTGTATCGGTACTCAGCTCGCGGCGAAAGTGCTCGCGCTGGCGCTGCCGGTTGCTGAGTAGCGTGCGCAGGCTTTCGAGCAAAAAGGCCGGGTTGAAGGGCTTGGTTAGGTAGAGGTCGGCCCCGGCCTGCACGCCCTCTAGCTGCTGCTCGGGGGCCGAGCGGGCAGTGAGTAGCACCACCGGAATATGGGAAGTGCGCCAATCACCCTTGAGCTGATTCACGACCTCGAGCCCGCTGAGGTCGGGCAGCATTACGTCGCACACTACTAAGTCGGGGATGGTATCGGCGGCTAGCCGCAACCCCCCCGTGCCATCGAGGGCCGTCTGCACCTGGAAGTGGGGTCGCAGCTTGCGGGCCAGAAAAGCATTAACCTCGGGGTTGTCCTCAATCACCAGCACAAGCGCGGCGCTGTTGTCGCCGGTCGCAAAAGCCGCTTCGGGCAGCATTTCAGCCAGGTCCTCATCCAGAGTAAAGGCCGTCGAGACGGGCATGGACACCGGCACCACCGAGCGCAACGCCTCGGGCAAAGTCAGCGGCAGCGTCACCACGAACGTGGTACCCTGGCCCGGCTGGCTCCGAAAAGTGAGCTGCCCCTGGTGCAGCCGCGTGAGGCCTAGTGAGAGCGCCAGACCCATACCCGAACCCGAGCCCCCAGGGGCCTGCCCCTGGTAAAACCACTCGAAGATGTGCGCCTGGTCGTGGGTACTGATGCCGGGGCCGGTATCCTCCACGCTTATCCGCACCTGGTTTTCGGCGGGCAGCGTCTCGATACTAACCGTAATTTGACCTCGCTCAGGAGTGAATTTCAAAGCATTAGCCAACAGGTTGAAAAACACCTTGTCGAGAATATTGACGTCGAACCACAGCCATATTTCTGGCTCAGCTGGCAGAAATCGTAGCCTGACGCCCCGTTGCCGGGAGGTTTTCTCGAATACATCTATGATTTCGCGCACGAAAGCCACCAGATTTCCCTCGGTAGCACGCACCGGCATTTTACCCACGTCAATCTTGCGAAAGTCCATAAGCTGATTCACCAGCTGCAGAAGGCGCTGTGTATTGCGCCGCACCAAACTCAGCTCGTGGCGCTGGCTGGTGGCTAGCGGTGGCCCCGTGGTAAGCACCTCCTCCAACGGCCCTAGCATAAGGGTGAGTGGCGTGCGGAGCTCGTGCGAGAAATTAGTAAAGAAGCGCAGCTTGGCTTCTGTTTCCACCCGCGCCTGCTCGGCTAGTTCCTCAATCTGGTTGCGCTGCGAGCGAATTTCCTTATTCTGCTGTGCCAGCATCCGGGTGATGCGGCGGTTAGCACGCAGCGCGCGCCACACAAGTAGGCCCAATATAGCAGCCATCAGCAGCGCCGCCCCCAGCACATATAGCCCGCGCTGCTGACTGGCGAAGGTGTGGCGCTGGGTTTGCAGCAGTTCCTGCTGCCGCTGAATATCGCGCTGCTGGCTAGCCAGCTTTTCCGTCTGCATCTTCATCGTCAGCACATTGGTGGAGTCAATCACCATGGTACTGAGCAGGTTTTCCTTCGCGTACGGCTCGTGCTGCAAGATTTTCATGGCCGTGCGAATCGCTTCCTCGCCGCCAGGCGAGTAGAGCATTGTGGCCGCCATAATGCCATCCTGTACCAACTGTAGGCCACCTTGTGGCCCGGCTAGCCCATCCACCCCTACCACGCGCACCCGCTGGGCCAACCCTAATTGTTTGCACACCTGGTAGGCCCCGAGCGCCATGCGGTCGTTGTGCGCAAAAATCAAGCGCACTTCCGGGTGTTCCTTCAGCGCGGCCGGTAGGGCTGAGAGTACGGAAGGACGCTGCCAGCTGCCCTGCACCTTGGCCACCACGCGCACGCCTGGAAAGGCTGTCAGCGCCTGCATCAACCCCTCATGCCGGTCACGGGCCGGCGAGGAACCAGCCGCGCCCAGTACTTCCAGCAGAGCCCCTCGGCCGCCCAATAGGCTACCGATGTAGCGGCCTGCGGCCTGCCCTACCTCCTGGTTATTGCCCCCGACATAAGCTGTGTATAGCTTTGAGGTAGTGCGTCGGTCAAGAATAATGACTGGCGTGCCCCGGTTAAAGGATTCCTCTACCAGCGGCGTAATGGGCTCGGCTTCATTAGCTGAAACAATTAGTAAATCAAGCTTTTCCTTAAGAAACTCACGCAACTGCTGCTGTTGCACTGCACTATTATCGTGGGCGTCTTTGAGGCGAAACTCCACGTTTGGGTAAAAGCTCAGCTCCTTCTTCATGCCCGCTAGCATGGCCTGCCGCCAGGCATCATTCATGGTACACTGCGAGAAGCCGATAACATAGTGCGGCGCGGGTACCGCCTTGCTAGTGAATGCTTGCAAGCAGCTTACCACAAAACAGCTCCATAGCATCCAACTTCTCATTCTGGTGGGTCGCTTCATAACTCTAAGGTAAGCGGCCTCCTTTCTAGTTAGAGGGTGAATGAGAAAATAGCCAGTAAATCAAGTCATTAGCTTATTTTCGAAAGCACGCTCAATAACTAACATAAGATATTTGCTTACTATGCTTTCGCACTTTATAAATCGTTCCTAATTGATAAATAGGTTGTTATGCTTTCATGATTTGTAGATTTTCCCTATATGTAGCTTGAATGGCCGAACGATCGGCTAGCCCGTCAGCTCTACCTAAGGTGAGTGTTTCCCTAAAGAATGCACCTGCTAGAATCAGAGAGAAGTGAGTTTAAAATACCTGAGTTGGGTAGAAAGTAAGTTTTTGTGCGTCTTATAATTCCTTTTCCGCTAAACAAAGTGGTTTGGATTAGTTAGGTAGGTAGTGGTCTAGAGTGGTAGCTGATTGAACCACTCTAGCTAGCTCAGAAGTAATGGCTACTTAGAAAGCAGTTTAGGCGTTTTGCGAGGCGGTTTCGCTGTGCGAAACCGCCTCGCAAAACGCCTAAACTGCTCAAATCGCTCACAAACTAGTCATCCCAAAGTAGCTGCTACTAGCTGCTGGCTCAAATTAGCGTAGCTACTAGGATTTGCACAGTCCCTAGATAACAGCACTAAAGTGGCCTGGGATTCGAACCCAATTACGGTAGCCTAGCTCGCCTATAAACCTCAGGAAGCTAAGTAGCACTTTTTTATTCAACAAACAGTAAAACACCGCTTAGTTCTTGCTAAGAGGCAGACACACCAGCTGCGTGTATGATGTTTATTGAAGGAAGGATCGTTAACCCTCGTCACCAGCTATCGTCACTTTTCCAAACGAGCAAGCGCAAAAAGACTCGAAAGTCTGATTAGGCAAAGGGCTCAAGTTGCAGGAGAAGGAGGCAACCCGCCCTGCCCGCAAGCCTGTTTTCAGGATGTGCTAAGAGGTAAAGACGACGCGCAGGCAGTGGTCTTTTTTCTCCTTGAACAGTTTGTAGCCCTCTATGGGCTTGTCTAGGCATGGGATGCGTCAGCAGGTAGGCAGGATCTACCTGACCGCTGGCTACGTAGTCGAGCAGGCGAGGGGTATACTTCTGGGCATGCTGCTGGCCCATCTTCAGGGTAAGGTCCTTTTTCATAATGGCGCCCATGGGAAACTTATCAATGAGGCCCCATATACGCCTACAATGGAAACGGTACCGCCTTTGCATCAAGCCATAATTGTTTCCCGGTTACTGAAGCGAACGTACAGGATCAGCCCTACCCAGGGTGGCCTCACGGGCCACCCTGGTTCGCTCCATAATCCTTTTGTGTCGCCCTCAAAAACGTGACGCAACCCGCTTCTTAGCGGTACTGTCTAGACAGCCGTTCTTTTCTGCCATTTTTTCGGGATAAGAGCATGACCGCCCCAGTTACTGCTAGCGCGCCCACGGCTATTTTCTGGAGCATGCCCTTACGATTGGTCTTCCACTCGGCTCGCCAGCCCCGCTCCACCCACGGGTTGGGAATGATACCGTGGGTAAGGTCGTCTAGGATGCCCTCAAACACGTTCACCCGGTCGGCCAGAATCAGCGTCATCCAGTGGGTAGCCTTTGCTTCACTAAACTTGTAGGCGTACCGGCGAATGACGCCGCTCAAGCCCGTAGGCGGCGTGGAGGTCCCAAACACCCGCGTGATATCCGGCCGCTCAATGGAATGCAAGATTTCCATGTCCACCGGCTGTTGCGGGGCCTTTTCGTAGTGGAGCCGCTGGTGGTCGGCCCCGTTGGCATGCCGCATCGGATAGGTCGGGTCGTTTTCCGGGTCTGCGTCCATCCCCCAGCCGGGAATGTCCTTGGGCTGGGCGGCGATTTCGCGGTCTGATTGCGCCGGGAGAGCCGTGGCGTTGTTGTCCGGGCGCGTTTTTACGTTCGTTGCCATACCGGTGGGGTTAAGCCGCGTAGGCGCGCGGCGGGATTAACAAGGGTTTGATGATGTTGTCGCGTTTGGCCGAAAACATGTGGTATGCATCGGGTACTTCTTCCAGCGGGATGCGGTGCGTGATGAGGCCTTTGGGGTTGAGCCGGCCGCTCATCACGTGGTCAATCAGCTTGGGCAACAGGCGCTTTACCGAGGCCTGATTCCCCCGCAGGGTAATGCCCTTGTTCATCAGGCTGCCCATGGGCACCAGGTTCCAGGGCGGGCCGTACACGCCGATGACCGACACGATGCCCCCTTTTTTCACCGAGTTGATGGCCCAGTGCAGGGCCGTCGCATTGCCGGCCTCCAAGAGGAGCTGTTTGCCCAGAATGTTTTGCAAGGAGCTGCCGGTGGCATCACAGCCGACGGCATCAATGCAGACATCCGCCCCGTACCAGTCGGTCGCCTTTTTAAGGAACACTACCGGGTCGTCCATCTCCTTGAAGTTGTAGGCTTCACAGTAGGCGTACTGCTTGGCAAATTCCAGCCGGTAGTCCAAATGGTCAATGATGATAACGCGCCCGGCCCCAAATAGCCAGGAGCAGCGGGCGGCCATGATGCCAACGGGTCCGGCCCCAAATACCACCACGGTGTCGCCTTTCTGAATGCCTCCCTGTTCGGCCGCTTGGTAGCCCGTGGGGGTCACGTCGGTCAACATAACGGCATCTTCGATGTCCATCCCGGGCGGAATCACGGTCGGGCTCACATCGGCATAGGGAACCCGCACGTATTCGGCCTGTCCACCGTCGTAGCCCCCGCCAATATGGGCATAGCCAAAGAAGCCCCCGACCGCCGTCGCTTCGGGGTTGGATTCGTGGCAATTGCCGTAGAGTTCCTGCTTGCAAAATGGGCAGCTGCCGCAGGCAATGTTAAAGGGCACCAGCACGTGGTCGCCGACTTTTAGTTTTTGCACGCCGGAGCCGACGGCTTCTACTATGCCGGTAAATTCATGGCCGAAGGTCATCCCGACGCGGGTGTCGGGCACCAAGCCATGGTAGAGGTGCAGGTCCGAGCCGCAGATCAAGGAGCGGGTCACCCGTACAATGGCATCTTGGGGGTGTTTGATTTCTGGGTCAGGCCGGTTACGGTCCGCTCGGATGCGGAAGGGCCCCCGAAAGTTCACAGCTAACATAAACCAAGAAGGGTAAAGGGAGATGGAAAAAGGCACGTGGTGAACTCGCAGGGTTCACCCAACACGAGAAGTTCTTCTGCCTGCTCCGAAAGGGCTTGCACCAGCGGAGGCGAGGGAGACAGAAGGCCGGAGTGCTTCCCCAGGAAGGGGCGCCGAGAATCAACTGCCGAATAGGCAATGCCTATGGCTAACTGAGTATAGTCCTTTTACGAGAGGAGTAAGGACATGTAGCGTCAGAATATACTTATTTTTTCACCCGCATTTATACGGAATTTTTAGGAGCTAATTTTATTATATATTTCTGGTAATAAACTATTTAACTCAGTTTATGCCCGCCGTTGATCTATCTTTTACTATTAGCCATCCGGTTAAACTACGGGTACTTCCTCGTCTAGGTACCGATAAGCAAGCGTAGCATCCTATTGTCTTGCTGAGACCCGTGCGTAAACAGCAGCGGCTGTGTATGCTTTCTACTTCCTTACGCCAGTTGTTGGCATAGTCGGTTCCTAAAGGGGCAGTGGCTGTTGCAGAAGTAGGTGGTTGGTTAGCGGTATCTTAGGTCTATGCAAGGCCACAAGCAGTTCGTTGATAAAGTCGTGCTGCGCTTCCGCTTGTCGGAGCGCGTGCCGAAACAGAATCTCTATCGTCGGCTAGCCGAGTTGCTGGACTGGGACTTTCTCTACCAGCAGACCCAGGTGCTGTACAGCCACACCGGCCATCCTTCGCTTGACCCGGTCGTATTCTTTAAGCTGATGCTCGTCAGCCGGTTGGAAAACCTAGTCAGCGACCGCCGCCTTGTCGAGCACTGCAGCCTGCGACTCGATATCCTGTACTTTCTGGGCTACGAGGTGGACGAGGACCTGCCTTGGCACTCGACCATCAGCCGCACCCGCCAGCTTTTTCCGGCGGCTATTTTTGAGCACCTATTCGACCATGTCTTTGCTCAGTGCGTGGCTGCCGGCCTGGTTACGGGCCACACACAAGCTGTGGATTCGGCCCCGGTTAAAGCTAATGCTTCGCTGGAGAGCTTGTGTGAAAAGCAGTCCGCCGAAGTGCCCGCACCCCCGCTGCACGTGGCCGGCGAACCAGTGCCAGCCGTCCTAGCCGTTCCGCCAGCGGCCCTGCTCTCCAGCCCAGCGCATGAGCTGCGGCGCGTGGCCACCACCCACGCCCGCTACCTGCGCCACGACAGCGGGCCCTTAGGGCGCGACCGGGCACAGGCCCGACTACTGAGCAACAAAACGCACTACAGCCCCACCGACCCCGACGCGCGCATCTCGGTCAAGCCGGGCAAGGCGCGGGCCCTCAGCTACTTGTGCAGCATGGCCGTGGACGAAGGTCACGGCCTTATCAGCCATATCCAAGCCGATTTCGCCGACCGCCGCGATAGCGTGTTGCTGGAAAGCATCGTCGCGCCGCTTCACCAACGCCTGCTCACCCAGGACTTGCCAGTGCAGGAGGTAGTGGCGGATACCAATTACTCGAATGGGGTAAACTACGCCCTGCTCGAAGCGCGGGGCATCACGCCCTGGATTCCCGTTTTTGGCAAATACAAGCCCGAAACGGCGGGCTTTACCTACGATGCGGAAACCGACTGCTTTACCTGCTTGGCTGGTAAGAAACTGTCTTTCAAAGCTTTTGATAAGAATCAGGAAGGCGGGCTCGGAAAAATATACCGGGCTGCTAGCCGGGACTGCCGCTTGTGCCCGCGTAAGTCGACTTGCGCGCCGAAGGTCAAGAAGCGACAACTTATTCGTACGGCCTACGCGCCCCACTACCGCCGGGCGCTGGCCCGGCAGCAGAGCCGACAGGGCCAGCGCATGCGTCGGCTGCGGCAGCGCACGATTGAACCCGTGTTTGGCAGCTTACTCCAGCACTACGGCCTACGACGCGTGAACACGCTGGGCCGCAGCAGCGCCCACAAAACGATGCTACTCACGGCCATTGCCTTCAATCTCAAAAAGCTGCTCAAGCATCAGCCTAAGAAAACCCTGCGCCTAGCCATGGCCCTGCCTAGGATGCCCCTAGAAGAGTGGTTTTTGTCCTTTTGGCAGAAGCTTTACCGCTGGCAGCATCCCGCAGTAGGGACAAGTCAGGAGTTCTGCAACAGCCACTGCACCTTATTGAGGCATCCCTCCCCTACCCCTACCGCTAGCCGAAAAGACTGTTTGGAGCGGGTCAAGAAGTGGGGTCGGCAGGTGCCAGCGTTAGGCTGTACTTTCTGAGCACTTACTGCTTCCTCCTAGCTTGTCCGCCTATCGGCTAGTATGATGAAGAGACCGTTCGGGTGAAGGCGGCCGCGAACCCGCACCGTTCGCCGTCCCCTTACTTGCGACCCGGGTGGGGTGCTGTCTTCTTGACCACGGGCCAGCTAAGCGGGGAGTTTAGCGCGCTGCAGCAACTGTCTGGCTGGGCCCTAGGTGGGCCGACCGTTCGGGTACGCAGCTGGTAGCCACCACTTGGTGCATCACTTGCTTGATGGCAGCCGGAACAAACAGCGCCTGATAGCGGCAGGCCGTGCACTGGTACTTGGACTAGCCCTTGCGGCTGCCATTCTTGCGCACTGCCGTACTACCACACTTGCCACACATTACCGCGGTTTGCAAGGTGCGAATCACCTCCTCCTTTACTACCGCCTAAAAATTTTGGGTTATTTAAACTTCTATTTGGGTTATTTAGACTTCTCAATGAGTTAATTTGCTGAATAGCAAGCCTGCTTAGGAAAGAATAAAAAACACGTTTAGTATCTCCTGCCGTTGGTTTGTAAGCTAAAAAGCACTAAATAACCACCACCCAATAAATGTACATGAGGAAAAAGTTACTACTAATAGGTCTGTTTACCACCCTTAGCAGCCTAGCTTATAGTCAAGCCCTCCCAACACCCGGTCGGGTTCCTACCGTTAGCGATTCGGTAAAAAAAGTGGCGGGTGCCGCCGGCCTGCAGGGCAATGCCACCCTGAAATCGCAGCCTAAACCGTACAAAACGATCATTACCGATAAAGCAATTACCAAAGCCGGCTTTTTCAAAGTTCATAAAGTCGACGATAAGTATTTTTTCGAGCTGGCCGATTCGGTTATGGGCCGGGAAATACTGGTGGTTAACCGCATTTCGAAAGCCGGTGCCGAGGTGCGGGCTGCCGCCGGTTACGCCGGCGACCAGATTGGCAGCTCAGTCATTCGACTCGAGAAAGGGCCGAATAACCGCGTTTTTCTGCGCAAAATATCGTTTAGCACCTATAGCCCCGATAGTACCAAGGCCATGTACCAGGCCGTGCGGCGCTCTAATATTCAGGCTATTGTAGCAGCCTTTAATATCGCCGCTTACACCCCCGATAATAAAGGCAGCGTCGTTGATGTGACCGATTATATTAACGGTGAAAACGAGATATTCTCGTTCAGTTCGGCGGCTGCTAAATCCCGCATCCGGCTGGGCAATTTTATTGGCGACCGGAGTTATATCGAAAATGTACGCAGTTTCCCAACCAACGTCGAAGTAACGACTGTTAAAACTTACGCGCTTACCCCGGCCCCTACCCCCACTCCGGCCCCGGGCGGCCCCGGAACGCCGGCAGCTGGGAGCGGACCTAACAATTTGACTGGTTCGGCTACCATTGAAGTTAACACGTCGCTGTTGGTTTTGCCTAAAAAACCCATGCAGCCCCGCTACTTCGACCCGAGGGTGGGTTATTTTACTGTGGGCTATACCGATTTTGATACCAATCCGCAGGGCGTAAAAGAGATTCAGCTGGTGAAACGCTGGCGCTTGGAACCCAGACCCCAGGATGTGGCCCGTTACAAAAGAGGCGAATTAGTTGAACCGCGCGAACCGATTGTATTCTATATCGATCCGGCTACGCCCAAAAAATGGGTGCCGTACCTGATAGCGGGGGTAAACGACTGGCAGAGAGCCTTCGAAAAAGCTGGTTTTAAAAATGCCATTATTGGCAAAGTGGCCCCCACCGCCAAAGAAAACCCCAATTGGAGCCTCGACGATGCTCGGCACTCGGCGATTGTTTACAAACCTTCCGAAATATCCAATGCGAGCGGCCCCAGTATTTCAGATCCCCGCAGCGGCGAAATCATGGAAAGCCACATAAACTGGTACCACAATGTCATGAAACTGGTGCACGACTGGTACATGGTCCAGGCTTCGGCTATTGATCCGCGGGCCCGTAAAATGGAATTCAGCGACGAACTGATGGGCGATTTAATCCGGTTTGTTTCGTCACACGAGGTGGGCCACACCCTGGGGTTGCGGCATAACTACGGCTCCAGCTCCACGGTACCCGTGGAAAACCTACGGAATAAAAAGTGGGTAGAAACTAACGGCCATACGCCGTCTATCATGGATTACGCCCGCTTTAACTACGTAGCCCAGCCCGGAGACAATATTAGCGCTAAAGGTATTTACCCGCGCATCGGCGATTATGATTTGTGGGCGATCGAGTGGGGGTATAAAATATTGCCCAATGCCAAAAGCGCTGCCGACGAAGTAGGGACTTTAAATAAACTAACGGTAGCAAAATCAACAAACCGCCGGCACTGGTTTGGCACTGAAACCAACCCAGACGACCCGCACTCGCAAAACGAGGATTTAGGCGACAATGCCATGAAAGCCAGTGCATACGGCATTAAAAACTTGCAATACATATTAACCAAACTGCCCGATTGGACCCGCGAGCCCAACGAAGACTACAAAAATTTGGAAACCATGTACGGGCAGTTAACCACGCAATACAATCGCTATTTGGGCCACGTGGCCAAAAATATCGGAGGCATTTACGAAAACCCGAAAACGGTTGATCAGGCTGGCCTGGTTTACGAACGAACGCCGGCGGATACGCAAAAAGAAGCGCTAGCTTTTTTAGACAAAAATTTATTTACTACGCCTATGTGGCTAGTAGACAAACCAGTGTTGGATAATATTGGCAGCAACCCTTTAGTAGTGGTATCGCGGAGTCAGGAAGCTATTCTTTTCCGCTTAATCAGCAACAATACGTTATCTAAGCTGATTGCCGGTGAGGCCTTTGATGGGGACAAAGCTTATAAAATAACTTCGTTTTTTGCCGATATAAATAACTCTATTTTTAAAGAGATTAAACTCAACCAGCCCGTTGATGTATACCGCCGCAACCTGCAGAAAATTTACGTTGAGAAGTTAATAGAATTGATTAAACCCGCGCCAGCCTCTCCGGCGGGTATGCCACCTTCTCCGGTAGGTATGCCAGCTTCTGGCAACACCATGCCTGCCAATAACGCGAAATACAGTGATGTAATTTCCGTAGCCAAAGCGGAGCTACGTACTATTAATGCCCTCGTAAAATCTTCGTTACCCAGCCAAAAAGATTCCTTAAGCAGCTACCATTTACAGGATATTTCGGATAGAATAGAGGAAGCCCTACATCCGAAGGGCTAAAGAATAAATAAATGCTTCATAAAAGAGAGCTGTCCCTTATTGTAGGAGCAGCTCTCTTTTAATAGTTTATCTAACCGGACGCTGAACAAGCAGTTAGGAAAAACAGAGCTTCACAATACGCTGCCCTCATACCCGAAAGTATACACAGGCCCAGAAAGGCGCACCTTGTTGGCGCATCCGTTTTCGCCTTCCTAACCCCCTCCACGCGCTGGAAACACACTTGCTGAGCACTCGCTCGGTACCCTACTTCTTAAGGGCCCTCGCATCTTGCTAGGTGACCAGCAATGCGTGAGTGGAGACCGCTCATTCTGAGTAGTATGGTCACCTGATTGATTGCTTCTGTCGCGCAACCCGGCGTGCGCGTGTCGAAGCTGGTAACCTAGTCTGCAGTGGGTATGCAATGAAAGCGCAGTTCTGCATATCTAGTTTACCTAGCTAGCACTTACTGCTTTTTCAGTCCTACGCCTGCGACCCTCTTGTTCCGTTATTCCTTCTCATGCGCGCACCCTTTCTCCTCCCTTGCTGGTCTAGTGGGCCAGCCCCTGCTAAGTGCCGCGTAGATGATCTCTGCTCATCCCAAGTTTTATGTGTGCGTCGGCGCTTCTGTCCTAACGGATGCGGTGTTCCGGGTTTACCTCTATTCGTCAAATGTGGCGGTAGTTAGCCCCGCCCTCACACTGGGCTGGCAGTTTACCCCTCATCTAAATGTCCAACTAGGGGCCGCATATCACTGGCAGACGCAAGACGATAGTTACCCTGGTTTTTATATGTCTAGCGAGCGCACCCGCTCCCTCACGGCGCCGCTCCTGTAGCTCTATTCTTTTTTGCTCGCCCCCAGCCGATTCCACCTTGATGCCTAAACAGGGATTACTATCCGGCACGCTACTGCTAGCTATGATGAAGCGTACGCTGATCCCGCTGGCTCTGGGCTACTGGGGTGGTCCAGTAAAAATAGACAGTGCGCTAAGATATAGTAGTTAGGAAGTCGCGTTCGAATTGGTGCGGCGAGCGGTAGCCGAGCGCGGAGTGGCGGCGGTCGAGGTTGAAGTAGGTGTCGAGGTAGTAGGCCACCTCCAGTCGGGCTTCTTCGAGATTGGCAAAGGCGCCGCCGTGGGGCAGCAACTCGGTTTTGAGCGTGCTCCACTCGGCCTCCGCCTGGGCATTATCGTAGGAGTTGCCCGGCCGGCTATAGCTGGCCAGGGCCTGCGCTTTTTCGATGCGCGTGCGGCAAGCCGAACTGGTGTATTGACTGCCGCGGTCGGCGTGGATAATCAGGCCGGGAGCCGGCTGGCGTAGCGTCAGAGCCTGCTCCAGGGCCATGAGTACCAGTTCGGTGGGCATCTGCTGGTCGAGGTGCCAGCCTACAACGCGCCGCGAGCACGTATCGCGCCAGGTGGCCAGATAACACCAGCGTCCGCCGATTAGAGGCAGATAGGTGATATCCCCAACCCAGACCTGATTAGGCGCAGTGGGCGCTGAACACCCGACCGCAGCGCGCCCGCACTACGACGGCCACCGGGTCAGCCACCGTGGTGCGGGCGCGCTGCGGTCGGGTGTTCAGCGCCCGTAGGCCGCGGCGGCGTAGCCAGCTGCGCAGCGCGTAGCGCCCGACGGTGTGCCCTTCGGCTCGCAGCTCTGCCCGCAAACGGCATGTGCCATAGCGCTGGGCATGGCGCGAAAAGGCGGCGGTGGCCGCTGGCTCCCAACTAGGCGTGGACCGCATTGCCCGGCTCAGCCATTGATAGTAGCCGGCTGGGCTGACGTGTAGCACGCGGCAGAGCACCTGCACGGGCTCGATAGGCGCTACCTGCTTGATGAATCGATAATGACTCATGACTGAGGCGGTTGTGCAAAGATGGTCACGACTTTTTTTTAAATATCGCGCTCTTGCTCCACGCGTCTGAGTTCGGCGCGCAAGCGCTTAATCTCGTCGCGCTCCGCGCTGCTCGGCACGGCCTCGGCTGAGGCTTGGCGCTGCCAGCGGCCCAGCAAAGCGGGCGAGAGACCTTGGGCGCGGGCCACGTCGGTTTGCCGCGCCCCAGCGGCCACCTGGCGCACGCACTCTGCCTTGAAGGCCGGCGTATATTTTTTGCGGGTCAGCGGCGGGCCGCTCAGATTACGGTTGTCGGGCATGGGCAGTGGAAGGTAAGACTTCTCACTGTCTGTTTTTATTCGACTACCTCAAATACGCTGCTACTGGTGGACGCCTTAATCAAAGCAAACAAGACTTTCGACTTGGTCTTGTTTCCACAGGCGCAGCACGCCTACGGCCCCGATGCGCCTTATGCGCCCGATATGACCCGCCGTCGTTGGGATTACTTCGTGCAGAATCTAGCTGGCGCTACCCCGCCGCAACTGCCTAAGACAAACCCGCGCGACGGCGCCCTGTAAGGAACACGCCAACTGCACCCCTTGCCAGAAGGGCAAACCTATCACAGCTCTAAGGTCAGGTGTATAACGTTTTTTATGTTCTATAGAAAGTGGTCCTAGCGGGCTCGTTAGGCGGGCCGCTAGACGAAGTCCACCTAACGAGCCCGCTAGCCAAGGTTAGGACGCTTGTGAAACGCGCCCATTCGTGCGCTGGCTTAGAAGGTGCTTATTGTAGCGTCCAAGTGTAGGCAAGCGAGTCGCTTACCTTCGATGGATGAGCGGTAGGCTGTCCAGTTGTCGAAATTAGGGTGACCTCGTGGAGTTCAATGTAAATTTTATCGCCTGGCCGGTAGACTTGCTTAAAGGCTGTTAGATCTACGAAAGAGGTAGTGACGGTAAGCGTCGGCAGCAGCGGACGTTTGTCGCGTACTAAGGTAAAGTCGGCAGCCTTAAACTGATACGTAAGTAGCTCCTGGCAGCTGGCCGCCTTTGCCAGCGTCAGGGTAATAGCGGACACAAAGGGGCTACTAGTCAGTGATACCTGCTGCTGCTGATGCAAAACCTGTAATTGTGGCCCTGGACAAGTAAGTTGAGCCTTGGCCCCTGGGGCCACCAAGAGGGCTAGCACAAGTAGCTTTTTCATAGAAAGAGAGGAGTTGAAAAAGGAATATCTAGCTAGACGCTGGCTAACAGCCTGCTAAGCGCTGCTCACAGGTACGATAAGGCAAACGCTTAATTTTAAATATTAGTATGATAGATGGTGCAAAGACCTGGTCTGCTTCGTAAGGCTACCACATCTATTTGCTCTTTTGCAACAGGCAACGCTTGTCAATATATTGGGCTTTATTTCCCAATAGTTTACGTGCTATCAAGGGTCGTGTCTGTTGCAGAACCCTTCGGCACGTTAGTAATAGAGTAAGCTAGATTCGGAGATCGTGTAAAAAGAACGCTCGATAACCTTTTTAGCTCAGTGCAACTTATTAAATCCTCGCTTGAATGTGTCACGCCGAGACAATATGAGTAATACTAATAACACTAATAGCACTGGTAATATTGGCTTTTCTCCTTGGATGTAGATCTGAAGTCCTTAGCTTAATAGCTAACTAATTGGTTTTTCTAACTTAAGCCATATACTACTTAGCGCCGCGGAAAGGTTCTTAAAGCTGAACCTATGCGTGCTTAGGAGTGCAATAAGCTATTGACCCTTTCATCTTGGATGGATATGCTGTTTGCAGAGCTAGAAAAATTGAAGGCTCTTTAAGCTGTCAGTGACTCACCCCATGAGAAGTAGCAACTCGTAGCGCTACTAAACTCAGCTTAGCGAAAGGCAGTGGTACAGCTAAGTCTGTTCTGTACATTGAGTCATCGTTCTAGCTGGCGAAATCAGCTACATACAGCACGTACCTCCCATTTGCAGGAAGATATTTCGCTTTGCCTACCATAGATAATACCCGAACAGGATGTAAGGCTGTTAGTTCGGTTTGGTTGCCAAAGCTTAATTCTCTATAGGCAAAAACAGTTAACTTAAGCAAGTGCGCTTAATCTAACTTACTGCTTGCTTGTCGAAGGCTTTAGCAAAGCAGGTTGGACAAGTTAAGTAGCATCAAGTGTAGTGCTCTTAACTAATTACTAGTTCAGCACAACTGCCTAACAAAAGTACTGAGACACTATTAATACTAATAACTTCAGTAATATCAGTAACATTAAGTTACAGATTTCCTCAACAATGTCTTGCTCTCCCCATGACTCCAGTGTGTGAAGCCATATTACGTGGATATATAGGTGTAATATCTTGTTTCCTTTGCTGCAACAGCTAGACTACTCTAGCACCAAACAGGAGTACTTTACTTATTTGACTACTCCCCTATTTGCTTCTTTCTGGGCAGTTTGGCAACGTCTGTAGGTGCGTGCTGCGTAGTGCTTTGCTATCAACCGAGTACCACCTGAGTACTGCAGGATAACCGGGCGGCTAGTAGTGCCTATCAGCAGATGGATAAAACTAGATTTCATAATTACTCGAATAATATAAGTAACAGTAGTAACAGTAGTAACAGTAGTAACAGTAGTAACAGTAGTAACAGTAGTAACAGTAGTAACAGTAGTAACAGTAGTAACCTTTGTTATCAGTCCTCCTTCAGCGTAGTGCAGCACATGTGCGTTTTCAATAATTTCAAAGGTTATTTATTGAAATGTTGCCTCTCCCATGGTAAGCGCCATCCAATTCTCTAATCATTCAACTAAGCAATTCCAGTAGCTAGTAAAAATAGCAAATTGAAATAGCTATGTGTTGAGGGCAGCTCGGTACCAAATATATCATATGGTCTAGTCTATGATAGAGTAGGCATCGAGCCAGAGCATTGCTCTTCCCACGTAAAGCACTTGTTAAGCTTAGCATGGCGCAGGTGGATTGTCTACTCAACTCCATGATTGACTACCGCACTCCGTCCCTGTGGCGTATTAGCCATGTCTATTGCTTATTTATACATGTTGGCTGGTCCTTGTAACATTTGTCATTCCAAATATTCCGGCTTCTGTGATCCCGCCTGTAGTTGAAGGCAGTGCCGAATTAGGGGGGTAACACATATGCAGAGTCCAGTTGATTGCCTCCCATGCTAGAAGTTGTTGCACCAATTCTAAGAGGAGTTTACCTAGTCGAGGATAGACAATCACCTCCCAAAGGTGAGCGAAGCTGGGTGGCTACCCGTTATAGCCTTAAAGAAAGCTCGCGCCTTGTTTATCCTTACCTTGCTGAATTGTGTATTACTTGTGGTTACAATATTACTAGTGTTAATATTGTTAACAATGTTACTTGTGTTATTTGATCTATAATATTTTGTATGATAAATAGATGACCATTGATTCGACGCGTTTTCTACTGCTGGTTTGGTGATAATCGGTCATCTACACCTACTTGTTTTATTGCCTACGGGTGTTAGAGGTGGTGGGAGAGGAGCTACCCTTTGCTGACGAGTCACTTCACTAAAACTATCGGACAGCTTACAGGCCTGAGCTGGCTAGTTACTTCCAGAAAGGTTTAGTTTTAAGTAAGCCAACTGGCCAGTAGTGATGATGCTGTAACAGGCGGTGGCCATCCACGCACGTCGCCTGCTGCTCGCCCCAGTATACCAAAGCCCGGGGTAAGCTTAATACCAAGCCCTGTTGCTGGGCCGCTACCAGGTACTGTTCGGCTGATAAGGTATTAGCTACCACAAAATGTAGGGGGCAGGTACCATCAACATCCGCGAAGTAGTCGTCGGCGTTTCGGGCATGGATGACGCTCGCCAGGGGCGTGCGCGCAGGTAGGTGCTGACGCATCTCGTAGAAATGTGCCAGCCACGAGATACCGCCCAGTAGGGCATATGCTGGTGCAGTAGAGTGAGCAGGAATTTGCCGCCCGGCCCGTAGAAATGTACCACGTCGCCGGGTTGCCACTCGGCGGCCCACTGGGCCCCTGGGCTATCAGAGAGCGTACACACCGCCAGTTCCAGCTGCCCCGCGGTCGCGTCGTACCCCCAGATCGAGTAGGTGCGTTTGCGTAAACTGGTCGCCTCGGCGCGGGTGGTCAGGCCAAAGAAAACGTTGAGTGTTTGGCCTGGTATGTAGGTCCAGCTGGCTATATCCGGGCTACTTAGACTCAAGCGGTAGATGTGAACTGCGATTTGCTGCACCACTACGATGGTAGCGGGTTGCAGTATTAAATAGACTCATGCGAATGGGGCTAGTTGGGGCCACTAGATAAACGGGTGGCGCTGCTATTTACTGTAGCCTCATGCCGTTGTGTAGTTTCCAGGTAGCCAATTTTGGGTACTTGTCGGTAGGAGGCGAACCCGTTGCTGAACGATTCCTATGTCCTATCTCCTCCGACAGCTTCTGCAGTAATCGAGCTAGCTCAGGCAGTCGAGGTGTTATAGTTGTAAGTGTACCTGCACATATCCAGCTAGGCATGCCTTGATTAGTAGACGCACTTAATTAAGCTGGTAATTAATGTTTTACACAATATTTATTCGTTGCATAAAGTAGTTCCTCTGTACTTTAAAAGGCAAAAACTATTTTGGTATTATTAGTAACACTAATAATACTTGTAATAATAACACATTTAATACGAATAACAGTGTTAACACATAGCATAAATACAACACCAGTAACACAAATGCGGAGCCGACGCTTTATATTTGTGTCATGAGTAAGATTTTAGCATTTACTAATCAGAAGGGGGGGGTAGGAAAAACAACCTCCACAGCAAATATTGGCGCCGGGCTGGCGCGGGCGGGCCACAAGGTTATGCTCGTTGACCTCGATCCCCAGACTAATTTGACGAAGGGGCTACTGACCGGGAACGTGGACAAGAACGTGTACGGAGCCCTGCTCGAGGATTATAAGGCGCATCCGTACAAAATCAGCGATAACCTAGGCTTGCTAGCCGGTTCCACTGCCATCTCCGGCTTCGAAAAAGTGAAAGGTGACGAGCTGGACCGCGAGTACTTGCTTAAGGAGCTGCTAGAGCCATTGCGTGACAAGTGCGACTATATCCTGTTAGACTGCCCGCCAGCTCTGGGTCTGATTACCCTCAATGCTTACACCTGCGCCGACGCGCTCTACATCCCGCTCGAAGCGCAGCTCTACGCCACAGACGGCGTGGAGAAGGTAATCGAGCTGGTAGGAAAGGTGCAGAAGCGGATGAATCCGGGGCTGCAGATAGGGGGCATCTTCTTCACGCGCTACGACCAGCGCAAGGTACTGCGCCGCGATACCGCCGACCAGCTGCGCGCCAAATACCCAGGTCTGGTCCTGAATGCGACCATCCGGGAAAGCATTGCTCTGGGGGAAGCTCCCCACCTGGCCCAGGATATTTTCACCTATGCGCCCAAGAGCGCGGGCGCCGCCGATTACCAGGCGTTGGTAGAAGAAATTCTGGCCCGCTAATTCCTTCTCATCCTATTCCCTGTATTTCCTATGGCTAAAACTTTCAAGACCATCCTCGCTCCGGTCACCGCTGAGCCAGCCAAACCCATCTCAGAGCGCGACTTTTTTGACCTGACGGATGAGCCCGTTGCCCAGTCAGCCGCTAAGCAGGGTGATAGTGAGCCGAGTAACATTGAGAACACAAATACTGCTAAAAAAGCTAAGCCAGTAGTAAATACCAACAATACTGGTAACATAAGTAACTCAAGTATTATTCGTGTTACTACTCCGGAACCTATTGAGCCATTGGCACCTGAGGAGCGGGACCTACGTCAGACTTTCGTGGTAAGCAGTGCGCAGCTAGAGCAATTACGTGATTATGTACACGCTCGGCGAGCACAGGGCAATTATGAGTACTCACAGAAGCAAGCGCTACAAGAAGCCTTAAACCTACTTTTTGCCAGCGCTCCCCAGGCGCCCCCTCGTCCCAGTCAGACTCGGGAGTTGGAGCAGCGGCGGCGGGAGCGTATTAGGCGTGGAAGGGCGGTATAAAGGGGGGTAGGAGCACAAAATGCTGGGCTCCCAACCCTAGTCGTTGATGCCTAGGCGTGCAGTTAGCCATCCCGGAAGCTAGTTATTGGCTATTCAATCCTAGCTGCTTGAACCGGTGGTCTAGCAAAGCGTGGTATCCTTGCCGGCCTGGCAGACAAAAGCTTTTTGTCTGCCAGGCCGGCAAGGATACCACGTAAATCTGATAAAAAGCCTCGTGAGTACTTTCTCTCTCACCCTGGCGCGCTGTGCTGTCTGCTGGAAGCTGGTGGGCTTAAGCTTTTTCTTACGACCGTTAAGCGTTAGGGCTAGCTCTTTGGTATCTGCTGGACTGACCAGGGTCCGTGGCGACTAGATCCAAGCTGGATGTGTGTACAGGCCCGCCAGTGTCGCTAGGCGCATGGTCAGGTTTTCACCTTCCGACAGGCTATGGTAGTGTCTGGGGTGGGGGAGGATGTAAGCTTCCACATGCCCACGATGGTAAAGTGGGTGGGTTGCCGTGGTCGCCAGTGTGAGCAACAGCTTGGGCTGCACCCCCGTCATGGTGATGTGGCTGCGGGCAATCTGGTCGGTCAGGAGGAGGAGCGGTTGCGCCTCACAGTAGGGAAAAGATGGGGGCATGGGCTTGTCGAAGAGCTTGCGGCTGCACGCAGGGTGATAGTCCGGGGTCGCGGCTGTTAGGGGCTGGTAGCAGTAAGGTATAGTGGCTCATGTGTTTTCGGCAGGATCGAGGGATAAATGCCGACGGCTCTGATGCAATTGCGGTAGCAGGCCATTAGCAGACCCATGTGGTCATGGGCTTGAGCTTCCAGTTCCGCTTGGCCACCTCTAACAGCCAGCCATGAGGCCGGCCATCAAAGAAGGGGAGGAGCACTCGCTCCACGTAGAGTTGCACGCGCAGGGGCAAAGTTTAGACTAACAGGCTGGGCAGACTCTGCCTGTACATGCAGCGCCGTATAGGCGAAAGTATAGCCCTCTTCATTTTGAACTAGATAACTGGCCAGTTATCCGTGCAGATGTACTTCGGCGCTGCGCATGCTTAGGCAAGTAGGAGGGAGCGGCCAATAGGTGCTGGCGCCAACTTGTGTCCGAAAAGGCAGAGCACTTCGTTTACCCTGTCGAGTTTCAAGGTCGGCTTACCATTCTCTAACTCACGCACAGAGCGCAGCCCCACACCCACTTTAGTCACCAAATCTGGCTGCGGGAGGTGCAAGATCTTGCTTTGCTGCTTAATGAAGGTAGAGGTACTACAGTATATCCAAACGGGTGGGATTAATAGCAAACCAAATTTTTCATACCTACTTGGGTACAGGTATATAAATCGTATGTTGGGCACGATTTGCGTAGCTAATATTTGAGATAATCTAGATTATACTTATTTTGACAAGTACCTACAATCATAGCAGAGGACTTTCCCCATTTTGGTTAAGACCCAAAAATTTTTCAATTAAAATAAAGTAGTAATAAGCCATTAACTATCTATAAATCAGTAAAAAACAGTACAAAACAATATATTGTTTTGTACTGTTTTTTACTGTGACTTTTCAAAAATTACTTAAGTATTAACCGCTCCAGTTCTTATACTAAAAATTGAACTATCAGAATTACTTCTCAAAAATATCCCCTAGTGCTTTGCGTAGGCCCACATTGTTAAAAACAAACCAACAGGATTAGGCAAAATCTTATTTTTCCGGTTTTGGGCCTGTAGCAAAAAGGAAGGTTTTATCTATTATAAGTGGGTCACGTAGAATTTGCTCAATCAACCATGCATCCTTGATATTAAGCCCTGCTAAACGCTAATTGGTTACCTGAACGCGAGAATCATCCAACGACTGCTCAAAATGCAAAGGCAACTACTGCGGCTCCTGCTACTTAATTTAAAAGTGAATACTCTCAAAAAAGCCCCCTTTTTGACTATCTCATAGCCAATATGGAGGTTACAAAACCCAACTGACACGGCGCACGCAACCGCTACCCAAGGCAACTGCGGGGTGTTGTACTGGGCTTCGCCGTACAGTTCCACCAGTTAACGGTTGGTAATACCAGCTACTAGCCTTTCAGGTCAGGGCACCCACGGTCAAGGAACTGGTGCAGTATGTGCCCCAGTCTCGGGTGACGAAGGATTGCAATTATGAGCCCGACGCAGCTAGTCTTCAGCAGCACCTGCAGCTAGTACTGCCACAGTTGTAGCTGGCTGGGTGCTAGCGGGCTACCTGACCCAGGCGAAGATGGCGGAGTGGGCACCAACGAGTAAAACTGCGGGCGGCCATTGTGAAAGCTAACTACCTTATCATGACTTCGGAATGGATAGCCCAGCACGTCCTGATAGGAGAGGTGCTGCCCGAGCAATACGGGCAGCGAGTGCCAGCCAATTTCGCTTACCACAACCTCAGGTAATTTTCATGCGTTTGCTAGTTGGTGGGCATAATTATGCTACTTCGTAGTAATAGGTCAGATAACTGCAGTTTCTGTGGCGTCTCCCGCTGCGAAGTGCGCTAGGAACAGTGTCGGAAAGATGCTACCGCTAGAACTTCAGACAACGCGCCTAGGTGCCTATTTCAGGAGCCGCACGTCGAAAACGCCCCCGGCCGTGGAGCCAGGGTCAGCGGCAAACTTGACAGTGAGCACTTGGCTGCTGGGGCCCGTACGCAACGCAGCGGGTAGCGGGTACTCTACGTCGAAGAACGTACTACCCTTGCTGGCGTCGGAAGTTACTTTTTGCAGCAGCTGGCCATTCAGGAAAATTGAAAACGTGCGGCCCTGGTCGCCACCGAAGTACGTCACGCGCAAGGCGCGCGCCTCGGCTTTGGGATTGCGCAGGTTGTAGCTAAACCAGCCGGTGGCGTGGCGGTAGTGGCGGTCGCGAAACACGCCTGCCTCGGTCCGCTCACTGGCAAAGCCGTGGTCCGATTCGGGCTGCTGCTCGCCGGGTGCTACGCGGTCTACGGTGCGCGCGTCGAGGGCCAGCTTCTCGGCATCTTTCTGGTGTATCGCGGCTTTGCGGGCGACTAGTCCTTCGGGCGTCGTCACGGGCCAGTACACCATGTAGCGCGTATCGTGCAGCTGGTAGAAGGGCACTAGCTTGACGTTGCGGTACTTATCGGCATCAATCAGCCCCGCAGCCGTGAACGTGAGCGGCTCGCCGGGCACCGGTCGGATGCCGGCCGTGAGGTCGGCGGGCTGGCGGCTCACCAGTACCGGAGCGTCGTCGAGGGGGTAGAGCGGGCCGTTGGCCACGTGGCCCATGCGGCTACCCCCAGCGCGGAGGCCAGGCTGGTCGGTGGTATCGGTAGCGGCAGCCAGCACAATGGGGCCGTGCACGAAAGACACCCAGGGTGAGTGGTCGGGCAGGTACTCGGCCGTGGTGTGCATGGGCAGGGCCACCGTCACCACGTCGCCCGATTTCCATTTGCGCTCCACCGTGACGTAGCCAGGGGTAGCCGCGTTAGCTGCCACTGGCTTGCCATTTACTTGCACCATGAGCTGGCCGGCTGGCACCCAGGCCGGCTGCCGAATGCTGAGGGCAAATTTGCGCGGCTTTTTAAGCTGCATTGCCAGCTCCGTCGATTCCGTAAATGGGAAGCGCGTCGTTTGGGTGAGCGTGAGGCCGGCCTCCTGCCAGGCTAAGCGCGAGGGCATAAATAAGTTGACCAGCAGCTGCTCGGTGCCGCGGTGTGCGTATACCAGCTCCCCATACTTGCCGTGGTTTTCCAGCCCCGAGCCCACGCAGCACCAGAAGCTTTCCTGGGGCTGCGAGTACACCCGGTAGTGCCGCGGCCGCATCGACGTGAAGTATACAAACCCGCCCGTGCCCGGGTGCTGCGACGAAAGAATGTGGTTGTAAGTCGCTCGCTCGTAGTAGTCGAGGTACTTGGTGGCACCAGTAGCCAAGTACAAGTCTTTGCTGAGCTTGAGCATGTTATACGTGTTGCACGTCTCGGGGCCTTCCTTGCTTTCGAGCATCGACGTGAAGTCGGTGGAGGGCTGAAAATGCTCGCTCACGCTGTTGCCACCAATCGACACGGTGCGGTGCTCCACCACGGTTTGCCAAAAGAACGTAGCCGCATTGCGCCACGTTGGGTCGCCGCCTACCTCCGCAACACGCTCGTAGCCAATTACTTTAGGAATTTGAGTATTGGCGTGCAGGCCGTTGAGCTTGTCCTCACCACGCAGCAGGGGCTGCAGTAAGGCTTGGTGCGAAAACCGCTGGGCCAGCTTCAGGTAGCGGGCATCGCCGGTAATATCGGCTACATCGGCAAATACTTCATTGAGGCCGCCCTGCTCGGCGCGCAGCATATCCTGAATTTGCGCATCGCTGAGGTTAGCCGTGAGGTCGAGGCACCAGTCGGCGAGCTTAATGAGCATGGTTTTGGCCTTCGCGTTGCCGGCCAACACGTAGGCATCGCGCAAGCCAGCGTAGGTCTTGTGCAGGTTGTACCAGGGCACCCACTTCTGGTTTAGCCCAAAGCTATTGGCTTGAATGTTACCCGCTTTTACTTGCGCCCACATAGCCGGCCCGCCTGGAATGCCCCCCACGTAGCCATTGCCGCTTTTTTGCTGGCACACCTCCAACTGGTCTATCATGTACGTGAGCCGCTGCTGCACCTCCTTGTCGCCGGTGGCCGCATACAGCAGCGCCAGGGCCGAGAGGTAGTGCCCACCCACGTGACCATCGAGGCCGGTGTTTTCCCAGTTGCCGTAGCGCTCGGCCTTGGGCTTGAGGCCAGCCGACAGCTGGAATGGGGCCAGCAGCCGGTCGGGGTCTAGGGCCATTACGTAGGTGCGGTCGGTTTGCTGGGCTTCGCGAAACGGGCTCTCCAGCAGTGCTATCGACGACAGGGGAAAACTTTGCAATGGCGCTCGCTGGCTATAACCCAGGGTAGGCAACAGTAGTAAGGCGGAGAGGATAGACTTCATAGGAATAAATGCTTTATTAAAAGCATTTAATTGTTACTCAAATGTAGGAGCAGTAAAGTAGGTAACAATAAACGGACATCTTCCTAGCTAATATTCGGCATCAGGACTGATAAGATTAAGTTATCAGGATGGAGTTGAACAACTCGACGCCAGATATTTTAGGTACTTCTGCAACAGCTACCACCGTTTGCATGGTCAGAAAATGCGACAGAGTCCAAAAAGACATTTTAGAAGCGAGCACGTTTACAAAATGTCTTTTCAACATAAGTTTACATAATCAGCTCTTTTCACCCCGTGCCCGCCTACTTCGCCTGCTATCGCGTCTCTACTCAAAAGCAAGGCAACTCCGGCCTGGGGCTCGAAGCCCAGCAGGCGGCCGTAGTCAATTTCTTAAAGGGGGATACCCCGGTAGGGGAATATGTGGAAGTGGAGAGTAGGAAGAAGAACCAACGACCCCAGCTGCTGGCGGCGATTGCGAGGCGCGGTTGGGGTGCTGCTGATTGCTAAGTTGGATCGACTATCTAGAACTGCGGGCTTTATCATGGCCTTGCGTGACTCGGGGGTGCAGTTAGCCTGCTGCAACATGCCCGATGCCAATACGCTTACCGTGGGCCTCTTCGCCGTCATCACCCAGCACGAGCGCGAAACCATCTCGCAACGCACCAAGGATGCCCTGAAAACCAAAAAGGCGCGGGGTGCCCAGCTAGGCACGCTCGCTAACTTCACCGAAAACGCTCGGCAGCTGGGGCAGTCGGCTCGGTAGCGCAATGCGCGCGAGCATGGGGGGATTCGCCAAGCTACGGCGCTCATCTTGGCCCGGCGGGCGCAGGGGCTGAGTTGCGAGAGCATCGCGGGGGAGCTCAATGTGCTCGGCTTTACGGAGCGAAGGGGAGGGCCCTTCTCCCAAAAGCAGGTCCAGAACCTGCTCGACCGCGTCACCGTGCTCTTACTGACCGACCCAACCTGACCCGCGGCGCCAGCTACCCGCCCGATTAACGGCCGGGGCGGGGGCGTCCGGGCAGCAGCCTACCTCTCCTTGGTGGGGGCTGGCCAATTGCTACTTTGCTACCGCTTGGCCCGCGCCAGGAGAGGGGTCACCGCGCCCGCGCCTACCTTGTGCGAGCTGCCGCCGCGACGGGAACTACCCCGGTAGCTCTGGAGCAGCCGGGGCGCTCCCAGGCCAGCGCAGCAGTAGCTTGCGTCAACTGTTCCCTAGCCTTTGTGGCTACAAATACATGGCTTGCTAGATTACTGCTGCCCGCCATTAAGCTCCTCTCACTCATCGGCGCGAGGGGCTAAACCAGGTGGCGATACAGACACAGTTGGCGAACAATTCTGATAGTCATCAGTTTTGCTATGTATAAGTTCTGATGTGTGCTTGTTTTAATATATAAAGTAATTATTATTTATTAGAATGACTATTTGTTTTTCTATTCACACAACTAGGCAATTATACAGTTTTGTGCAATTAAAAATTGTATAAACAAGCATTTGGACAATCAGGTATTTATGTAAACAAGTACCTGGTCCCTTATTAAGGACCACCTTGGGCCACCAGCGGAACACTGTCTGGCCATGAATAGGGACCTCAATGGCTCCTACTGACGCGTTAAAGCGCCGCCTCTATTAGGCAGTAGCTTGTGTCCATTTCACCGGTCTTTGTACTTACAAAGACCGGGGGTTTCTGCAACAGTCACGGTCGTTTTTATATATAAATTGCAGTGCTCAGGCATCAAAACTAGCGAAGTGCCTTTGCGGTATTTAGCGCTATTTTAGGGTCTTACGAGATTTGGAACACAAAACCCCGCTAAGCTGCTTTCAGCAATGAAATTTCCTAAGCAGATAGGTTTTGGAACCTTTTTACAAGCAGTCCTTGCGATAAGAAGGTGTCTGCAAACTGGGAGAAGGCAGAGCATTCAGATCTAGCTCATAACCTAACGTTATTGGCTTATAATTACTTACAATATTGAAAGCGGCTTAACGGGATTTTCTGTTCTAATTCTCGTGAGGCCCCCTAATCTACTGTGGCGGCTTCGGGCACCAGCTGACCCTGCAGGTATGAGGCCATGATTCGGGCACCGGGTCCTTGCATAATCCCGTGGTGATCCCCTGGCACGGCAACGACCTCGAGCGTATTGGGCACCAACTCGCGCCAGCCCAACTCAGGGTCATTGAATTGCGACGCGAAGCCGTCAGTACCGCAAAAAAGCAGTAAGGGTCCATCCCAGGGTTGGGGCTGGTATGTGCGCAGAGCTTCGTCATTGGCCCGCGTCACGGCCAGCAAGTAGCGCACGTGGGCGGGCGTTGCCTCGGCCGGCAGCAAGTGTTGCTGCTTTGCTGCCTGCTGGGCCCGAATCCAGTGCTCGTCGGCTGGGGTACCACGTAGCGCATCCCAGTCCATGGTCAAGGAGGGAAATAGGATACCAAGAATTACGGCCTCGTCGCTTAGCCATTCCTTACGCGCCATCTTGCCATAGGCGCCATTGCGGTACAAAGGCTGCACGCTGGCATTCTGCGCCCTCGAATCGATCAAAGCCAGCAAGGAAACTTCTTCGCCTGCCCGCCGCAGCTGTTGCGCTATCTCATAAGCAATGCAGCCCCCCATAGAGTGTCCCACCAGTTGGTAGGGCCCTTGAGGCTGTTGGGTTTGCAGTAAGCTAATATACTCAGTGGCCATTTCCTCTACTTGTCGTAGCGGAGTGCTTTCGCCTTGCAGACCACCGGCTTGAATGCCGTACACCGGCTGGTCCGCTCCTAAGCTGCGCACCAGTTCCATATAACCTCCGGTATGACCGCCATACGGGTGAATGCAGAAGATGGGCGGTTGGGTACCCGTGGTGCGCAAGCCAACGAGGCGGGAGACGCGCGAATAACGACCTAAACGTAAGGCTTGCGACAAGCTCGCTGCGGTAGGATTTTCCAGCAGTAGCGCGCCCGCCACCGTGCCATCAACGAATTGCTCGAGTTGAATTATTACGCTCAAGGTTGAAAGTGAACTGCCGCCTAGTTCAAAGAAATTATCGCCCGGCTGCACGTCGTCCAAGCCCAGTACGTCGGCGAAGATGCGGCAAATGGCAGGCTCCATTTCGTTTCCTGTACTAGAAGAAGCCGGCATTGCGGCAGGCACGGACGCGCGAACGGTTGCAGTACGTTCTTTGACAATTTCCCTCGAAACTTGAGGCCAATAGCGGTGTCGGTCGAAAGGGTAGACGGGCAGGCCAATATGTCGGCGCGCTTCACCTAAGTGCAACTGCTGCCAGTGCGGCGTGGCGCCGTGCTGAGCCCATACTTGGCCTACGCTGTGCAGGAGAGCCTCGCAGTCGGAACCGGACGTCGCCCTAGACAGGGTTGGGCCAGCATAGCGCACATGTGCGCGTCGAGGATGCCGACGCAAAATAGCCGAGAAAGTTTGTCCGGGTCCGACTTCGAGAAAGACGCCATCTGGCGCTTCTAGCAGCCGCTCCAGTCCGGGTGCGAAGAGCACTGTTTGCCGCAGGTGGCGCACCCAATGGCTCGGGTCTGTAGCCTGCTCAGACGTCACCCAACTGCCCGTGACGTTGGTGATGTACGGCAGAAGCGGCGGATGCAGATCTATTTCTTCCACGAAAGTTCGGAACGAATCCAGCACTGGGTCTAGCATGGTAGAATGGAAGGCGTGCGAGGTAGAAATGTCTTTGCAGCGCAGCCCAGCAGCTTTGATAGCTGGTTTGAGGGCATTGATGAGGCCTGGCTCACCGGCCAGCACGCAGGCCTGTGGGCCGTTAACTACTGCAAGGCTGATGCCCTCGCTGAGCAGAGGTAGCAGTTGCTGCGGGTCGGCTTCTACTGCCAGCATGGCGCCGGCAGGGAGTTGTTGCACGAGCTGGCCGCGGGTGGCCACGAGCTTGAGCGCGTCAGACAAGGAAAATACACCCGCCAAGCAAGCGGCGACAAATTCCCCTAAACTGTGGCCAATCATCGCATCCGGATTTACACCCCAATGCATCAGTTGGCGGGCCAGGGCATATTCTACCACAAACATTGCGGGCTGGGTAATGGCGGTCTGAGCTAGGTGCTGCGCGGCTGCTTCCTCTTGCCCGGCCTCCGGGTATAGCAGCGTACGCAGGTCTAGGCCCAGTAGGGGCAGCAGCTTGCAGGCGCAGTCGTTGACACAGGTGCGGAACTCGGGTGCGGTGGCGTAGAGTTCACGCCCCATGTTAACCTGCTGCAGACCCTGGCCCGGAAATACAAATATGACGCGGGGCTTGGCAGCTGGCACATAGGCTGTCGCGGGCTGCCGCAGCGCGGTCAGCGCTTGATTGACGCTGCTACAAGCCACGGCCCGGCGTAGCGGCAGCTGGGCGCGACCCACCTGCAGGGTGTAAGCTACATCAGCTAGGTTAACGTCGGGGTTTGCCTGCAGGTAGGCGGCTAGCTCAGCTGCCTGGGCATGCAGGGCCGATTCGGAGCGCGCTGAAAGCGTCAGCAGCTGGGCGGGCAATCCACCTGCTGGCGAGGCCGACTGCCGGGCCTGCTCTAGAATAACGTGCGCGTTGGTACCCCCAATGCCAAACGAGCTGACCCCGGCACGTCGCACTGAAGATGAAGCCGGCCAATCGACAAGCGTGTTGTTTGCCCTGAACGGCGATTGCTCTAAGGCCAGTTTGGGGTTAGGCGTGCAAAAATGCAGAGTAGCTGGTACTTTTCCGTGGTGCAGGGCCAGCGTAGCCTTAATCAGCCCTGTTACGCCGGCAGCGACGTCGAGATGGCCCACGTTCGTTTTCACCGAGCCTAACAGGCAGAAGCCCTGGTCCGCTGTGTATTGGCGATACACCTGCGTAAGGGCAGCAACTTCGATCGGGTCTCCTAGAGGGGTAGCCGTACCATGGGCCTCCACCAAGCCGATGGTACGCGGATCTACCCCCGCCCGCTCCAACGCCTGCTCAATGACGTCCATTTGGCCGGCTACGGCCGGGGCGGTGTACCCCACCTTGGCACCGCCGTCGTTGTTAATGGCCGAGCCTTTAATAACGGCCCAGATAGTGTCGCCGTCGGCTTCGGCATCCGCTAGGCGCTTGAGAGCCACTAGGGCTACCCCGCTGCCGCGCACGGTTCCCCCGGCGGCCGCATCGAAAGCGCGACAATGGCCGTCAGGCGAAAGAATATGACCTTCCTGGTAGAGATAACCCGCGCCGTGCGGTACCTCAAGGGAAACTCCACCGGCTAGCGCCAGGTCACAATCGCCCTGCAGTAACTGCTGGCAGGCCAAGTGCACGGCCACCAGGGAGGTTGAGCAAGCCGTTTGCACCGACAAGGCTGGGCCACGCAAGTCTAATTTGTGGGCCACCCGGGTAGCCAGAAAATCTTTTTCGTTGAGAATAGTTGTCTGGAACAGCTCCGCCGCTGAGGCGGGGTTGGTACTCAGAAAATGTAGGAGATAGGCCGTACGACCCGTGCCACCGTACACACCCACGCGCCCTGCTTGGGTGCCACCGTAGCCAGCATGCTCAAGCGCCTGCCAAGCCACTTCCAGGAAAAGGCGTTGTTGCGGGTCCATAAGCAAAGCCTCGCGGGGGGGAAAGCCAAAGAAGGGAGCATCAAAGCAATCTACACCATCAAGAATGCCCTTGCGCCGCACGTAGCGCTCCTGCGCCAGCAACTCGGCGTCCACACCCGCATCCTCCAACTGCTCGTCCGATAGGTCCGTGATGGACTCCACGCCGTCGCAGAGGTTGCGCCAGAACGCCTCAACGTTGCCTGCGCCTGGGAAGCGGCCGGCCATGCCGACGATGGCAATGGCTGGTTGCGCTCCGCGGGGAAGTGCAACCTGAGGCTCGGCAGCTTCGGCCATCGAGGCGGGGTCACTGCCGCCGATGTTGAGCTTGTTACGCAGATGGGTTGCTAGCAGGCGAATGGTAGGGAAGCGAAATAAATCTAGGGTAGACACGGCAAGGCCCAATTGCTCTTCTAGCAACACTTCCACCTTCACCAAACTCAACGAGTGGCCACCCGCGTCGAAAAAGCTTTCGTCAATGCCTACTTCAACGACGTGCAGCACCTGGCGCCAAATCATAGCGATTTGGGTTTCCAACTGATCCCGAGGCAGCGTGGCGGTGACTTCGGAACGGCGCTCGGCTGGTGCTGGCAGTGCGTGTCGGTCAATCTTGCCATTAGGCGTCGTAGGCCAGGCGGACAGCAGCACAAAATCGGCTGGCACCATGAAATCAGGCAAGCGCGCTTGCAGGTGAATACGCAGTTCGGCAATCGTTACCTGAACATCGTTCTTAGGGATAGCGTAAGCCACCAGCACTTGATCCCCCGCCGGGCTGGGCCGCGCCAGCACCAGCGCCTCGCGCACGCCAGGATACTGAGTTATTAGCGCTTCTATTTCGCCAAGCTCAATTCGGAAGCCGCGAATCTTAACTTGGTGGTCGATGCGGCCGAGAAACTCTAGGTCGCCATTGGCCTGGCGGCGCACCAAGTCCCCGGTTTTATAAAGTCGCTCGCCCGTGGGTCCCGTCACAAATCGCTCCCTGGTAAGCTCGGGGCGGTTCAAGTAGCCCCGAGCTAGATTAATGCCACCCAGGTACAACTCCCCAGCTATGCCGATGGGCACCGGCTGCAGGTGCTGGTCCAATATATACAGGCGGGTGTTGGGCAGCGGCTGCCCTAAGCTCACCCGCTCCATGTACGGATGCAGCAGGGCCATGGTGGCGCACACCGTGGCCTCAGTAGGGCCGTAGGCGTTAAGCATACGGCGGCCGTCGCTCCAGCGACGGGCCAATTCTAGGCTGCAGGCCTCGCCAGCCGCGACCACCGTACGCAAGCTCGGCACATCGGTGGGGCGCAACAAAGCCAAGACGGAGGGAGGCAAAGTAACCACCGTTACCGCATGGTCAACAATGGTGTGTACCAGCGCTGAGCCCGGAATCAGGCCGTGCTTGGGAACTAAGCACAGACTCGCGCCGGCGCAGAGCGCGGTAAAAATCTCGGAAACCGAGGCGTCAAAGCTAAACGAGGCAAACTGCAATACCCGGCTGTCGGGCGCAATGGCAAACCCATCGATTTGAGCTCGCACTAAATTAGTTAGACCCCGGTGGTCTAGCAGCACACCCTTGGGCCGTCCCGTAGAACCAGAGGTGTAAATTATGTAGGCCAAGTCGGCGGAATTGCTCGCCGCGGGCAGGTTTTGCCCGCTTTCGTTCTCGATGTGATTCCAGTCTTGATCTAGGAGAACGAGGCAGGCTTGGCTTGGCGGCAGCGATGCACACAGATTTGCTTGAGTGAGCAGCAGTTCTAGGCCTGCGTCTTCCAGCATAAAGGCTAGCCGTTCCCTCGGATAAGCCGGATCTAGGGGCAAGTAGGCTCCCCCGGCCTTGAGAATAGCGAGCATGCCAATGACCAGTTCAGGTTGGCCACGCTCCACACTTAAGCCGACAAGCTGCCCGCGCGTAAGGCCCTGCCGGAGCAGGTAGCAGGCTAATTTGTTAGCGCGGACATTCAGTTCGTTATAGGACATGATTTGCCCGGCGTAACGTAGCGCTACCGCTGACGGGGCGCACTGAGCTTGCTGCTCAAACCATTGGGGCACACAGATCTCCGAGATAGGCGCTTCGGTGGTATTCCAAGCCCTGCTGGATTGCTGCTCGCGCTGGGTGAGCAGCGGCAAGCGGTCGAGGGACAACGTAGGCGACTGCGCCACACTCTGTAGCAACACTTGGTAGTGCTCAACGAGGTAGGCAATACTTTCCGGGTTCCATAGGTCGGTGTTGTACCGGCACACGGCGCGCAGCACTCCGCCTACTTCTTCCACCACGAAGTCTAGGTCGAATTTGACCGTGCGCTGCTCGAGCGGGTAGGAGTCCAGCCGCAGACCCGATAGATCGAGCGTCGCGCCTGCCTGGCCCATGAGGGCTGCGGCTATGCCCTGCAGGTGCGCCATTTGAGACTTTTGGTAGGTGAAGGCCACCTGAAATACTGGGCTGCGCGACATGTCGCGGGGCAGACCAAGTTTCTCGACCAGCAGCGGGAAGGGAAAATCTTGGTGCTCGCGCGAGTCTACAAGCACCTGACGCACCTCGTGCAAGAAAGCAGAAAATGCACTATTTCCATTAATCTGAGCGCGTAGAGCGCAGGGACTAGCAAAGTATCCTACCGTGCGGGAGTAGCCTTCGGGCGGGCGGCCAAAGCGTGGCGACCCTACGACTAAGTCGTGCTGGCCCGTATAGCGGTAAAGCAGCACGTAGAAAGCAGCCAGGAGCACCGTGTAGAAGGTCACACTTTCTTTGTCAGCCAGTGCGCGCACTTGGGCTGTGAGCCCCTCGTCAAGGGTAAAAGCATGGCCAGCCCCGGCGTGGGTTTTCACAGCCGGGCGCGGACGATCCATTGGCAGATCCAGGTTGGGCGGAACAGCCAATTGCTCGCGCCAATACTGCCAGTGTGCTTGGCCTTGCTCCGAACTAAGCATCTGCTGCTGCCACTCCACATAGGCAGTATAGGGCAGGCTGCTAGGAGGCAACACTGCAACCTTATCACTGGTCGCCGCGCGGTAAAGCAGACCCAACTCCTCCATCAGCACAATCAGCGACCAAGTGTCGGTGGCAATGTGGTGAGTGTTAAAGAGGAGCACGTGATCCTGCTCGGCCCGGGTATACAGGTAGCATCGAAAGATCGGTCCATTTTTGAGGTCAAAGGAAATATAGGCCTTGGCGCTCAGGTGCATATGCAGGCGCTCGTCGTCCCAGCCGGCGGCGTCGACTTGCTCGAAACAGACAGAAGCTTGAGGAGACAATATTTGCACCGGCTCGCCGTGGGGGGCAGCGTAGGTGGTGCGCAAGATGGGGTGACGGTCTACCAAGGCCTGCAGGGCACCATGTAGGGCTAGCACGTCAAGCTCGGTGGTGATGCGCCAAGCCATAGGCAGGCAGTATTCGGTCCCGCTGGGATTCAAATTCCACAGAAACCACATGGCGTGCTGGCCGCGAGAAAGCGGGGTAATTACTGTCTCAACTGGGGATAATTCCTCTAGTAAAAATGGGAGCATGGTATTGTAAAAATTTAAGTATATATATCTTTTAGTATCTTGTAAGATGGTCGTGTTGGAAAAGTGGAGAAGCGGCAGCAGGGCGTGGCGCGAGACAAGGAGAACGGCCATCGTACCGATACCGAGCAGCACGACATTCTGGCGGCGCTCCACCTCACCCAGGCTAATCGACCAGTCGATCTATGTGTTACCCACCTTGGGTGCTGCGCCACAGCGGAAGTCGAGAACCCGGGCAGGATAATCAGGACCTAGCTGTCTATAGCTAGGATAGTTTTATGGGCGAGCAGGTGCGGATAATCTTCTACCCGTACCCATATGGTGACTAGCGTGACGTTTTGTTTTCTAAGTCGTCGCCTTCGACGCAGACAATAGCCATCATCATGCTGCTAATCCTCTATTAAAAACGGTTACTTCCAGCTGTGCTGGTATCTTTGAGCTATACATATGTTGACGAAAATAGATAATAAGTAATCCCTAGCTTCTCGACTTATGATAAGGTTCTAAATGCAACTCTTCTTTCTAAATACAAATACGAAATTAGTCGAAAAATACTAAATACACGTTGCAACGCTTTAGGGTCGTACCACGGCCAGTGCAGCTGGCAACGTTATTGGACAAAACCACGTAGAAGTTGCACCAGGCTAAAGCTAGCGAAATGGTGTCGTTAGCAATAGGGTTGAATAAAGCAAGGCAGCTGCTGACCCTAAACAGCCACAAAAGCTAGTATGTGTTAATTTAGCTCTAAGCTTGCTCTTAGTAGCCGGAATTCAGATAAATTGTAATAATTTGGCAGCCGGCACGACTTCCGACTGCCAGCGCGCGCCTGACATAGGCGTGGCCAGTGCTTGAAAATATCCTGTTGCCGCGGGCAGACTATGCAGGTACCAGGTTGAGCGGTCTGCCGGATGAGTTATCCTCGACAACAGGCAGTTGTGAACTGTTAGCTGCTTCGAAATTCCAATGCCAAGCGCTTTGAGTAGCGCTTCTTTGCGAGTCCAAACAGTAAAAAAAGCGGTGGTTGGGTTAGCAGCTTCACGCACAAAAGCCTGTTCAGCCGGATGCAGATAGCGGATAAACATAGTTGCATCCAATGACTGCTCAACTTCCAGGTCCACCCCAATGGGGTGGGTAGAAAACGCTGCTACAACACGCGTTCCAGCGTGGCTTAAGTTAAATTGTGGGCCTGACTTCACGAAAGGTTTACCCAGATGCGAGACTTGCCACTCCTGCCAATTTAAGGGCTTTCCAGTTTCCAGCAGGTACCGACGCACCAGCAAACGGCCGAGTAAATGCAGCAGCTGGTCGGAGAGTTGACGATAGCGTAAGATTTGCTGCTGTTGCTCCTCAGAAAGCAGGGTTAGACCTTGCTGCAGATACCAAGCTTGCTCAGCTATGGGAATATCCGTGTGCCAGAGGTCAATAACTGTGCCTTCTACGCTGGCCATCCGGTGGGGTTAAGAGAAATCATAGTAGATAGCTAAAGGTATAACTCCAACCTTGGCCTGAAGCGGTCCTCATCAAATAGAGCTACTGAAAGGCAGTATTCTAAAAAGGAATAGGGAAATAAAAGTGAGGCGGTCGGGTAAATCTGGACAGGATAACAATTGATCTTGGACATACCTTGGAGGAGCGGTAGTTTTAGCCCCACCGCCCCTAATCTTTTAGGGCTGTGCTTTACTGGATAAAGTATCGTTAGCAAAACGAATCTACCTTTCTGTTTTTCTGGATGACGCATTCAGTTGCGTTGTTGACATTGCTAATTGTAATTTAACTCAGTAAGTCAACCGGTTATCCTAGAAAAATACCTGCGCGCCCGTTTATTGAATCAAGCCTGAACGACTCGGAACTGCAACGGGCTTGTATGAAATTTGCCCGAGTGGTTCAGACATATGACCTGCCCGCGCTTTACTAGCTGTCGATAGGCTGTATCCACTGCATTGATTGCGTTGCTAACACGCAAGCCGAAGCAACCGCCTTCGAGAACTACCGGAAGAAACATCCCGTTATGTGGTGCGATACGCTTTACAGCTCTTTTGGATTTATTTCAACGCCAGCTTTTTGGCAGCGGGACGGGCGACTAATTTTTGACGCAAAAACGAAGTCCCGGCTGGTAGACTCAGCTAAGCTGCGGTTTGTCGCGAACGATTAAAGTAAAGCGGGCTACGTTGCTTCCTGCTTGGTTTTGCTCGCACCAGCAGCTTCAATACCTGTGTATGAAGTTCTCCTAACTTACCTCGACCCTTACCCTGCCGGACAGGAGAAGGGCATGCAAAAAGCCTTCGCTTTTGCGAAAACTAAGCAGGGGTATAAGTTCTGCGGAGTCTACTATCCCTTAAGAAATAATTGTTTGGCTAAATGCTTGTTATAATATTTGTAAGTGACAGTGACTTCTTGAATATTAGCAACGACGAATCAGAGCTCATAAAGCACCGTTATTTATCATAACGCCCGTTCTCGGACAAGTCTCAGACTAAATATGGGGTTTGGCCTTCCTACAGGGTGTGGCCGGCAGGGTGCTTTGATGAGGGACCGAACGCTAGTTTGAAGTTTACGACACTAATTCCTTGGGGCTACTCCCTACCTGTTGATCCGTAGACGAGTTTCGTAAACTCGCCCCGCGCTCTAAAAGCCAGTTGGCCACCAGGTGGAGGGCTGGCTGTCCCTCTACTTTCTGGTTATTGTCAAGTACAAGGCCATCACTTTCCAAACGTTTGCCTACACCTACGTCAGTTTGTTGGCAGTCGCCCTGGCTTCTCGGATGTACTTAAACGTGCAGCACCCCACCTACGATTTTGACTTGCACTACACCCGCACGCATGCCCGCATCGAAGCCCTGTTTTACGGCGTTTTTCTATCGTATTGTTATCACTTCCAGCGCGAGCAGCTGATGGGCTTCATGCAACGGTGGAAGATGCTTCTGGTGGTGCTGGCGTGCGGCTTCTTGGCCACGAATTTTATTGTTGCCCGGGAAGAACACGCGTGGATCAGCATGGTTAGCCTGCCTGTGAACCCGCTGTGCTTTAGTATTCTACTGCTACTGGCTTTGAATTTCACCGGGACCTTCTTTAATGAGGGCATTCTTTCCTACATCTAGCTATGTTCAGAAGATAGGCTAACCAGAACTTAACTAAAAGGAGAACAGCCGGTAGGAGTTCTTCTTCCAAAAGGTTGCCGCCCAAGGGTACGCAGGAGTCAGGCCGACGATGTCAACGTTTTATCTGTCTTCTCCTGGCTTTCAGCGCGAGGGGTGTTCAGGGGGCAATTTGCTTTACGGGACGGAGCAAAATTTCCTCTACCAGCACGCGCGGCGGCTGCGCAAAAGCGTAGACCAGTGCCTGCGCTATGTCTTGCCCGGCCATCGCATCCAGCTGCGCCCAGCGTTCCGCCATCGCGTCCGCGACGTTCGCACCGAACTCCGTGCGTGCCGCCCCCGGCTCAAGCACCGTGACGCGGATGCCTTCTTCACCCAGTTCCTTGCGCAGCGCGTCGTGAAAGCCGACCACCGCGAACTTGGTGGCGCTGTACACCGACCAACTGGGCACCCCGTAGCGACCCCCGACGCTCGACACGGAGCAAATCATCGCCCCCGGGCGCCCGCGCAGCAGCGGAATGGCGGCCTGGGTGCACTGGAGCACGCCGTAGAGATTGACATCTATCATGCGTTTCCAGTCGGCCGGGTCGCTTTGCTCGAATGGCGCGTTCACCCCTAGGCCGGCATTGTTGAACAGTAGGTCGAGCCCGCCGAACCGCTCCCGCACCTGGTCGAATAGTGCCGCAACTTGCTCGGCATCCGCCACATCGGCGGTGAGCGCCAGCGCCGCTGGCCCGAGTTCCGCGGCCAGCGCCTCGATGCGCTCGCGTCGCCGCGCTACCAGTACTACCCGCACGCCTTCCGAGACGAGCAAGCGCGCGGCAGCCTCGCCAATCCCGCTCGAAGCGCCAGTAACGATGGCGACTTTGCCCGTTAAATCCTGCATTTTCATATCCTAGTGTCAGTTAATCAGTTGGTTGGGATTAGTAGTTCACCCCGATTAGTTAGTTAACAACCATGCCGGGGCGTAGTTTGCAGGGCGTACGTCACGGCGCGTCTGCGAGGTGCGTGTTGCGTTGAACTCGGAGTCCTCCTTTTAATTAAGGACCGGTTTCTATCACGGCCAGCGTGGTATGCGCGGGAAGATGTTCCCCTAGCTTCTGCCGGGCGGGGCCGATTCGCCCCGCCACGGGAGCCAAAAAGTAGGTGGGCGTGCCATCGGGGCGCTCCAGCTTCGCTAGCACCTGGCCGCGCTTCACCCGGTCGCCCGCCGTGAAGAAAAGGTCCACTAAATGGCCGTGTACGGGCGCTTGCACCGGGTAGGTCGCAGGGGCAGGTTGCACTAGCGGGGCTGGGGCGGGTAGCTGCCGCGCAGGGGTAGGGCTGGTCCCAAGTAGTAGCCCTAGGGCTAGCAGGTGGGCAGGCCAGCCCACAACAGGGCTTCTAAAGAGCCTTTTCATCGTAACAAGAGGTGAGCGTAGCAGTGGAGCTGCAGATGAGTAAATAACTGGTAGTTATAGTAGGCTGTCCACCAAAAAAGTCACTCTCCCAATCACGTCGGGGCGTGGTGAGCACCCGAGCGCATCTGGTAGACGCAAGGCCAACAGGGAGGGGTAGGAAGACCTAGGGAGCCTAGCCAGCGCGGGAAACTTGCGGGTCCGGCTACCGGACACTGGGCGCACCAGCCCGATGCGCCGGGCTACCAGCGGCGTAGTCCCACTTGCTTCATCCTGAACAAGTCAGGAACTTGAAGCAACCATGGCGGGTAGTTAGTCGCAGCCTGGGTTTAGGGGAGTAGGGCCCGTGGGCCGCGCCCGCCTAGCGGCCTTCGTTGAGTTCGGTCATCAGCTCGCCAAACAGGCGGGTGGATTTGAGCCGGTCTTCTAGGGCGTACATGCTGGAAGCGGTGATGAGCTCATCGGCCTGCGTTTCGGCCAGAAAGCCTTGTAGCTGCTGCTTAACGGTTTGCTTGCTGCCGATAAAGGAATACTTGAGCATTTGGTAGACGGCCGGGTGCTGCCACATTTCTTGCAGTTCTTCGGTCATGGCAGTTGGCGGCTGCATGGGCTCTCTCGTTTGCCCGGTCAGCATCCCGACAAACATCCGGATGACGCTCGTGAACTGCCGTTGGGCTTCTTCGTCAGTATCGGCCACGTAGGCGTTGAGGGCCACGATGGTATAAGGCTGGCTCAGCGCCGCCGAAGGCTGAAACTCGTCGCGGTAAATCTGGAGCGCCTGGTGCAAGTGCGTGGAGGCAAAGTGGCTGGCAAACGCGTAGGGCAAGCCCAGCTTGGCCGCCAGGTGGGCGCTATCGGTGCTGGACCCTAGGATGTACAGGGGCACCTCAGTGCCCTCGGCCACGGGAGCCCGCACGGCAGCTTGGCTATTGGTCAGCGAGAAGTAGGTTTGAATCCGACCGATTTCCTGCGGGAAAGCCTGGGCCGCCTGCATGAAATCTGACCGAATAGCTTGCGCGGTCGGCGAGTCGGTACCCACCGCCCGGCCCACCCCCAAATCGATGCGGCCGGGGTAGAGCTGCGCCAAGGTGCCAAATTGCTCGGCCACAATCAGGGGCGAGTGGTTGGGCAGCATGATGCCGCCGGAGCCCACCCGGATGGTGGTCGTATTTTCGGCCACGTACCCAATGAGCAGGGGGGGCGCGTTGCTGCCAATGTTATCGGAGTTGTGATGTTCGGCCAGCCAGTAGCGGGTGTAGTGAGCGGCCTCGGCGGTCTTCGCCAGCGCCAACGAATTGTTCAGGGTCTGCTTCACCGTATCGCCTTGCGAGACGATGGCTAGGTCTAAGATGGAATAAGCGACCGGTGGCTTTCCCGGGCGGTTGGACTCGTTAACAGGGGTAGGCATAACTTCTTTAGATAAGTGGCCGCTGGTAGCAGCAGGCCAGATGCTTGAGTAGCAGCAACAGCAGGAGACGCTGCTTAAATGGTTCGGAACGCTGGGGTTGGTAGCTCAAGATTTCCCCGCAGGGTTTGCGCTTCGTACTCCGTGTGGAAGAGGCCACGCTCCTGCAAAATGGGCACTACCAGCTCGATAAAGTCTTGTATCCCATACGGATGGTCTTGCTGCACCATCAGCATATCGATTGCTCCGGCCTCATACCACTTCTGTATCTCGTTGGCAATGCGTTCGGCCGAGCCCATGAACAAGGGAACGGGTCGGTGCGAATACGGACCTAGGGCGCGGATTGCCTGGTACTTCGCGTAGGCCTCGGCATCGGTGCGGCCCACGATGGGGTTTTGCGACACCGACCGTACGAAGTCTGCCGGCTGCCGGCCTTTTTCAACCAGCTTCGCGGTCAGCGCATTGGCGAGGGACAAGGTTTCCTCGAAGGAACTGCCCGCCATGAAGACGCCGTCGGTGTAAGACGTGGCTAGGTCCACGAAGGTGGGGGAGCTACCAGCCATGTACAACACCGGCCGGCCCTGCACCGAGCGACTGATGTTCAGCGGCCCATCCACCGAGAAGTACTTGCCCCGGTAGTTGATGGGGTGCATCTTGCGCGGATTCAGAAACACGCCGCTTTCCTTATCGCGCGGAAAGGCGTCATCCTCGTACGTGTCCCACAAACCCAGCAGTATCTCCAGAAACTCCTGGTGCATGGGGTACTGGTCGGCTTTGCCGAGGTGGCCCCGGCTGAAGTTCACCATCCCGCCGGGGTTGGAGGTAATGGCGTTCAGCGAGGCCCGGCCCTTGCTGATTTTGTCCAGCGACAAGACCTGCCGGGCTAGGTTGTAGGGGTCGGTGTAGGAGGTCGAAGCCGTCAGGGAGAGGCCGATGCGCTCCGTTTTCATGGCCAGGGCCGACATGAGCGTCCCTCCCTCGAACATGCTCAGGTAGTAGGGAATGTTGCCGGGGCCAACGTGGCTCACGTCGTACAGAAACAGGGTCTCAAACTTGGCCTGTTCGACCAGCTGCGCCTGCTTAATGAAAAAAGCGATGTTTTCGCCGGCGTCGGCAGGCGTATCCGGGTGGCGCCAGGAGGAAAAATTCCACCCCGGCCCATCAATGACCGCGGCTAGCTTGAGTGTTTTTCTGTTATTCATCACGTAGGAGTGTGCATGCGTGTTTTTGCCCCGGTATAACCTTCTCCGTGGGCCTAGGCCCTAGCCGATGCTATCCAGTGCCTGTAGGTCCTTTATATCGACTCGGCTGACTCCACAATCGCAGCCTTGTGCTCTTCTAAAAATTCCCGCAGGGTCTTGGCGGGCCGGCCCAGCACGTAAGGAATATCGTTCTGCACCATCGACATATAGGACATTCGGCCGTCGAGCATCTGCGTCACAAACTCAATGTTGGCATTCGCGTACCAGCTCTCCCCGCCATTCGCCACCACCTGCTCAATCACCTCTTTAAAGCCTTCGAGCCCTTTGTTTTCATACTTGATTTCCAAGCCGGTAACGTCGCTCAGCAGCTCCGCAATTTCCTGCCCGTTGAAGGTTTCCACGCTCAGCCAGTAGTGCTGCCCCCCGTGGCGCTCCGGCCCATCGACGAGGGCTCTGGCGGCCATCGCCGCGATATCACTGGAGGCAATGTAGCCAATGCGGCGGTCGTCCCAGTAGCCGGTGTAGGTTAGGTTCTTGGGTATGTACAGCCCCGTGAACACCTCCATAAACATGTTCGGGTGGAGGTGGGTCCAGGCAATGTCGCTGGCCTCGATATACTTTTCAATCATCTGGTGCCAGGCAAAGTGGGCATCGGTGGTATCCCACTCTGCGAACACGCCTACGTGCACGATATGGCGGACGCCCGCCTTTTTGGCCGCATCTACCAGGGTTTTGCTCTGCGTGAGCATGGCCACCGTGTAGCCGGTTAGCAGAAATACCCGGTCAACCCCGGCCAGCGCCAGCGCAAAGGTTCTGGGGTCATCCAGGTCCAGGTAGGCGCAGTCTTTGCCTTCGCCGGTAAGCTGGTCTACCACCTCCTGTTTGCGCGAGGTGATGCGCACGTTGACCGCTTGACCTTTCAGGTCTTTAATAACTTGACGGCCGATGGTGCCGCTGGCGCCCAAGACCAGGACGGTCGGGTTCTGCTTATTTTCCATGTGCGGGTGCCTTGAATGGGCAGTAAAAAATGTCGTCTGAAGTTGGTTGGTAGGGCCGAGCGCGGCTACTTAGGCGCTAGGGCCGCAAAGCTGGTAGCGGCGGCCACGGCCTGCCACTGCTGCAAATCATGCTGCACGGCGGCTATCTTGAGGTCGGCCACCTGGTAGGCGTCCTCGCCCAGGAATAGGTGCAAGGGTGGGTTGTCGGCTTCGCTAACCTGCATAAGTACCGCCGCCGCTTTGGCCGGGTCGCCGGGCTGCTGACCGTTGTAGTGCTGGTTCTGAAGTACCTGCGACTCGTGGATGGCGTGGTAGGCTGCCAAGGGCTGCTGGGGTAGGGCCAGCGAATCCGGCATCAGGAAGTCGGTGCGGAAGGAGCCGGGGTACACCACCGTGGCTTGGATGCTAAAGTCCTTGACTTCCGCCGCGTACGACTCCGTGAGGCCCGCCACCGCAAACTTGGTAGCGCAGTAAATGCCCCAGCCCGGAAAATTGCCCATGAACCCGCCGGAAGAGGAGATGTTGAACACCCGGCCCGCACCGCGCTGCCGTAGGTAGGGGGTAGCCACGCGCAGCACGTTGAGCAAGCCAAACACATTGACCTCGAAGTTTTGGCGGGCTTCCTGGTCGCTGATTTCTTCTAGCCCGCCGAGCTGGCCATAACCCGCATTGTTCACCACCACGTCGAGCCCGCCGAGCGTGCCGATAGTGGCTTCAATAGCTTGGCGCACGCTTTCCTCATTGCTTAGGTCCATGTGCAGGGGTAGGAAACGGTCATCGGCCCCCGGCACGGCTTGCCGCAGCGCTTCCAGATTGCGGGAGGTAGCGGCCACGGCGTAACCGGCGGCCAGCAGCTCCCGCACCAGCGTTAAACCGAGACCCTTCGAGGCCCCGGTTACAAACCATACTTTCTTGCTAGTCATCGTTTTTACTGCCGGTGGTCGGCAGGCAAGTTGTTGGGGTGGCCGGCACAGCTGCCTAGGCCGCTACTGCGGCGTCGGTGGTGATGGTGAGCTTCACGTCGATGTTGCCGCGCGTGGCCCGCGAGTAGGGGCAGGTATGGTGGGCCTTTTCCACAATTTCCTCGGCCTGCGCCTGGTCTACGCCGGGCAGGTTGGCGTGCAGGGCTACGCCGAGGGTGGGCAGGTTTTCTTCGTTCATGAACAGCTCTACCTGGGCATCCACGGAGATGTCGCCCACGTTCACCTTGGCTTGGCGCGCAATGTGAATGACGGCATTGCCGAAGCAGGCGGCGTAGCCGGCGGCAAAGAGCTGCTCGGGGTTAGTGGCGCCTTCGCGGGCCCGGCCGCCTAGGCTGCGGGGCATGGTCAACTCCAGGTTGAGCACGTTGTCGGTTGATTCTATACGACCGTCGCGGCCGCCGATAGATTTGGCTTGCGCCGAGTGCATGATGGTAGTTGCCATGATAGTAGCTTGAAATTTTGTTTAAAAAAGAACCTAGGAAAAAGCATGGTCTGGCTACTCCTTACCTAGCTGCCGGGCGCGATTGCCGGCCACCACTTCTTCGCGCGTAGGCCAGGCTTCGCGTTGCAGTAGCTCCGAGATAATCTGGTCGCGTATCTGCGGGGCCTTGCCGGGCACGGCGTTGGCCAGGGCCTGGGTCAGCTCCGGGGCCGTAAGTTCGGTGCAGTAGGCCGGCGTGCCCGGCTGCTGCCGCCACGAGTCAGCCAGGCTACCCCCATCCACTACATCAAAGCCGAAGTCGTTGCAGAGGTCGGATAGGATTTGTTTGGCGCGCGCGTCGTCGCCCGCAATGGAAAGGGCAATGCGGCCGGGCGTGCCGGGCGCGGTGCCGCCGCTGGCAATCGTCTCGGCCAGCAGGTTGTTGAAGGCTTTCAGGAGCGGGCGGCCCAGCTGCTCGGCCGCTAGCACGCTCTCCGGCGTGCCCTGCTCCAGCGCGTCGATTTTCTCGTCCCGGAAGGGGTAGTAGTTGCCGGTGTCCACCACGATTACCTCGGGGGGTAGCGACCGGAACAGGTCCTTGGGAAGCTCGTCAAGTACCTTGAAAGGCACAGCGATAAAAACGAGGGCCACGTCCTGCACCACGTCGTGCAGGGTGGCGGGGCTAGCCCCCAGCTCCTGCGCTTTCTGAGCCAATTCGGCCGGCTGGCGGGTGTTGGTCACTTTCACCTGGTGGCCGAGGGCAGCCAGGTTTCTGGCGAGGGAGCCGCCGACAGGGCCGGTGCCAATGATTCCGATTTTCATGGGATGGGTGTTGAGTAGGTTATCGATTTCACGACGACGGCCTCCTTTGGCACGTCCTTGAAAAGCATTGCTGGGCAGTGGCTTGCGATACGAGCGCTAGGGCATCTTCAGCAACTGCAGAAAGCTTTCTAGCTCTTGCAGCTTTTCCGTATTGATAGTCAAGTACATGTTGCGGCCCTCCTTGCAAGAATTGACTAAGCCCGCATCTACCAGCGCCTTGACGTGCTGCGACATGGAAGGCTGGCTAATGGGCACAAACTCATACAGATTGGCACATCCCAACCGCTGCGCCCGCGCAATCTCTTGCAACATGCGCAGGCGGTTCGGGTCGCTTAGGGACTTGGCTAGTTTGACGAGGGACTTGGCATCCATAGCAGTAGGGTGGGGATAGGAGAATTTTGCTTGGCATTCGCGGGCCGAGGTAGAGAGCGTTGATAGCGCAGTTAGTGGTTTGTAAGCAGATTGCTATTGCCAGCCGCCGCCCACGGCTCGGTACAGCTCCACATTCGCCCCCAACTGATTGCGTTTCAGCGACGCCAGCTCCAGCTCGCTTTGCAGCGCGTTGCTCTGGGCCGTGATGACTTCCAGGTAGCTGGCCAGACCACTGCGGAATAGCAGGCTGGCATTGGTCGTCGCCTGGCGGAGCGCGCTGACGCGCTCCGTGGCAATGGCTTGCTGCGTTTGGGTGCGCTGGACCTGCCCTAGGGCATCCGATACTTCGCCCACGGCTACCAGCACCTGCTGGCGAAACTGAATCACCGTCCGCTCGCGGTCAATCTGGGCCTGCTGGTACTGCGTGCGCAAGGCCCCGCGCTGAAACAGCGGTTGCGTAATGCCCCCCGTGGCCAAGCCAAACAGCGAGGCCGGCACGCTAAACCAGTTGCTGGCCTGGAAGGAGTTGAGGCCCCCCTGCGCCGTGATGGCCAGCGTGGGGTAGAGCTGCGCTTTGGTATAGCCCACCGTGGCGTTGGCCCGGTCGAGCGCCAGTTCGGCACTGCGTACGTCGGGCCGCCGGGCCAGCAGCGCCGCGGGTACGCCGCCGGCCGCTAGCACGGGCACTTGCACCCGCAGCAGGTTGCCGGTGCGGCTAATGCCACCCGGCATCCGCCCGGCCAGGATGCTCAGCGCATCTTCCTGCACCGTGATGGCCTGCTCAAACTCGGGGATGAAGCCGGCCGCCGTGAGGCGCTGC
>Ga0160428_1000303_pt1 | contig 58621 bp, 51 predicted proteins | sample SolpanmetagenomM_FD_108198 | JGI IMG/M metagenome (GOLD analysis project Ga0160428, IMG submission 108198) | Solar panel surface microbial communities from Lawrence Berkeley National Laboratory, California, USA - M | ecosystem: Engineered > Built environment > Solar panel > Unclassified ... | reverse complement strand
TGAAGTTTTCCAGGGCGGCCTGGTCGGCGGCCGATAGGGCAAAAGGGGTGATTGGTCGGGCCATACCAGCCTAACCTAAATGGTCTCCATTCTGTTAGTCAACTTCGCTGACTAAGCACTAGCTCGTAGTGCGTGGCCCCCACCGGGGCCGAAATGTCGGTGTTGGGGTCGAGGTGCGGGATGGTCAGCGTCACGTCTGAGCCCGCGCCCGTAAGCGTGTATTGGAAGAACAAGTTCTGCCCGATGCCCGCGCCCAGGTTGAAGTTGAAGCCCAGCAACGAAGCCAGATTGGCCTTGAGCACCTGGCGCTGGCCCCGGTCATTGGTGGTATCCAGCGCTAAAATAGCGCGCATGGCCTTGGTTAGGCGCGACACCATACGCTTGTCGCTGGCCGCCTGAATCGCCACCCGCAGTGAGTCGCGCAGCAACTTAGCTGCCGAAGCCGCCGTGCCAAATTCGCTGGCGTTTTCCCGCGTGCGGGCCAGGCTAGCCGAGCTGGTAAACGCGGCCTTGTTGCTGGCCGGCTTCTGTGCCACCGACCCATCCTTGCGGAACACCAGTCCCCCACCGTGCCTTGTAGGCCGAGGATACCCGTTTGTTGTGCCATAAGTAAAAAATAGTTGGATAAGGTTTGTTCATTCGAGCCGCTACGGCCTTCGTAGTGTCGAATGTGAAACCAAAATTCAGCAACTATTTTTGCTGTATCAGCTACCTTGCCCCAATAAACCCGGTCTGCCCTCACATAGCCCTATGCCGCGCATCTGCCTATATCCAAAAGACGTTGTTGCCCTCACCGGCCGCAGCTACGACGCCGCTAAGCGCCTCGTGCGCCGCGCCCGCCTGGCTGCCGGCAAGCCGGCCGGGGCCCTGGTCACCGTGCAGGACTTTTGCCGACTCACTGGCCTCGATGAGGAGGAAGTTTCGCGGGCCCTCAACCAGCCACCGCGCCCCGTACTCGGAGCATAGACGGAGCATGGACCAAGCACGCTCACCTACCAAAAGAGCCCGGCGCGGGATACCTCCCGGCCGGGCTCTTTTGGTAGCGTTATAATCAAGTTAAGCTGCGGCCATCACCGAGCACACGGCCCCCTCCGGCAGGGTTTCGCTGGCCGCAACGGCCGGCCCGTCCCAGGCCGCCCGCATGGCTTGGTGCTGCAGCTCCTCCACCACTTGCGCATAGCGCATGGTATTCTGAATCTTGGCATGGCCCATCACCCGTTGCAGTACCGCCACGGGCATCCCACGCAGCAGGCTTTGCACGGCAAACGTGTGGCGGGCCGTGTGCATGGTCACCAGCTCGTGCAGCGGCACGGCCTCCTTCACCACCCGGCCGCCGGCCGTGCTCACCACTTCCACCAGGCGCATCAGACCCGCCTGCTTCGTAATCTTCTTCAAATAGCGGTTCATGGGTTGGTTGGCCAGCACCGGCAGCAGCTTGGCCCCCTCGCCAGAGCGTTCCGGCGTGGCGTAGCGGTCCAGAATATCCGCCGCCAGCCGGCTCAGGTAGATGCTCACCGTGGCCCGCGTCTTGGTTTGCACCAGCCGCAGCACCTGGTCGCCGTCGCCATTTGCGCCCAGGGCGTGCAGGTTGCCGCCGTGCAGGGATGCCACGTCAGAGTAGCGCAGCCCGGTGTAGCAGCAGAACAAGAACACGTCCCGCGCCGGCTCTAAAGTCGCCGAGAGTTTCACCGCCGCTAGCGCGGCCAGGTCGGCACCACTCAGGTACGTTTTGGCCTGGTCGACGTAGCGCACCTCCACCCGTTTCAGCTCCAGCCCCAGCATTTGCTGCCGCTCATCCTGCACGTGGCGCAGAAACGTTTTCAAATCTTTCACCACCGAGTAAATCCCGTTGGCCCCCAACCCGCAGGAAGCACGCAGGTACTTCACAAAATCGTCGTGGGTAGCCCCGTCGTAGTCGGCCACGGTTATTTTCTTGCGCCGCCCCGAGGCCAGAAAAATGGCTAGGTGGTTGCGCGCCGTGCCATAATGCCGCAGCGTGTGGAAGGCATAGCCTCGCCCGCGCAGCACCTCAATAAAGGCCGTCATTGCCTCTACGAGCCCCAGTTCGGGTACGGCCGCAGCTGGGTTAATCACCTCCCGTATCAGCGCCAGCGTCGGTGGGGTGCCCGCCGTGCGCAGCTCCCGGTAGCGCTTCTGCACGCGCTCCGCAACCGCGTCCAGCACATTGTTGGCATCCTCGTAGCCTTCCATCGCCTTCCGAAACCGTTGTTTGTCGGCGTTCCACTCTTTGGGCAGGCACTTCTCGCGGGTGAAGCCCTGGAGCCGTAGCCCCTCAAAATAGGCGATAATGAACACTGGGACCAATCCGTTCTTGTCGGTCTTGTCTTCCCGCAGGACAAATTTTACTGTCATTTTTGGTAGCGAATTTGGTAGAACAAATGCGGCCGCAAATGGGAGTAAATACAAAAAGGAACGGACGCAGAAAGGCCCTAAAAACTGCTTTAGCGCACAACTAAGCAATCTTTAGGGCCTTTCGTCTGTACTTCCTAGTACCCAGAGCCGGGGTCGAACCGGCACACCTTGCGGTATTGGTGTTTGAGACCAACGCGTCTACCGATTCCGCCATCTGGGCAACTAAATCTGCTCGGTCGGTAATCACGAGCGGGCCGCAAAGGTAGCCAATTGCTGGCGAAGCCGCAAGAGGTAGCGCTTTTTTAGGTAATACGTTTTTACCTGGGCCAGGGCGGCGGGGCGATGGTCGGCGGGCAAGCCGTTGTAGCCAGCCAGTACGGGCTGAATACCAGCGTCGAGCGTATCGGCCAGCGCGGTTACCTGCGTGTCGAGGGTAGCGGTAGCGTCGGCGTCGGGCTCAAATTCCAGCTCCATGAGCTGCTCGTTGAGGTCCATCACCTCCATCAAAAAATCGGCGGGCAGTTGGTTTTGGGCGCTGCCTTCTTCCAGCAGCCCATGCTGGCCGAGCAGGTATGCCATGCGGGCGTCGGGGTCGGCGAGGGTGCGGTAGGCGTCGGTATTGAGGGTGCTTAGGCGCAGCGCTTCGGCCTGTGCGGCGGGCGTATCCTGGGCATGAAAGTCGGGGTGTAGCTCACGGCTGAGCTGGTAATAGCTAGCCTTGAGGGCCGCTTCGTTGAGCAAGAAAGCTTCGGGCAGGCCGTAGAAGGCAAAGTAGTTGGGCGCGTCGGGCATAAAGGCAGGGGCGGGCTAGGGGCCCATCGGTAGGAGAGCATACAGGCAAAGCCTGGTGCTGGTTGGCTGGCCCCGCAAATTAACGGGCCCGGCTTGCTACCCTAGCGGCGCTCGGCGGGCTCAAAGTAAGCCCGAGATTAACCTCCCCGGCGAGCCGGGCGTACAGGTGGGCTTACCTTCTTACTCTTCCCATATGACCCGTTCCGCTTTCCGCGCGCTGTGGCTAGCCGCCCCAGTCGCCCTTTCCCTACTCGCCTCGTGCAGCAGCCAGCCTACTGCTACTAATGCTGAAAAAACGGCCGTAGTAGTGCCCAAAGAAGCTAATACGGCCGCTGATAGCATGGCCGCTAAGCAGGACTCAACCGCCCGCTAATGCTTGCTATAGTTACTTGACGCCCCGCCGCGGCTCACCTAGGCCATAGCGGGGCTTCGCTATTATTCGACAAACCGCACGTCGACCTGCGAGTCGAAATACAGCCCCAGCAGCTCGCTGCCATTGCCCTGGTTGATGGCCACGCACAGATTGCCCTGGGGGTTGAAGGTGCACACGATTTCGCCAGGCGGCACGGCGGCCACGTGCGGGCGCAGCTCGCGCACCTGCTCGCGGCCAAAGTGCACGGTGGCCGGCCGGCCGCGGCTCACTACATCGACGGCAGCCCGCGAAATATTGGTGATCAGGTTGCCGTAGTGGTCTACGTGCACCACGTGGCCCGTCACGCGGTTGTCTTGCAGGCGCAGCTGGCGGTTGGTGAGCAAGTACAGCTCGGCGGTGGGTGGGCCCAGGCTAGCCAGGGCCTTGCCCTGGGCGAGGCGCACGGCGGCTGGGGCCAGCACATCGCGGGTAGGGTTGAGAGTAGGAGGGAGCCGCTGCTGGCTGGCCCCGCTAGCGGCTGCTTGGGCTTCGGCATGCAGGCGCACAAGCTTTTCAGGCACGCCATCGCAAAGCAGGGCCAGTAGGCCGTTGTCGGCGGCCACGAAGTAATGGCCCTCATATTTGGCGGCGTGCCAGGCGGGGGTGGCTACGGCGCCGGCGGGGCTAGCACCGTAGTCGCTCACGGCAATAAGGTGGGTGGTGCCCAGCGGGAAGTCGCGAAATACGGATCGCAGAACGTGGACGGCGTGGGCGATGTTGTAGGGCTCGATGCCGTGGGTGATGTCCATCACCGGCACGCTGGGGCCTAAGTGCAGCAAACGGGCTTTGAGCGCGGCCACGTAGTGGTCGTGGTAGCCAAAATCCGTAAGTAGCGTTAGTATTCCCATGCCCGCAGTTGCTTGCTTCTTCGTAGTATTGTTTGGTCGCCGGCCCCCGTGGCTGGAACGGCTGCAAAAGTAGTCCCGTTGTAGTGGTTGTCCGGCCCGGTGTGCGCCACCGGAGCCAGCAGTAAAATTGGTGCCAAGCGGGCACCGCTGCTAGCCTAGCGCATAAGTTTCGCTTTCTCTCGCCTCATTTCCCCTGCCTCCCTCGCTTGGTCGAAAAAGTCATCACCCTCGAAAATGTCTCCCTGGTTGAGTTCCTGGGGGCCGACAACCAGAATATCCGCCGCATTGCGGCTGCCTTTCCGGGCTCTAAAATTGTGTCGCGCGGCAATGAAATTAAGATTCAAGGCCCTGCCGAAGTCATTTCGCGCGTGAATGACATTCTCAGCTCGCTCATCGAGCACTACCACCAGTATGGCGTCGTGACCGACCGCGACGTGAACCTGCACCTCTCCGCGACTTCCGAGGAAGCCGAAGGCCGGGTGCTGGCCGCCTCGCCCGACGTTATCCTGTTTGGGGCCAAGGGCGGCATTATCAAAGCCAAAACTCCCAACCAGCAGAAGCTCGTGGACGCCGTGCTCAAGCACGACCTCACCTTCACGCTGGGTCCGGCAGGCACTGGCAAGACCTATATTTCGGTGGCGCTGGCCGTACGGGCGCTTAAGAATAAGGAAGTTAAGAAAATCATCATCTCGCGCCCCGTGGTAGAGGCCGGCGAAAGCCTCGGCTTCTTGCCCGGCGATATGAAGGAGAAGGTAGACCCCTATCTGCGCCCGATTTACGACGCGCTGGAGGATATGATTCCGGCCGAAAAGCTGAAATTTTACCAGGAGAATAAGATTATCGAAATCGCCCCGCTAGCCTACATGCGCGGCCGCACGCTCAACAACGCCTTCGTGCTGCTCGACGAGGCGCAGAATACCACGCCCTCGCAGATTAAGATGTTCCTGACCCGCATGGGCCCGAGCGCCAAGGTGATGGTAAACGGCGACCGCAGCCAGATTGACTTGCCCACCCGCCAGAAGTCGGGCCTGATGCAGGCGCTTGATATTTTGCGCGATGTGCGTGGTATCGGCTACGTTGAGATGACGGCCGAAGACGTAGTGCGCCACCGCCTGGTGAAAGACATCGTGCAGGCCTACGACAAGTTTGACGTGAGCGAGCAGCACCGCGAGGCCGAGTTTAAGCAGCGCCGCCGCGAAGGCAACGACCGCCCCAACGGCAATGAGCGCTACGATCGCGACCGTCGCCCCGCTATCGACACCTCCGATACGGAGCTGCCTGTGAACCACGAGCAGGCGCTGTAAGCACCGCGTAGCTACGCAAGTATAAAAGCCTCGGCCGCCGGTCGAGGCTTTTTTATGGGGTGTAGTAGGTGTCATAAGGTGGCTAGCCAATCGGTGTTTGGCTGCTGCCAGCCACGGGTGAGTACCTTGAGCGTGAAAGCACTGCCTATTCCCAAATCCATGCAAAAACTCATTTTTCTCAGCTTATTCCTGCTCGGTGGCTCGCTCCATAGCTGGGGCCAAAAGGGAGCGAGCAGCGCGCTGGTAACTCCCCGTATGCGGGTGATTGTGGACAACGACTTTAGCGGCGACCCCGATGGCTTGTTCCAGCTGACGCACCTGCTGCTGTCGCCTTCGGTGGAGATTCGGGCCATTATCGGCTCGCACCTGAAAGTGGGCGATGGGTTTGATAACTCGCCCACGCAGGCCGACAATGCCGCCAAGCAGGCTACGCAAGTACTCCAGCTCCTGCACCTGGCGGGCAAAATCCCCGTCTTGGCCGGCGCCAATACGGGCATGGGGAACGACAGTACCCCGGTGCGCAGTGCGGGTGTCGATTTTATCATTCGGGAGGCCCTGCGCACCGATACGACGCTGCCGCTTTATGTGCTGTGCGGAGCGGGGCTGACCGAAATTGCCTCGGCCACCCTCACCGAGCCACGCATCGCCGATAAGCTCAGGCTGGTCTGGATTGGCGGGCCGGAGTATCCCGACCTGGCTTTGCCGCCTCCGCACTATACGCCGCTCGAGTATAACCTGGGCATCGACCTCGCGGCGGCGCGGGCCGTGTTCAACCGCACGCGCCTGCCGCTGTGGCAGGTGCCGCGCAATGCCTACCGGCAGGTGCTGCTTTCGTACGCTCAGCTGCGCACGCAGGTGCAGCCCCGCGGAGCTATTGGCAAGTATTTGAGCGGCTCGGTGGAAAGCCTGATGGCCCGGCTGCCGAACTATCACCTCAACATCGGCGAAACCTATATCCTGGGCGATAGCCCGCTGGTGCTACTCACGGCGCTGCAATCTTCTTTCGAAGCCGACCCCTCTTCCAGCGAGTATGTGCTGCGGCCCGCCCCCCGGCTCACGGCGCAGGGCACGTACGAATTTGCGCCCGGCGCCCGGCTTATCCGGGTATACCAGCGTCTGGATACGTTCTTGCTGCTCGCTGATTTTTTTGCTAAACTCGAATTAATTAACCTCCAGCGTTAGCGCTAGGCTAGCCTGCTAAAAAGCAGCCTGCTACCTAACGAAGTTAGCTAAGAAAAAAAAGTTGTCATGTAAAAAAAAGAATGAAATATTGAACATAACTTTGCAAGACTATCTGTTACTATCTGCTCTTCTAGCCCTTCTGCCACTCTTTTTCTGTTATGCAAAATCACTACCTACTGGGTGCCCTTGCGCTGCTGGGTGCGCTTAGCCAAGCTACCAGCGCCCATGCCCAGGCGGAGTACGCCCGCCCGCAAGTGGCTACGCCTTTCGCACCGCCTGCCGAGCCCTTCCATGTGGCCTACCTGCGGGTAGGTGTCGGCTCGACCTCCGATGCCCTGAATGGATACCGTTGCGCGCACCTCTCCCTTGAGTACGCGCCGATGCTTACTACTCACGTGGGCCTAGCCAGCCGGATGGCCGGAGTGGTGGGCAAGCCTTCAGACTGCCTGGAAAAGCAATTGCCCAACCAGAACTACAAAGCGGCTTATCTGGAGCAGGAAGCACTATTTTATCCCCTTGGCAACAACCGTCGGGTGCAGTTTGCCGTCGGAGCTGGTGGCTTTGCGGGTTACTACAAAAAGAATAGCGTCGACTATACGGAAGCCTCAGAAGGCCACCTGACCGACTACCGGCTAGTCTCCTACCAGGGGGTGCACGCCGGGTACCTGGGGTCGCTCAACCTGGGAGTGGGCCTGGGCTCGCAGCAGCATTGGCAGGTCGGGTTCAGGGCAATAGTGCAAAATGGGGTGAGCACCAGCGCTACTATTTTCACCCACACCCTTACCGTCGGGCATCGCCTATAGGCAGTGGCGAAGGGGAATAACCAAGGTGCTTAAAGCTGCCCGGCAAGGTAGGCAGCGGCGTAGCTCGGTGCAGGTTGGACTATCTCGTTGGTGCCTTGTAGCGGTTCTCAGGTTGCTGCCCAGGTCCGGGCTAGCGAGTTGTCTCACGCAGCTCTTGAAGAGCCGACTCCCGTTCCGAAAAGGCGAGAGAACCGAACGATTACAACGCGTACCCTAACCTGAGAGCTGCTTTAAATACGCGCTCAAAGCAGATATTTGTCGGCCAATCAAGTTCCTTGCCCGCCGCCACCCATGATTACCATTGAAAAAATAACCAACCTGCGCGACCTCGACGCGGCCTTCACTATTCGCGAGGAAGTATTTGTGCACGGCCAAAACGTGCCGGCCGATGAGGAATATGACGCCCACGACCGCACCGCTACTACCCGCCACTACCTGGCTCGCGTTGATGAGCAGCCGGCCGGCGCCGCCCGCTGGCGCCCTACCGAGCACGGCGTGAAACTAGAGCGCTTTGCAGTGCTCGCTGGTTTTCGCAACCAAGGCGTGGGCGAGGCGCTGGTACACCAGGTGTTAGCCGACGTGCGAGCCGAGGCCCCCGATGCGGCCCAGGTGTACATGCACGCGCAGCTGCGCGCCATTCCACTCTACGAGCGCACCGGCTTCCGCAAAGTAGGGGAGCTATTCGAGGAATGTGACATTCAACACTACAAAATGGTCTTGGGGTAGTAGCGTAGAGAGGCAGCTATATTGCACTGCTTTTTGGTAGCTGTGTTATATGGTTCAGTGGTCTGCCGCACCTTTCCTCCGCCTGGCGCTGGCCTTTATGCTAGGCATTGTGGCCTATCTCTACTTGGGCCAAAGCTGGGCAAGTAGCGCCGTGCCGTGGGCTGTGGGGCTAGTTGGCCTATTTGCGCTAAGCTGGTGGGGAAGTCAGCGGCGGGCCAGCCCCGCCGCCACTGACGCCGCGGGCCTCCTCGGGCTGCTGGCCGTGGTAGCGCTGGGGTTTGCCCGCAGCCAGGCCGCGACCGAAAGCCGCCGGGCCGACCACCTGGGGCGGGTTGCGCCGCGCATCGAATTTTACCGGGCCACCGTCGACGAGCCAGCCGTGGTGCGGGCTACTACCTACGCCACTACCGTGCGGGTGCAGGCCGTGCGCATAGGTGGCCGCTGGCAGGCGGCCACCGGTGGCATTCGCATCAGCCTGCCGCGCCACGCAATGACCGCCGTGCCCGCTCCCCGCTACGGCGAAGTATGGCTGGTGCAGGGCGCGCCCCAGCCCAACAAGGGCCCTGCCAACCTGGGCGAGTTTGATTACCGCCGTTACCTCGAGTACCACCAGGTGTATCACGCGCACTTTGTGCGCCCGGGTCAGTATCAAGTACTAGGCCACGAGCCGCTTAGTCTGCTGGTGGCTACCAGTCAGCGAGCAGCCGGCGTGCTCGACGGCGTGCTGCGGCACTACGTGCCCGGTACTCGCGAGTACGCGTTGGGCACGGCCCTGGTGCTGGGCTTTAAGGATGACATCGACCAGGAAACCCGGCAAGCCTACGCCAACACCGGCACCACGCACATTATGGCCGTGTCGGGCTTGCAGGTGGGGCTGCTGTTTGCGGCGCTGCAATGGCTGCTGGTGTGGGTGCCGCTGGGCGGCTCGGCACTGCGGCGGCGCTTGCTCACGGCCGGCCTGGGGCTAGGGCTGATTTGGAGCTACGCCTTCCTGACGGGGCTTTCGCCGTCGGTGCTGCGGGCCACGGCCATGCTTACGCTCGTCATGGTGGCGCAGGCCTGGGAGCGCCAGAGCAGCATCTTCAACACGCTGAGTGCCGCCGCGTTTTTGCTGCTGCTCTGGAACCCGTACCTGCTCTGCGATGTGGGTTTTCAGCTCTCCTTTCTGGCCGTGCTCGGCATCGTGTACCTGCACCCGCGCATCGTGCGCTGGCTCGCTGTGCGCTCGTACCTGCTTGGCCAGCAGCGGAGCTGGCACCCGTCGCTGGTGCGGCGCTGGTGGCGGGCTGCCGCCTGGCTAGCCGATGCGGCCTGGCAGCTTACGGCGCTCTCCATAGCCGCCCAAGTCGCCACCTTCCCGCTGGGCTTGTACTACTTCCACCAGTTCCCCTTCAACTTTTTGCTGTCCAACCTTATCGCGGTGCCCATTTCGAGCCTGGCGGTGTACGTGGGCGTAGTGCTGCTGCTGGTTAAGGGGCTGACGGCCGCGGTAACGCTGGCGTTGCCGGCTGGCCTGGGCCCGGGGCTCGACCGGCTGCCGCAGGCGGTGGGCTGGGTATTTGAAAAGCTGGTCTGGCTCTTCAATGAGTACATTTTCTGGATTGGCCGGCGGCTGCCGGGGGCGGTGGTGGGTGGCCTGCACCTCAGCCCGGAGCAAGCGTTGCTCATCTTCTTGAGTATGCTGGCGGGCTGCGTTTTTATAGCCTCGCGCCGGCTAGGTTGGGCGGGCGGAGTGGTAGCGCTGCTGGCCCTTTACGGGAGCAGCCGGGTGGCCGAAGCCTACGCCGTAGCCCCGGTGAGCGAGTTTGTGGTCTATAGCGTGCCGCACCGCTCGGTAGTGGGCTTTTGGCAGGGGGCGGCCGTTGAGTTTGCCACCGCCGACTCGTTGCCGCTCTCCCAAGCCGAGCGTACCTATCGCCTCCAACCCGGCCTGATACTGCGCCGCGTGCGCCAGCCGCGCTACTGCGTGGGGTGGCGCGGCGCCACGGTGCCCGTGTGCCAAGTGGCCCCGCCCGACAGCGCCGAAGCTACTCGCCGCTACCCACCTGCCCCGCTGGTGCTGGCGCGCTGGCGCGGCTTGCGCGTAGCTTTTGTGAGCGGTAACCTGCGCCGGCTAGCCGCCACCGCGCCCACCCAGCCGGCCGATGTGGTCGTGCTGCGCCGCAACCCACACCTTTACCCCGACGCGCTGGCCGCGCACTTTGGCCGCCGGGCCCGCGTGGTGTTCGACTCGTCGTGCCAGCGCTGGTACGTGGCCCGCCAAGACTCGGCTTTGCGCGCCGCCGGCTTTCGCACCTGGGACGTGAGCGAGCAGGGCGCCTTTACCCAGCCGGTAGCCGAATAAAGCCAGGCGGTGCGGTAAACCGACGAATTCCCTCTGGGTTACCCTTTGGAAGAATGACTAGGGTGCCGATGGCCCAAGCTAAGCCAACCCGCCGATTCCGCCGTATTTTGCTACCCCATGACCGACTACCCCACCCCGGAACTAGACACCCTACGCTTTCTGCAATACGAAACGCAGGGCCGCCTAGCCTACATCACCCTGAATCGCCCCGCCAAGCGCAATGCGCTCAGCGCCAATGTAGTCACCGAGCTAAAGCAGGCCTTCGAGCAAGCCGAAGCCGACGATAACGTCAAAGTCGTGATCCTGCGTGCCACCGGTGACGTATTCTGCGCCGGCGCCGACCTCAAGTATTTACAAGAGCTGCAAGACAATACTTACCAGGAAAATCTGGCCGACAGCACGCACCTCATGCAGCTGTTTTACCAAATTTATACCCTCAAAAAAGTCGTGATCGGCCAGGTGCAGGGCCACGCCCTGGCCGGCGGCTGCGGGCTAGCTACGCTCTGCGACTTCACCTTCGCCGTACCCGAAGCCAACTTTGGCTATACGGAAGTGAAAATTGGTTTTTTGCCCGCCGTAGTAAGCGTATTTCTGCTGCGCCGCATTGGTGAGGCGCGCACCAAGCAGCTGCTGCTGAGCGGCGATATCTTTACCGCCCAGCAAGCCCTTGACTATGGGCTCATTACGTTTGTGGTCGAGCGTGACCAGCTGGAAGATGCCGTGCGCGACTATGCCCTGCGCCTAGCCCGCGAAAACTCCGCCCACAGCATGGAAATTACCAAGGAAATGCTGGCCCGCCTACCCGAGCTCGACCTTGAAGAAGGCCTGCGCTATGCCGCCGAGCGCAACGCCGATGCCCGCGCCTCCGAAGACTGCCGCCGCGGCATTGCCGCGTTCCTGAATAAAGAAAAGATTGAGTGGTAGATTTAATTCAGCTGTTGGCTCATAGCTGCTGGCTGTTAGCTTTTTGAACAAAAAGTGAGCACAAGCCAAACAAAAGCTAGCCGCCAACAGCTATAAGCTAATGGTTAACTTATTTATTGTTCTTGCCACCTTCGCCTTTATGGAGTTTTGGGCGTGGTTTATGCACAAATACGTGCAGCATGGGCCGCTGTGGGTGCTGCACCGCTCGCACCACGTGCGGCCCAGCCCGCGGCCATTTGAGCGCAACGACTGGTTTTTTGCTATCTACGGAGCCATCTCAGCGCTACTGTTCATTATTGGTGCCAATAGGCAGCACTGGTGGTTTTGGGTGGGAGTAGGCATTGCGTCCTATGGCTCAGTATACTTTCTGGTGCACGACGGCTTAATCCACGGCCGGCTGCCCTTCTGGAAAAAAACTGACAACACCTACCTGCGGGCGCTCAATATGGCCCACAAGATGCACCATAAGACCCAGGGGCGCGATCACTCCGAAGAATTTGGTCTTTTGTGGGTGTCGCCCAAATACTTGCGTCTGGCGCGCCGGCAAGCTGCCCGTAAGGCTAGCTAGCCCTAGCCTAAACTATTTCAGGGCCTTCAGGATTAATAGCAAAGACGTGATGAGGTTAATTTAGCAGTTCGGTAACGTCTCTGATTTATTAGCTCTTCCTTGCCAAAGTCGCGTTAGCCGCTGACACTAGCATCCTATCCTTTTCCTAAAATTATCCTCGTGGCCCGTTATTCTATCAGCGATCTGGAGCAGCTTTCCGGTGTGAAAGCGCATACCATTCGCATCTGGGAGCAGCGCTATAACCTGCTGCATCCCAGTCGTACTGCTACTAATATTCGTACCTACGGCGAGTCTGACCTGCGCCGCCTGCTCAACGTGGCTACCCTTTGTGGGCAGGGCCAGCGCATTTCGCACGTAGTGCGTCTGAGCGAAGAAGAGTGCCAAGCCGCTGCGCTAGCTCTCTGCAACGAGGTGAACCCCGCCGACTACGCTCGCATCAATGCGCTGCAAACGGCCGCTCTTGACCTCGACGAACCCCGCCTGCATCATCTCTTCGACGAAGCCATGAGCGAGCTGGGGCCTGAAGAGGCCACCCTGCGCCTCGGCTACCCGCTCCTCCAGCGCCTCGGCGTATCGTGGAAGGCTGGCTCACTCAGCGTCGCCCAGGAGCGCCTCGTAACGCAGCTGCTACGCCAAGAGCTGCTGGCTTCGGCCGACACCCTGCCGCTCATCCCGCTGGCCCAGACCGAAGCCAAGCGCTGGTTGCTTTTCCTGCCCGAGGGTGAATGGCAGGAGCTGGCCCTGCTTTTTATGAACTACGCCTTGCGGGCCCGTGGCCAGCAGGTACTATACCTGGGGCCTAACCTGGCACTACCCGACGTACTGGCCGCGGCCCAAGCCTTTCGCCCCACGGTGCTGGCTACCGTGCTCACCACAGTGCCCGCCCGCAACCAAGTAGCCACCTATGCCGCCGAGCTGCACCAGCACTACCCCCAGGCGACGCTGTTACTTTTTGGTGCGCTGGCTGTGCAGGCCACTGGCCTCCCCGAAGGCTGCCTGCAGCTCAATTGCCTGCACGAGTTTCGGGATTTAATTCCCTTTGTAAGTCAAGACTTTACGCCAGAATTCGTAGAAAAATAACGGATAAGCTGGGACTACTTTTGCTACCCTGCGTATTGCGGCGAGCCTGGGTTGTTTACTGGTTATGGTTGAAAAAACAGGCGGACTACAAGCCAACTTTCCCGCTTGTGGGTTATCTTTGTTTAAGATTCTGCTACGAACCCTTCAACAACATGACTTCTCTGGAATTCACTTCCCAAGTGCAGAAAATATCGTCGTCGCTGCGCCCGGTAGCGATGAACCTCACCCGCGATGCCGACGATGCCAAGGACCTAGTGCAGGAAACCTTGCTTAAAGCACTGCTTAACAAGGACAAATTTAAGGCTGGTACCAATTTGAAGGCGTGGTTGTACACCATCATGCGCAACACCTTCATCAATAATTATAATAAGATAACCAAGCGTAGCTCCAACATCGACTCGACGGAGTACTTCCAGTACTTCAACACCGATGAGAACTACATTACCCACAACGGGGCCACGACCGACTTTGTGGTGCGCGACATCAACGAGGCCATTGCTAGCCTGGGCTCCGACTACCGCACGCCTTTCATGATGTACTACATCGGTTACAAGTATCTCGAGATTGCCGAGAAGCTTCAGATTCCGATTGGTACCGTCAAAAATCGTATCCACATCGCCCGTAAGGACTTGAAAGCTGCGCTCCAAGTGTACGCTCCCGCCGGTGCCGATCGTGTCGGCTCAGCCCTTGCTGATGAAGCCGAGCAAGACTAGCCAGCCCCGAACCAAGCAAAAGCCGCGCCTTCCACCAACTGGATGGCGCGGCTTTTTTAATTAAAACCATAAATTATAACGCAAAAATTACGTACTAAATGAGACAAGGCGGGTACTTTGTCCGCTTATTTACTTAGTGCCTGCTGCTAGCTACTCCCCAGAATGCCTTCCCACGCTATTGTTATCGGAGCCGGATTTGCGGGCTTGTCGGCCGCCTCGACGCTGGCTCAGGCCGGCTGGCAGGTAACGCTACTAGAAAAAAACGCTGGACCCGGTGGCCGGGCCCGGGTATTTGAAGCCCAGGGTTTTACCTTCGATATGGGCCCGAGCTGGTACTGGATGCCCGATGTGTTTGAGCAGTATTTTGGGCGCTTTGGCAAGCGCGTGGCCGACTACTACGAGCTTATCCGGCTTGACCCGTCGTATCAGGTCATTTTTGGGGAGAATGATGCTGTGGACATCCCGGCCAGCATGGCCGAGCTGCGCCTGCTATTTGAAGGCCTGGAGCCGGGTAGCGCCGCCCGGCTCGACGAGTTTCTTAAGCAAGCTGCTTATAAGTACGAGGTCGGCATCAACAAATTTGTGCACCTGCCGAGCCGCTCGGTGCTGGAGTTTGTCGATTGGGAAATTGTGAAAGGGGCCGTGCGGCTCGACCTGCTGCAAAGCATGGCCAAGCACGCGCGTAAGTTTTTCAGCCATCCCAAGCTGCTCAAGCTCATTGAGTTTCCGGTGCTGTTTCTGGGGGCCACGCCCGAAAATACGCCCGCCCTCTACTCACTTATGAACTACGCCGACCTGGCGCTCGGCACCTGGTACCCCAAGGGCGGCATGCACCAGATAGTGCGCGGCCTGGTGGCCGTGGCCGAGGAGCTAGGCGTGCGCATCGAGTACAACCAAGAAGTACGGGAAATCGTGGTCGAGAAAGGCCACGCGACCGGCGTACGCACCGCCGCGGGCTTCTTTCCGGCCGATGCGGTGGTGGCGGGCGCCGATTACCACCACATCGAGCAGCAGGTGCTACAGCCCGAGTATCGCCACTACTCGCCCGAGTACTGGGACACGCGCACGATGGCGCCGTCGTCGCTGCTTTTTTACTTGGGTGTAAAGCGCAAGCTGGCTAAGCTACAGCACCACAACTTGTTTTTTGACGAGGATTTTAGCCAGCACGCCCACGAGATCTATGAAGCGCCGCAGTGGCCCAGCCGGCCGCTATTTTACGCCTCGGTGCCCAGCAAAACCGACCCTACGGTAGCCCCCACGGGCCAGGAAAACCTGTTTTTGCTCGTTCCGGTAGCGCCCAATCTGGACGACCCTGACGCCACCCGCGAAAAATATTATAACCTATTGATGGATAGGCTTGAAAAGCACTGCGGCCATTCCATCCGCGATGCAGTCGTGTACAAGCGCAGCTATGCCCACCGCGACTTTGTGGCCGATTATCACTCGTTTAAAGGCAATGCCTACGGGCTAGCCAACACGCTCAAGCAGACGGCTATTCTCAAGCCCACGCTTAAGAGCAGAAAGGTTGATAACTTGTATTTTACGGGGCAACTTACGGTGCCGGGCCCGGGCGTACCGCCCTCTCTCATCTCGGGGCAGGTAGTGGCGGGAGAATTACTGAAGGAAATTAAGAACCGGGCATGAACCACGAGCAGCTATTCACCGATACCAGTTTAGCCTGTGCGCAGCTCATTACGCGACGCTACAGCACATCGTTCTCGCTGGGAATCCGCACGTTGGACAAGAGCTTGCACCGGGCTATTTATGCTATCTATGGCTTCGTGCGCTGGGCCGATGAGATTGTGGATACCTTTCATAGCCACGACAAGGCGACGCTGCTTGCCACCTTCGAGCACGATACCTACGCGGCCATTGCGGTGCGCTTTAGCCTAAACCCAGTGTTGCACGCCTTTCAGTGGGCCGTGAATGAGTACGAGATTGACCACGAGTTCATTAATGCTTTTTTACGCAGCATGGAAATGGATCTCGAAGACCGTAACTACCGCCAGGAGCTGTACGAAAAGTACATCTACGGCTCGGCCGAAGTAGTGGGCCTAATGTGCCTGCGCGTATTTTGCCACCGACAGCCGGCGTTGTTTGTGCAGCTTCAAGCGCCGGCGCGCCGGCTGGGGGCGGCATTCCAAAAGGTTAATTTTCTGCGTGATATCCGCTCCGATTATGAAGAGCGGGGGCGCGTCTACTTTCCGGGCCTGCGCTACGAGCAGTTCGATAATGAGTCCAAGCGTCAGATCGAAGCCGATATTAAAGCCGATTTTGAGGCGGCCTACGTGGGCATTCAGCAATTGCCACGCTCGGCGCGACTCGGCGTGTATTTGGCTTATGTGTACTACCTCAAGCTGTTTTATAAGCTGCGCCAGGCCCCGGCTACTCAGGTACTGGCCGAGCGCGTGCGCCTGCCCGACAATACCAAGCTGCTGCTGCTGCTGAGCTCGTGGCTGCGCTACCGCATCACCAACTAAGTGAGGTTGCCCGAACCTCTGCGGGGCCCGGCCGTAACTTTAGTATGATTAAGAAGACAGTAGTAATGCTCAGTTTGAGCGTAAGTTCGGGCCATACTAGCTTGGGCAAAAGGATTCCAACGCCTGCTGCGACACTCTCTTTCGTATTACCTTTTTCCTCTATTCGCCCGATGGCTGATTATCTGCCTGCCACCCTGCGCCGCCACTACGAGCAAGCCGCTGCTGATAAGGCCGCTGGTGAAAAATTCTACAACTTGCTGCACGACTATCAGCAGCAGGATGCCTTGGTGCTGGGGTATAAGGCCGCTTCCGAGGCTATTAAGGCTCGTGATGCTTCGATGCTCAACAAGCTGACGTACGTGCAGCAAGCCGCCCGCACCTTCGACCAGGCGGTAGAGCTAGACGGTACTAGCGCCGAAATTCGCTTCCTGCGTTTTTCGGTGGAAAGTAATCTGCCGGCCTTCCTAGGCCTGAGCAAGCATCTGGAAGAGGATAAAGAATTTTTGCTGAATGCTGCCCTGCAACACCCCCGCTCGGGCATGGACGAAGAGGCTTTTCGGACAGTGCGCGGTTTTTTAGTAGATCGCCGGCACGTGTCGGCCGCAGAAGCAGAACAGCTAGCCCAGATAAAAAGCTAATAATTGTCTGGTCGCTAGCTGCAGCTAAAAGGCTGAAGCTTATTGAAACAGTAAAATTGTGCGCGACGAATTAGAGATTTTTAATTCTGTAGCTGGCCTGGGCTAAAATACTGGCTTGTAGGTAACCTTGGTTGTGACTTCGGAGTTAGATTCTTAGTATGCACTCTGGTTTGCACCTCAACGTTCGCATTGATTCTAATTCCGGCTTCTGCTTCGGAGTGGTTTACGCTATTCAGATGGCGGAGGACTTGCTTGCTGAGCAAGGTCATCTCTATTGCTTAGGTGATATTGTGCACAACGATGAGGAAGTACAGCGCTTAGAAGCCCAAGGCTTGCGCATAATTGACTACGAGCAACTCGCAGTGCTACGCGATGAGACCGTGCTCATCCGGGCACACGGCGAGCCTCCTAGCACCTACCAACGTGCGCTCGAAAACAACCTTACGCTGATTGATGCCAGCTGTCCAGTAGTGCTCAAGCTGCAAAACCGTATTAAAGCCAGCTTCGACCGGCACGAAAAAATCCTGATTTATGGCAAGCATGGCCACGCCGAAGTGCGGGGCTTGTTAGGGCAAACGGGGGGCGAAGCTATTGTATTTGAGAACTTGGAGGAACTGCTACGTCATAATTTGCCCAGTAGCGTCACGCTGTATAGCCAAACAACCAAGAGCACCGACTCATTCTACAACCTGAAGCGAGAATTGGAAAGCCGCGGCTACGCTGTGAACGCCAACGACACTATTTGCCGCCAAGTGAGCAACCGTAACCAGGATTTGCGGCGCTTTGCGACGCAGTTTGACCAGATAGTTTTTGTGTCGGGTACCAAAAGTTCGAACGGGCGACTGCTATACCAAGTATGCAAGGAAGCTAACCCGCAGACGCACTTCGTATCGCGTCCTAGCGAGCTTACGGCCGCTTGGTTTGTGCCGGGCCAGTCGGTGGGCATTTGCGGGGCCACCAGCACGCCCATGTGGCTGATGGAGCAGGCGCGCGACGAGCTAGTGCGGTTTTAGCTCCTCCTGCTTAGTCGGGCAAGACCTGGCAGCGGCTTCTGCGCAAGTAAACTCTATTCGTGGTTTAGCGGTTTACCAACCCGATGCCTACCCTCCATTCTACCGTTGCTGATGCCCCCCGAGTGGCTCCTGCGCCGCTAGCTGGCAAAGGCGTGGTGGCGGCAGTAGCGATCATCGCGGCTTGGGCCGGGCTGCTGGCTTTCTTGCTGGCGCGCTACCAGCCCGACTGGCACTCGCCCGCGCCGTACTTGCTGGTGTTGCTGCAAACTCACTTATACACTGGGCTTTATATCACGGGGCACGATGCGATGCACGGCGTGGTGAGCCCCAATAAGCATCTGAATAATGCGCTGGGTACGATGGCCACGCTGTTGTTTGCCTACAATTGGTTTCCGCGTCAGCTGCCCAAGCACCACGACCACCATCGCCACGTGGGTACCGAAGCCGATCCTGATTTTCACTCTGCCGACCACCCGGGCTTCTTGCCCTGGCTGGCCCGCTTCGCCTGGAACTATGTGACCTGGTGGCAGGTGCTGCTAATGGCGGTGACCTACAACGTACTGAAGCTGTATTTTCCGCCGGCCAATGTCATTGCTTTTTGGATGGTGCCGGCGGTGCTTGCCACGTTGCAGCTGTTTTTCTTCGGTACCTATTTGCCGCATCGCGGTGAGCACGAGGCCGACAACCACCACAAATCGCGCAGCCAGCTGCGCCACCACGTGTGGGCTTTTGTGAGCTGCTACTTTTTTGGCTACCACTACGAGCACCACGATCAGCCTTATTTGCCGTGGTGGCGCTTGTGGAAGGCTAAAGCCTGACCGCGGATTTATCGGATTCTTCGGATTACTCGGATTTTGTGGGCGTTGAAAAGGCCGCCTACTGGGCGGCCTTTCTTTTTGGCTGGGGAAGGCTTTTTGTGCGAGCATCAATTATAAAATCTGGGACGCCCATTGGCCGTTTTGTAAGATACTATTTATCAGAAAAAAAGCTGATAGCTAGTAGCTAGCCGCTAATGGCTAACTATTTAGTGGGTGCCAGCGGTTTTTTTGCAGCACTCGGGTAGGCGGTCGTAGGCGCGGGCATCGGCGGTAAGCTGGTCGGCGTCGTAGCCGGTCTTTTGCACGGCGGTGCGCAGGGCTTCGGGGTTGGTCTTGGTGGGGTTGTAGGTAACGGTCAGGACCTTGCTGGGCACGTCGAGGTTGGCAGCCTGCACGCCTTTTTCGTAGGCCAGGCTTTTTTCGAGGCGCGCCTTGCACATGTCGCACACGGCCGAGGTCTTGAACTGCACTGTTTCGGCGCTTTTTTTGGGGCTGGCGGTAGCTATGGGGGCGGTTTGGGCCTGGGCAGCAGTGCCGGCAAAGCTCAGCAGGGTGAGCAAGGAGAATGCGAAAGCTTTCATGAAAACAAAACGGTTAGGAAGAGTAAATAAGTGCAAAAGAGCGAAGCTTTCAAGGTCAATGGGTCGACTCTATTCTAAAGTCAACAAAGGAAAACCTAGCGAAACCTCTTTCAACCTGGCGAAACCTAGTGCTCCTACTCCAGGCGGTAGCGTAGGCCAGCATAAGTCAGGCGCCCATATATCGGGCCCCACACCATGGCCGCGTCGAAGCCCGCGCTAAACGGCGTAGCAGCGTCCTGAATGGGGTTGGGCTGGCGGTAATTGCTGAGGTTTTCGACGCCCACGTACACCTCCAGGCGCTTGAAGGCGCGAGTGACCTGGGCATTGAGCAAGGCGTAGCGGGGCGCGTATTCGAGGCCGGCGGTGCCGGTGCCGTGCACGTGGCCGCCGCCGATGCCATCGGCGGGCAAGTGGGCTAGCGGGCGCTCGCCAAACCACTGCACCGTGAGGTCGCCGCGCCACTTATCGAAGGCCGAGGCGTAGCCCAGGTTCAGGAAAGCGCGGTTTTGGGGCGTGAGGGGCTTGGGCAGCAGCTGGCCGTCGTAGGTGCTCTGCACGTCGAGCCACTTGTAGGCGGCTTTCACTTGCAGGCCCTTGGCGGGCTCGGCCTGCACCTCGGCCTGGGCGCTGCGGGCGTACGACCGGGCACCGGGCGCGAGGTTATCCAGGATGATGTACTGCGGCTGGGTGTACATATCAGCCACCAGCTGGTTTTGGAAGATCGTGCTGTAGTAATCAGCCACGAGCGTAGCCGGCCGGCTCCACAGCTGGAAGTACTGCGTAAACGAGCCGCCCACGTTCCAGGCAGTTTCGGGGCGCAGATTGGGGGCGATGAAGAAGCTGCGGGCGCTGGCTAGCACGGCCGCATTGTCGGCGATGGGGTTGGGCACCCGGAAGCCGCGGCCGGCCGACAGCCGCACCGAGCTCGCCGGCGCCACGTCGTACTTAAGGTTGAAGCGCGGCGTGACTTGCCAGCCGTAGAGGTTGTGGTAGTCGGTGCGCAGGCCCAGCGCGGCCGTGAGGTTGTGGGCGTTGTTGTAGGTGTATTCGGCGAAGGCGCCGGGCACGCGCTCGGTGCGCAGGCGGTCGAGGCGAGCGGCCACAATCTCGGGCGAGCCGATGCGCAGGCGCTCGCGGTAGTCATCGTACAAGAAGCTCAGGCCGGTGCGGTAGGTGTGGCGGGTGTCACCTATCACGCTCTGAAAGAGCAGCGTAGCCTGGCCGGTGTTCTGGTGGCCGTCGTAGAAGCGCGGCCCGGCATCCTGCTTGAAAGAGTAGGTCGAGGTAAAATCGTGGCTGGTGCCATTTACCAGCAGGCCCAGGCTTTGGAAAGGCCGGCCGGGCCAAGTATAGGAAGTACGCGCCTGGGCCGTGTAGCGGTCGGTGGTCTGGGTGGTGCCGTAGGCGGCGCGGTAGGCGTCGGGCGCATCTTCGCGAAAGCTGAGCTGGCCACCCTGGCGGGTTTCGTGGAGGGCGCCCACGCCCAGCTCGGCCACCACGCCGCCCGATTTATACTTCACCTTATCGTAGCCGTTGAACTGGGTGGCGAGCGGCAGGTCGAGGAAGCCATCGCCGTTGCGGTCCACGCGGTTGCCGAGGTGGTCGTTGTGCAGCAGTAGCACGTTGCTCCACTGCTTGTTGAAGCGCTGGGAAGCCACGGCGTTCAAGTCAAATTTGCCAAGGTCGTTGGCGTAGGCATTGAGCAGTAGCTGGTCGGTGAGGTCGGGCTCCTTGAGCTGCACATTCACCTGGCCCGAAATACCTTCGTAGCCATTCACCACCGAGCCGGTACCCTTGATGATGTCGATGCTGCCAATCCAGGGGCCCGCCAGATACCCTAGCCGGTAGGGCGCCGAGAGGCCGCGCAGGGCCGGCTGGTTGTCGATGGTAAGCAGCGAATACGCCCCATCGAGCCCCAGCAATTGAATCTGCTTGGCCCCGCTCACGGCGTCGGCGGTGCTTACCTCCACGGCGGCGTTGGTTTCGAAGCTTTCGGCCAGGTTGCAGCACGCCGACTTGGTAAGGTCGCGGGCGCTGATGGTTTGTAAATTACTCACCGCCTTGGCCGAGTAGGCAGGCGGCCGGCCGGTCACGGTGACCTCACCCAGCGCGGTGCCGCCTTTAAGATTGACGCGCAAATAAGGAGTGCCAGTAGTGGGTACGGCCACCGTATCGGCGGCGTAGCCCACGGCGCTCACGATGACGCGGTGGCTGGCCTGGGCCGGGAATGGCAAGACAAATACGCCCCCGCCATCGGTAGTAGCCACGGGGCCGTTGGCCCCACCGGGCAGCAGCCAGCGCACCACAGCGCCGGGGAGCGGCCCGCTAGCTTCGCGCACTTCGCCGCGCACAGCCGCGCCACTTTGGGCGTGGGCCAGTAGCGGCAGGCTAGCCAGTAAGAACAGGCTTAAACGCGGGGTACTCCCGCTGGTAAATTGCATATGGTCGAGAAGTTAGCTGGTTTCTGAAAAAGGAAATCCTGGCCTCCATAAAGGAGGCTGGCTTTTTTAGAAGCGGCTAAACGACAAGCTTGCAAACAAGCGTGAGCAGCACGCGCCCCGCCCTGAGTGCGCCGGGTGACGACGAGTTGGTGGCCGTGCCCATGGCCACGCTGGCGGCTAGCGGCGCCGCAAGCTCAGGGCTACTCCACACCGGCGCGGGCAGCCAGGCTGGTGGCCCAAATTGCGGCGGGCTGGGCAGCCACTTGGGGAGGCTAGCGGCCGGCGTCTGGGTATTGAGCTTATGCTGGAAGTGGCTGATGTCGCAGCAACCGCTGGCGCGGCGCTTATTACAGGGCCGACCAGGCTTGACCGGCGGTGCGTCAGCTTCCGCGTGGCTGGCCAGGCCGGGCAGCTGTAAGGAAATGGTACTGCGCCCGCTGATGCGGCAGCGGTGCCGCTCGGCCGTGAGCCCCACCGACGTAGCCAGCACCAACAGCGCCAGCAAGGCGCTGAGCAGGCGGTGGCGGTAGGGGAGGGGACGTGGCAACATAGTTCCACAAAGGTACGGCCCGCTAGCCGGCTACTTACGTGCAAGCTAGCGGGCCACAGGGTATAGAATTTCGGTTGCCTACGCGGTAGAAGGGTTCTGGCCGGTGCTACTTTTTAGCGGCACGCACCTGCTCGTAGGCGAGGCGCTGAAGCTGCACGGCCACCTCGGGCGCGATGCCTAGGTCGGCCGCGGCCTGCTCGTGGGCGCCGAGCTTACGCGAGTCTTGGCCGGTGACTTCAGCCAGCACCACGCAGGCATTCAGGTAAGCCCCGTAAATGCCGGGGTGGTAGTGGTCGCGGCCCCAAAGGTCAACTTTGCCCGGCTCGGGCGAGTAGGGGTTAGGTAGCGCCACGCCCTGCCGCACGGCGCGCAGCCAGGCATCGCCCGCTGGCGCTACCCCGGCAAAATGCTTATTCTGCGCGGCCTCCTGGTAGTAGGCGCGGTGCAGGTCGGCGGCCATCGAGTCGAGGGGCAGGCTCGAATAGGCTTGGCCGGCCGGGTAGGTGAGGTCGGCGCGGGGCCAGGTTTCGTAGAGGTATACTTGGGCCTGCGGGTTGGCCTGGTGCACGGCCTGCTCGAGGCGGGTAGCGTAGGCGAAGAAGCGCGCCGGCTGGCCGCCGTGCCGCGTCGGCACCGGCCCGGTGCTGTAGTCGTGCATAATCACCTTATCCCAGCGCGGCTGCTGAATGACGGCCAGCGCGCTGTCGTAGTGGAACTTTAGCGTTTGCCCGCTGATGGCCTCCAGGTGCACCTCGTAGTGGAGCCCCGACTCATCGGCCAGTTTCTTGAAAATACCCGGAATGCCACCCCACGGACCTTCCTCGTGCTCGTACTGGCGGCGCCGCTGACCAGTGCGGTTGGGCTTGAAGTTTTCGTCGGTCACGGCTGCCCGGTTGTAGCTCAGCACCGGCTGAAAAGCGCCGTGAAAAAAGCTATTGCCCACGAATAGAATGACGATAGGCTTCTTGGCAACCTGGGCGTTCAGCGGTTGGCTTAGCAGCCCCACGCTCAGGAAGCTAGCTAGGGCAGAACGGAATAAGCGCGGAAGTAGCATGGCGTAAAGGAAGTAAGGTTAGAATACGAGGGCCGATACGCGTGCTGGCTGTACCCCAATCCTAACGCCACTTTATTTTTTTAATTCAGCCTGGAGCGCCGCGATGACCTCGGGGTTTGGCAGGCAGTTTTTAAACTTGATATTGTCCAGGATTACCGGCAGGTCGGCCGCACTTTTTACCTCGACGAGGTAGGGCGGCTTGATGCGCAGCAGCGCGGCAATGGGCTGGTCGCTGAAGCGCTTATAGGTCCAGTTGCACCAGCCGATACCCACGCGGTTGAGGTTGCGGGCAGCCTCCCCCATCCACTGCGCGGTGTTTTCGCCGGTTTCGCCCACCCACACGGGCACTTGCTGCGCCTCCCGAAAGCGCACCAGGTTGCCAATGGTGCCGAGCTGGTTGGCGTCGGGGTTGCTGGCGTCGAGGGCGTTGCTGAGTGGGTATTTGGGCAAAATGCTGTAGCGGTGCGCGTTGTACACCAGGTTTTGCTGGTGGGTGAAAGTCTGCTTCTCCAGCGCGTTGTAGTTGTTGCCAAAGCCGTTGCCTTCCAGTAGCAGCAGGTGCTGGTCGCCCTGGGCGCGCACCGTGTTGATGAGCCGCTCAAGCATCGCGTGGATGGGCGGGTTACCGCCGGGTACGTTGTTGGGCTCATTCACCAGGTCGTACATCGCGATGCGGCCGTCGTGGCGGTAGCGCCGGGCCAGCATCGCCCACAGGCCGTTGGTCATATCCTGGTACACCGGCTCTTGCCAGAAGTCGTTGGGCTGCAAGGCATCGGCAATGTTGACGTCGGTGCCCTGCGCGCCGGGCGCGGCGTGCAGGTCGAGCACCACGTAAAGCTTATTGGCGGCGCCCCAGGCCAGCGTCTGGTCGATGAGGCGGATGGCGTCGAGCTGCGACGGCTCGCGAAACAGCTCGCCTTTTTGCTGCCATTCCTTCAGCCTGGCTACGTAGTCGGCATACGGTACGGTGCCCCGAATCACGCCGTTGCGCACCGCCCGCTGGCTGGGAGTGAGAAACAGATCATAGTGCAGCGGCAGCCGGATGCAGTTAAATCCCTGCTGGGCAATGAAATCAATATCGGCCTTGGTGATAAAGTTAGCCCGGTATTGCTGGTAGAAGTCTTCCACCGCCGCGTCGCTCAGGCCCGCCTGGTAAAGCACCTTCTTCACCGAGCCCTGGGTGCCGCCGTAGCCGGGCTTCATCATGTAGCCTTCCTGTAAGAGCCAGCCGCCGAGGTTCATGCCTTGCAGCAGCACCTCATGGTTTTGGGCGTCCACGATTTTGGGGCCGGCGGCGCGCAGCAAAGGGCTAGCCGTGGTTTGGGCAAATGTAGGCAGAGCCAACAGGCAGAACAGCAGCGTTTTCATAAGGAGTAGGAAAGCGTTTCGCACCGAGTCAGGCGGAGTAAAAAAGAGTTTCACTGAGCTAATAATACTCGGCAAAACTCCTTTTTTACTCCGCCTGACTCGGTGCGAAAAATTAGTTGATAACGTAAGTAGCCATCGAATGAGGCAGGCTGGTGGTGCTCGCCGCCTGGCCCTTTATCCAGAGCTGAAACTGCTGGGGCTTGTCGCCGCTGTTCATCACCACCACGGCTACTTTGCCGTCGGTATTGCGGAAGGCGGTGGCTTGCAGCCAATCGCGGTTGGTAGTGGTGGCGATGCGCTGGGCGCCGGGGCGCACGAACTTCGAGAAGTGCCCGATGTAGTAGTAGGCGTTGGTGTAGAGGAGCTTGCCGGTGCGGGTGTCGGCGATGACGGGCGCGAAGCAGAAGTTGCCGACGTGGTTGGGGCCGCCGGTTTCGTCGAGCAGCACGTTCCAGTCGGTCCAGCCCACGGTGCCCGCGTTGAAGTCGTTGATCATCGAGAGGCCGTAACGCTCGCCCAGCCGCCAGTCGTTTACCTGGTCAAGCTTAAAGTTTTCGACGCAGCCTTCGGTAAAGATCAGGTTGGTAGTAGGATACGTCTCGTGCACGCGCCGCTCATTGTCGAAAAGCATCCCGCTGCCGGTCCAGGTTTCATACCAGTGGTAGCCGATGCCCCACACGTACTTGGCAGCCTCGGGGTCGTCGAGCACGGTGCTGGCGCGCTGAAACAGCAAGTCGCGGTTGTGGTCCCAGGCAATGAGCTTTTTCTCCGCCAAGCCATTTTTTTGTAGCGTTGGCCCGAGGTATTCCTTGATGAAATCGCGCTCCTCCTCGGCCGTGTACAGGCACGACTCCCACTTCTGGGTTGCCATCTCCTCGTTTTGCACCGTGAGGCCCCAAATGGGAATCCCGAGCGCCTCGTAGGCGTGAATAAACTTGACGTAGTAATCGGCCCAGGGCTGGCGGAATTGCGGCAGCAGCTTGCCGCCGTGCAGCAGGTCGTGGTTGGTTTTCATGAACGCCGGCGGGCTCCAGGGGCTCACGAATAGTGGCAGCGTGCCACCGGCCGCCGCCGTAGCCTGCTTGATAAACGGAATGCGGTACTTCTCGTCGTGCTTCACGCTGAAGCTCCGCAGGCTAGCGTCGCCCTCCTTGATGTAGGTATAGCTGGCAGTCGAAAAGTCGCAGCTGCCGATGCTCGTGCGCGCCAGCGTGTAGCCGATGCCCGCCGTGGGGCTGTAGCAGGCCTGCATAAATTCCTGCTGCTGCGCTTTGGGCAGCTTGTAGAACGTCTCAGCCGAGGCGTCGGTGAGCGCTCCGCCGATGCCGAGCAGCGTCTGGAAGGAGTGGCCAGGGTCAACAAACACGCACACCTGCGTTTCGGCGGGTTGGCCCGCGGGCTGAAAATCGAGGCTGGCGCCCGCCGTCAGGCGCTGGTCGGTACCCTGGGCGGTAGTGAATACCTGCGCCTTTTTGCCGGCGGCTGAGTAAGAGGTAGGCTGGGCCACCGCCTGGCCCAGGCCCAGCGCCGAAAGCAGCAGGGCCGGAAAAAACTTCGTGGTCATCGAAAGAAATTCGGGTGGGAAAAGATGCGGGGGCTCACCCCCGCGGCCAAATGTACGGGGCTACCGCGCTACCAAACAGCAAAATAATTGCCGCTTGGCTTTGGGGCTAAATAAGAAGCTTGGTTGGGCCCGGCCCGCGGCTGGGCAGAGCTGCCACGTATAGTGCAGCAGCTGGACGCTGCCCCCGGTGAGGCAGTAGCCAAAGCCAGTCATCGTCTGGGAGCACGGCCCCGCTAGCTGTCCCCTTTTTAAACGCGAGGTGGCCCGGCTGCGGCTGCAACAGCTAGCAATGCTCGTTACCAAGCCAAAAAGAGGCTCCCGTGTCGGGAAGCCTCTTTTTAGTGTGTACTACCGGCGTTGCCGGGCTATTGCGCCGTATACGTTATTTCGACCACGGTGCCGGTCCCCGATAAGATATTGGGGACAGTTATGATAAGCGTGGTGTCGGTGAGCGTGCCGATGACACCCTCCAACACCTTCCCATCCGAATCAATTATTTTAAGCACGGTTTCGCTGGTGGTGAAGTCCCATGAACCCCCGCTAGTCTGGGGCGAGGCAAGGTCGCACTTGAGGGCGCCTTCGTTGAAGGTAATGGACTTGTCGGTATTGAATTTCAGGAGATCGTCCTTCTCGCAGGCCTTAATAACGGTATCGAAACCGCTTGTGCCATCTACTTTAAAATCAGTCTCCTTCCAGGCTTTGGCGGTCAACAGGTCCGTTTTGGAAGGCGCAGGCTTGGGATCGTCAAATTGGCAGCTAGTCAGGTTGGTTAGGATGAACGCCGCAGTGAGGAGGTGAAGAAGTTGTTTTTTCATGGGGTAAAGCTGGAGAAAAGGTGAGAGAAAAAGAGGTATTTTAAGGATGATACGGAGCGAAAACAGGCGTTTTGGCTAAATAAAAACTTGATAGTCAGTACATAGGCTGGAAGAGAGGTTCGGCGGTGGCGTAGCCAGCGGTGGACTTCCCGTCTGGCTACCCGTTGGTGGGAAGCTCATGCAGGCCTTTGGCACCCTTTCCTTAAAAACTCCGGTAACCAAACCGGTAGCGCAGCCCAAAGCTGAAGCCCGCCGTCAGGTAGGTGCCGGGCTCAGAGCCGTAGGAGCTAACTTGAGATAAAGTTTGCAAGTCCTTGATCAGGACAAATTCAGTGGTGGCCTGTAGCCGACGGCGGCGGCCAAACGCGTAGCTGGCATCGAAGCCCAAGTCCGCGTGCAGGCTGAAGGCCTGGCGCTGGAACCCGAAGCTTTCCTGGGGCGTGACCTGGTGGTTAACAATGGCGTATTCGTGGAAACTAACGGCCGACCATACGGGCACCACGCCACTCAGCACATCGAACTGAAACCGGTGCAGGAAAACAGGGCTGAGCGCATAGCGTAGCAGCACGGGCAGGGCTAGGCCGCGCTGCCGCAGGGTTTGATTAGGCACCGTGAAGGTGCCGGTGGGCGTTTCGAAGACCGTGCCCCCGAGCTCGTTAGGGAAGGTTTCGCTGTACTGAAACCCTAGCTGCACGGCAAAGCGTGGCGCCCAACGGTAGCCCGCGTACACGTAAGGCACTGCTCCCTGCGCTACATCCTGCACGTAGTCGCCGTAGCCTCTTGTTGGGTAGCTGGTCGTTTGCGTTTCGGAGGGAGACGTCCTAACGCTTGGGGCCGGGTACGGATTCTGTTCCGAATAGCGCATATGGTAGGAATAGGTGCCTTGTGCCACGCCGACGTAGAACCGGGGCTGCGACGTTACCATATCGTTGGCGGGGGCCAGGGGCCGGACGTATTTCGTCGGTTGCTGCCCCAGCAGCAGGCCGATGCGCAGGCTACCAGCCGGCGTTATAAGCGGCTCGCCGGCTCGGAGCAGCGTCGCTACGCCGACATTGGCATCGACGAAGCCGTGGCGGCCCAGCCGACGCTGCAAGCCCCATAGCAACGCCAGGTCGGCGGTCACGAACTGGCGGCCGTCGTTTGAGTATCGGAAGAAGGACGTTTCCTGCGCCTCCTTGCCCAGCCCAGCTCCGAGCGCAACTGACACGTAGTTAGCCGAAAAATTGCGCGCGTTACGCCCCTGGCGCAGCCGCTTTTCCTGGTTGTAATAGTAGCGCCCGGCCACTTGGCCCCGCATGGTCAGGTGCCAAGAAGCATAGTCGTAGCGCGTCAGTGCCGGGCTCACCTCTGCCAGTACCGACCAGGTCGGGCTGCGCAGCTTGCGCTCATAGGCCAGGTGAAAGCCATAGCGGACGGACGGCGCGAAGTTATTTAGCCCCAGTTTCCACCAGCTGCGCTGTTCTTCCTGCACCCGCAGCGGCACGTCGGCGGTGGGCAGTAAACTCACTTCTTCACTGTATTTCAGGTGCGTCGTGTCGGGCACGGTCTGGGCAGCAGCGTGCCACGCGGGGCCCACCAGCAGGCCCACCCAGTACAGAAACCGACGACCACGAAAAGGATGCAGAATAGCCATGGCAAGGAAGCGGTGTAGATTAGAATTGCGTAGCAAGGGGTTGGGTTTGCAAGGTCAGCGGCGCGTAGGAAGTGGTTATCCGCACCACCGGCCGGGAGCTGGCAGCGGGCTTGGTGGTTAAGGAGCCGCTGCTGGCGCTCACTTTCTTAGCTGCTGCGTAGGCCGGCGGCACGGTGAGCTCGCCCTGCGAAACCTGGAGGTGATAGGTGAAGAGTGCGGGCTCAGTAGCGCTGACCACTACTTCCGTGCGGTCGGCCTCTACCGTAAGCTTGCGCAGGCCCACGGCGGGCTGCACCCGGACGCTGCCGTAGTAGTTGCGCACAAAGCAGCTTCCCCCCAGCTCCAGCAGCTGTACGGCCGACTTATTGGCTTCGCAGGTGAAGTCGGCCTGCACGTTGGTGGCCGCCAAGTCGGCGTAGCGGGCCGTGGCTGTGAGGGTGCCACGCAGGTTGCGCAGGGTAATCTGCCCAAAATTTTGCGTCAACTGCTGCGGGCCGCTAAGGTCGGTGAGCGTGGTTTGGCCGTAGGCATTCACCACTTGCAGCGAGTTGGCGGTGGGCATCAGCACGGTATACTCCGCCCGCAGGTCGCTGCGTACAGCGGGCGAGCCCAAGGGCAGCACAAACAGGTTGATGAGGTCCAGCACGTTGCCGTTTTGCTGGAGCCGGTACTGGGCCACGGCTAGGTCCTGCACGGCTACGGCGCGCTCGGGGTGGCGGGCACTCAGGCGCAGGGTCACCTGCACGGTGGGCCGGTCCCAGCCGCGCACCTGTACGCTGGCCTTTTCGGCCCGGATGTGCACGGCCATGCCGGGGGGGCAGCTCCAGGTTTGCTCCACGGTACGCGTCACGACCTGGACCCGCTGCTGGGCGTGCCCGGCGGGCAGCGTCAGCAGCCCGAGTAGCACCGCTAGCGTGGCCAAGCGCCCCCAGCTTCTGAACAAGTATACAAGCGCTATCATGAGATAAGTAGGTGAACTAGTTGGCGAGTGAAAGAGGCTTTCAGGGTGACCAGGCGGGCTTGCTCCCGGAGTAATTCTGGGGAAGGGCCGAAGCGACGGGCCGCCTGGCGCAGCTGCGCTTCCTGGCTCTCTACCTCCTGCAATTGGGTGCGCAACGTGCGAAATTCCCTCGATTGGCACACCACGGGCTGCGAAGAGCAGTGCGCCTCTGCGAAGGATAATCCTTGCGCCTCCAGGGAGTCGGCTGCTGGGGCTGGTAGCAGCGGCGGGCTAGCTTCCTCACTGAACGTCAGGGTTTCATAGGCCACCGCGGGCCTCGAAGTAGTGGGGCGCACCTGCCACCAGCCGATGCCCACCAGCAACAGTAGGCTGGCCGCCAGGGCCAACACCCGGCGCGCCGTGCGGGCGGGCCACAGGGCCCGCACCACGGCGGGCCGGGCGGGCGCCGCCGTAGGCGCGGCTGCTACCGCCACCGTATCCAGCCGCGCGGCAATGCTGGCCCACAGGTCTTCATCGGGCTCGTGCGCCGGTAGCGTGGGCAAGGCCTGGGCCAGCGCCGCATCGGCCGCTAGCTGAGCCTCGATACGCGCCCAGGTAGCTGGGTCGGGCTCGTGGGCTGGCAGCGTATGCAGCGCCCGCTGCAGGTTGGCCCCGCCAGGTTCGGAGGTTTCAAAAATCTGGCTCATTGGTAGAGGTACTGAAGTTTGCGCTGGAGCAAGCGCTTGGCGTGGTAGAGCTGCGATTTGCTGGTGCCTTCGGCAATACTCAGCAGCTCAGCTGTTTCGCTATGGGTGTAGCCTTCCACCTCGATCAGGCAGAACACGGCCCGATAGCCGGCTGGCAGCTCCCCAATGGCCTGGTCCAGGGCCTCGCCCGTGAGGCTATCGTGCCAGGGCACTGTGGGCTCAGGGTGGCGGTCCTGGTCATATACTTCCATGCGGTGCTCGTGCCGCAGGGTGCGCAGGGCCCGCCGCACCACGATTGTTTTCATCCAGGCCCCCAGCGTTGATTGCCGCTGAAAACCCGTGAGGCCCTGGAAAATATCGACGAAGGCTTCCTGCAACGCATCCTGGGCCAGGGCCCGGTCGCCGAGAATCCGTAACGCCGAAGAGAACATCGCCGTCTTGTAGGACTGATACAGGCGGTACTGCGCCTGGCGGTCTTGCGCCAGGCAGCCCACCAGTAGGGACTGTTCTTCGGAAGATAGTGGAATTGGCGAGTCGGGCACGAACCTAGTAGAAATTCTGTACCCCAAAGTGCCAGCCCGCTACCAAAAGGTTGGTTGGGAAAAAATATTTCCCCTGGATTACCAAAAACCGCCTTGCCGCCGGTGAGCTGCCCCTGCACTAGCAGCCATCGCCTTATCCCAGGTAACCAGCCGACGTGGCTGCTGCATTGGCTAGATGGCTGTGCTTTAAGAACCCGTGCAGGGCTACAAACAGCCCACCGCTAAAATCGTCACGCACTTTCGCTGGTCCGAGCGCGGGCCGCGCCGTAATCTCCATCGCTGGCCGAGCTGCTGCAATAATCTCTTCTCTGTGCGTAGATGCGGTGCCCTGGTACTCATCGCCGGGGGTACTCATTGTCGTAGGTTCCCCGGCCCAGTGGCCGCGCACGAGTCGGGCGTACACCGCCGGGCCGGGGGCGGCCAAGGAGCTACACCGCCGGCTGCCTCAAGGGTGTCGAGCAGGGCCGGAATCGCCGTTTTCTCGTTCTTTTTGGCCCCAATCTGCGCTTGGCCAAAACTCAGGTGGGCGTCGGCCACCCAGACGCTGACCGTGCGCACCAGGGCCTGGCGCTGGCCGGCGGGGGTAGTGGCGCGGTGTGCCTTGCCATCGACGCACAGCTGCCGCCCCGCCAGCGACCCGGCACAGGCCCGCAGGCTCTGTTCCAACTCTTCGAGGCGAAATAGTCCATCCCCGAAACTAGCCTGCGACCTCCTTGCTTTTGGTGCGGAAGCCCTGGTTATCGCTTGGCTTTGGGGCTAAATAGGAAGCTTGGGCCCGGCTCGCGGCTGGGCAGAGCTACCACGTATAAGTTGCCACAGCCCCGGCCGGCAGCGTCAGGGGCACTACCTGGCCCTGGTAACGCAGGCTGAACGATTGCGCCGTGGGCTGGTCGTTTTGCACGAGCACTACGTGGCCGCCGCTGGGCGTGCGGTAGGCCACGTTGGGCAGTCCGCCCACGCTCGTGGAGCCGATGCGCACCGCGCCGGGCCGCACAAACTTGCTCGTCTGGCCCACGAGGTAGTAGGCTACGTTGCGCTGCACGGCATCGCCGGGGCCGAGCGTGATGGCCCCGAGGCATTCGTCGCAACCGCCGGGCGTGTGGGGGTTTTGCTGCGGGTCGGCGGCCAAGTTCCACTCCAGCACCGAGCGGCTCCAGTTGCGGGGCGCGCCCACAAAGAGCTGCTTGGTGTGCCAGGCCAGGTTGCCGGCAAAGTCCGATTTGGCGCCCACCCACTCCTCCGTGAAGTAGATGTTTTTGGTAGGAAAGGCGTCATGCACTTTGCTCAAGGCCTCGATGGGCCCGGCGTAGAGGTGAAAGGCCGAGCCATCGACGTAAGGGCTGGCCGCGGCATTGCCGAGCACCGTGAGCGGGTACTCGGGCTTGTCGGCGTTGTGGTCGTAGCAAATAATCTTGGTAGCGAGCTTGGCCGCTTGGAAAGCCGGCCCGAGGTGCTGGCCAATGAACTCGGCCTGCTGCTCGGCCGGCATTAGCAGGCTAGGGTTGTTGCCGGGGTGCAGTGGTTCGTTTTGCACCGTGATGGCCTCAACGCGAATGCCCCGGGCCTGCATGCCTTGCAGGTATTTCACAAAGTACTGTGCGTAAGCTTCGTAGTATTCAGGCTTGAGCGAGCCACCTTTGGTGGCCTCGTTGGTTTTCATCCAGGCCGGCGGGCTCCAGGGCGAGCCCACCAGCGTGATGCTGGGATTAATGGCCAAAATCTCCTTGAGCACCGGGATAAGGTGCTGCTCATCGGGCGCCAGGCTAAACTTGGCCAGCGTGGGGTCCGTTTGGCCCGCCGGCAGGTCGTCGTAGCTAAATACAGTGGCGTCGAGGTCCGACGCGCCGATGCTGAGGCGCAGGTAGCTAACGCCCAGGTCGCTAGCCCCGGTGCCAAACAGCTCGCGCAGGAGCTTGGCCCGCGCCGGCGCGCTCATGGCGTGCAGTAGTTGGGCGCTGCCCCCGGTGAGGCAGTAGCCAAAGCCAGCCATCGTCTGGAAGCGCTGGCTGTCCTCCACTTCAATGACGGTCCCGCTAGCCACCCCCTTCTTAAACGCGAGGCGGCCCGGCTGCGGCTGCAACAGCTGCGCCTGGTCGGGAGTAGTAAGCCAGCAGGCCACGCCCGCCGCTGGCTGGCTGCCGCTAGCCCACCGCTGGGCCTGGCCGGGGAGGAGATGCAGCGTGAGGAGGGCGCCCAGGCACCAGCGACTGACGGTAGGATACAAGCTCATCATAATCAAGTAAGTAAAAAGGTGGCTACCCAGCTGCTCCGGGGTGGGAAGCTTTTTGCTACTAGTATTTTCACCCCCAACGGCGGTTCCTGTTGAATGACTGGTCCGCAGGGAGTAAGCCCTGGTTTACTAGCCATTGAAGTTACGCTCTAGCACGGTTGCGAAGGCCGGATACCAGCTAGCTACAGGGCCTAGTGGGCCGCCCGGTACAGGCTTTCCAGCAGGCCGTGCTGGGGCTGATCACCGGTCAACTCCCAAAACATGATGCCCCCCAGGTGTTTCGCCCGCGCATACCGGGTTTTCAGCTGAATGGAGTGCGCATCATCGAAGGAGGCAAATTCCTGGCGGCGGGCATTGTAGGCATACGGTGCCTGCGCGACGGTGTCCCAGTAGGTAGCGAAGCCCTGTGCGGGCGATAAGCTATCCGCAAATTGTTTATAATCAAACGTTTTGGCAAACTTGCCGGCTTGTTGCAGGCCCTGGTTGGTGGCTACTACGCCGCGGAAGACTCGGGCGTAAAAGGCGGCCCCAATGACAATCTTGCCCGGCGCCACGCCGATGGAATCGAGAAAATGCACCCCGTCGTCCACCGACGCGCGTTGCTGCGGGGTGGAGTAGAGAGGGGTATGGTGGCCCGTAGTAGTGCTGTAGCCGTTGACCAGGTCGTAGCTCATCAGGTTGACGCGGTCGACCAGCGGCATCACGGCGGCCCAGTCTACGGAGTTGCGTAGATACTCGCGAAAGCCGCCGGCGGCAAAGCTGATTTCGTAGGTGCTCCCCAACGTGGTGCGCAGGGCCTGCACCAGCCGCGTGAAGTTTTGGCGGTCTTCGGGGGTGAAGCGCTGGCCGGGCGGGCCGGCAATGGCCGGGTATTCCCAATCTAAGTCGATCCCGTCGGTGTGGGTAGCCACCAGCACCTGCTTGACGGAAGCGGCAAACGCGGTGCGGCCTTGCTCGGTGGCGAACACCTGGGAGCAGGTTGCGCAGCCGCTCCAGCCCCCCAGCGACAGCAGCACTTTCAGCTGCGGGTGCTGGGCCTTGAGGGCAACCAGCGCGGCCACGGTAGCTTCATCCTGCGGCTTATCGAAGGCGAATGCCGTGCCTTGCAGATGCAGAAAGCTGTAGATGATATGGGTGAGCTGCTGGGTCGGATACCGCTGAAAACCGCGGGCGTCGCCGGCATAATAGGCAATAATGGCCAAGCCGGGCTTGGGAGCAGCCAGGGCCTGGCTGGCGCGCAGGGCAGCAGAGGCCCCCGCTGCCGCCAGGAGGGCCGCGTACAAAACAGTTCGCATAGAGCAGGCAGTAACAGGTAGGGTCAAACTACTCCCGAAGGTAGGAGATTTGCGCTCCCGTGGCTTTGCCTAGCCGTCTTCTATCGCGGCGTTACGGAGGAGCTAGCCTGCTGCCGGCATCGACGGCTGTAGTTGCCTGGTAAGAGTACGCGGGGCGCCCTGGGCTTCGCGGCCAGCTATCGGCTTCGCCTTGGCCGTGGCCAGGCGCACCAGCCCGGGCGGTAGTGGGCGGGCACAAGCGCTGCCCCAGCTACTTGTGCTGCATTTGCTGCCGGGCGAGCTGGCGGCCAGTGCGCCCTACCTCATTACGCAGCGCCCCACTCTTAGCAGCCCACACACCGACTTTTTTTACCCGCTGGTGAAAGCCGGCGAGCTTGTGTACCCCGGGGGCCGCCTCGGCTACGTCACCGACTTGTTTGGCCGCCCGCTGGCTGATAGCGTGGCGCCAGTCACGGGCGTAGTGCTGTACATGAGTGCTACGCTGCCCATCAGCCGGGGCGAAAGTTTCTTCAGCATCGGGCAGGTAGCTGGTGCCCGGCCGTGGGTATCGGCTGCGCCAGCGACGCAAAAAGCTCACCCCGTCCGGGCGGAGGTTTTTAGGGCTTGTCTTATCTGATGAAAAACCTGCTTATTTCTTGAGTAGCGCGGCGTGGTCTTGCTCGATTTTCTGGTGGTCGGCCACGAGCTTTTGGTGCTCATCCTGCATTTTCTGGTCCTCGGCCTTCATCTGGTTATGGTCGGCCAGCATCTGGGAGTCGGTCATGCCGCCGGCAGCGTGCTTGCGCTCCAGCTCGGCGTGGCGCTTCAGAATCTCGCCGTGCATGGCCACTACCTGCTTGTGGCGGGTGATGATAGCGTTGTGGCGTTTTTCGAGCGCGGCAAAGGCTGGCGTGTTGGCTTTGCCGGCGGCTTTGGCAGCCGCTACTTCCTGCTGGTGGTCGGCTTCCATCACCGAGTCGGCCGCGGCCATCGTGCGGTGGTCTTCCTCCATTTTCTGATGGTCGGCTACGAGCTGCGCGTGGGCGGGCGTAGATAGCTTGCTGGCCGTGTCGGCGGCCGCCGTAGCGCCCGGAGCTTCGGTAGTGGTCGTGGTGGTCGTGTCAGCAGCTTTGTCGCCGCTGCCGCAGCTGGCGAGCGAGGCAGTGAGGGCAACCAGGCCTAGGAGAGCAACTTTCTTCATGGGGTAAGAGGAAATTTTTTGAAACAATGATGCAAATAAAGGCTGTAAAGTTGTAGCGATGATGAATTATTGCTTACATTATAGCAGAAAGGCCTAGTCACTAACTACCAATAATAAAAGTGGCTAGACAAGCGAACGCAACGTTGCTTAGGAAGCTGGCCGGGCCCAGGTAGGGTTGACTAGACATGGCCTGGGGATAGTTCATTTGCAGCTAGTGCTCAGCGGGTGGGCCGACGAGCACTAGCTAGCTGCTTGGAAAGGCGCAGCGAATCGGGCCCAAATGGAAAGTCTAGCGCTAGTTGGGGGGCCGTTAGCTTACGCACGCGGCTTTGCATAAATAGCGACCCCTTGGGGCCGCTGGGGCTACTCCCGCCAGTGCCCTGCCTGCTACGCAGTAAATGCCGATTTCCGTCCAGGCTGGGAGTGAGTTAGGCTCTTCGTACTGGTCGAGCTGGTAGGTGCTGTCGGGCCGAAAGCTGACCACCTGGCGCGTACGGCCTTGGTGCAGCACTTCGTTAAGGGCGGCCACAGCCGAGTCGTCTAGCTACTCCTGTAGCTCGTGCGACAGCGGCCGCTCGGCTACGAAGCTAACCTGCCGCAACTGCCACTCACCCACCAGCAGGGCCGGCTTCGACGCGTCGGCCCCGTTCCGAGCGAAGCTCAAGCCGGCAAAAGTGAGCAAACCGGCGGCCCACCGGCGCCCATTAAATCAGCTGCTCAGTACTTTAGATCGCAAAAATTAGCTCCCGGTTAAGCATAGCCCCGGCCATCATGCCGGCCGCCACGGCCGTGCTTACTGCTCGCATGGGGGTAGTAGCATCGCCGGCCGCATAAATACCCGCGACGCTCGTTTTCTGAAAGCCATCTACCATAAGGTGCCCCACTTCGGAATGAGTGCAGCCCAAGGCATGGGGTAGGGTGCAATGCTGCTCGAAGGGCAGCCGGGCATAGAGCGCGGTGAGGGGCAACTGGCGGCCATCGGCCAGCACGAGGTGCGTAAGGTAGCCGGCACGGTGCCGCAACTGTCGCACGGGAGCTTCTTCTACGGCGATACCACGGGCAGCCAGGAGTTGCTGCTGCTCGGGCTGGAGCATAGCGGGGCCATTGGTGAAGACGGTGAGCTTATCGGTCCACTGGCGAAGTAGCGGCCCCATTTCGGCAGCTACTTCGCCAGTGGCCAAGATGCCGGTGGGCTGGTCGCGGTACTCGTAGCCATGGCAATAGGGACAGTGAATAGCCGAAATGCCCCAGCTCTCGGCAAACCCCGGCAGGTTGGGCATCACGTCGCGAATGCCGCTGGCAAACAGCAGTTTGCGTGCTCGTAATGCCGTCCCGCTGGCCGTGGTGATGGTGAAGCCATTGTTCTCGCCGGCCGCGGCTACCGCCGCCTCGTCGCGAATCTCTACTGTCGGGTAAGCCAGCACCTGGGCGCGGGCCGTTGCCGTCAGGGCGGCGGGCGTATTGCCATCCTGGGTCAGGAAGTTGTGTGAGTGCGGCGTCTGACGGTTGCAGGGCTGGCCGCTGTCGAGCACCACTACCCGCCGAATGGCGCGGCCTAGGGCTAAAGCGGCCGAAAGCCCTGCGTAACTGCCGCCAATGATGATTACGTCAACAAGCGCTACTTTATCCATATTGCAAACCCTTATAAACCAAATGCAAATCAGTAAAAAAATTCTTGTTTGGGCACCGGCACCAAGGTGCTGCCTGAAAAAAATCTAGAATGCCGGCTACGGGTCAGCAAACTGCCCGCCGCGCTGCCACTGGCTAACCTCGGCTTCGGTGCACAAGCACGCTTCCAGCTCCTGCCGGATGCCCGCCTCCTCCAGGTCTTGGCCGATGAACACCAGCTCATTTACCCGATCCTGAAAGCGTTTATCCCAGCGGCTCAGAATCAGCTCACGGTTTTCGCGGAACGCCCGATGCAGCTCGGGGCGCTCGATGGCGGCCCACCACGAGCCAGCACTTTCGGCGCGGAGTGAGCCGCCGGCCTGGCCCCAGTTTAGCGCGTCGGCCGGGCGTGCGGCTAGCCAGAACAGGCCCTTGCTGCGGATGACTTTGGCCGGCCAACGCTCGCTCACGTACGCCCAGAAGCGGGCCGGGTGGAAGGGGCGCGAATCGCGGAAAACGAAGCTGCCGATGCCGTATTCCTCGGTTTCGGGGGGGTGGGGGCTGTGCTTTAGCTCCTCATGCCAGCCAGCAGTTTGTTGGGCTTGCTCCTGGTCGAAGAGCCTGGTATTCAAGATATCGTGCAGAGGTATTTGGCCAAAGCTGGCTTCTACGAAGCGCGCGCCGGGGTTGAGCTTGCGCAGCACGGCTTTTAGCTCGCCCAGCGTGGCGGTGGGCACCAGGTCGGCCTTGTTGAGCACGATGACGTTGGCATACTCGATTTGCTCGGTGAGCAGGTTCACGATGGTGCGCCGATCCTCGGGGTCGGCCTCGTGAAGCTGGCGGTCGGGCAGGCGGTCCATCGAGCCAAAGCCGCGGCCGAAGTTGAAGGCGTCGACCACCGTCACCAGCGTGTCGAGGCGGGCGTGGCGGCTCAGGCCGATGGTGCCGTCTTCGCTCACGAACGAGAACGTCTGCGCCACCGGCAGGGGCTCGAAGATACCCGTGCTTTCAATGAGCAAATAATCGAAGCGCTTTTCACGGGCCAGCTTGGTGACTTCGAGCATGAGGTCTTCGCGCAGGGAGCAGCAGATGCAGCCGTTGCTCATTTCGACGAGCCGCTCCTCGGTGCGCGAGAGGCCACCCTCGCGGGTTACTTGTTGAGCGTCGAGGTTGATTTCGCTCATGCCGTTGACGATGACGGCCACTTTCAGCCCCGCGCGGTTGAGCAGCGGGGTTTTGCCAGCGCCCCAAAAGCCGCTGAGTACGGTAACGGGGAGTTTGGCCGCAGCCGAAAAGATTGTAGACATACCAGAAGGAAAGCAGCGAATGAGCAGTCAAAAGTAGAGATGATTTTCTTATTTGCAACAATGATTCAAATAAGAAAATCTGGCTTTTGTTTTTTGAGCTATCTTTGCAACGTCGGTGCAACCATTGGGGGATGCCCGCCGTTTTAGGCCCCAATCTGCCTGCCCTGTGTTGCGCCTTCCGCTACGTTCTTACCTCGCTTTCTTCTTGCTGCTCTGCCTCACGCGGACGCTGCTGCCGGAGGCGTGGGTACTGGCGCTGCACGCCCACGAGCACACCAGCGAGGAGCCGGCCTTCCGGCCCCGTGGCCAGCGCCTGGCCGGTAAAGCCCTGCTGACGCCCAGGCACACGCACTGCCAAACCGAGCAGTTTTACAACGTGCCTTTTCAGCCCGCGCCACCGGTAGTAGTACCGCTGCCCAAGCTGCTCGCGAGCTACCGGCCCCTGGTCGTGCCGACTACCCTGGCCAGCTCGGCTACGGCGCTGCGCCGCTCGGCGCTACGCGGCCCCCCAGTGGGCTAGGTAGCTTTCGTCTGGTTGACAACTCTTGGCCGCTTTAGTGGGCCGGCGCTGCCGTGGGCACGCCGGACGCGGCCCCATCGGCTGCCTGCGGGCGGCGCAATCACTTTATTTTCTTGCAACTACGTAGTTCACAAAGCCGTGCGTCGGCCTTGCGGCTGCTGGTGTTGGCTTTGCTGCTCGGTGGGCAGCCTTGGCGAGCGGTGGCCCAAGTGCCGGCTGCCGGGCCGGGCTGCGCGCTGTCGCTGGCCGGGCGCATCAGCGACCAGCGCACCGGCGAGCCGCTGCCCGGGGCCGTGCTGCGCCTGGCCGAAACCAGCGCCGCCGAAGCTGCTGACCCCGACGGGCACTACCACTTTCACCAGTTGTGCGCGGGGCAATACCACCTGCACGTCAGCTTCGTGGGCTATGCCGAGCAGGTGCTGGTAGTGGACGTGCGCGGTGCGCTCAACAAGGATATTAAGCTAAGAGCTGATGCCAAGCAGCTCGGCGAAGTGCGGGTGGAGGGTGCCAGGCAGACCGTGCCGCTCATCAGCCAAAGCCAGACTACTCTCAGCGGGCCGGCCTTGCAACAAACCCGCGGGTTGAATTTGGCCGAGTCGCTCAAAGGCATCACGGGCGTGTACAGCATCCAGACCGGGCCCACGATTTCGAAGCCCGTCATTCATGGGCTTTATGGCAATAGAGTGCTGATTCTCAACAACGGTGTGCGGCAGGAAGGCCAGCAGTGGGCCCTCGACCACGCCCCCGAAATCGACCCCTTCACCGCTACCCGCCTCACGGTAATTAAGGGCGCGGCCAGCATCCGCTACGGGGCCGACGCCATTGGCGGCGTGGTGCTGGTAGAGCCCGCAGCCCTGCCCGACACGGCCGGTGTAAGCGGTGAAGTGAACCTGGTAGGCATGACCAATGGCCGGCTGGGCGCCGGGTCGGCCTTCGGGCAGGGTGCTATCCCGGCCGATACGGCGCGGGGCGGCGGGCGCGGGCTGGGGCTGCTGCACGGCCTCAGCTACCGGGTGCAGGGCACGCTGCGGCGGGGCGGCACCGCGCGCTCGGCCAACTACTACATCCAGAATACGGGCTTGCAGGAGCAGAACTACTCGCTGGCGCTGGGCTATCACCGGGGAATTGTAAATACGGAGCTGTTTTTCAGTCGGTTCGATACTAAAATAGGGATCTTCTCGGGGTCGGAAGTAGGGTCGGTCACCGACCTGCTGGCGGCCATTGACCGCGACCGGCCGCTGACGGCCGACCAGTTTACGTATGCCATCAAGCGGCCTTACCAGGCCGTGGTGCACCAGCTCTTCAAGGCCAAAGCCACGGTGGCGCTGCCGGCCGACAGCCGGGTGGAGGCCACCTTCGCCCGCCAGACCGACGCCCGCTCGGAGTATGGCGACCAGTTGCCGTTTAACCCGGCGCTGGGCGACGTGCCCGACTTGTTTCTGAGCCTGACCACGCACACGCTCGACGTAGCCTACCTGACCTCGGCCGCCCGGCCCTGGTCGGTGACGACCGGGGTGAGCGGCATGACCCAGGCCAACATTCGGGAATACCAGTTTCTGATTCCCAACTTCCGCAACTACGGGGCGGGGGCCTACGTGCTGGGCAAGCACCGCGGCGAGCGCCTGACTCTGGAAGGCGGCTTGCGCTACGACTACCGCTGGCTGCGCGCCTTTTTTACCGATGTCACGACGGGCAAAATCACGCAGCCTACCACGATTTACCAGGCCGTGACGGGTACGCTCGGCGGCCTGCTCGACCTGGGCCACGGCCTGAGCCTGGCCACCAACCTGGCCACGGCCTGGCGCCCGCCCACCGTGAATGAGTTGTATTCGGCCGGGGTGCACCAGAGCGCGGCCAGCTACGAAATTGGTGACCCAACCCTGACGAAGGAGCAGGCTTACAACACCAGCGCCAGCCTGCTGTATAGCGGGCAAAAGCTGGAAGGCGAGGTAGGCGGCTACGTCAATTATATTCATAATTACCTGTATTTGCAGCCCGCGCTGCGCTACATCCGCACGGTGCGCGGGGCGTATCCGGTGTTTGACTACACCCAGGCCAATGCGCTCTTCAAGGGCCTTGATGCCCGGGTGAGCTACCGGCCGGTGGCGCGGCTCACGTTCACGTCGGCCGCCTCGCTGCTGTGGGCCTACAACTACACGGCCGCCGACTACCTCATCTACGCCCCGCCCAACCGCTGGCAAAATAGCGTGCGCCTGAACCTGGGCCGGGCCGAAAGCGCCGGCCGGCTGCGCCAGAGCTACGTGGGTTTCAGCAACGTGTTTGTGGCGCGCCAGAGCCGCCCGCCGGCCAGCGGCGACTACGCACCCGCGCCCGCTGCCTACGACCTGTGGGGCGCCGAGGCCGGCACCATCCTGCGCGCCGGCCGCCAGGTATTTGACTTGAGCCTGACGGTCAGTAACCTCTTCAACCGCGAGTACCGCGACTACCTCAATCGCTTTCGCTACTACACGGCCGACGTGGGGCAGAATATCCAGCTGCGCCTGCGCGTGCCTTTTTAACTGGTTTTTTGCCAGCATCTTATCTGCTTTTTATTTCTCACACCCCAAACCCCCACTTCTATGTTTTCTACTTTGAGAATTACGCCCAAAGCCCGCTTCTTTGCGGGCGCTACCCTGCTGGCTACCTTGGGCCTGGCGAGCTGCAACAAAGACGAGGAAGTCGTGTCGCCGTCGGTGGCCAACGAGGCCATCACCACGATGACCCTGACGGTGACCAACGCCGCCAGCGCCACCGACACCCAGACCGCTACCTGGGAGCAGTTGCTCGACGCCACGGGCAATCCTGTCTCGACCGGCCCCGACTACAGCAAAGCCAACCTGACGCTGAAGGCCAACACGACCTACAACGTGGCCGTGGGCCTGCTCGACAAGTTGCAGACGCCCACTTTCGACGTGGGCGCCGAGATCAAGGAGCGGGCTAATATCCACAGCTTTTTCTTTCAGCCCCTGCCCACTACGCAGGCACTCGTGATTCCGGCGCCGACCGGCGCAGATACCTATCCCTTGCCCATCCCGACGCCCGCACCCACCGGCAACCCGCTGAACCTGACCGTGATGCGCACTGACCGCGACACCAATACTACGCCGCTGCCCGTGGGCCTCACCGATACGTTTGTGACCGGCGCGGCCAGCACCGGCTACCTGCGCGTGGTGCTGCGCCACCAGCCCAACGTGAAAGACGGCACCTACGCGCCCGGCTCGACGGATTTCGACGCTGGCTTTAAGGTGGCTATTCAGTAAGGCCTGTGATTCTTTAAAACCAATTCGTCCGTCATGCTGAGCGCAGCCGAAGCGTCTCTACCTACTTCGTTGCTAGCGCTAAGAGTTACTGCGCCACGCGAGATGCTTCGGCTGCACTCAGCATAACAGTAAGCAGGAATTTTTGCCATCATTATCATGAAAATCAATTTATTAGCCCTAGTCGCTCTAAGTACTGCCTTGGCATTGCCGCTGGTCAGCTGGGCCCAGTCGAGCCCCAACAAGTCGTACCTCGGCATCAATGCGGGGGCGTCGTTCGCCACCGGGAATTTTCGGTCTGCCGACGCCGAGAATACCCAGTCGGGCTTCGCCAAAACGGGCTTTACCGTGGCGCTGGATGGCGCGCATTTTTTCCACGGAGGCCTCGTAGGTATTGCCGGCCAGGTTGCCTTTTCCGACAACGGCCGCCTGCTCAGCAATGACGTGGCTAAGCTCGGCGCGGCCTATACCGAAGCCTTCGACGTGGACTACACCATGGTGCGCGCCACCGGCCGCTACCGCCGCCTCACGGCGCTGGTGGGCCCCACGTTCATGTTTGGCGGCGACAAGCTCAAGGTGGAGGTGCGCGGCCTGGCCGGCATCAACCAGATGCTGGGCACGCCCGAGCTGACGGTGCAGCTCGAAGACGACCCGGCGACCACCTTCACCCAGCGCAGCTCGCACAGCACCACCTTCGGCTACGCGGCGGGGGTAGGGCTGCACTACGCCTTCAGCGACAAGCTGGGCCTGGTGGCGCGCACCGATTTTATCGGCAGCTCGCCCATCACCATCAAAAACGACAACCGCAACACCAGCACGGGTCGCCTGTCCGAAAAACAGCCCGTGACGGCCTTCAACACCACGCTGGGCCTGGCCTTTACCCTGGGAAAATAACGCCGCCGGCAGCCTGGTAAGTAGTCGGCCACAAGCAAACGCACACTAGCTATTCAATAATGCCCTGTTAACTAGCAATCAAGCTGATAGCTAGCAGCTAAAAGCTAATGGCTGAATACTTAGCTACGGAGCGGCCGGGCGTTGACCCGCCGCTTACCCCAACTTTTCTCTGGTTTGGTATTAGAGAAATTGCGAACAGACCCTGGCCGTTGGCCGGGGTTTGTTTGGGTTGGGGCTGCCTGGGCTACCAGCCTGGCGGGCCTAGCAGAGAGCCTACCGCGACCTAATAAGAACCGGCGGGCTAGCCACTCCGCGGCGCCCCGCTTTGGGCGGGCTCGCGGGAGAGGTCCCCACGCGAATCAGCCTGTTCAGGCTTTGGGCGAAGTTGGCGAGCGAGTCGGTGGCCGCGACGCGGCGGCCGTCGAGCGGTGCGTACAGCTCCAGGCTCGATTTTAGGAGCGAGTCGGCGGCCAGCGCCTTGATTTCGTCACTATTCATTCCTGAGCGGTAAAAGAGCCAGTTGCGGTACTGTACGCCGTGCGGGGTGCCCGGGCCACCCACCGTAAGCTGGCGCGTGCGTAGCTGTTCCCGTAGGCTACCTACCCGGGTGCTGTCGAGGTACAGGATGGTTTCGCCGCGGGCAAAATAATGAGTTAGGCTGACGTGGTGCCACTCGCCATCATTCACCCTGGCCAGGCTGGTCAGGTGGCCGGTTTTGGCGGAAGTATAGGTGAGCGTGCCGCGCTGGTCGATGCGCAGGCTGCCCGTCGAGGTGCTATCCTGAAGCTCCAGCAGGCGGCCAGTAGCGGTGGTGCGAAAGCTAATGACCTGCGTAAACGGGTGCACCAACGCCTCGGGTACCAAGCGCAGGGCCTGCGGCTGCCGGCCAGAAAACCGGACGTAGGAAGTAGCCTGCCACCGCGGCAGCGGCTTGCCCGCCCGCAGCGCATCAAAAAGCGAGGGCACCAGCGCGTGAAACAGCTCGGCGTGCCCTAGGTCGTTGGGGTGCAGGGCATCGTCCCAGTAGCCGGGCGCCCAGTGGCCGGCGCCATCGTCTACGGCGCCCAGCAGGTTGACGGTCGGCACGGCCCAGGCCTGGAGCAGCAGGTTCATCTGCCGGATGTAGGCGTAGTCCTGCGCCGTATAGTCGTTGCGCGTGTAGCTGTTGGTCACCACCGGCACCAGCCCCAGCGCCCGGGCCTGCCCGATGAGCTGCTGCATATTGGTTTTAAACTGGTCGAGCTTCGCGCAGCCGCCCTCGTGAATGCCCTCATTGCCCAGCGCCAGCGCAAACAGCACGTAACGAGCATTTTGCGGAACCAAGTCGCGGTTCCAGCGGGCCAGTACTTTCACGGTATTATCGCCCGGCACCGAGATGTTGGCGGTAGTCCAGGCCGCTCCTTGCCTGGTTGCCGCGCGCTGCGCCAAAAGCGCGCTGTAGCGGCTGAGGTAGCCATACTTGTTGGTGGCGCCCTGCCCAAAGGGCACCGATGAGCCGAAATACACGATTTTCAGTTCATTAGGCGGGCTAACGTTAGTTGGCGCCGGGCTGGTAGGCTGGGCCACGGCTAGGCCGTGGCCTAGGAGCAGGAAGGAGGCAAGAAATTTGAGCATGGAGAACGAGCGGCGTGGCCAGCCGAAAACTACTAGAAAATTCACAGAAGAGGAGCGGGCTCAGCGAGGAGGCTTCAAGTGGAGATAGGACTATTCTAACCGGTTGTTTGCTCGCTCAGCTAGCCTTTGCCCGTCGGGCAAGCCGGGGCAAAATGTGAGAAGGCCACGACCAATCTCGGTTATATTGCAACTAAGTTGCTTGAAAAATAAAAAAATAAGCTTGGCTGATTTCGGGGTTCTGGTCCCGTAGAACACTCTCAAAAGAAGCCCAAATAATAAGGCAACATTGTTGCGTAACAGTAAAAAAGGCCATTTGCAGCTCGTAGAGGCATATTATGCGCCGTGGTAGAAAGTGGTAGAAAGTGGTGGGGTTTTTGAATCAACTCGTACTTTTGTTATCCTGCTGGGGCGGCCCGGCAGGGCTATCCTTCTCCTCCATGCACCAGCTCCTATCCGGCGAATACGACTGCAAGCTCGACCCGAAGGGGCGGCTGGTGCTGCCGGCCAAGGTGAAGGCAGCGCTACCCGACACGTACGCCAACCAGCTGATCCTCATGCGCGGGTTTGAGCCCTGCCTGGTGCTGTACCCCCGCCCGGCCTGGGAGCAGATTCATGCTAAAGTGATGGCCCTGGACGAGTTTAATGAGGAGTATCGGCAGTTTCAGCGCCACTTCTTTCGCGGCATCGCCGAGGTAGAGCTCGACAGCATCGGGCGTTTTGGCCTGCCCGGCTCGCTGCGCCGCCACGCCGGCCTCGACAAGGATGCCGTGATAGTGGGCCTCGGCAATCGCTGCGAAGTGTGGGACCCCGCCCGCTACGACGAATACCTGATTAAAGACCAACCTACCTTCTCCAAACTGGCCCAGCAATTCTTGGCGACCACCCCCGAAACGCCGGCGCTGCCCGGCCTGGCCGCATGAGCAGCTACCCCAATGATACCGCCTACCACCGCCCCGTAATGCTAGCCGAGTGCCTGGCGGGCCTCGACCTGCGCCCCGGGGGGCGCTATGTCGACGTTACGTTTGGCGGCGGCGGCCACTCGGCGCGCATCCTAGAGCAATTGGCGGCGGGCCATTTGTATAGCTTTGACCAGGACGACGCGGCTGAGCGCGAAGCCGCCCAGCTGGCCCGGCCGCAGTTCACCTTCATTCGGGCCAATTTCCGGGATCTTCAGGCCGAGCTGGCTGAGCGCGAGGCGCTGCCCGTCGATGGCTTGCTCGCCGATCTGGGCGTGTCGTCGCACCAGTTCGACACGGCCGAGCGCGGCTTCAGCACTCGCTTTGACGGCCCGCTCGACATGCGCATGAACCCGCAGGCCAGCGACACGGCCACGGCCGCCGACGTGCTCAACAACTACGACGAGGCCGCGCTGCACCGCATTTTTGGCATGTACGGGGAGGTGACCAACGCCCGCACCCTGGCCGCCACCGTGGCGCAGGCGCGCCGGCAGCGGCCGCTGCGCACCATCCAGGAGCTGAAGCAGGCCATTCAGCCCGTGGCGCCCCGCGGCAAGGAAAATAAATACTTGGCGCAAGTATTTCAGGCCCTGCGCATTGAGGTAAACGATGAGCTAGCCGCCTTGCAGGAAATGCTGGAGCAAACGGCCCGGGTGCTGCGCCCCGGCGGCCGGCTGGTGGTGATGAGCTACCACTCGCTGGAAGACCGGCTGGTGAAGAATTTTATCAGCCAGGGTAAGTTTTTTGGCCAGGCTGAGAAGGACCTGTACGGCCACGTGCGGCTGCCCTTCGAGGCGCTTACGCGCAAGCCTACCGAGGCTACGGCCGAGGAAGTAGCCCTGAATAGCCGCGCCCGCAGCGCCAAGCTGCGCATTGCCACCCGAACTTCAATCTCCACTTAACCTCATGGCCGGTAATACGATACGCCCTGTTGCGGCAGGCCCGCCCCGCGCCAATACGGTGCGCCCGCCCCGGCTGCCCGAGCCGCCGGCCGAACCAGTAGGAGAGGCGCCCGTGGTGCCGATGCCAGCGCCAGTGGCTGAACCAGCTCCCGAGCCCACCCCGGCCCGCAAGGCCCGCCCGGTGCCCAAGGCCGAGCCCGTGGAATGGCCCGCCGAGCCGAGCCGCGATGTGCGCTCCATCGGCCGGTCGTGGAGCTTGTTTGCGCTGCTCGACCGCTTCACTGGCCTCGACGGGTTGTTTCGGGAGGGCTTGCCGGTGCGCTACCTGCCCAAGCTGCTCTTCGTGATGCTGCTCACGCTGCTATACATCGGCAACACGCACTATGGTAACCGCATGAATCGTAACATTCAGCGGCTCAAGCAGGAAACCGAGGACTTGCGCGCCGATTATACCACCCTGAAGTCGGACTATATGGAGGCCAGCAAGCAGAGCGAGGTAGCCCGCAAAGTGGCCGCTATCGGGCTGGTCGAAAGCTCGTCGCCGCCCTTCCGCATTGCGGTGCCGGCCGGTCGCCTCGACGAGGCTGAGCTGGAAGCTATGCCCGTGCTCACTGCCGACACGCTGGCCGCCCGCGCCCTGCGCGACTCGCTAGCCAGCCAGCGGGCCGACTCATTGCAAGGCCAGGTACACCGCCAGCAAATGGCCGCCGATGACGATACGCCCGAGTTAGGCGCCCCGCCGCCTGGCCTTGCCGCTGAAGAAGCAGTGCCTGCGAGCAGTGGCCTGGCAGACAAAGAGTTGAACAAGGACGAGGCAAATCAGTCAGTTGCTGAAAAGAAGGCTAGTAGTACAAAAAAGTCTATAACGGCTCAAGGTAAAGCAAAGCAGGCCAAGGAGAATACAGCTAAACCCAAGATGGCTATTAAAAACCAGCGATGAAAGGCAGCGTCAAAAAATCCATTGTTACGCGGGTACGCCTTGCGTTTCTGGGGGTGGCGCTCTTTTCCGGCGCCGTGGCCTGGAAAATTTCGCACATTCAATACCAGGAAGGCGCCAAGTGGCGCGCCCTGGAGCAGGAGCGCCGCATCAGCTACCAAGCAGTGCCCGCTACTCGGGGGAATATATACTCTGATAACGAGAGCATTATGGCCACGTCGCTGCCCTTCTACCGGGTAGCCTGGGACCCCGGTGTGGTCGACGATGCCTTGTTTGCTAGCAGCGTCGACTCGTTGGCCTGGCACCTGGCGCATTTCTTCCAAGACCGGAGTGTGCAGGAATACCGCCGCAAGCTAGTAGATGCCCACCAAGGCCACGACGTACGCTACCTGCGGCTAAATTCGCGGCAGGTAAATTTCCAGGAGAAGAAGCAGCTGGCGGCCTGGCCCATCTTCCGGGCCAAGCGCCGGGGCGGTGTCATTTTCGAGAAAGTGGATAAGCGCTTTCGGCCGTTTGGCGGGCTAGCGCAGCGCACGGTGGGTTTCATCAACGAGGACCGCAACGGCGCGGGGTTGGAATTTACTTTTCAGCAGAAGCTAGCGGGCAAGTCGGGCGAGGCGCTGTTTGAGCGCGTGCCCGGCGGCCTCAAGCCGGTGTATGACGGCACCGAGATCAAGCCCCAGCCGGGCTACGATGTGAAGACGACGCTCGACATCAACCTCCAGGATGGTGCCGAGGAAGCGCTCTACAAAGCCTTGGTAGCCAACGATGCCAAGTACGGCTGCGTGATTTTGATGGAAGTAAAAACCGGCGAAATCAAGGCCGTGGCTAACCTGGGCAAGGCCACTGACGGTACTTATAAGGAGGACTACAATTACGCCTTTGCCGACCAGGGCCGCACTGAGCCGGGCTCGACGTTCAAGCTGGCGTCGATGATGGCCGTGATGGAAGCCGACCCTAGCCTGAAGCTCGATGACATCGTGGATACCGGCCCGGGCCGCATGTTTATTGGCGGCGCCGTGAAGACCGACTCGCACGCCAACGGTCGCATTACGGTGCAGCAGGTGTTTGAGAAGTCGAGCAACATCGGCGTGGCCCGGCTGGTGCAGGAGCATTTTGCCGGCAACCCCACGCGCTACACCGACTACCTCAAGCGCTTTGGGCTCGACAAGCCGCTGGGTTTCCAAATGAGCGGCGAGGCGCTGCCCTACGTGAAAGACCCGCGCGACCCTAGCTGGAGCCGGACCTCGCTTTCGACGATGGCTATCGGCTACGAGCTGAAGCTGGCCCCCCTGCAAACGCTGACCTTTTACAATGCCGTGGCCAACGGCGGTGTGAAGGTGGCGCCCATGATTGTAAAGCAAATCAAGCAGGCCGACCAGGTAGTGGAGCAGTTTGAGACGCAGGTGCTTAACCCGAAAATCTGCTCGGAACCCACGCTGCGCAAGCTGCACGCCATGCTCGAAGGCGTGGTGGTGGAGGGTACGGCCAAGGCGATTCGGCCCAAAGACTACAGCATTGCGGGCAAAACCGGTACGGCCTGGAAGTTTAAAAACGGCCAGTATACCAAAACGTATTCGACCAGCTTCTGCGGGTTTTTTCCGGCCGATCGGCCCAAGTACAGCTGCATTGTGGTAATTGACTCGCCGAGCAAAGGCCGCATCTACGGCGGCGACGTGGCCGCCCCGGTTTTCCGCGATATTGCCGACCGCTGCATGGCGCGCGACCAAGCCAGCCAGCGGCCCATGCTGGCGCGCGTTCCGGCCCGGCGCGCGCCGGTGCCCCTGGTGCGGGCAGGCTTGCAGGATGAAATCGCGCTGGTGTGCCAGAAAATTGGCTTGCCGGGCCAAACCCAGGCCACCGGCGGCGAAGAATGGGTGCGCGCCACGCCGGCTGTTGATACTGCTTTTGTGGCGCGCACTGTGGCGTTGCGGCCCAACGCCAGCGTGGCCCACCCCGGCCGGATGCCCGACGTGCGCGGCCTCACCCTGCGCGACGCCTTGTTTTTGCTCGAAAACCGAGGCCTGAAAGTGCAAGCCCTCGGTACCGGCCGGGTGCGCGAGCAGTCGGTAGCTCCCGGCGACCCCGCCCGGCGTGGCTTGGTAGTAAGCCTGGTGCTGACGCCCACCGCTAGCCTGCCCGCGGCGCCCGCGGCCCTGCCCGAGCCTACCCACACCGAGATTGTGGAAAATACGCTGCTAGTGCCGGCCGAAGCGAGCAGCCACCTCAAGGCCGTAAAGCCCGCTGCCAAACCCGCGCCGAAGCCTGCGTCTGCTCCCACGACCACAGCCGAAGCTAGCCAGCCAGCTACCACCGAAGAGCCGGCCCGCACTACGACCAAGCCGGCCAAAAAAGCGGCTGACCCGACCAAGTCTACCGCTGCCGCCGAGAAAAAGTCGGCTAGCTCGGCTAAGTCGGATAAGGCTAAAACCGGGAAGTCGAAGCCGGCTACCAAGCCTAAAAAAGCCGCCGAGAGCCAACCCGATATCCGGACTACGCCGCGCACTTCCGTACCAACGCCTGCGGCAGGCCACGCCGCGGCTAAAAATAAAACTCCCAAACGCGCATGAGTCTGCTTCCGCTTTTTGCCCTGCTCGCCGAGATTCCGGTGCTCGCCCAGCACGGTAGCCCCGACGTGCCTGTGGCCGGCCTCACGCTCGACTCGCGCCAGGCTGGGCCGGGCCAGCTGTTCTGCGCCCTGCGCGGCACGGCCACCGATGGCCACCACTTTATCGATAAAGCCGTGGCGCTGGGCGCGGCCGTGGTAGTCTGCGAAGAGCTGCCGGCTACGCTAAACTTAGCTACCACTTACGTACAGGTGGCCGACAGCGCCGCCGCGCTCGGGCCCATTGCCAGCGCGTTCTACGGCCACCCGTCGCGCCAGCTCACCCTAGTGGGCGTCACGGGCACCAATGGCAAAACGACCTGCGCCACGCTGCTGCACAAGCTGTTTCGCGAGCTAGGCTACCACGCAGGCCTGCTGAGTACCGTGCAAAACCAGATTGACGAAACCGTCATCGCAAGCACCCACACCACGCCCGACGCCATTCGGCTGAACGAGCTGCTGGCCAAGATGCTGGCCGCCGGCTGCACCCACGTCTGCATGGAAGTGAGCAGCCACGCCGTGGCCCAGCACCGGGTGGGTGGCCTGCGCTTCGCGGGCGGTATTTTCACCAACCTCACCCATGACCACCTCGACTACCACGGCACGTTTGATAATTACCTGAAAGCCAAAAAGGGTTTTTTCGACGCCTTGCCCAAGGCGGCGTTTGCCCTTACGAATGCCGATGATAAGCGCGGCCCGGTAATGCTGCAAAATACCGCGGCCCGCCGCGCCACCTACTCGCTGCGCTCAGCGGCCACCTTCCGCGCCCGCCTGGTGGCCAATGAGCTGCACGGCCTGCACCTGGAGGTAGATGACCGCGAAGTGCAGTTTCGCCTCATTGGCGTGTTTAATGCCTACAACCTGCTGGCCGTGTATGGGGCCGCCGTGCTGCTGGGCGAAGACCCCACCGAAACGCTCACCATTCTCTCGGGGCTGACGACGGCGCCCGGCCGCTTCGAGCCCGTATCGGTGCCGAATAGCGCTATTCTGGGCCTCGTAGATTATGCCCATACGCCCGACGCGCTCGAAAACGTGCTCCAAACCCTGCACCAGACGCGCCGGCCCGAACAGCGCATTATTACGGTGGTGGGCTGCGGCGGCAACCGCGACGCGGCCAAGCGCCCCATCATGGCCCGGCTAGCTGCCCAGCTCTCCGACCAGGTTATCCTCACCGCCGATAACCCGCGCGACGAAGACCCGCTCGAAATTTTGCGCCAGATGCAGGCGGGTATTTTGCCGCCCGCCGATGCCCACACGCAGCTGCTGGCCGACCGGCGCCAAGCCATCCGGGCGGCGGTGGCGCTGGCCCGCCCCGGCGACCTCGTGCTGGTAGCTGGCAAAGGCCACGAAACTTACCAGGAAATTAAAGGGGTGAAATTACCCTTCGACGACCGTGAAGAACTCCGCGCGGCGCTCCTTTCAAGTAACAAGTAACAAATAACAATTAACATTTAGCAACTCATTTGGGATAATGCCGCAAGCAAACCTTGTCGGTTGACTAGCAAGCACTTGTTAAGTGTTAAATGATAACTGCTAAATGAAATAATTTATGCTCTATTACCTCTTTCGTTACCTCCACGAGCACTATCACCTGGCTGGCACGGGCGTGTTTCAGTACACGACTTTTCGCGCCGGGCTTTCGGTGATTGTCTCGCTGCTCATCGCCCAGATTTTCGGCGGCAAGCTTATTAATGTATTGCAGCGCAAGCAAGTAGGCGAAAGTATCCGTGACCTGGGCTTGCAGGGCCAAACCGAGAAAAAAGGTACGCCGACCATGGGCGGCCTCATCATTTTGCTGGCTATTCTAGTGCCGGTTCTGTTGTTTGCCCGGCTGCGCAACATTTACATTATTCTCATGCTGCTCAGTACGGTGTGGCTTGGGCTGATTGGGTTCTTGGACGACTACATCAAGGTTTTTCGCAAGAATAAAGAAGGACTGAGCGGCCGATTTAAAGTGTTGGGCCAGATTGGCTTAGGCTTGACGGTAGGCTGGGTGCTGTTTTACAGCAACGAGATTACGGTGCGGGAATACCTGCTGCCCAATGGCCAGTATTCGGCCGTCGATGCAACCAAGCTATTTAGGGATGTGCATCTGGCCATTACCACGGTGCCGTTTATGAAAAACAACGAGTTGAATTACGGTGACTTGTTTGCGCAGGCCGGTACGGCCTTCAAGGGGCTGTACGGGTTGTTTTACATTCCCATCGTAGTTTTTCTGATAACCGCCATCAGCAACGGCGCTAACCTTACGGACGGCCTCGATGGGCTGGCAGCTGGTACTTCGGCCATCATCGGGGTCACGCTGGCCATTTTTGCCTTCGTAAGCGGCAATGCGCTGCTCGCTGACTACCTGGATGTTATGTTTATTCCTGACTCCGGCGAGTTAGTTGTCTTCTGTACGGCCTTCGTGGGCGCGTGCATCGGGTTTTTGTGGTACAACTCATATCCGGCCCAAGTATTTATGGGTGATACCGGCTCGCTGGCACTCGGCGGAATTATCACGGTGCTAGCCCTGGCAGTGCGCAAAGAATTGCTCATACCTATTCTGTGTGGGGTATTTATTATTGAAAACTTGTCGGTGGTAGTGCAGGTGAGCTGGTTTAAATACACCAAGCGCAAGTATGGTGAAGGCCGCCGGTTGCTGCGCATGTCGCCGCTGCACCACCACTACCAAAAGCTCGGCTACCACGAATCCAAAATCGTATCGCGGTTCTGGATCGTTGGTATTATGCTGGCTATCATTACATTGGTTACTTTAAAATTACGTTAAGCTATGGCCGAAAGCGTGAAAAATATGGTCGTGCTTGGCGCGGCTGAAAGTGGAGTCGGTGCTGCCCTGCTGGCCCAGGCCAAGGGCTACACCGTGTTCGTATCCGACCGCGGGCCCATCCAGCCGGCTTATAAGGCGAAGCTAGCTGGCGCCAACATTGAGTTTGAGGAAAATATGCATTCCCTCGACCGTATTCTGCAAGCGACGGAAGTAGTGAAAAGCCCCGGTATTCCGGAAAAAGCGCCGGTAATTAAGGCCCTGCGCGAAAAGCATATTCCCATCGTATCAGAAATTGAGTTTGCCGCGCGCTACACGAAGGCCCGTTTTGTGGCCATTACCGGCACCAATGGCAAGACGACCACCACCCTGCTTACCCACCATTTACTGAAGGAAGCGGGCCTGAACGTGGGGCTGGCGGGCAATATCGGCTACTCGCTGGCTGAGCAGGTAATCGAGGATAAGCACACGCATTACGTGCTGGAGCTGAGTAGCTTTCAGCTCGATGATAGCAAGGATTTTCACCCCTGGATAGCGCTGCTGCTCAACATTACCCCCGACCACCTCGACCGCTACGAGTATTCGCTCGAAAAATACGCCCAGGCTAAGCTACGCATTGCCGAAAACCTGTTTATCAACGATTACCTGATTTATAACGCCGACGATGAGAATATTGAGCGCTTCCTGACCACGGCGTTCATGACGGCTTTTACGCTGCCTTTCAGCCTGCACCATCGCCCCGATTATCACCTGGCCGGCTACTACGAAGACGATAGCACGCTGCGGGTGCACCTGCCCATCGAAGACCTGCATCCCGATAAGGTGAGCATCCGCAATGCGCCGCTCATTGGCCAGCACAACCAGCAGAATATGGCGGCGGCCATCCTGGCGGCGCGGGTGGCCGGCGTTTCGCCCGCCCAAATTGAGGCGGCGCTGCCCACCTTCAAAAATGCGGAGCACCGCTTGCAGTTAGTCCGGGAGATTAACGGGGTGCAGTTTATCGATGATAGCAAAGCCACCAACGTCGAAGCGGCCTGGTACGCGCTCGACGGCATTAAGCACCCCATCGTATGGATAGCTGGCGGCACCGACAAGGGCAACGACTACGCTACCATTAAGCCGCTGGCCCAGCAAAAAGTAAAGGCGCTCGTGTGCCTGGGTGTGGACAACGCCAAGCTACGCGCGGCTTTTGAAGGCGACGTGCCGCACCTCGAAGAAACCCAGAGCATGGCCGACGCCGTGCGCCGCGCCGCCGCGCTGGCCCGGCCTGGCGACGTGGTGCTGCTATCGCCCTGCTGCGCCAGCTTCGATTTATTTAAGAATTACGAAGACCGCGGCCGGCAATTTGCGGCGGCGGTCCGGGATTTAGCGTGATGTTCTCTTGAACTCTGGGCAAGCATTAACTATGGAAACCACCCGCCACACTTGGCTCCAGCGCAACCTCAAGGGCGACCCCATTTTGTGGGCCATTGTCATCCTGTTTTCGCTCATCAGCATTGCCGTGGTGTACTCGGCCACTGGTACGCTCGCGTACCGCAACGAGCTGCACGGCCGCACGGGCTCGGTCGAGATGATCGTGTTGAAGCACAGTAGCTTGATCTTCATTGGGCTGGCCCTCATGTGGTTGGCGCACCGCATCGACTATCGTCACTATTCGCGGTTGTCGCTCTACGCGCTACTCTTGTCGGTGCCGCTGCTGCTGTTTACCTATTTCATGGGCGGCGAAACGAACGGCGCCTCGCGCTGGCTCACCATCCCGGTTATCAATCAAACGTTTCAGCCTTCCGACCTGGCCAAGCTCGCCTTGATTTCGCACCTGGCTAGTATGCTGAGCCGCCGCCAGCAGCACCTGCACGACTTCTGGAGCACGCTCTTTCCGGTGATGCTGTGGGTGGGCGTGATCTGCGGGCTGATTGTATTGTCCAACGCCTCGACGGCGCTGCTGCTGTTCCTCACCTGCCTGCTGCTCATGTTTATCGGCCGCGTACCCATGAAGCAAATGCTAGTAATGGTGGCCATCGGCGTAATACTCGGCGGGGCGGGGCTAGCCGCGGGGCAGCGCCTGGGCACGGTAGTATCGCGCATTACCAACTTTACCGATCACACCAAGAAAACTCCGTTTCAGCTCGAACACTCCTTTATCGCCATTGCCACGGGCGGCCTTACGGGCAAGGGCCCCGGCAAAAGCACCGAGCGCAATATCATGCCGCACCCGTATTCCGACTTTATCTACGCCATTATCATCGAAGAATACGGCATGATTGGCGGGCTGCTGGTGCTATTTCTGTACCTCGCTTTCTTGTACCGAGGGCTCAAAACTGTGATGAATAGCCAGGGCGCTTTCGGCGGTTTGCTGTCGGCGGGCCTAAGCTTTAGTCTGGTTTTGCAGGCAATGGTAAATATGGGAGTGGCCGTGGGGCTCGGGCCCGTGACGGGCCTGCCGCTACCCATGCTAAGTATGGGTGGTACTTCACTCATATTCACGGGGTTAAGCGTCGGAATCATTCTGGCGGTAAGCCGTGGCGAGCGGGAAATCCGGCCCATGACTGGCGAGCCGGCCGACACGCCGCGCATTCCGAGCAAGCGCGCTGCCTACGCCTAAAAATGTCGGGGCGGCAGATAGGAATTACTAAGAAAACTACCCATGAAATTTATTATCTCAGGTGGCGGCACGGGGGGGCATATTTTCCCGGCGGTGGCAATTGCCAACGAAATTCGGCGCCGGCAGCCCGACGCAGCAATTCTGTTTGTGGGCGCCAACGGCCGCATGGAGATGACGCGCGTGCCTGAGGCCGGCTACGACATTGTGGGCCTGGATATTACCGGTTTGCAGCGCCGGCTCACGCCGCAGAATATTCTATTTCCGGTGCGAGTATTTCGCGCGGTGCGCAAGGCCGGCAAATTAATTCAGGAATTTCGGCCCGATGCCGTAGTGGGTGTGGGCGGCTACGCCTCGGCGCCGGTACTGCTAGCGGCCACTTCGCGCCATATTCCGAGCCTGATTCAGGAACAGAATTCCTACGCCGGGCTGGTGAACAAGCTGCTCGCTCGCCGCGTCGCCAAAATCTGCGTGGCGTACGACCACATGGAACAGTTTTTTCCAGCCGATAAGCTAGTCTTGACCGGTAACCCGGTGCGCACCGAAATTGCCCACGGTAGTCGCGCCGAAGCCCTGCGGTTTTTTAACCTCGATCCTACTAAAAAAACGCTTCTCGTAGTGGGCGGCAGCCTGGGCGCGCGCACCCTCAACCAGGCTACCGCCGCTGCCCTGGCTCAGCTGCGCGAAGCGGGCGTGCAGCTGCTCTGGCAAACCGGTAAGCTATATTATCCCGAAGCCCAGCAGCTGGCAGCTCCTTACGCCCCCGACCACCTTTACGCCCTGGAGTTTATTCAGCGGATGGACCTGGCTTATGCCGCGGCCGACGTGGTGATTAGCCGCGCTGGGGCACTCTCCGTGTCAGAGCTTTGCCTGACGGGTAAAGCCGCGGTACTGGTGCCGTCGCCCAACGTAGCCGAAGACCACCAAACCAAAAATGCGTTGGCCTTGGTGAATAAAGGCGCCGCGGTGCTTATCACCGATGAGCACGCGCCCGCTCGCCTCTACCCCGAAACCCTGCGCCTGCTTGCCGACCCCGACCGTCAGCAGCAGCTCAGTGCGCGCGTGCGCGAGCTCGCTCGCTCCGACGCCACGCGGGAGATTGTGGACGAATTATTCAAGCTAATAAAAAAGTAAATCCGAAAAGAAAGTCTGGCAGCGTGCACTAAAGCGCGACGTTCTCTTCGCTATTGATTACCACCATCTTGTAATGCAGCAGTTTCCCTACGTATTCTTTCTTGGTATTGGCGGCATTGGCATGTCGGCGCTGGCGCGCTGGTTTAAAGCTAATGGCCACCAGGTCAGTGGCTACGACAAAACCGCAACGCCCCTCACCCAAGCGCTGCAAGCCGAGGGAATTGCCGTGCACTATACCGATGCGGTAGCGAATATTCCGGCGGAAATTTGCACCAATAAAGCGCAGGTATTAGTGGTGCTCACGCCCGCTATTCCGGCGGCCAGCCAGGAGTGGGCGTGGCTCCGCGAGCAGGGCTACGACATTCGCAAGCGCAGCCAGGTGCTGGGCGTGCTCACCCAGGGCCGGCCCACCATTGCAGTAGCCGGCACCCACGGCAAAACCACCACCAGCAGCATGGTGGCCCATTTGCTGCACCACGCGGGCCTCGACGTCGGCGCCTTTCTGGGTGGCATTGCGGTCAATCTGGGATCAAATTTATTGCTGCCGGCTAGCCCCACGGCGCCCGTAGTGGTAGAGGCCGACGAGTACGACCGCAGCTTCCTGACCCTGAGCCCCGACGTGGCTATCGTTACGAGCACCGACGCCGACCACCTCGATATTTATGGCGATCAGCAGGCGCTCATCGATTCGTTTTGCCAATTCGTGAGCCAGCTCAAGCCCGGGGGTACGCTGCTGCTCAACCACACCGCCGACGCGCGCGTGGCCGCGGCCGTGCCTCCCGGCACGCGGGTGTTGCGCTATGGCCTGACTGCCGCGCAGGGGCCCGATTTATTTGCGGCGAATGTTACAGCCGAAGGTCACCAATTCCGCTTCGATTTGCACGGCCCGCAGGGCGTGGTGGCTGGGCTAAGGCTGGCGGTGCCAGGGTTTCATAACGTCGAAAATATGCTGGCGGCCGCGGCGGCCGCGCAGGTTTTCGGGATTACGCCAGCGCAACTCCCTGAAGCTGTGGCTGCCTACCGCGGGGTGAAAAGACGGTTTGAATTTGTTGTAACCAGCGGCACCAAAGTGTACGTAGACGACTACGCTCATCACCCGCGCGAGATTGAGGCTTTTCTGCGTTCACTGCGGACGTTATATCCTGGCAAGCGGTTGCGCGTCATTTTTCAGCCGCACCTGTTTACGCGCACCCGCGATTTTGCCGCTGGCTTTGCCAGTAGCTTGAGCTTGGCCGATGAGGTCGTACTACTGGATATTTATCCGGCTCGGGAGCTGCCCTTACCGGGAATAACTTCCGAGATGCTGCTGGGCGCCATTACGTCGCCAATCAAATCTTTGCAAACCAAAGAGCAGGTAGTAGAAAATGCGCGTCAGAATACGGCATTCGATGTACTTGCTACCGTCGGAGCCGGCGATATTGATGCCCTCGTGGCACCTCTAAAAGAAATACTTGCCGCTCAGTAAATCGGCGCCTTATTTAATAGAGTTACTATTGGCTGAAAATCAAGCACATGCCTACTTACTTAATTCGACAGTAATTCGGGGCAGATTCATTTAGCTCCGTAACACGCCAAAAAGTACCCAAAGAAGGCCTAAATATGC
>Ga0160428_1000302_pt1 | contig 58677 bp, 42 predicted proteins | sample SolpanmetagenomM_FD_108198 | JGI IMG/M metagenome (GOLD analysis project Ga0160428, IMG submission 108198) | Solar panel surface microbial communities from Lawrence Berkeley National Laboratory, California, USA - M | ecosystem: Engineered > Built environment > Solar panel > Unclassified ... | reverse complement strand
GAGGTTCGGATCGCCTACGTCCTGGAGGAATCGAAGCTCCGCCGCGCGGTCGCGATCCTCGCGAAGGCGCTCGAGGCGTACTCCGAGCGCGTCTCGTTCACGCCTCTCGATCCCACTTCCCGGTAGGGCGCGTAGCCGCTCTTTTTAACGGATGTACTCGAGGCCGTGACGCTCGGCGAGGCCGAGCAGTTTGAGCGCGGGGCCGTCGGGCTTTCGGGTGCCGCGCTCCCACTGGCTTACCGTCGCCGTGCTGGCGCCCACGTAGCGGGCGAGAACCGCCTGGGACGCGCCCTCGCGTTGGCGCAGGGCCTTGATCGCCTCGGGGGCGAGCGTGGGGGTGAGCGTCGATTCATCGAAGTTACGCAAGTCGTTGCGTTCCAGTTTGAGGGGCTTCGCGCCCACCTGGGCCCGGATCTCGTTCGCCTGCGCGGCGTCCTCGTCGCTCATCGCGCCGATGGCGTAGAGAGCCTCGGTGATGCCCTTCGTGGCGTCGAGCACCTTGCGATCCATCTTCGTGGTGTCGGGAGTGGTGGTCTTCATCTTGGGATCTCGCGGAGATCGCCTCGAGTCACGAGGCGATCGATCTGGTCGTCGGTGAGGCGTAGGAGTTCGCTGGCGGTGACCTTTAAAGCGGTGAGGGTGGCGTCCCCGATGTTGTCGAGGTCGGCCTTCGGGTAGCCGAGGAGGTAGATGGCTCGGGTCTCCGCTACGAGCGCGAGGATCGTGCGGTACGCGCCCTTCGCACCCACGCGCATTGTAGAGGTTCCCGCCGAGGTCGCCGTCGTTCAGGCCGCGCTCGACTCGCTCCACGATCGACACCAAGTCGGCGTCGGCGATCCGCGCCCTGCGGGCGAACCGTCCGAACTCCTTGGTGGCGACGATTCTCGCGGGCACCGGTTTATTGTATCATTCACTGATCGATAGACCAATGAATGATTGCGATCCTCCGTAGGTTTTACGAAGAGGCCTGCGCCCATCAAGCCTTCGTTCCCATCCGTCCCGACGTCGTGATCGTCAAGCTCCAAAACTCGCTGTGGTGAGAGAGTCTTACGGGCATGCTTCGACCGAAACGGGGTCGCTCCTTCTGTAAAGATAACACGAAGGTATTCTCAAAGGACGGGGCATGGAGTTCGCCCCGCCCCAACCGCCTCTTCTCGAAGGGGCTGATGACTCCTACGGCGTGGCCTCGCCGTGGGTGGAACTCTCTTCCGACGGCGCCGCGCAGGCGGAACCGACATGAGGAAGCACGAAACCTTCGCCCTGGCCCACTCGACCCTTCGCGGCATCGCGCTCGGTGCGACCGTCGGCGTTCTCGCGGGACTCGCCTCGGCCCTCTTCCTGGGGCTGCTCGACCTCGCCACCGCGACGCGGAGTGTGTATTCCTGGCTCCTCTTCATTCTGCCTTTCGCAGGAGCCCTGATCGGGCTCGTCTACGCCCGTCTGGGGCGGGACGTGGCGGGGGGCAACAACCTGCTCCTCGACCGCATCCACGAGGACGGCGGCGCGATCCCTTTTCGGATGGCCCCGATGATCCTGCTCTCGACGGTGGCGACCCACCTCTTCGGCGGCTCGGCGGGCCGCGAAGGGTCGGCGGTCCAGATGGGCGGAACGCTGGCCGACCTCGTCGCCCAGACCCTTCGCCTCGCGCGGCCCGAGCGGCGCATCCTGCTCATGGCGGGCATCGCGGCGGGCTTTGGATCGGTGTTCGGAACGCCCGTCGCGGGGGCGGTCTTCGGGCTGGAGGTCCTGACCCTCGGGCGGCTCGAAACGGAAGCCCTCGTGCCGTGCCTCGTCGCGAGCGTCGTGGGCGACCTCGTGTGCCGGGGCGTGGGCATCCACCACCACGCCTACGACGCTCCGCGCACCTTCGTCCTGGACCCGACGACCCTCGGCTGGACCCTCCTCGCCTCCGTTCTCTTCGCCCTGGCGGCGACGGCGTTTATCGAACTGACTCACGCGATTGGGCGGATCGGCAAGGGCGCGCCCGCCTGGGCTCGCCCGGCGGTGGGCGGCCTCGTCGTAGTCGCCCTCACCTTGATCGTCGGGACGCGCGACTACAACGGCCTGAGCCTACCCCTGATCGAGCGCGCCTTCCACCGGGGCGAGGTCGCGCCCTACGCCTTCGCCCTGAAGATCGCGTTCACCGCCATCACGCTCGGCGCGGGCTTCAAAGGGGGCGAGGTGACGCCTCTTTTCGCGATCGGCGCGACTCTCGGGAGCGCCTTCGCCGCCCTGACGCACCAGGACCCAGCCCTGTTCGCCGCCCTAGGCTTCGTCGCGGTGTTCGCGGGGGCGGCGAACACGCCCCTCGCCTGCGCGGTGATGGGCGTCGAACTGTTCGGCTCCGCCCTCGCCGCCCCGCTGGCCCTCGCCTGCGTCGTGGCGACCGTCCTCAGCGGCCGACGGAGCATCTACCCGTCGCAACGCGTGAGCGCGAACAATCTCTGACCGAAGGGTCCCAGGGTGGTTCGTCCCCCGCATAGGTGCCTCGTCGATCTTCCGGAGCACGGGTAAAGGCATCGGCCTTTACCCGTGGCACCCTTAGTCCAAGGGTTACGGCATCATGCGCGAGGTGACGAGCCCCGCGTCGAGGAACGAGTCGCCGCCCGTGTCGCGGCAGTGGATCGCGAGGACGTTGCGGCCCGGCTTGAGGGCCGCCCGCGCCGCCTTCGGCAGGTCGAACGTCTCGAAGCGGTTCGCGCCGGGAAGGCGGACCACCAGCACGCCGTTCAGGTACACGTCCGCGTCGTCGTCGTGCTGGATCAGGAGCTGAAGCTCCTTGATGTCGCCGGCGGCGAGGTTGAACTCGCGGCGGACCCAGATGTCCTCCGTCGACCAATTCGTCCGCATCGGGGAGCCCGCGTCGCCGCCGTGGCCGAAGCCCGCCAGGCCCTTGCGCCAAGCCGAGGCGTCGAACTCAGGCTTCGCCCAGTCGGCGGGCGGGTTCGCGAAGGTGTACGACCACTCGACGGGCGCGTTCTGCGAGGTCGGCACGACCTCCGTCACGACCGGCGGGGTGGGCAGGGCCGCCCAGGGGCCGACCACCGTCCGGTCGCGCGTGGAGTACTTGCGCCACGCCGGGTCGTCCAGCAGCTTGATGAACACGCCGCCGACCACCGAGCGGGCCTGGAAGCCGCGCTGGCGCGGAGTGGAGGTGAAGTACCAGTCGGTCATCGGCACCCGGTCGGTCGTGTCGTTCAGGAAGCGCGCGATCGGGGTGATCATCGCCTCGAAGTCTGCCCGGTTGCCGGTGAGGGTGGCGGTCCAGACGATCCAGTCGAGCTTGGTGTAGTCCGCGCGGCTGTCGAGGGGGAGGCCGTACGGATTGAGCTTCGTGCGGTAGAAGTCCATCTCCTGGCGCGCCACATCCCGAGGGAAGAGGTCGAAACCGAGGATGCGGTCCCACACGAGGTTGTACTTCTGGCTCCAGGTGCCGGGGCGGTCGAAGGCGAGCCGGTAGTGGTCGCCCTCGCGACCCTCCTGCACCCAGCGCTGCGCGAACGACTTCGCCAGCGTCCGGTACTTCGTCGCCTCGTCCGTCTTGCCCAGCGAGTCGGCCAGAGAGGCATAGGCGCCGAGGGCCTCGATCGCCTTGGCGGAGAGGTTGATGTTGTGCGCGAGGTGGCCGGCGAAGTCGTCGGTCGAGAGCTGGCTTTCGGGATCGAAGCCCTTGTCCGCTAGGTAGGCGGCCCACCTGCTGAGCAGAGGCCAGTACTTCGCGCTGAACTGGGCGTTGCCCTCCTCCTTGGCGAGGGCGGCGAGCACGAGGAGCAGGTTGCCCGTCTCCTCGACCGGCATCTGGTTCTCCTCCGTGCGCTCACCGCCGCCGTACACCTGGCCGTTGGCCTTCGGGTAGGTGCCCAGGTCATGCGGCGCGAAGGGCCACTTCCAGCGGGACGAGGAGGCGTACTCGAGGACCGGCACGAGCGTCGCCTTCATGAGCGTCGGGCTGAACAGGAGAAGCTCGGGGGACTCGGGATAGAGGATGTCGATGGTGGCGATGCAGCCGTTGCTGAAGTTCTCCTTGCTGAACATCAACGGCTGACCGTTCGCGTCGACGGTCACCTTCTGCGCGGCGAGGCTCTGCCGGAAAGCGAGGGAGCCGATCGTCGCGTAGTCCGCGCCGCCCGCGCGGGTGAGGTCGTCGGTCAGCTCCTTGTCGAACGCCTCGCACCGCGCGCTCAGGCGCGGAAAGTCGCGCTCGGCGGCCTGGATCAGCCCCTTGCCGTCCATGCCGTTGCGCCGCCAGTAAGGCCGCAGGTTGTGGCCCATGAACTGGATGCTGTACTCGTCGTCGTAGGCGACGGTCAGCCGCTTCGAGACGGGCGTCTCGCCGACCTTGCCCATCGGGAGCACGAACGCGGCCACGACGTTGTCGGCGGCGCGGGGCTTCGACCTCTCGTCGCCCGGCAGGCCGCCGTCCTTGAAGAACCGCTCCATCGCGCGGTCGCTCGCGCCGAGGTACGACTTGCCTTGTCCGGCGACGAGGAGGTGGCCCCAGTCGATCCGGACGTTGTCGCCCTTTTTAGCGAGGACGGGCTGCTCGTCGCTGCCGATGCTCAGGAGGGTCTGCGAACCCGCCTTCTCCTTCTTCCAGACCACGGCCTGCGAGGGCTCGTCCACCGCGAGGGCGGCCCCCGCGCCGAAGTAGACGCTCGCGTCGTGGGTCCGGCCGTCGGTGGAGCGCACGTCCCAGGTGAGGTAGGTCGCGGGGCGGCTGAGCACGTCCACGTCGTCGGGAAGGCTGGGGGTGGTGAAGGTGAGGTGGACCTCGACGCCCTCGCCAGCGAAGGTGTAGACGGTGCGCGTGGGCCAGACCTTTAGGCCCGTCTGCGGCAGGGCCGGAGGGATCACGGGACTGGAGCCCATCAGGCGGAACACCTTGCCGTCGAGGCGGATCAGGCTAGAAAGCGGCTGGATCGCGCCCGTCCAGTGGTGGGTCGGGCCGTCGGTGAGCTTGTCCGTGAACGACCAGACGCTAAAGTAGGGGTCGTGCGCGATCAGGGGAACGGCGGGCGGGCGGATCTGGGCGGTCGCGGCGGCGGCGCAGGCCAGGGCGGCCAGAAGGCCGAGCGGCTTCGGTAGGCGCGTCATCCCTTAGAGTATGTCGCCCCATGATAACTTTGAAGGCTATCAAGATTTCGCCTCGGCATGGGCACGCGACTTTAGTCGAGAATCCATCCGGAGGGAACGCTTGGAAGCGGCGGGGGGTATACATCCCTTGTGAGTCGACGCGATACGACGGGCTCCTTGGTGGGGTTAGCGGTCTTTTTGGCGGGCGTCGGCCTTCTCGCGCTGACTTTCAAGCTCGCCTACGAGGAATTCAGCGTGCCGCACTCCCAGAACCTGGGACTCGTTAAGGGCCAAGCCCTCGACGCGGTCGCCACGGGCGGCAAAGCGTTCGATATCTTGGTCCGCCTGGGCGTCCTGCTCCTGATGGCGGTCGTCAGCTCGTTGGTGGCGAACAAAGGCATCGGCTTGTACTGCGGTTCGCTCCATCCCGTGGACAAGCACGCTGGGCCGTCCCCCGCGACGCCTAAAAAGTCGGACGTTGCGGTCGAAGACGCCGCAACGTCCCCCGGCGGCTAGGGCGTTTGCGGGGGCTTGGAAGGGTGAAAGGGGGAAAAGCCTCCCCAAGATGCAGAAGAAGGCTTTCACCCTTATCGAGCTCCTCGTCGTCATCGCGATCATCGCCATCCTTGCGGCGATCCTCTTCCCCGTGTTCGCCCAGGCCAAGGCCGCCGCGAAGAAGACCGCCTGCCTGAGCAACGAGCGGCAGGTCGGAACGAGCCTCATGCTCTACACCGGCGACGCCGACGATACCCTGCCCGCCGTCTACGACCCGCAGGGCGGATACGGTCTCGCCCTCGGCTTCATGGACCCCGCCGCCGGTAACAACTGGGCCTCCGCGATCTACCCCTACGTGAAGAACCTTCCCGTCTTCACGTGCCCGGCGTCGACGCCCCGGACGGGCGCGGGCGGCTACGACGCGGCGACCGCCAAGGGCGCGGCCAACACCAACTACTTCCTCAACGGCGTCGTGGACGGGAAGAGCCTGACCGTCGTGCCTCAGCCCTCGGGCACGATCTTCCTCCACGAGCTTCGCTACTACACACGGACCGCCCAGGTTCGCCCCCTCCACTACACCTACTGGACGGCGATGGGCAAGAATATGGCGACGACGAACTGGCAGGCGTTCATCAACGTGAACTACGACGCGGGCCACATGGAAGGCTCAAACCTGCTGTTCACCGACGGCCATGCGGGTTACCGCAAGCGGAGCGCCCTCACCTACGCGATGTTCGGCTGCCCGCCCGACCTGAACCCCGGCAAGCCGACCAACCTTCTTCCCGCGAGCAGCGCGTACGACGCCCAGGTGACGGCGCGCTTCAACAACGATAACTACACGTCCGCGTTCTAGACCTCGGGAATCAGGTCCGCCACGCGGATCGGACCGCTCGCGCCGAGGGGCGTGAATTCGCCGTCCTCGGTGAGGATGAGGGTCTCGCCCCACTCCTCGCCTTTAGGCCGCCGGATCTCCACACGACGGCCGGTGACGTCGAGGATCACGTACTCCAGAATTCGCCGGACTCGACTATCCGGCGGACGTCGGCCACCGTCCAACGCGTCAGGCCCTCCTGCGGGAGCTCAACCATCGTGCTTCGACTCTGCGTTTGTTGCGGGGCAGGGGGCGGGCGAAAGGCGGAAGGCCTCTCCATGCGTCGTGGCTTTACCCTGATCGAGCTTCTCGTCGTGATCGCGATCGTCGCGATCCTCGCCGCGATCCTTTTCCCCGTGTTCGCCCAGGCCAAGGAGGCGGCGAAGCGGACGGTGTGCCTCTCGAACGAACGGCAGCTCGGTGCCGCTTTCGCGCTGTACGCGGGAGACGCGGACGACCGCCTCCCGAACGCCGTCTCGCCCAACGCGGGGGCGGGGCTCGCGCGGGGCTTCCTCGATTCCGCGGCCGAGGACGGATGGGCGAGGGGTGTCCTGCCGTACGTCAAGAGCGTGGGGATCTTTCGTTGTCCGAGCGCGGGAGCCCGGAGCGCGGCGGGCGGAGCGCTGTCGGCGATCCCCGGCGATGGCAACGTGGGCTACGTGCTCAACGGCGTGGCGGATGGAAAAGACCTCGCCGTCTTTCCCTCACCGTCGGGAACCATCCTTCTACACGAGCTCGCGCAGTACTCCCGCGCCTCCCAAGTGCGTCCCCTTCACAGTCCCTTCTCGCAGAACGGTACGAAACCGTGGACGGAGGGTTGGCGCTACTTCGCTCATCCCCTTTACGACGCGGTCCACGCGGGCGGCGCAAACCTACTTTTCGCCGACGCCCACGCGCGCTTCGTCCCACGCGGCGCCGTAACCTACGCGATGTTCGGCTGCCCGCCGACGCTCAATCCCGGACTGCCGACGAGTCTTCCGCCAGGCGGAGCCGACGCGGACGCGACCGCTCGCTACAACGCCGACCGATACGCCTCGGAGTTCTAGGCGCGTTTCGGCGAGAGCCCCGACGAACCGGGGCTCGACCGTTCGAGGACTCGGAACGGGCATGGCGGACGGGCCAGCCCTGTAGAGAAGATATCCCCTGCAGGGACGTCCTGACGGTTTCCGCGTTCTCATTCCGTGAATATTGGGCGCGGTCCGGTGCAAAGGGGGGGATGGATTTTCGCCCACAATAGGGTCGGTGGACGGCGTCGATGCGCTTGGGGGCGCGTTGCGGGCCCTTCGCGAAAGCCGGGGACTCGGCCTAGCGGAGGCGGCCCGGCGGGCAGGATCGGGCAAGAGCACGCTCTTCCAGTGGGAATCGGGCCTGCGCACTCCTCGCGCCGCCCCCCTCGACCGTCTGTTGGACGCGTTAGAGGCTCCCGAACGGCTTCGGGCGCGACTCGTCGCGCAGGCCGACCCTCGCCACGCGCGGATCGTTCTCGCCCACCGCCCTTCGGGAGCGCCGGTCGAGATCGGCCAGGTTCTACGGGCGATGCGTCTGCGGCGCGGAATGACGCAGGCCGAAGCGGCACGCGCGTCGGGGGTGGCGCAGGGCACGTTCGCCCGGTGGGAAGGCGGCGGCTATACGCCCGACGCGGCGTCTCTCCACACGGTCGGCTTCGCGCTGGGCGCCTCGCCCGAGGAGACGGCCGCCCTCTCGGCGGTGCGGGGCGACGGGGTCGCGCGCCCGATGGATGTGGAGTCGGCGCTGACGCGCGCGATCGAAGTCCGACGGTGGGAAGAGCCGCTTCACGAGGTTCTCCAGCTCGGCCTCGAGGCGGACGCGTGGTGGCGATCGATGCGCGACCCTCGCTGGGACGTCGTGGTGACCTCCGCGATGGCGAAGCGGGCCTTCCGCTACTTCCTGGACGGGCGCTTGGAAGAGGCGGACGCGACGTCGAAGTGGGCCGTCCGCCTCGCCCGGACTCCCGAGGCGCGGAGCGAGGCGGTGATGGCCCTCGACGTGGTCGAGAGTCTCGCCCGCCGCCGTGGCGATCCTCCGGAAGCGACGATCCGGCTGGCGGAGGCGTGGGCCGAATCGATTCCGGTCGAGGATAGCCCGGAAGGGGGCAGCAAGGCGTGGGCGGTCAAGATCGCCGCCCGGGGCCGCGCGGCGGCGGGCGATCTCAAGGGCGCGTTCGAGGCGATGAGGCCCGCGCCCGCGTGGCTGTCGAGTCAGGCTTCCGGGGCGGATCTGGACTACCGGGTCGACTTCGAGATGACCGACGTCTTCCTCTTGGGGAAGGCGCCGGAGCGGGCTCTGGCGTTCGTGGACCTCCGCGCGACGGCGATCGATCGGCAAACGCTGTACGGGCTGATCCTGCGCGCGAACGGTCAGAAGGTTCCCGAGGCTTGGCTTATGCGCCTGCGCGCCGCGCGTCCGACCGTCGGCGTGTGGGTGCGAAGGGCGATCGACCGGATCGAGCGAAAGGAGACGATCCGGGAGTTGGGGAGCTAGGAGGTTCCTCGCTCCCGAGAGTTCCCTTACTCGTCGTCGTAGGCGTCGTTCTCGCCGGGGGCCTTCTTGAGGAAGGCCTCGATGAAGCCGTCGAGGTCGCCGTCCATGACGCCGGTGACGTTGCCCGTCTCGTGCCCCGTGCGCAGGTCCTTCACCATCGTGTAGGGCTGCATCACGTACGAGCGGATCTGGCGGCCCCAGGCGGCGGGGCCGCCTTCGCCCTTGAGGGCGGCGACCTGCTCGGCGGTCTGGGCATGGCTCAGCTCGACGAGCTTGCCGAGAAGGACGCTCATCGCGCTGGCGCGGTTCTTATGCTGGCTCCGCTCGTTCTGACACGAGACGACGATGCCAGTGGGAAGGTGGGTGATGCGGACCGCCGACTCCGTCTTGTTGACGTGCTGGCCGCCCGCGCCGCCCGCGCGCAGGGTCTCCACCTTCAGGTCGTCGGGGTCGATCGAGACCTCCGACTCCTCGACCTCCGGCAGCACCTCGATCTTGGCGAACGAGGTGTGGCGGCGGGCGGCGGAGTCGAAGGGCGAGATCCGCACAAGGCGGTGGACGCCCATCTCGGCCTTGAGGAAGCCGTAGGCGTTCTCGCCCGAGATGAGGAACTGGGCGGAGCGGTAGCCGACGACGTCCCCGGGCGTCTCGCTGAGAAGCTCGACCTTGTAGCCGTGCCGCTCGGCGTAGCGGGTGTACATCCGGGCGAGCATGGAGGCCCAGTCGCACGCCTCGGAGCCGCCCGCGCCCGCGTTGACCTCGAGCAGGGCGTTCTTGCCGTCGTGCTCCCCGTTCAGGAGGGTGCGCAGCTCGTAGGCGTCGAGGTCCTTGACGAACTGGATCGCCATCGCGTCGGCCTCTCGCTCGGTCTCCTCGTCGGCTTCCAGCTTGATGAGGTCGTACAGCTCCTGGATGTCGCGCTCGGTCTTGTCGAGGACGAGATACGGGTTGGCGATCCCCTTAAGACGGCTAAGCCGCTGGAGTTTCTTGTTCGCGGAGGCGGAGTCGCCCCAAAAATCCGGCTCAGCGGACTGGGCCTCTAGATCGTCGATTTCACGTTGCAGGCGAGGCAGGTCAAAGATGCCCCCTAATCGCGTCCAGCCGTGCACGGGCGTGGGACAAAGACTCCTGCTGATCGAGGCTCAACATGGTCTCTCCAGGGTACCCGTTCGGCCGCTTCGATCCCCAAGACGACTTCGTCGGGCCGGCTTCCTGTCGAACGTGCCGGGTTTTGGGGGCGTCGTTAGGATTGGCCCGTCCGGTGCCTTATACTCCAATCGTCATGTTTCTCCTTCCGACCCTTCTTCCGACCGACCTTCAGGCTCCCGAGTACCGGGTCGTGGACGTCGTCCGGCACGCGACGTTCGCGGGCAAGCTGGGACAACGCGTTTCGGAAGACATGGTCGTCGCCCAAGGCGACGCGCGTATCCTCGTCCACATCCGCGGGACCTACCACACGATGGCGGTGCGCGAAGGATCGAGGCTGCACGTCGGTGACACGGTGACGATTCGAGGCGAGATTCCGACGGACGGCGCGACCGTCGCGCGGGAACGCATCCGCAAGGTCAGACTTTGAACTGGTAGTACAGCAGACCTGAGTGCTGGACGCCTGCCGCCCGGTCGGAAGAGGCGCCGACCGCCACTTGAACGCCGAGGCCGGGCACCTGGGGAACCGCGTAGTAGAGCGAAGCCCAGCCTTGGCTTCCCGGTCCGCTTAGGAATTCGACGGAGCCGGTGAAGTCCCGGCCCACCGGGAAGTCGGTTCCTGCCATCAGTCGAACCACGCCGCCGGTTCGGATCACGCCCCCGTGGAGGCGGTAACCCTTCGCGTCGATCCGGCCCACGAGATAAGGCTCGGAGTACCCGCCGCTCCAGTTTTGGACCCCGACGCTCAGGGCGGTCCCTTTGCCTTCGTGGAGCTGGAGTTTGACGTTGCCGCTGGTCGTGTGGCGGAAGTCGTTGTCGTAACCGGCCTCGATCTTGTCGAAAAGCCCGACGGTCACCGAGTTGTAGTGGTCGTACCCCTTGGAGACGTTCTGCTCATAGCCGATGCTGCCGACGGTGACGCCCACCTCCCGATGCTTCAGGATGTCCGCGATAGGCATCAGAAAGAGACCCGTGGGACCCGCATGGGCGACGGACGCCGCAAGAAGGGAGGCTGCGAGGAGCAAGGTACGAGCGGAACGCTGTTGCATAGTGGAAAACCTAGGGCAGGTTTTCCACAGCCAAGCGCCGCAACGGGCTCGTAACGATACCGGGGGTTATGGCAGATCGAGAGGCGTATCGACTTGAATGGTGCGACGGTATTTGGCGGGCCAAGGCGAGACGGGATTCTGACCGGACGGAGGGTAGCCGCCCCAAAACTCGAAAGGGTCCTCGACGCTCGGGTCGCCGTTGAGGACGAGCCGCGCGACGTTGGGGAGGCGGGCGGCCCACCCCTCGGGATCGGCGGGCTCTTGGAGGACGGCGGCGCACAGGGGGAAGCGGTTGCTCGGCCAGTGTGCCGCGAAGGCGCTCTCGTCGCCCGAAGCGAGCCAGAGCGCAGGGCCGAACAGTCCCTCCCGAACCAGTTCGGAACGAGGATCGGGATTTAGGAGGACGGTGGGCTCCAGGACGGATCCCGTGCGCGCGCCCCCGGCAACGATCTCGCCGCCGGCTCCCAGAACGCGGGAAAGGCACCATTCGGCCTGCGCCTCATCGAAGAGGGGCCCGGACTCCGCTTCCCGAGCGTGGGCGACGACGCGCTGGGACACCTCGGCGAAGAGGGACGGGTGGACGAAGGCGCCGTTGAGGGAGGTGCAGGTCTGCCCGCGGTAGCGGAAAGCGCCTTCGGCCAGGATTCGGGCCGCCGCCTCGGGGTCGGCGCCCGCGTCCACGTAGGCCCAGGCGTTGCCCTCGCCGTCGATCAGGACGTCCTTGCCTGCCGTGAATCCGCGCGCGACGAGGTCGGCGGCGTGGCGGGAGGAGCCGAAAAAGTGGAGGAGACCGGGCAAGGGGGCCTTGAGGAACCAATCGACGAACGGACGGGCGGAGCAGACGGCGACCGAAAGCCAAGGGGCGAGTTCGGGCGTCCGCTCCAAGGCGTCGGTGAGAAGAGAGGCGGAGAGGGCGGAGCCTTGCGGGGCCCTTAGGATGGCGCGGTTCCCCGCGTGTAGGGCGTTCAAGCCGACGGACAAGGCCAAGGGGAGAAAAGCGTTGTGGGGAAGGATCGCGGCGACCGTTCCGACGGGCACGTCGACGAGGCGCATCCGCCGGTCGCTCCGGATCTCCTCCGTCCTTGAAACCAGGGCGGTCGAGGGGTGGGAGGCGTAAGCCTCGACGTACGCGATCGAGCCTTCGATCAGCTCCTCGGAATCCTGAAGCGAGAACCCCGTCTCGCGCCGCGCCGCGTCCACGAGCGCCCTATCGAGGCGGCGGAGCTCCGCCGCAAGGCGGTCGGTTCCTGAAACAAGGTCGAGTCCGCGGGGAAGGTCGCTTCGTCCAAGGGCGTCGAAGACTCCCAAGAGTTCGCCCTCGGCAAGGAGGGCTCCGTCGAGAGGGGAGTGCGTCTCGAACGGATCCCCGCCGCCTTGCCGCTCGCCCCACACCAAGCTCGGTGTCATATCGAGGATTATGGTTTTCCCCGTACCTGCGCCGCCGTCCTAACCTCCTGCTTCCGTCCGCAACGGCCCTCTCCAAAGCCGCCCGGCGCTCTTACCGGGCCAAGCCCGCCCGTTTACGGGGAAGAAAGCCCCCTGGCGGGTGGACCGCCAAGGGAAAAGCTTGTGAAGGGCATTCAATGGACGAAAGGGCGCGCGGCGCTCGTGTTGGGGGCTTTGGCCTACGCGGGAGTATTCGTGTTCATGCTACTGGCGAGGCCGGGGACCAAGGAGTGGTACCACGGCTTCTTCAACGTGTATCAGGGAATCCCCCCGCTTTTCGCGGGCGTTCTGGGCCTGGTGCACGCCTTTCGGGGCAAGCATCCCCGTGAGAGCGTCCGTTTCGGGTGGGTCCTGATCGGGATCGGCTGCCTCTCGTTCGCTTTGGGACAAGGTCTCTGGACCTATTACGAGACGGTGAAGGGGCAGGAAGTGCCTTTCCCCGGCCCCCCCGACGTCGGCTACATCGGCACCTATCCCTGCCTGATCGCGGGCGCGCTCCTACTCTTCACCGACGTCCAGGCGGTGGCCGGCCGGGCGCGCATCCTGATGGATGGCGCCATCGCCGCCGCCAGCGCGGGCATCCTGAGCTGGTACTTCATGGTCGAGAAGCTGTGGGCGAAGTCCGACACCTCGCTCCTCGGCAAGATCATCAGCGTCGCCTATCCCTTGGGCGACATCGCCTGCCTGTTCGTCGCCCTCGTCGCCCTCCTGAACGCCGGAGCCTGCCGGAACCATCGACGCGTGTTCGGCTTTCTTGCCTCCGGCATCCTGCTCCTCACCCTCGCGGATACGGTCTTCACCTGGAAGAACCTGCACGAGGGCTACGAGACGGGAAGCTGGAACGACTGGGGCTGGTCCTTCGGCTGGATCCTTATCGGCTTCGCACCCCTCGTGAACAAGTGGATGCCCGCCGCCGAACTGACGACGACGCGGGCTCCCCGAGAGGCCTTGCGGTCTCTAGGGACGGCGGCGCGAACCTTCGCGCCCTACGTCGCGGCGGTCGCCTCGCTGGCCCTGATGCTGGGGCACGACTACGGTACGGACCATAAGATCGACCCGCACACCTACGTCGAGGCGCTGTTCATCCTGTGCCTTATCCTCGTGCGGCAGGTGTTCATGCTCATGGAGAACGTCGCCCTCGCCCGCCGGGTGGCGGAGATGAACGACGGCCTTGAGCGGATGGTCGCCGACCGGACGCGCAAGCTCTCGGGTCTCCAGGAACTGGCGAAGGGCGTCAACTCGACCCTCATGGCGGACGAGGTCGCGGCGGCGGCGCTTTCGGGAGCGGAGCGCATCCTGGCCGCCGACGCGGTCGCCCTGTGGCTCGACCGAACGGGCGAGGGGCAGGCGATCGATGCGGCTCGACTCGTCGGCGAGGCGATCCAGACCTTCCCCGACGTCGTGCGCAGCCTGCAAGGGCGCAACCCGGTGTCGGCCATCGAGCAGTTCCAGACCTTTGGGGCGAACCCTCACGTCTGCCTCCTCGCGCCGCTGTCGTGGCAGGGCGAGACGATCGGCCAGATCGCGGCGGTCCGCGCCGCGGGGGCCTTCAGCGCGGACGACGCGGAGATGTTGGAAGGGGTCGGATTGGAAATCGGCGCCGCCTTGAAGAACTCCTGGCGCCACGAAGACGCTCTCGCCGCCGCCGATCGCGACTCCGTGACCGGCCTTTTGAACCACCGCGCCATCCATCAGCGCATGACCCGCGAACTGGCGCGGGCGGAAGAGAACGACGGTGTGATGTCCGTGGTGATGATGGACATGAACAACTTCAAGCTGTTCAACGACACCTACGGCCACGTGGTGGGCGACCAAGTGCTCAAGACGGTCGCGGAGAAGCTGGCCTTTGTGTGCGGGACGCAAGGAATGCCCGCCCGCTACGGCGGCGACGAGTTCGCGCTGCTGCTTCCGAATCTCGGGGCCGACGAGGCCGAAAGCATCGCCCTCGCGATCAAGGCGTCGCTCGACGGCGCGGAGTACGCGAAGGCGGACGACGACCGGCGTATCCCGATCGGTCTCTCCTTCGGTATCGCGAGCTACCCGCAGGACGGCAAGAACCGCCTGGAACTTCTCACCGTCGCCGACCGAAACCTCTACCAGGCCAAGGGCAGCGACACCGGTATCGGCAAGACGAGCCAAGGCCAGCGGCAGAACCGGGAACTGCGAACCCAAGGATCGTTCGAGACGCTCGACATCCTCGTAGACTCCATCGACAACAAGGACCGCTACACGCGCCAGCACTCCGAGGACGTGACGGAGTACGCGCTGTGGATCGCCGAAGAACTCGGCATGAGCGAGGACACGATGCGCACGATCCGTATGGCCGGACTTCTGCACGATGTGGGCAAGATCGGCGTTCCGGACGAGGTCCTGCGCAAGCCGGGCCGCCTCACCGCCGAGGAGTACGAGATCATGAAGCGACATCCGCGCCTGGGTGAACTGATCGTGGGCGCCCTGCCCGGAATGGAAGGCGTCGTGGACGGAGTCCGCTCGCACCACGAGCGCTGGGACGGCGGCGGCTACCCCGACGGTCTCGCCGGCGACGATATCCCGGTGCTGGGACGCATCCTCGCGGTGGGCGACGCCTTCAGCGCCATGACCACGGACCGGCCTTACCGGAAGGGCATGGATTGGGGAACCGCCCTGGAGCAGATTCGGGCCGGAATCGGAACGCAGTTCGACCCTTACATGGCCCAGGTGTTCCTTCGTGCGGTCTCCAAGCGGCGAGGGATCACCGCGAAGAGAGCGGCGTAGATCGGTCTGGAAGGAACGCGAAGGGACCCGGAGAGCCATTCTCCGGGTCCCTTCGCGTTCCACGATCTCTCCCTCGTGTTCTCCAAAATCCTCTCGCAACCTGAGGAATCGGCTGGACCTACCGAGAATGGCGATAAGCCCCGGAACGCGTTCTTGCGGCGGGAATCACAGAAACGGATATCGCACGCCGCGAGGCTTTCCAGCTTCTTGGCGAAAACATCGCAGAACTCGACGGTACCCCTCGAAAGGCTTGCAGGGTGGCACGGTTTTTGTTGCAGATTAGGTCAACTAGCTTGCGTGAATCCGCTCCCTTGGTAGGCCTCGAAGAGTGGATGCCGCGTTAGGCGAATGCCGGAAAGCCGGCCGATCAAGACCATGGCCATCTTCAACGATCTCGTCCTCGGCGCTTCGTCCGAAGTCGCGCCCGTCCGGGCATTTACCTCCTACAACGAGATCCTTCGCCGCTTCGAAGGACAGCGCGTCGTCACCATCTCGACCGGTACGACCTGCGCCTACCTCGGCGACGAGCGTAACCTGCGCGAGTTCCTCGTCGCCGCCGAGTCGGCCCGACTGCTGCGGGAAGCCGGCCATCTGGTCCACTTCCTGATGTTCGACGACAGCCTCGACCCGCTCAACGCCCGCCAGCTTCGCGTGGCCGTCGACAAGGACCCGGAGATGATCGCCAAGTGGGAGTCGCAGTGCGGAAGGCCCATCGCGGAGATCGCCGATCCGTGGGGCCAGCACGAGTCGTTCGCCGCCCATTTCGAGGCCCGGTTCCTGGAGCGGCTCGCTCGGCTTGGGGCGCACCCGACGCTGATCTCGACCGCCAAGCTCTACGCCCAAGGGTCCTATCGCCCCTACGTCGAGAACGTCCTGCTCAACTACGAGGAGATCATGCGCTTCCTACGCGCCTCGTTCCCGAACTACAACCCGCAGAAGCTTTTCCAGCCGATCTGCCCCGACTGCGGCTACATGGATGCGACCGAGGTCCGCTCGCCGGGAGCGGAGACGGTCTTCCACTGTGTCCGGTGCGAGCGCCACTACGTCGTCTCCTCGTCCACTATCCGCGGCAAGCTGAGCTGGAAGCTGGACCACGCCGCGAAGTGGGCGATGTACAGCGTCGACACCGAGCCGTTCAACCTCGCCTACCTGGAACCCCGGGAGGGGAGCTTCGTCGTCGCGAGGGCCCTCGGTCGCGAGTTCTTCGGCGCGCCTTCGGTCGTGCCGATCCGCTACGGGATCGTCACGATGCCGAGGGATCTGAGCGGCAAGCTGCTTTCGGCGCTGCCCACCGAAGCCCTTCGCTCCTTGATGACGGAGCGGTGGAAGTCGGAGCTCGACATTACCGCCGATCGCATCCGGCTCGAGGCCTCGCGGCACCAGGTGGCGCCGGGCGTCTCGTTCACCGACGCGGTGAAGCAGCTCGTCCCGACTTGGCTGCTGCGCCCTCAAAGCCTGACGCCCGCCGAGCGTGAGATCGTCGCCGCCGGAACCGCCTTCGCCACCTTCTTCGGGACGACCAAGTTGGACGTCCGTCTTCCCTCGGGGGCGGCCATGGCGCAGGAGAGCCCCGAGACGCTCGCGAAGGTCGGGGAGTTTCTCGAGAGCGTCCACACGATCCGGCTGGAGTCGGGAGCGGACTACGAAGCGTTCGATCCTCGCATCAAGTCGCTGATGGAGACGCTCGGCGAAGCCCAGAAGGAGACCGTCGCCTGCGTCCGCCGCCTGGTCGGCCAGGAGAAGGGGCTTCCCACGCGCAGGCTCCTCTTCCATATTCCGGCGGAGTACCTGCGGCTGGTCGGCGAGATGGCGGAGTTGACCGCCAAGGTTCATGCGCCGAAAGCCGCGTCCCGAATGATGGAGGCGGTTCCGGGCTTCTGATGGGCGTCCTCTTCGGAATCCTCGCGGCGACCCTTTGGGGACTGGGCGACTTTGTGATCACCCTGCTCACCCGCCGCGTCGGCGACGTGAGGGCGCTCGCCTGGACCCAGATCGTGAGCCTTCTTCTTTGGTCGGGCGCGCTCGTCGTCGTGGGCGGCGCGGCGTTCGACGCCCGTACGCTGGGAACCGTCTTGGTCGCGGCGGTTCTGCACGTCGTGGGTCTGAAGCTGACCTATCGCGCGTTCGAGGTCGGCACGCTCTCGCTCGTGTCGCCGCTGGCGTCGGGCTTCGCGGTCGTGACGGCCGTGCTCGCGCTGGCGTTCGGACACGGTCCGGCGGGGTTCGCCCTTCTCGGGGCGGCCCTGCTCGTGGGCGGTATCGGGCTCGCGACGGCGGGCCAATCCTCGGGGCCCCGGACGCTCAAGGGCGTCCCCGAGGCGCTGGGAAGCGCCGTCGCGTTCGGCGGGATGTTCTACCTTTTCGACGGCATCTCCGCGCACGTGGGCTACGTCGCTCCGCTCGTGATCCTGAAGACGCTCGCGACGCTGACGTTCGGCCTGCCGAGTTTGCGGAAGGTCCTGGAGTTCAAGGAGCTGAACGTCTCGACCCTCGGTCTGGTCGTCGCCGTCGCCCTGTGCGATACCGGGGCTTGGGTAGGCTTCATCCTGGGGATGCGGACGGAGTACGTCGCGATCGTCACCGCCGTCGCCTCCCTGTTCAGCGTCGTCACGCTGGTGATGGCCGGGTTCGTGCTGCGCGAGCGGCTTCGTCCGGTCCAGTGGGCGGGGGTAGCGGTGATCCTCGCGGGGGTCCTGATGGTCAGCCTGCCGAAGTGATCCCAAGCGGTTTGTGAAGCCCTTTACGTGGGCTTCACGATCCGCTTCTCGCCCTGGCGCTCGGTGAACCCCTCCGCATCGAAGCGCTCGAGGAGCGCGACGGCGACGCGGCGGCTCGCCCCCAAGGAGTCGCGCATCTCGCCCAGAGTGAAGGGGCGGCCTCCCGCGCCGTCGCGGACGCGCTCGCGCAGCCGCAACAGGCCCTGGGTGGTGAAGATCACGCCGTCGGCCAACTCCACGATCTCCCCAACATCTTCGCCTAGGGCGAGAACCTCCGAGACCGCTTGAGCCGGAGCGGGCAATCGTTTGCCTAGCTCGTGGGCGTTCGGCGGGTTGACCCCACTCTCATCGAGAAGGGAGACGACGCGATCGAGGAAGCCGCGCTGGCGGTCGCCGAGCTTGACCCGGAAGCCGGGGCGGCGGATCTCGTCCTCGCGGCGGGCGATCGCGCCTTTCTCGACGAGGCGGGCGAGGATACGCTCAAGGGGCTTGCCCGACCAACTTAGATGCGCCGCTCCGAGAACCTTGGCGACCGGCTGGGAGGGCTGGGCCGGGTTCCGGGCGTGGAGCATATCGAGGGCCTCGATCAGCCGGTCGGCGCCTTGGTCGAAGGCCCGGGGATTGATCCACTGTCCCGCAAATCCGAGGAGGCGTCCTTCCCGTTTGAGGGCTTCGAAGGCGTCGCCGAGCTGCTGAGGCGTTCGGTCGAGAGCCTTCAGGATGGCGGCGGTACCACGTCCGGCGGGGTCGTCGCCCACGGCGGCGAGGATCGCCTCCTTGACGTCTCTGTTCGGAGCCGCTTTGGGCTCGATCTGGGCCGGTCGTCCGGGGCGAAGGACGCCTCCCTTGCGGAAGAGGCTGATCGGGACGGGACCGAAGGCGAGCGCGACCTCGTCCCCCGGCTCCGCGGACTGGACGGTCCGTCCATCGACCCGGATCTCCCGGATGCGCATCGAACGCTCGAACCCTTCCTTGACCGCCGTCTCGCCCATCCGCAGGCGTGCGTTCGCGAGGGTGCCCCACACGACGGTACCGGGGCCGCGGACGTCCTGCGCCTCTTCGATGGTGAAGGCCCAGCGACGGATCGCGCGCTTTAGATCCCGGGGATCGGCCACGACGGGAAGCCATTCCGGGGTCTCGATCTCAACCGGAGAGAGGACCGCGTCGACGGGAACGTCCCGACGGTAGGGAACGAACTCGTACGCCTCGTTCGGTTCGGGCATGTCGCCCACGACGCCGACCACCGGCTTCAAGCGCAGACTCCTTGGTAGGCCCGCACGTCGATCCCGCCGTCCACGCAACTCCACAGGTGGAACGTGCCCTGGTTGACCGCCGCTCCGAAGTCGCCGTCCGCGCGGAGGGCGACCACGACGCTCTGCATCCGCATCCCGTTGGGCTGGCGCCGTACGAGATGGCGGATCGTCTCCTCACACGCCTCCTGCGCGCTCAGGCCGCGCCGCATCGCCTCGGTGGTACGGAACGAGGCGCAAGCCTTCCAAAGCTCCTCGCCGTGCCCCGTGGCTCCCGCCGCCCCAACCTCGTCGTCCGCGTAAATCCCGGCTCCGACGATGGGTGAGTCGCCCACGCGCCCTGGTCGCTTCCAAGAGAGGCCGCTCGTCGCGCTGGCGGAGATCAGATGGCCCGCGTCGAGGCCGAGCATGGTGACCGTGTCGGCGTGGTCCTCCTCCTTGAGATCTTCCGTGGAATGGATGTACTCGGTGTGCTTGCCTTCGGTGCGCCACTCCTCCCAGGCTTCCAGGCTTTTGACCGTCATCGTTTGGCGGGGCGTCATGCCGTGCTCCATGGCGAGGCGGCGGGCGCCGTCGGCGGCGATCATCACATGGTCGGTGTGGTCCATGACGAGCTGCGCGACCCGGATCGCCGGGACGATGCCGCGCAGGGCGCAGACGGCTCCCGCGCGCAGGTCGCGCCCCTCCATGATCGCGGCGTCCAACTCCAGCTCACCGTCCGAGTTCGGAAGAGCGCCGAGCCCGATCGCGAGGAAGGAGGGGTCCATCTCGCAGGCGGCGAGCCCCTCGACGAGAGCCTCTCGGAGTTCGGGTTTGGCCTCCCAGGTCCGCCACGCGGTCTCGACGGCGGTTCGCCCAGGCTGTTCCCAGGTGGCGAGAAAGGTCGGCATCCCCTCTATTGTGGCGCGTCGGACTGTTATAATGGAAGTTATAACCATGATTGAGGTCAAAGTCACCCAGATCGGCAACTCGCTCGGGATCGTGCTTCCGAAGGAGGCGCTCGGACGTCTTCGCGTCGAAAAGGGCGATCGTCTGTTTCTCCAGCCGGATGCGGAGGGATACAGCCTTACGGCCCTCGATCCCGAGGTCGCGCTTCAGATGGAGATCGCATCCGGGATCACTCGACGCTATCGGAACACCCTGAAGAAGCTCGCTGAATGAGACGGGAGCCGGTTTGGGTCCACCCAGCGGCGGTGCGGGGAATCCATCGCGATCAGATCGACGGGTTTGGCGGCTTGGGGGGCGTCCGCGATGACGGAATGTTGGAATCCGCGCTTGGGAGACCGATGAACCTCTGGCACTACGGAGAGCCGACCTTGGCCGAGCTTGCCGCAGCGTATGCGTTCGGCATCGCCCGCAACCATCCGTTCTCGGACGGCAACAAGCGGACGGCGTTCGTCGTCTCCGCGCTGTCTCTCGAACTCAACGGCCTCTTCTTGACGGCTCCTGAACCGGAGGCGGCGGAGATTTTCCTAGCCCTTGCCGCTGGCGAACTCGGCGAGGACGCGTTGGCCCTCTGGTTCGCCGATCACGTCGAGACGCGCTAGATCAGTTCCGCCGCCGCTTCGCTGTGGAAGTGGCGACCGGCGGGAGTCAACCGGAGCCGTCCTTCGGCCTCTTCGAGCCAACCGCGCCCTTCCAGAAGCCGCACGGAACGCGCGTCGAGACCTTCCTCGCGGATGCCCCGACCCAAGCGTAGGCCGAGCATGATCCGCTCGGTGCGCAGGTCGGCTTCCGTCAGAGTCTCGACGTCGTAGGCCGGGCGCTCGCCCACCTCGACCTGGGCACAGTAGCGGTCGGGATGCTTGAGGTTGGTGTAGCGCACGGCGGCGGAATCAGGGCGTCCGCTCTCGACCATCCACTCGCCACCGCTCACCATCCCCACCGCACCGGGACCGTAGGCGGCGTATTCGCCGCCCGTCCAATACTCCAGGTTGTGACGGCACTCGCGACCGGGAAGGGCGAAGTTGGAGATCTCGTAGGGCACGAAGCCCGCCTCGGCGGTACGAAGGAGACAGTCGTCGTACATCTCCGTCTGGGACTCGTCGTCCGGCTGGGTGATCTGTCCGCGCAAGGCCTTCTTGTAGAACGCGGTGTTGGGCTCGATGGTCAGGCAGTAGAGCGAGATGTGCTCGGGCTGGAGCCGGAGCGCCCGATCGAGGTTCGCGCGCCAAGCGTGGCGGCTCTGATCCGGCAGGGCGAACATCAGGTCGAGATTAAGATTGTCGAACCCCGCCTCCCGCGCGGCCCCGACGGCGCGCTCGATCTCCCCTCCGCGGTGGACGCGACCGAGCGTGATCAGATCGGAATCAAGAAAGCTCTGGGCGCCGAGGGAAACCCGGTTGAAGCCCTCGCGCATCGCCCGGAACTTGGTCGCGTCGACCGTGCCAGGGTTGGCCTCGCTCGTGATCTCGCATCCTTCGATCGGGGGGTGGACCTCCAGGACGGCGTCGAGCAGGCTCATGAGGGAACCTTCGTCGAGGAAGGTCGGGGTGCCCCCGCCGAAGAAGATCGTCTTTGCGGGACGTCCGCGCCAAGGCGAGCGGCGGATCTCCGCCGCGATGGCGGCGACGGTGCGCCCGACGATGGCTCCGTCCATCGCGTAGGAGTTAAAGTCGCAGTAGCCGCACTTCGTCGGGCAGAACGGAACGTGGACGTAGACGGCGAGGGGCTTGGGCATCGGACGCTTAGATTGTAGCGGCGACGCCCCCTTGGAAAGTTGCGTCGTCGACGCCGCGTTCCTACGTCCCGGCGCCGGCCTTCTGTTTCGTGGGTACAGGCTTGACCTTCGATTCCGCGCCGGTAGAACTCGCGCCCGGAAGGTTGTCCTCGTAGCGCTTGGACTTGGGCTGGCTCGTGAGGGCCAGTGAGATCTCTTTGGTGAATTCGATCTTCACGATCTCGTTCGCGGGATTCAGCATGACGACGTAGGACTGGCCATCTACCGTGTAGCGATAGGCGGAACCTTCGTACTTGTCCGTGCCCCAGTTGCCGGTGAAGCGCCCCTCGGGCGTGACCTTGACCCGGTGGAAGGAGCCCCGGACGCCGTCGACGACGACGAACTCTTTCGGGTCCTTGCCCACGGGCACGAAGCGGCGCTGGACGGCCTCCATGCCATCGGCGGGCATCATCGTCGCGACGACCGTCTTGCCGTTCGTCAGGATGCGGGTGCACTCGACCCGGTCGGGGAAGAAGACGCACTGCGACCGTTCGTTGCCGACGATGGACGTGCGCTGTTCGTCCTGGAAGGCGATGGCGTTCGTGGTGGGATCGACCCACACCTCCTCGATCTTCAACTGTCCCGTCTTCAACTCGTACGACTCGCTGTGGAGCATCCGAAGCCGCCGTCCGTCGCGGACGTCCTCCTTCATGCGCCAGTTGACGAAGCCGAGGTTGCGCCCCACCGCGCTGCCATTGCCGATCAGGTCGGTGCCGGGCGGATTGTAGTGGACCCAGTTCTTCTCGACCTGCATATGGACCATCTCGACCGGCTCGAAGCCGACGATGCATTCGCGCCAGGTGAGGAGGGCGAAAGGAAAGGGCAACATCGCTCTAAAGGCATTATAATCCGGAATACACGGATTTTCCGCGATCTTCGTACCGTCTTGAGCGGGGCTGGCTCATAAGGGCCAGCGAGACGTCGTTCGTGAACTCGACTTTCACGATCTCGCCCCGGTCACTGAGCATCACGGTGTGCGAACGGCCTTCGCAGTCGAAACGGTAGGCCTTCCCGGCAAAGCGGTCCGTTCCCCAACTGCCTCGGTAGCGTCCGGCAAGCTCGACGTGAACCCGGTGGAACGTGGCCGAAAGGCCGTCCAGCACGAGAAAATCCTTCGGCGCCTTCCCTAATGGGGCGAAGCGCCGCTGAACGGCCTCCATCCCTGCCTCGGGGACGATCGACTCGATACGGGGCCGTCCATCCGGCAGGGTGCGTTCGATCACGACGCGATCCTTGAGGAACGTGCATTCCGCGTGACGACCCAGGCCATGCACGCTCCGATCCTCGTTCTGGTAGACGAGGGCGTTCGTGGCGGCATCGACGCCGATCTCCTCGACGTGCGACTCTTCGGTCGTCCGGTCGAACGACTCGCTTCGCAGGACGCGAACGAGACGGCCGTCGCGGAACGTCTCCGACATCCGCCACTTGACGAAGCCAAGGTTCCGACCGGTCGCGAAGCCGTTCCCTTGGGGCTCGCCGTGCGGATTGAAGGTGACCCAGTTTTTCTCCACCTGCATGTAGACCATCTCCGTAGGCTGGAACCCGAGGATCGACTCGCGCCAGGTCAGAAAAACGAGAGGGAACGGGACCATGGCCTTAGGGCCATTATTGGTCAAAAGGAGCGGGAAGGCAAGGGTTTTCTCACGCTTAGGGCGGTGAGGAAACCCCTCTTGCGCCGCGACTTCGTGGGGCCGCTCAGGACGAGGTTCGTTTCGGCATCGAGACCGATCTGGACCGTCTCGTTCTGAGGGGTCAAGAGGAGCGTGGTCGTCCTCCCGTCCACCGTGAAGCGGTAGGCCGTCCCGTCGTAGGCGTCGCCGCCCCAGGTCCCCCGGAAGCGTCCCGTTCTCTCGACCTTCACCCGGTGGAACGTGCCCGCGAGGGCGTCGAGGCGGAGGAACTCCTTTGTGGAGCCCTCTATGGGCCTGAACCGGCGCTGCACCTCGGCCATGCCGCCCGCCGGATTGACGGCGGAAAAGACGCTGTGTTTCTGGACGTCGGTTCGCGTCAGCTCGATACGGTCCTTCCAGAACACGGCCTCTGCGACTTCCTTGCCGCCGTCCGTCGTCCGCTCCTCACGCTGACGCACGATGTCACCACCGAGGTCGGTCCAGACCTCCTCGACCATCCGGACTTTCGCCTTCTGGTCGTACCCTTCGGTGCGCAGGAGATGGCAGAGCCGATCGAAGAGAGCGGCGTCGGTCATCCGCCAGCGGACGTATCCGAGCGCCTCCGAGGCGACGCCGCCGCTGAAGATCTGGCTTCCGCTCGCGCTCTGGGCGGTGACCGGGCGGAGGTCCCAGGTGCGCCGCACTTCCATCTGGACGCTCTCCAGCGGCTTCATGCCGACGACGCACTCGCGCCAAGTCAGGAAGGCGAAGGGAAGAGGCACGACGCCTCTATTGTAGGGCAGGTGCGGCTACTCCGGCGCGAGCTCGCGGCGTTCCAACCGCTCCGGGGCGGAGACGCCCAGAAGAGCGAAGACGGCGCGTAGGGCGACGGCGGTCGCTTCGCAGAGGGCGAGGCGGGCCTTCGTCAGCTCCGGCTGTTCAGGCTGGATCACCCGGCAGGCGTCGTAGAAGTGGTGGTAGCTCCGGGCCAGCTCGACGGCGTAGTTCGCAAGCCGGTGGACTCCGTAGTCCTTCGCAACGCGCCCGACCTCCCAGGGCAGGTCGAGAACCTTCTTGACGAGGGCGGTCTCTCGGGGGTGGGTCAGAAGCGCGTAGTCGGCTTCTCCAACGCTCGATGGTTGGGTTTCGGAGGCTTTTCGGATCACGCTACAGATCCGTGCGTGGGCGTACTGGGCGTAGAAGACGGGGTTCTCGTCGCTCTGCTGGGTCGCGAGGTCGATGTCGAAGTCCATCGTGGTGTCGTGGCTCCGCATCAGGTAGAAGAAGCGGGCCACGTCGCGGCCGGTGGTGCGCCGCTCATCGGGCGTCCCATCGGGATTGAGACTCTTGCCGAGCTCGTCGATGAGGTCGCGAAGCTCGTAGATGTTGCCGTCGCGCTTGCGCATGGGGGCGGGCTTGCCGTCCTTGAGGAAGCGGACGAGCTGGTAGATCACGACCTCCAGCTTTTCCTTCGCGGTCGCAAGAGCGGCGGCGTTGGCCTCGGGCGAGTCCTCGGGACCGCGCAGGAGGGCGGCGACGACGGCGGTGAGCCGTCCGATGTAGCCATGGTGGTCGGGCCCCAGGATGGTGATCATCTTGGTCGCACCCTCGGGCCGGGTCAGCTTGTCCTCGTGGTAGGAGACGTCGCTGGCGATGTAGGTCAGGCGTCCGTCGCGGCGGCGCAGGACGCGGTCCATGTCGTCGCCGAACTTCGTCGAGCGAAGCCAGAGCGTTGTGCCCTCACCGGCGACGTCGTCTTCGTCCGTGACCTGCTCCTCGCGGGTCGTCTCCTCGACTACGCCGCCCTTGCCGAGCTTGAGTTTGGTCCGGTACGGCTCCTCGTCGGCGACGCCGGTGCCCTTCAGATGGGCGATCCGATCGGCGACGATGCCCTGATTGTGAAGCGACTGCTCGGAGAACCAAGTATCGAAGTGGACACCGAACGCGTCGAGGTCGCCGCGCTGCCGCTCGATCATCAGGTCCTGGCTCGCCTGCTGGTACCAGGGCACGTCGGCGTCCTCAGGGATGCCGGACGCCTTGACCTGATCGGCCACGTCCTGGACGTATTCGCCTTTATAGCCTCTCTCGGGCACTGGGAGACCCTTGGAAAGCGCTTCGACCGATACGGCGAACTGCCGCATCTGCTCGCTGTTCACGCCGTCGTTGATGTAGTACTCGCGGTGCACGACGTTCCCGGCAGCCTGAAGGACGTTGCAGAGGGCGGAACCGAAGGCTGCGCCGCGGCCCGAGCCGATGGTGATCGGGCCGTTGGGGTTGACGGAGACGAACTCGACGTTGATCCGCTGGGGATCGGGATTCTCGATCTGACCGAACGCATCGCCCTTCTCGATCACCTGGGGCACGTAGGCGGCGATTGCCTCGGGCTTGAGGCGCAGATTCAGGAAGCCCGGTCCGGCGACCTCGACGGCGGCGATGGGGCTTCGCTCATCCTCGCCGCTCAGCGCCTCTTTGAGCGCCTCACCGAGGGCGCGGGGGTTCATCCCCGCCCGCTTGGCGGCGACCATCGCGAGGTTGCAGGCGTAGTCGCCGTGCTCAGGGGACTTGGTGTCGGAGATCTCGACCGGGGCGTCGGCGACGGCGGCGGGAAGACGGCCTTCACGCACCAGCGCCGCGACGGCGGTCTCAATGGTGTGTTGAAGGGCGTCGCGCAACAAGGCTAGAGGGTACCAGGGGCCACGAGGAGTTAGGAATCGAGGCGCTAGGCGTCCTCATCCAACTCCCCACATCCCCTCATCCGATCATGCGCAAGCCCACCGAGCCCAGCAGGTAGAGCGCGAGGTAGCCCAGAAGGCAGGCGCGCAGGGCGCGCGTCACGAGTTCGGGGCGGATGGGGCGCAGGATCTCGAGGACGGCGATCGGGACGAGGAAGGTCGCGCCCTTTACGAGGAGGAAGGCGGCGTCGGAGTGGGCGAGCGGCGCCGCCATCCAGGGGTTCGACTCGATCGCGAGGTGAGTGCGGATCAGGTAGAGCGTCGATACCATGTCGAGCGTACAGACGGCGGCGAGCAGCGCGCTTTCGCGAAGGACGGGACGGCGGCTAGCGAGGCGGCCTAAAGTGGCGACGTCCGGGGACATGATCACTCGATTGACGGCGGGAATCCGGCGAAGGTGCGTTCCCAGGCTGTAATCCGGCAAACCTGTCAGGGAGGTTGGGCGAACCGGGGATAAAGGGCGCGATTGGGACGTCTGGAAGGGTGTTCTCAAAGGCCGCTCGCGCCTTTTCGGGAAGCGAGACGCGAAGCCGTCTCGCTTCGGGCGAACGAACCGCGTACGTAACACCGTCCCTCAATCGTTCGCCACTCCCGGAAACTCTCCCAAAAATAGGCCGGTTGGTCTACAATAGGCGGGCAATGGGGCTTCGACGGTGGCCTTTGCGCACAAGACGGATTAGAGACTATGGCGTTGCCGCGTGTTTCGATGGTGCAGTTTCTACTGCAAAAGGGGTTCCTGAAGCCGGAGCAGCTGGAGGAGGCGCAGAAGGTCGCCAAACAGACGAACCAGACCGATATCGGCAAGGTGCTGCTGTCGCTCAAGCTCGTCGGTGAGCGCGAGATCCTGCAGGCCAAGGCCCAGGAGGCGGGCATGGCGTTCGCGGACCTGGACCGGGTGCAGATCGACTCGGCGGCGATCAACGTCGTTCCGGACCGGATCGTGAAGGCGCACAACGCCATCCCGGTCAAGAAGGACGGGCAGACGCTGTGGGTCGCGATGTCGAACCCGGGCAACATCATGGCCCTGGACGACATCAAGATGGCGTCCGGCTGCCGGGTGATCCCCGTCGTCGCCGTACCGGCGGCGATCGAGGACGCGATCAAGAAGTATTACGGCGGCGGCGTGGCCGCGCCCGCCGGCGCGAACACGCCGGAGCCCGCCGCAGCCGCGCCCGCGATGCCGGTGGCGGCGGTGCGCGAAGACGCCCGCAAGGCGATGGCTGAGGCGGCCCTCGCCAAGGGCAAGGACGACGATGCCGGGGGCGGAGCGGACGACGACAAGCTCGCCGATCAGGCGCCGATCATCCGCCTCGCCAACGCGCTGATCCAGCAGGCGATCGCCGACCGCGCCTCGGATATCCACGTCGAGCCCCAGCAGCGCGCGGTGCGCGTCCGTTACCGCGTCGACGGCGTCCTCATGGAGGCGATGACGGTTCCCCGGAACCTCATGGCGGCCCTGATCTCCCGCTTGAAGATCATGGGCGACATGAACATCGCCGAGCGGCGCATCCCGCAGGACGGTCGTATCGAGGTGCGGCACTCGGGCAAGGAGTACGACCTTCGCGTCAGTTCGGTCCCGACCCCCTATGGCGAGAAGATCGTCATGCGTATTCTCGACAAGACCACCACCATGGTCGGCCTGGACAAGATCGGGTTCACCGACGAGAACCAGCTGAAGGTCGAGGAGATGACCGCGCAGCCGAACGGCATGTTCCTCTGCACGGGTCCCACGGGATCGGGCAAGACGACGACCCTGTACTCGGTGCTCCACAAGCTGAACACCATCGGCGTGAACATCACGACGGCCGAGGACCCGGTCGAGTACCAGCTCAACGGTATCGCGCAGGTGCAGATGAACCGCAAGGCGGGCCTGACCTTCGCTACCGCCCTCCGCGCCTTCCTCCGGCAGGACCCCGACATCATCATGGTCGGTGAGATCCGCGACCTTGAGACGGCGGAGATCTCCGTCGAGGCGGCGTTGACGGGTCACCTTGTGCTTTCCACGCTCCACACGAACGACGCGCCTTCCGCGACGCTCCGTATGGTGGACATGGGCTTGGAGCCGTACCTTATCGCGGCGACGCTGATGGGCGTGCTCGCCCAGCGGCTCGCCCGCAAGATCGACCCGGACAACAAGGAGCCTTACGAGGTGCCGGCGATCGACCTCAAGCGGTTCGGCTTCCCTGTCAACGATCCCGAGGAGATGGTGACGCTGTACCGGGGCATTCCGGCGGAGAACAACCGCAACACGGGATACCGAGGGCGAACGGGCATCCACGAGTTGATGACCATGAACTCGGAAATCGCGGAGATGGTCGTGCGGCGCGCTCCCCTTAACGACATCAAGATGGCGGCGAAGGCGAACGGCATGCACGAGCTGCGTGAGGATGGACTGGGCAAGGTTCTCTCCGGCGTGACCGACCCGGGCGAGATCATGCGCGTGGTCTTCACCGCAGGCTACTAAGGAAGGGTTTCTTCTTCCAAAGGCGCGTCGCCGGGGCTTGAGCCGCCGGCGACGATCATTTCGTTTTTAGAGCGGAACTGGCGTACGATAAGACAAGAGAGGCTATGCAGAACAACAACTTCAATCGACCCGCCCCCGGTCAAGGGACTCCTGGACAGGCGGCTTCCGGGCAGCCCGGCCAGCGTCCCGGAATGCCAGGGCAGGGCGTGCCTGGCGCGCGACCGGGCGTTCCCGGCGCGGGCGGAATGCCGCCGAACGCCCGACCGGGCGTTCCCGGCGCGGGTGGGATGCCTCCGGCGGCCGCGAGCACCGAGAGCACCGTTCTCTCGGACAGTTCGATCCCGGAAGGCGTGATCATGCCCGAGGAGGGCTCCGAGCTTGCGGGCAAGTACCCCAAGAAGACCCTCGAAGGCCTCCACGTCGACGAACTGTTGCACCTCGTGGTCGACGCGAACGCGTCGGACCTGCACCTCTGCCAGAACTCGCCGCCCGTCATCCGACACGACGGCAAGCTCAAGCGGCTGAATTTCGAGAGCTTCACGCCCGTCGAGCTCCAGCGGATGATGTACGAGATCATCTCGGACGAGAACATCAACAAGTTCGAGACGACCTACGAGCTCGACTTCTCGTACCAGTTGCCGCGTCGAGCCCGGTACCGAGTCAACCTCTACCGTGAGAAGGCGTCGTGCGCCGCCGCGTTCCGGCTTATTCCGCAGAAGGTCCCGACCGTCCGCGACCTGGGTCTGCCTCTCATCATGGAGCAGATCTGCCTCAAGCCGCGCGGCCTCATCCTCGTGACCGGCCCTACGGGTTCGGGCAAGTCGACCTCGCTCGCCGCGATGATCGACTTTATCAACACGAACCACGCGCACCACATCATCACGATCGAAGACCCGATCGAGTATCTGCACAACCACAAGCAGTCGATCATCAACCAGCGCGAACTGGGGGCCGACACGAAGAGCTTCCTCAACGCCCTGCGCGCCAGTCTTCGCGAAGACCCGGACATCCTGCTCGTGGGTGAGATGCGCGACGTGGAAACGATCTCGCTCGCGGTCACCGCGGCCGAGACGGGCCACCTTGTGTTCGCTACCCTGCACACGAACAACGCGGCGGAGAGCGTGGATCGTATGGTCGACGTCTTCCCGCCCGAGCAGCAGGAGCAGATCCGCGTCCAGCTCTCGAACAACCTGATCGCGATTATCGCGCAGCAGCTCCTGCCTAAGGCGCAGGGCAAGGGCCGCGTGGCGTGCAACGAGGTGATGCTGGCCTCCTCGGCCATCCGCAACCTGATCCGCGAGGCCAAGACCCACCAGATCAACTCGATGATCCAAACGAGCGGCAACGTGGGCATGTTCACGATGGATCAGAACCTGCGCGACCGCTACATGTCGGGCCTCATCACGCTGGAGGACGCGATGGCGCGTTGCCAGAACGTGGAGGAACTCAAGAAGATGATCAACGCCCCGGCTCCCGGGGCAGGGGGCGCGGGAGGCGCTCCGGTTCGGAGATAAACGATGCCTGTCTACAGCTACACGTTCCGGGATGCCAGCGGCGGCATTCAGAAGGGAACCGCCGATGCCGAAAGCGAGGACGTTCTAAGGGCCAAGTTCCGCGAACAGGGCTTCGAGATCACCGAGCTTACGATGATCAAGGCCAAGTCGGCCAAGGCGAAGACCTTCGGAAAGGTCAAGCTGGGCCACCTAGCGGTCTTCTGCCGGCAGTTCTCGACGATGATCGACGCGGGCGTCTCGCTCGTGCGATCCCTCGACGTGCTGTCCAGCCAGACTTCGGACGCCAAGCTCAAGAAGATCCTGCTCGACATCGGAGAGAAGGTCGAAGGTGGCGAGTCGCTCTCGCGCGCCATGCAGCGGCATCCCAAGACCTTCTCCAACCTGTTCATCGGTCTGATCAAGGCCGGTGAGGTGGGCGGTATCTTGGAAGAGTCGCTCCAGCGGCTTTCGACCTTCCTTGAAAAGGACGTCGAGCTTCGGCGCAAGGTCAAGTCGGCGATGACCTACCCGATCCTTATCGCCATCATGGCGACGGGCATCGTGACCTTCCTCGTCACCTGGTTCGTTCCCCAGTGGGCGGCGATCCTTACCGACCTCGGCCTCAAGCCGGAGAACCTGCCCGGTCCGACGAAGTTCCTGATCAATATCTCGAACGTGATCGGTCATTACGGCCACTACGTGGTGATCGGCCTCATCATCTACGTCTTCGCCTACCGCGCGTTCGTTCAGACGCGCTTTGGTCGGCGGGTCGTGGACCGCATCAAGCTGAAGATCCCGGTGTTCGGCAAGCTGCACCACAAGGTCTGCCTCGCGCGCTTCAGCCGTACGATGGCGACCCTGCTGACCTCGGGCGTTCCGATCCTCCAGGCGATGGAGACGGTGGCGGGCACGATTGGTAACTCGGTCATGTCGGACGCGCTTCTCGAGAGCCGTGCCCGCATCCGAGAAGGCGACCGGATTGGCGACCCGCTCGAAGCGTCGAAGCTGTTCCCCCCGATGGTCGTCCACATGATCGCCATCGGTGAGGAATCGGGCTCGCTCGACTTCATGCTCTCGAAGATCGCCGACTTCTACGACGACGAGGTGGACGCGGCGATCGCCTCGCTCACCGCTTCGATCGAGCCGATCATGATCGTCTCGCTCGGTTTCGTCGTCGGCTTTATCGTTATCGCGATGTTCATGCCTCTGGTCGACGTCATCTCGCGTCTCTCCTCGGGCGAAGGCGACGACTAGCCTCTAAGGCTGGTAAAGAAGGGGCATAGGGAAGGGGTTCGTTCTCCTCCCTGTGCCCTTTTCCCTGTATCCTGTCCTCTGTTCATGCTCTACGAACCCGCGCCGCTTCTATCCCCTTGGACGGCCATCGTCGGCTTCATCCTGGGTGCGTTGGCGGGGAGCTTTCTGAACATGCTGATCTGGCGGCTGCCGAGGGGCAAGTCGCTGGTCGCCCCCCCGCACTCCATCTGCCCGAACTGCAACCATCGGCTCACCGCGCTCGACCTCATTCCGATCGTGAGCTGGCTGCGAACGGGCGGGAAGTGTCGCCACTGCGGGGTTCCGATCGCCTCACGCTACCTCTGGGTCGAGGTCCTGGTAGGGACGTTGTTCGCGATCGTCTGGGTACAGAAGATGACCGTCGGACTCGACCCCGACTGGGGTGGCTTCTTCGCCTATGCGGCGGTCGCCGCGATCCTGGTCGCGATCATCTTTATCGACTGGGAGCTGTACATCATCCCGGACGAGCTGAACGCCGCTCTTCTGTTCGTCGGTCTCCTCTACAACGGTCTGCACGGCCAGTTGCATGAGGCGATCCTCGGCGCGTTCCTCGGATGGGCCCTGATCTGGGGTTTCGTGTTCCTGGGACGGGTCGCGTTCGGCAAAGACGCGATGGGCGACGGCGACATCAAGATGATGCGCGGCGTCGGCGCGCTCCTGGGACCGACGCTGCTGCTGGCGAACGTCGGCCTAGGGGTCGTGCTGGGATTGGTCGGCGGAATCGTGGGCCTCGCGGTCGAATCTCGAAAGGGCACAGGAATACCGGAGCCCGAAACGCCGTCCTCGGAAGGGGAAGCGATCGAGGCCACGCCGATCCCGCTCGTATTGCTCGGAGGCGCGCTGTACCTCTTCTGTATCGACGTCGTAGCCCTGTTCGTACCGCCCCTCATGCGATGGATCGTGGGGCGATACCCGGCGGAGCTGGTGAACGAGGAAGAGGATTGGCAGCCGTCCGCGACGACGATCCCTTTCGGCCCTTACCTCGCGGCGGGAGCGCTGATCTGCATGCTGGCGGGCGGACCGATCGAGCGAGGCATGAAAAACTACTGGGACAACGCGACCGGAGCCTCGGTGAGCGCCCCCGCGCCAAGCGGCTCCACGAGGCCTTGATCCGGCTCAGGGCATGGCACGGGTCCGAAGCCCTCGGGTAAACCCGCACGAAGCGATCTCGGGCGTCTCCGAGCGTCCGGTTTGGAACAAAAGGCCTAATCGAGCAGTCTGAATGCTCGGGCCGAGCAGGTTAAGAAGTGTCAATGAGACGACGGAACGGATTCACCCTTATCGAGTTGTTGGTGGTGATCGCGATCATCGCGATCCTCGCCGCAATCATCTTCCCGGTGTACGCGCAGGCGAAGAAAGGCGCCTACAAGTCGTCCGACATCTCCAACATGAACACGTTGCGCACCGCGTTGCAACTGTATCGGACCGACCAGGGAGCCTTCCCTCCGGCCCTTCTTGGGTATGTCGGTCCCTACCAGGATCAGTACCACACGAACAACCTGGACGCGTCTGGAGCCAACGTTCTGCCGCCGAACTCGATCAAGGCCGCTCTCTACCCGAAGCGTGTTGAGAGCCTCTCCGTGTTCCGTCCGGCTCTAGATCGGATCGCCGACAACGCGCCTGCCGCCCCCTACGACACGACGGCGATCGAGAACGGTACCCATCCGCTCGTCACCTCTGCCTACTGGCCTCAAGGGGTTTTGGGGAATAGCTCGAATCTCAAGCTGCAGAAGTTCGGCCCGGGGCAGATCGTGCAGCGCGCCTTCGGACAGGGCAGTGCCTGTCAGGTCGTCAACAACTATTACTACAAAATCAGCGGCTACGACGTCGCGCCCGTCAACCCGACGAGCACGCGGATGGAGTCGCACTACCAACTGTTCTGGACCGGCTACACCGTCCCGACCAATCCGTGTAGTCCGACGACGGACGAGCAGGGGAGTGCGGCTGACGATACCCGTCAGCTCGGCTACAACGACCCACCCGAGACGACGGTCGTGACCTGGAACAGCTTTTTCCGCGATTATCAGAACGGCGCTCCGATCCACCAGAAGCAGGATCTCGTGCTTTTCCTGGCCGGTAACGCCCGGCCGATGGATTCCGCCAACGTGGCCTCTCAGGCCTGGGCGGTCACGCCCTAAAAGGGGGCTATCGAACACATATGGCGACGACGCAGCAGGCAGAGGCCCTTCGTGGGTCCGAGAAGGGGGTTTTCACGACAAAACGGCGGCAGGCGGGCACCTCGCTCGTCGAGATCCTCGTCGTGATCGTGATCTTTCTGATCGGCATCCTGGCGGTGGTGCAGGTTTTCCCGCGCGGCTTCCGGCTGCTGCTGGTGTCGCGCAGCAACTCCGTGGCGACCGCGCTCGGGCGTGACGAGGTGGAGCGGATCAAGGCGAAACCCGAGGGGATCCCTGAGGAGGTCGTGACGGTTCAGTACGTCGGCGGCGTACCCATGGTGAACCAGACGCGCGATCCGCTGGACGTGAGCCCTTTAGGCGACGCGATCGATGCTCAGGGCGTGCTCTACGCGGGCGGCCAGAAGGTCGCGGACAACTGGATGCTAGCGGCCGGTCCAAACATCGCGCGCCACATCGTGGGCGAGGGGTCCCGCGTTCCGGGTCCTCGTGTGGTCGGGAATAATGCCAACGGAGGGGCGATTTACGGCGGGGCGATGGTGCTTGAGCACGGGCCCATCGACGCGACCACTCCGCTTGTGGTGTACGCCAACGATCTGAGTCGCGTGGCCGGGCCACCTCGCGAGGCGGCGGGTGGCGTCGTGGCCTACGTGCCCGCCGATTCCTCGAAAACCGTTCAGGCTTTCTCGCCGGACGGAAGGACGGCGCGTGGAGCGGTCACCGCGTACAACGTCACGACCCCCGTTACGCTGGATGCTTACACCTATTTCGCGGTGAACGCAAGCACGCCGAACGCCTCCGTTCTCCTGCCGACCTCGCTCTACGATCGTTACTATCGTGTCCGCTTCTCGGGCTATGCGGGGAACGGGAGCGGCTTTGCGCGCACCGATTGGGTTTCCCTTTGCGTTTTCGTCCCGGCGAAGGCCGCCGGCGATCCGACGCCTCTCGTGCAGGTGCCTCTTGGGGCGCTTCTCACGAGTTCAGGGGCTTTGGCGGCGGGCAACACGCTTGGTGCGGTCGAAGTGGATACGCTTCGTGTGGCCCCCCTTTACGCCCCGGTCGCTCTGCCGATGAGCGCGTTCGATCAGGCGCGCTGGCCTGTCGATCCCTTCCTGGTGGCGGTCACCGATCCGGTTCTCGGGTCTCTCGTGTTCAGCCCCGCCGCTCGGCAGACGACCGTCCAGCGGGCGGGCGGGTTAAGCGAGCCTCTTCTCGCGAAAGTCGATTACGACGTCTATGATTGGCGCGTTCTGCGGGAAGACTTCCGGGCGACGGGATCGGGCGATTCGTTCGATCTCGCGGTGCAAGGGATCAAGGTCGGCTCACAGACCGGGCCGGACGGAAGGGTGAACAGCGGTATCTGGACCGGTTCTAACCCCTACGATCCCTCTCCTGCGACCGCTAGCGATGGGAGCTATCCGCGCGACAACCTCGTTTTGATCGATTTGACGACCGGCTTTCAGGTTCAGGAATACGATACGAACCTCCAGTCGAACGGCAGGACCGTGGCGGACGTCTCCACCGGTTTCGCCAGCTACGATCCTGCCAAGGCCCTCGTCAGCGTGGATAAGAGCCGGGGTGTGGTGACGCTCAAGGGGGATGTCCAAGGGAAGATCCATCTGATCGTCCCTGCGGCTCTCGGCGGGGGGGTCCTCCTCGTCTCTCCGGCGAACCGCACGCTTCGAGTCTTGTACAAGGCGCGCAACGAATGGTCGGTTCAGCCGATCAAGGCCGCCTCGCAGTACACCCGCGTGAACAGCGCTCCGGTCTTGTCGGGCAACTACCTGATCGGTGACGGAGCTGGAAACGGCGATAAGGGGAGGATCTATTTCCCTGCGAGCGACATCGGACGCAAGGTTACGATCGATCGACTCGTCTATCGAACCGGTGGGGGCGTCGTAAAGACGGTGGAAGGGCAGGACTTCCTGATCCAGAAGCCGCGCGTCACCGACCCATCCACGTTGGGTTACGTCTCGGTCGCCGATCTCGTTGGGGACCCGAACGCCCAGTTCGATCGTTTGAGCGGCCTTGATCCCGTGCAGGGTGTCAAGGGGGCGAGCCTCGCTGTGAGGGTGTTGTGGAATCCCGAAACGTTCCAACTCGGAACCAACTCTCAGGAGAACATCACGAGGCTCGAACAGTGGGGCCGTAGCTGGCGCCGGAGCACGACCGAAACCTACCTCCGGGCGGAGGAGACGCGATGAAGAAAGCCTTTACGCTCATCGAGCTGCTGACGGTGATGGCGATCAGCGCCATCATGCTGACCCTGATCGTTCTTCCGGTCTTCCAGAGCTTCAACGTTCTGCGGACGGCCCAGGCGTTCGCAGACGCTCAGGACAAGGGACGTCTGCTGACGGAGCGCATCGCCCGCGAGATCGGCAACGCGGTCGCCGTGCGTAACATCGGCGGTACGTACGCCGATTCCAACGGCGATGGCACGGCCGAGACCTTCTTGGCGAACACGAAGATCGACCTCGTCCCGCCCGCCCAGGGAACGCCGGAGCGAGATGCGAATGGAAAACCGGTCTACCGCGACCCGGACACGGGCAAGATCGACCCGACCTTGACGAGACCGAAAGGCGATATCCATCTACCGGTCGAGGCCGGACAGGTCTACGTTCGCTGGTGGGTGGGTCTCAACCGACCGACCGAAGCGTACAACGAGCCCTACACGGGAATCCTGATGCCCCGGAACGGGAGGCGCGACAACCTGTACGTCCTTCGACGGGCGGAGGTCCAGCCCTTCGTCTATCGGCTTCGCAAAGACGGCGCGGGACCTATGCGGTGGCGTCCCAACTTGGCGTACTTCAGGTCCGACGATCAGGTGAGCGCCGGAGCGGAGTTCGACACTCGAATTCTAGATCTGGACGATCCGTACTTCTTCGTTCGAAACGGCCAGTATCCCCTGGGCACCGACGATCCTTTCGTCAGCGATGACAACCCTGGGAAAAACGGTCGTGTGGACAATTGGGCGAAGGTATCCACCATTCAGACCGAAGTCTCGCGCTACGACATGATCCGCCCCGTTCTCCAAGGGAGTCCGCCCCAGGTCCCCAAAGACGGCAGCCGTCCGAGCGTCCTTCCGCTCATCCAGTTTCGTCCGACCCGCGTCAGCGCGACCCCGGCCGCCGGGAACGCCAGCGCGAAGCCCGGTATGGGCGCCGACGGCAGCGAGAGCGTCGGATCGGACACCTTTACGACCGAACGAGGGCTGTGGATGAACGCCATCGTCCGCTACTATCCCCGCGACTACAGTCCGGGCAACGCGTCGCCCTTTGAGATCGCGACCATCGATGTTAACGGCGGCGTCACGATCAGCGCGGGCGGTTCGTCGACCGATGGGCTCGATGGAATTCTGGACGCGCCGAACAACTTCGCCCTGTTCGATCTCAAAACCTACGAGCAGACGCTGGCTCTGGGTGGCTCCTATCCCTTTACCCGTGCCGCTCAGGTTTCGGACCAGTTCGATCTGGATTCCCAGCCCTTTCCTGCACGACTTTGGACGCCCGAAGAGTCGATGCGACGAACGTTCATGCCGTTCCGCGTCCTGACCGGCACCGGCAAGATCATCACGAGCTTCAACATCGAAGATGTGGGGGAAAACCCGCTAAACACCAACCGACCGAACCTGCCTTTCGTCACGATCGGCAGCGGGGCTTGGACCGCCACTCAGGCGCCTCAGAACGATCCCAATCTCGCCACCGCGCCGCTGAGCCCGGTTTCGGCACAGGCATCGAACGGCAACCCTTACGACGTCAACCGAGCTTTCAATCGGGTGTGGAACGCCTATCCCGAACTTCAGGGAGTGGTCCAGCGCTTTATCGATCTGCGTTTCGTGCCTAACGAGGATGGAACCTTCTCGCCGCTGTATCCCACGGCGCAAAGTCGCAAGATCCAGGGTTTCAGCTTCCCCAACGGCGCGGGCGGTTCGCAGAACCGGGTTCGAATCATGCCGGGCAGCGACGAGGTGTACGGCCCCGATCAAAATTCGGGCCCGAACAACGGCGCTCAGGTTCGCTATACGCGAACCACCGGCAACCCCGGGCCAAACCAGTATCGTCTCGTCTACGCCGACCTGCCGGAACCAACGAACTCGGGTAACCAAGTGGACTACTCCGTTCTCGGGCTGCCGGCCGCGCTCAATCCAGCCGCATTCGATGCGACCGCCTTCACCAATCCCGCCTTCTTTGCCGGCGACGACGTCATCGCGACGCAGATCCAGCCGCGCTACAAAGCGGGCTACCTGCAACTGTGCTCGGATCCGAACGTGCCCCTGCTGCCCGGCCGGATCACGGTGCGCTACCGATTCGCCTTCAACGGTCCCAAGGACACCTTCGTGGTCGATCACGACACCCGCGAGGTCCTTCAGGTCCTGTTGACCGTCAAGAACTATCCCCAAGCCAACGTGCCCAACGCCCAGACGATCACGTTGAAGTCGACCGCGACGCTGCGGAACGCGCTCCGCTAGGCATCCTATGCACCGATTCCTCCGACCCCATATCCGAGTCCGCCAGCAAGGCCAGACGCTCATCATCGCGCTCATCGTCTTGGGCGTCCTGTTGATCCTCGGCCTCGTGTTCCTTGGCGTGATCAACCGGAATATCTTGAACGCCGCGCGGAACCAGCGACGGTCGGAGGCGACGGACCTCGCGACAGGCGGCATCGCTTACGCGCATTCCCAACTCGTGAGCAGTCCCCTGGGGGCCGACTGGCGCGGTGCGCCGACGGTCGTCGCCGAGACCGCCGCCGACGTGACGGGCGATCCCGACGTCTACTATCTGCGTCCGGGCAATCTGGGGAGCCAACCTTCCGGTATCGTGGGCGATCTTGGCGGTCCGGACGGACTGGGTGCCTACGTCCGGATTCCCTACCCGGGCGGTCGCGCGCTCGTTCGCGTTCGCTACGGTGCGTCCGACGCGAATCCCGCTCCCGGTGCGGGTGGTCCCCTGCGGAACGCGGGTGCGGCGCGGGCGACCCTCATCATCGAGTCGGTGGGCCGCCCTGGGGTGGTCAACGCGAACGACCCGACGACGTTCAACCAGACCGGCGGGATCAAGTTCAAGAACTTCGCCAACGCTCAGGATCTAGGCAACGCCCTCGCTCAGATGGCGGCGGCCAGCGCGCAGATCCCGACGAGCCGCCGGATGGTGGCGTTCGCCCCTATCGGCATCATCGACGCCGCTCGCTTCGAGACCAACGTTTTCAAATCGTCGGCCCCGATCGAACTGGGGATCGCCGACGGACTCGGCGCCCAGGCGTTCAACGACGTCGGCACGCCGAACGGCAGGACCGACGTTGGAACGTTCCTCCCGATGCAGCTCGGGGCTTCCGGCGCGGTGTATCGCGGCCCCGCAAACCAGGGACGCTACGGAGGCAGCGTCATTGCGAACGGCGACCTGATGCTCTACGGCAAGGTCCACGCTTACCTTAACCGAGCCCTCGGCGACGGTATCCGCGTCGCGGGCAGAATCACTGGCGCGAACGGGGCGGAACTCCAGATCACCTCGACCGACTTCGTCGGTGGAAACTACACGGCGCCTTCGACGAAGACCCTGACCGATGGGGGAGTGGCGAGCTTCGACTCGCAAGATCCCAGCTTCGATACCGCCTCCGGCCTCGTGCTCGACGGTTCCCAGCGAACGGACCTTGCCGGCTTCACCAGCGGCGTCGGCTCGCTCGTGCCCCCTTCGACCCTGACCGTCGATCCCGACACGAAGCTGAATCGATACGTCTCGATGACGCGCGAGACCGGCGTGAACGACGCCGCGAACGGAGCCGTGGGCGGGGCCTTCGGCCATGGTGCGGGCGTGTACGTCGACAACGTCTCGGATCGGCAGGAGCCCGCCGATAGCGAAGCACGACGTGCGGTCGGATCCCAGCGCTCGCTTTTCGACGACTGGCTCAACCCGAACTCCGGAGCCGCCGACACCGGTTGGCAAGGGCCCTTCTACGTACCGAAGGGCGCGGTGGTCCAACTCCTTCCCGACGGCTTTACGATCCAGCGCGGCGGAACGAACGGTGAGGAGCGCTTCTGGAAGCGACCCGATGGAAGCAACTCTGGCCTCTCAACGATCCGCTATCGTCTTGGATTGGGCCTGGACAAACAGGTGCACGTCCTCGACACTCTGACTTACGGTGGCGACATCAACGGCGCGATCGCCCCGGCCCAGTTCAACTCGGCGATACCCTTCAACGGCGTTCTGTATTTCGAAGGCAACGTCCGGGTCCGGGGCACGATCCCTACCGGCGTTCAGATGACGCTCGTCTCGGGGGCGACGATCTATATCGATGGCTCGATCCTCAAAGGGACGACGAACAACGACGTTTTCTCCGGGAACGGCCAAGATGGCCAGAATGCCCCAAGGGGCCAGACGATCACGGTTCCGCCGACTGCGAGCCTGATGCTGATGGCCCGCGACAACGTCGCGGTGAACACCACCACGTTCGTCGGGCCGACGGCGAACCAGACGCTCAAGTCGGTGAACGACGTGTCGGGCGTGACGAGCTTCAGCCCGGTACGCATGGAAGCGGCGGGAGGGGCCGAGGCCGGCAGCCTGAACCTACTGGCGGAACTGCCCCTCAACCCGACCGACGCCGCCGGCGTTCCCATCAAGAGCCCGGCGCAGTGGCTGCCGTACGCGATGCAGTACCGATCTTACGATGGCGGCGGGTTCATCCCGACGCAGCTGCTTGTGTCGGAAACCATGGACGACGGGACCGCCGCGGCGAGCTTCTTCGCGATGAACGTGAACGTCGGCTCGGGAACGGACGATGCGACCTCCTATCTCTTCGAGAAGAACGATCCCATCCGGAACGCCTACACCGCGTACGTGACGAACACGCCAGGAACGCAGGTGCGTGTCTATGGACTGGGGATCGAACCGTGGCAACGGGCAAGTCGGTTCGAGACGCGCGCTTTCTCTTTGATCGGTTCGGACGCCACCCCGACTCTGTCGAATACCGGCCAGATCTCTGGTCTCGGTACCGGCCGCCCCAACCTTTTCTCGGGAGCGAACGACATCCTTTTCCGACCGGCCTCCGTGTCGGGCATCGCGGCTAACGACACGCTGTTCGCCCGCGCCGCTCTCGCGCCCGGCGACGTCCGGATCGAGGCTTCCATCTTCGCGGAGCAGGGATCCTTCTTCATCATTCCCGGCCCTTGGTTCAACCCGGAGCCGAACGACACCCACAAGAGCTACGAGGATCGAATCACTTATCTCCAGAGCGCCGATGGAGGAAGCCTGACGGCGGGCGACGCCGTCCGGCGGGCAAACCGGGAGCGGCTGGAAAGCTATGGGACGGCGCCCCAAGTTCCGTTCTACGGCGAGCCGCTCGACATGCGGATCAGCATCGTGGGCTCCGTGGCGGAAAACCTTCCCCCACCCATCGCGGTGCAGTCGGAGTGGGTTCGCAAATGGGGCTGGATCCCCCGCCGGATCGGCGGTCGGACGGACGACACCGGCGCGAAGATCGGTATCCCGACCCAGCATCTGTCCAGCGACTTCGATCGGACCCTGGACAACTTCGTGCCGAACATCCTGATCCAGTACGACCCGATCCTCGCTACGGGGCGCGTGAACGACTCGACGAACGACCCGACGCTCGCCACCCCGATCCGTGTCGACTCGGTCGGTCGCCCTCTGCCTCCCATGCCGCGTCTGCCGGTCAGCCCGAAGCTGGCTTACTTCGGAGAGCTCTGATGAATCCCCTGCGTTCTTTCTTCCACGCCGCCTCCGCCATCGGCCTTCTGACCCTTGGCGCATCGGCTTGCGCTCAGACCCAGGCTTACGCGCCCAAGACGCGAACGATCCGCGCGGCGGTGCTCCTGCTCGACGCGGACAAGCCTGATACCGCGACGTATGGTCAGACCGCGGCGCCGTACGCGTTCCAGAACCTGGACCAAGCCAGCACGATCAAGCCCGGAGGCTGGACGTTCACCAACCCGTTCGCGCCCGGTTCGGTGACGACCGAGAATCTGGATCGTGCGGCAGAGCTCGGAGCCACGGACGCCGCGCCGCTGGGCGCCTACGTCACGAAGAGCTATGCCGCCTACTGGACGATGCGGCTCTCTCAGCTCAGCGACATCCAGATGTCCAGCTACGACGTTCTCCTGATCGCGCCGCGCCAGAGACTGTCGCTTAATCCGACCGAGCGCGAGAAGCTGCGTCGGTTCGTGGACGGCGGCGGCGTGCTGTGGGTAGACACCTCGGGGCCAGGTGAGACCCCCCAGAAGGACATTCCCAACAACCTGCCCTTCGCCGTTCAGTCGGCTCCCGCATCCGGCAACGCCTACAGCGATCCGCAGGATCCCCTCCTGAACGGTCCCCGAAAGGTTACCGGCAACGACCTGACTCTTCTTAACCGGAGCGGAGGGCTAGGTCTTATTAAGCCTTACAACGGCAACCCTCCGACGGCTAACGAGCGGGCTCTTGTGGGCGAGTTCTCGCGTTATCGCGGCGCTGCTTGGGTCGGCAACAGTCCGGTCGTCGCATCGGCCCGCTTGGGCGACGGCGCGATCGTCGTCACTGCGCGAGGAGCGGCGGAGTATCTCAGCCAGGGCAACGCCGGCGCTAACCTCGGCTTCCGGAACGCGGTGAACTCGGCAAACGGCCTCGGGGCCACGGCACGCGCCGCCGCGCGGCTCGCCGTCAACATCGTCTCTCTGGGAAGCAACTACCAGCAACCCGCCGGTGGCAGCCACAAGCAGGGAAGCGCAAGCGCCGATCCCGGTTCCCCCGTTCTCTCCCGGTTCACCGCCGAGGGAGTCTACGGACCGGGGAACGCGATCGGCCAGGGGGTGCCGGTCGGTTCGCCCGTCACCTACAAAGGCTTTCTCGTCGCTTCGATCCACGACGTCGCGAACAACAACTACCGGGTGGTCGTGTTCGACGCGGTACCCGGACGCGACCTCGACGGCGATGGCGATCCGGACGATGGCATCGTCAACAACGCGGGCGTCGTGCAGGACGCTTGGCGCGACACCTCGATCGGCAGATCGCTCGACGTAGTCTGGATCAGCCAAGCCTTCCCGAGCCCCATCAGCGTCCCGGTGTGCGCCGAGACGCCGGAGGCGGGAGGCGGGGACGTCGTTCTCGTCGTGGACTCGACCGGACGTCTGAACGGGTTCAATCTGAGCCCGAAGTCGGCTCAGCAGCGTCTGATCGGAGGGGCCGATCATACCCCGACGCTCCAAGTGTCGCCTCCGGACGAGAACAAGTACGCGACCGCGAACCTTAGCGGTGAGATCAATCCGCCTACCGTCTACGACGGGATCGCCTACGTTGCGGACAGCGTGCCGGCGACTTCTGGGATCGGCGCCCCCGGAGGGACGCCGCTGCCAAACGGCCAGACGGGCGTTGGCCGTATCTGGGCGGTCAAGCTGGACGGAAACGTTGGAAGCAACGCCTATATGCAGAGCGTGTCGACGGGGGCCGGAAACACGGGCTATTGGTTCGTCGGGGGAGCCACGGTCGCGAACGGGACCTCACTGCCTGCTTTCACCGCCAGTCCGACCATCGGCTACATTCCGATTCAGGACAGCGCGGGCGGCGTCGATCGGGTGCTGTACGCGCCGGGTTACGTGAACGCGAGTCCGCAACCCGCCTTCGTCAGCCTTTGGCTTGGCGCCAAGGGGGAAAAGCCGTTCTCCGTGCAGGTCGCCGGGGGTTCGATCACCTTCACCACCCGGGCCGCGACCCGAGGTCAGCTTCCGATCTACAATCCGGCGTCCACCGGGCCGATCGAGCTGCAGCTCGCCCCGCGAGTCTCCATCACCAAAGCCAATGGCGATCCCGTGCAGGTGGAGACCGTCCTCAATGGATCTCCGACGGCAACCGATTCGGGCACCCTCAAATACTCGCTGGCCGCCACTTACCAGAATCTGACGCAGGCTCAGTGGGAAGCTCTTAATCTGAACGTTCGGATCGACTACGCCATCGATTGGGGGCGCGATCCGAAAGGCCTGAGCGGAAACATCGCGCGAAGCCGGATCATCCTGCCGGTGGATAAGTCTTCCAACGATAAGGCCGAGCGAATCCTCGGGCCGATCGCCCTGACTCCGAGAGGAACCCTCCACCTGACGGAAGGCGCCGGTCTGACCCAAACCTACTGGGCTTTCCGCGAGGACCTGGGCTACGGCTCTTTCCGTTGCGTCACGAAGTACAGCCTGAACCAGCAGTACACGCAGACCTTCGGAAGCCTCGTGGGAACCAACGTGCCCGCGACGATCGCCGACGAGGACGGGGTGCAGGTCTTCATGAAGCAGATGCTTCAGTCTATCGTGCCCCCGGCGAGCCTCGACGTCTTCACCGATCTTCGGTTTTCGGGCGGAGTCACGGTCCGCAACGGAATCGCCTACATCGGAATCAACGCCCTGCGCGGCAAGACCGCCAGCTTCCCCGGCGTTCCGGTCGCGGTCCTCGCCGCCTTTAAGGCGGAACCCGAGACGCCGGAACTGCGGGTCGGCGCGGCGCTGGGGACCAATCCCCGGATCACGCAGACCGACTACGCACGCACCGCGCAAACCCCGTCGGGGCGTACCCCGACGCAGTCCTCGCTCGCCTGGGCGAACCTCAACGTCGACAAGGAGAACGGCATCATCCGGGTTGAGAGTCTGACCGTTGCCCAGCGTGACGAGATCACCGATTCGATCAGCCTCAGCCAGCCGATCGGCTATGGCGCGGAGGCGCGCCCGCTGATCTATCGCAATCCGGACGCTGAAGGGGACCGCTGGTCACCGCTTCTCTGGTTCGGCCTGTGGAACGGCGGCACGGTCAAGGGCGCGCCGCTCGTGGCGGGTAGCGAGGTCTTTATCGCGGCCGACTCCAGCCTGCCGAACATCCTTAAGAACGGTACTCTCGGGCAGTCGGGCGTGGTCTGGTCTATCGATGCGGACCATCCCACCACGGGTACGTTCGCCAAGGCGATTACCGCGAGGCCCTGGCTGATCCAGGCTCTCCAGATCACCTACACGAACGCATCCGACCCGACGACCTTCCAGGCGAGCCCCTACTATCGGATGCCCCAGACGAGGGGCGTCACGTTCGAAGAGTGGAAGGTTCGCCTCGGCCAGACGGCCCTCGGTAAATCGACTGCGGCGGGCGGCGTTGCGGGCGGGGACGGTACGGTCGTCGCGTGGGGCAACCAGGGCATCTACGGCATGGGCCGCGCCGACTTCCTGGTGGCCGACGAAGGACGGCTCCTCCGGGTCGACTCCAGCGGCAACCCCGTCGCGAACGTTTTCGGCAACCGCTTCTCCGGCGTCGGCAATGGGGGCGGAGCCGCCGAGCTTCGTCCGCTGGTTCGCCCTGTAAAGGCTTATCCGGTGGGTGAGAACGATCTGCTCGTGGTCGACGCGGGTTCCAACCGCGTGATCCTGATGGATCAGGACGGTACCGCCCTGCGTACGCTGGACGGCATGATTCTCGATGCCCAGTACAAGCCGGCTTCGTACCGGGCGAACGATCCCCTGACCTTCAACGATCCGCGCGATGCCACGACCTACGAGGGCTACGTCTACAAGGGCGCTCAGGAGGTCGTTTCGAATCAGGCGCCGGTCGAGTACTGGGTGCGCTACATCGTGGCGGACTCTGGCAACGGCCGGATCGTCGAGATGGCGGATCGCTACACCGTCGACCCGACCACGGGACGCATCGGCTCGCCCGTCGTCGACGCTAAGGGGGTCGCCCAAGTAGGCGTCCTGACGTGGCAGAGCCCGGCTCTCGAAGGCGTGGCCAAGATCGGGACGTACTACAACAGCATCAGCCGCGTCTACGTCGGCACCTTGGGAAGCGGCCGCTACGTCTACGTCGCGGGCGTGTCCAAGTCGCGGGTCACCCGATCCTCGGCCGGCCTCGACAACCCGAACGCCCCCTCGCGACCTTCGGGCGCGGGTGGCGGCGCTATCGTGGTGTTCGATCCGCTCGGCGGAACCCGGGTGTTCGACCGCTTTGGCCTCCCGGATCTTCGGAACACGAAGTTCCTAAGCCGAACGGGCAACTACGACTCCGCCAACAGCGCGAGCTATGCGACCGGCCTCGCTGCCAACACGCCTGCGCAGAACGATCGACCGTTCAGCGGCCTGATGGCGGTAACCGCCCAGACCGTCGTGGACAACGCTGGAAACGCGGCGATCCGCGCGATGGCGACGGACGCGGACGCGGTCTACGAGTTCACGATCAGCGCTGCGGTTCTGGGCAACGCGAACCTTGATCCCACGCAGAATCCTAGCGGAGGCGGTTCGCTCCGACCGAGCTGGATGCTCAACGAGGCGGCGTACTCGACCCTGCGTCTCGCCTCTAGGGTCTCGGACACGAACGCGCGGTATTTCCGACCGATGTACGCAAGAAGGTTAGACTCTGGCGAGATCCTAGTCGTCAATGGTTATCGGGGACTCGCGTATGATGGGACTTCGTTCGCGGGAGACGTGTCGCTGTTGGACGGTCGGACCTTCGACTACGGAACGCAGAATCTCGGCTTTACGTCGAGCAGCCTGCAGTTTGAACTGCCGCCTCTCACGGGCATTCGAGGGATCGTTTCCCCGGTGTTCGCAGATCGTCGGTGATCTTTTAGTTAGGAACTTTAGATGAATCGCAAGGCATTGAAGACGTGCGTCGGTATCCTGGCCAGCGCCCTCGGGATCCTTATGGGAACCTCGGAGGCGCGGGCGCAGACGGCGCCCCCGCCGATTCCCGGCGACTGGGGATCTCTCGGCGCGTACGTGAACCGCCAGCACCGGAACGGCGACCCTCAGCGGTACAACCCTGGCCGGAACGATCTGCGGTGGACTACGCAGAATACGGTTGCGGACCGGGCGGTGCTCACCCTGGACAACACGGACTCCGCCGATCGGTTCTATTCCGTTTACGGCAACGGCACCCTCGCCGACCCCGGCATCGACGATCCGTTGTACAACGCGGGCCGAGTCGCCCTCACCAACGGAAGCATCGCGCCCTACGTCTGGCGCGGCCCTGTCGACGTCGCCAGCGAGGCCGGTTCGCCCTACACCCTCGCGTTCCGTAACCGCTACAGCGCCGCGACCCCGACGCCGCCTAAGCCGGCCGGCTATACGCCCAACCTGAGGACCCGTGTACCTTCCTACGTCTTCACGGAGTGCACGCCTTCCCTCCAGGGCCAATCGGACCCGACGCAGGCGCAAAACGCAAGCGACCTGCGCTACTTCGAGTGGACGTTCACGCCTCCGGCAGGGCCCGACCGGAACTATCAGCTCTATGCCTACCTGCCGGTCGGTCCCACGACCGCCGTAACGGGAACCTCCGGAACCCAGCGCCTCTTCCCGCAGCGCTACTACGTCTACCGGATCTTCTACGGCGATCCTGCTCTGAACCTGAGCTACACCGACGTGGTCGACACCTACGCGGCGGGTAGCGGTTTTGTGCGCCTTGGCAACGGTGGGCTCGCGACGACCCGCCTCTTCCCGTTCCGCAACGCGAAGAGCGACGGCTCGGTGGCGGGCTATCCCATCCGGGTGCGGCTCTACAACACGGTGCCGCGCGCTACGGACGGCACCCTTTTGATCGACGGGGCCGTCCCGTCGATGACGATCCAGGCCGAGCAGGCGCTCGCGCGGACTCGCCTCGTCTACGCGGACGCCGCACGCCTGACGCCTCAGATCGGCGAATACCGCGCGAGCCCGGTCACCCAGACCATTACCCCCGGCACGACCGTTCCTTCCGCGCCCGATGGCGACATCGACGCGCGTGTGACCGTCGCGCTGAACGAGTACCAGACCTCCACCGTCGACAGCGCCCTTCAGCAGTCCACTGCCGGCACCGTCATCAGCTACCAGTCGAACCCGAACCGGTGGCCGATCACGGACAACACCAACCCTCTCTTGCCCCGTCGCGAGACGCCGCTCGAGGTGTGGCGCTACTCCCTTGCGCAGGAATCGGCGAACGCCGTCAACGTCGATAACCCGAATCAGACGACCGCCGCTGGCGGCTGGACGGCGGCTACCGCCGCTCCTCACATCGGCGCCGACTACCTGACGAAGCCGATCGTGGTCGACGACAACACCACGACCCCCCCCACCCCTCCGGCGATCGCGACCGCGACTTACGCGCCGACCTTGGACACCGGAGACTACACCCTCTACGCCTACGTCGGCGGCCAGAAGACGGGTGCGTTCGGCACCTCGGTCCGCTTCAACGTCTACCAAGGCGGCGCGCTCGTGGATACCGCGATCGTGAACGAGGACGTTCCTAACACCAGCCGACAGGGACCGGGCTGGGTTCGGCTTGGCTTCCGACGGTATCGCAACGTCCGTGACGACAACGATTCGACCAACGCCGCTCCGCTTACGGTGGTGGTGACGAACTACAGTTCGAATCAGGCCGACGCGGGCAAGCTCGCCTACGCGGACGCGATCCGCTTTGTCGGCGACGAGGACTCCGCCATCGACTCGACCCCCGTCCACGCGACGGTCAAGATCAACAACGTCGACACCAAGGTCGTCGTCGTTCCCGACGAGTCGGGCCGAATCCACTGCCTCGACGCGACGGGCAACACCGACGGCACGACCTGGGAGTACTGGAGCTATCCCACCACGACGACCCTCAACGACCCTAACCTGACCGAAGGGATCGACGGCACCTACAACGCCGCCCTCGGCGCCGATAACGTGCCGACGGCCATCATGCCGCAAGGCTTCGACCTTAGTTCCGCCGCCGTCGCGCGCGTCCAGACCGGCGGTAGCGCGACCAACCCCGTCTATGCGGACTACCTGTACGTCGGCGCGACCAACGGGCGCGTTTACTGCATCGACATGGCGGGTCGCGGCGACTACGATCGGACGACCCGGAAGATCGGCACCACGCGCCGCATCTGGACCTATCCCGACGACTACCCCACGACCAGCGTGGCCAGCGATCTCGGAGCCTTCCGCGGCTCGATCGTGTTCGGCAACGCCGACACCGGCGCAGGCGGAACGCAGACCGTCTACGTCCCCGCCTACCAGGGGCGCATCTACGCCCTGGATGCCCTCGGCAGCACGAACACCCGGACGACCACCGTTCGATGGCGCTATCCGGAAGCCGACCAAGCGACCCTGCCCAACATCGTCATGACCCCGACGCTGTTCCGTCTGTCCACGGCGACGGGACCGAACACGGGCGCGGGACGCCTCTACTTCGGAACCCTCCGAAGTTCGACCGACGACAGCGCCGGGCGTCTCTACTGCCTGGATGCGGAAACGGGCGACATCGTCTGGCAGTACAACGGCGGCACCACGCAGAACACGAACGACGTCCACGACACCGGGGCGACCCTGCGTTACAGCGCCACCGACGTGTTCAGCGCGGGGAACGGCTACGACACCGCCAACACGATCGTCAACCAGTTCGGCTCGTTCGTGACCGGCACCCTCGCCGTGCCCGCGTCGCTTCTTGACGGTAACAAGTCGGCGACGACCCCAACCGCACCGGTCCACGTCGACCAGGTGTACGCGCTCAACAGCAACCGGTTCCTGTACGCCCTGAACGCGGCGACCGGTGTCCCCACCACCCACACGGACACGGCGGGCACCCACCGTTACGCCACCAACGACCTCGACGTCCTAAGCGACGCGAACCTGACGTTCACGTTCACGAGCGCCTACAACCGGAACGCCACGCTGGTCGGTAACGTCGCCACCGGGCTCGAGCTGTTCCCGACGATTATCGTTCCGAGCAACGACGGTCGGATGCGAGAGGCGTTCGCCCGCGCCGAGGACTACAACGTCTTCGACGGCTACGTCGCGGACGGCGTGAACTTCCCCGCCTCGCTCAACAGCGCGGCGGCTTCGAACAACTCGACCTATCTCACCGATGCGATGGGCTCGCTCTACGCGCTCGACGACAAGGGAGCGGCCGGGAACAACCTGATCCCGGGCCTCTACTACGGCGTCAATCCGGTTATCCCGCCGAACGATCCGTACGGCGCGATCTTCCGCAACCTGAAGATCCGGCTCGTCAACCGCAGCGCTTACAACGCTCTGCGCAACGTGGACGAAAACGGCCAGGGATCGTTGAACTGGTTCCAAGTCAACGATCCGGCGGATCCCGCCTACCCGGGTTACCAGGGACCGGCCACGACGGCGGGGAACCCCTACGCGTTCGAGTGGGGCGAGACCGCCTACGTCATGGTGTACGACTTCCCGTACGCCACGACCGACTCGAACAACAATCCAGTCCCGGCGCCGACGGTCACCCTCACGCTCAGCGTGGACGGCAAGACGGTTCGCCAGCAGCAGATCGACTCGCGTAAGTACAATCAGAATCGACAGTCTCCCCCTGCAGACGGTAACCCGACCGACGCGAGCGGAAACGTTATCCGGAAGGACGGCTACGCGATCTATCCGTTCACGTTCAACAGCGCCGGATCGACCGCCCTGCCCCCAGGCCCGGGCAAGATCACGGCGACGATCACCACCTCTTCCGCCACGGGAACCGCGGCTGAGGTCTTGAACGACACGCGACCGAGCACGACCGCCAACAGCGGCTCGGCGATCAACTTCCGGATGGCGAACCCGCTCGCCATCCAGGTGTACGACGTCCCCACGGCGACGGGTACCTCGTCTGGGATCGGTAACCTTCTGACCGCCTCCAACGTGAGCAACTTGGTGAACGGCTCTCCGACCACCACCGATCCCGTGACCAAAGTCACGTATCCTTGGAGCCAACTGCTGGCCTCGGCGGGCTACGCGAATCACGGTGGGTCGGCGACTGCGAGGTTCGATGTCTACGACCGGAGCCTCATGGTGCTTGTGCGCCCCGAGGGCCTGAACAACGTCCGTCTGCAACGTTCCAACCTGGAGCGCCAAGGCGGCCAGCCGGGCATTATCCGGCCCCTGCTTCCGTCCCTGTACCCGAACTTCGAGGACTCGGCGGCGACGGCCTATCGCCCGAACCGCAGCCTCGACTACCCGAACATCGGGCGAGAGCAGGTGCGCGCGGCAAAGGACCCGAACGGCAACGCCGAGAACCCCATCTTGACGGCGGTCACCTTGCGGCCGCCGACATCGCTCTCGGGAGGCTTGGTCACGGAACTCACGCTCGCACAGGATGGCGGCAACGGTGTTCCCAACAACCGTGTCGTGCGTCCGACGCCGTTTGAGATGACGATCGACGTGCCGCGCTACCAACCGCCGGTCGACCTGACCGGAACCACGTTCAACTCGCCCGCCACGTACGATCCGACGGACCTCCTGCACCGTCGTCGAAACTATAACAACATCGATACGCTGCCTCAGGGTTACTTCGGTCGGGTGCAGGTCTTCGTCGATTCGAACAACGACCTGACTCGAAACGAGGGCACTTCTTCGGAGGCTTACCGTGCTCTCAACTACTCCGTCGCGGTCCAGCCGCAGGCTTCCCTCCTAACGGGTACGCCGAGCGTGGACCTTGGCTCCCTCGCGGCGGGTACGGGCTACGACGCGCTCGATCCGGCGAACGCGCTGGGCCGGAACACCCGGGGCAGGTTCAACCCATGGGTCGGTGAGTGGAAAGACGCCTACCGTCCGATCGTCATCCGCAACGATGGCAACGTCAACATGCTCGACCTTCGGATCACGAAGGCCAAGAACGAGACGCCTCCGCCTGGAACCTCGCCCGATAAGGCGAAGAACGAGATCTGGGGCATCTACTCGGAAGACAACGATCCGATGGCATGGCTCTCCGCCGCCCTACTCGATGGGAACGGAAATCTCCAGCCGGGCAGCCTCTGGAGCAACATCGACACGACGTTCTCGCCGACCAACCGGTTTGGCGGCGGAAACCTCGTCATCCTTCAGAAGCCGCGCGTCACGGACCGCACGCCGACGGAACTTCTGGTGAACCCGTATCCGCGGGCCAACCCGAATCTCCCTGGCCTAACCGCCAACGGTAGAACGCCGTTCGACGGTCGGATCAACACGGACGTCGGTTTCGACCTGAAGAACTCCACGCAACCGAACGTTGGTATCTCGGTGCCGATCGGCTTCCCGGTGGGCAACTACTCGACGGAGGTTCGCGTCTTTGAGAATCTTTACGGGGACGACCAGATCCTGAACCTCCTCCGAGGCCAGTACGAGCCGTACTCCGACCCGATCACGGTCTCCTTCAAAGTCCGTGAGACGCGGATGACGAACCGCGTCACTCCGAAGACGGCTCCGATGATCGACAATCCGGCGAACTTCGGCCTCAACAACAACCTGTACGACCCGAACCTGGGACAGACGGGAGACGACCGGAAGCGATTCCGAAACGCCGCCCCGGCCGCCCTGCGAATGGGGAACGGCGCGTTGGCCGTCGTCTGGGAAAGCGATCGGCTGGCGAAGGCGGCGGACACCGGCGTTCCGTTGGCGGACTACCCAAGCCTGCTCTACTTCGCGGGGTTGGGCATGACCGGCAACGTGACCATGTCGCAGAACGGAACGGGAGCTCCGCTGGGCAACTCGCCGCTCTACGACCTGACCCAGTTCAAGCCGGCCACGAACGACCAGTGGTTCACCCCGGGCAACGGGGGCAACGGCTATCCCTCCAACACGGCGGGGCTGTTCCCCGAAGGGACCGCCATTCAGGCAACCCTACGATTCAACTCGCCCGCGTTCGCGCAGGGTGGGGTGATCAGTCCCTTCGGTGGAACGTTCACATCGCCGTACATGGCCTTCGTGGGCAACACCCAGGTCTCAACGGCAACGGGACGACTAAGCCTGTCCCGCGTGTTCATCGCTCCTGTCGCGATGAACGGAGCCGTCGTCACTCCTGGCGATCCCATCCCGGTGCCGGGCGACCCGCAGACTGCGAAGGGCAAGCCGTCGGTCCTGCAACTCGGAAACGCCGCCGGGATCGTCTTCTACGCGGAGACGAGCGCGGGGCAGAGCGCCATCACCGCCACCCGGTTCTCGGGCGGCGCTTTCGCCGCACCCGTGCCTTTGGGCTTCGGCGACGGCTTCTCGTCCGTGTTCTCCCCGAGCGTCACGGCTCGCGGCTACCGCCGCACAGGCCAGCCGATGGTCGAGATGAGCTTCGCGGGCAAGCTGCGTGGTCGACCGAACGCCGAGGTCTACTTGAGCCGGATGCTCTTGAACGCCAACACCGGAACCCTCGTGGACGGTAACGGCCAGAGCGTTGAGAGCAAGGGAGCGGGCAGTCCGTTCGCGCTTATGGCCGAACAGGGACGGGAGCGGCTGGTGAACGAAGGCGCGGGCGTCTACCGAGCGCGCGGCGTGCTCTGGAGCCGTCAGGCGAACATCCAGCTCGTCCAGACGGCGGCGAACGGCGCCGACACAAGTCTGTTCGCCAGCGCGCCGACCATCGAGCGGCAGAGTGGCCTGATCGCCTACGACTCGCGTCTTGGCGGCAAGGTCTACCTTGACCCCGAACTCGGCACGGTCAAGTTCGTGGGGGGAACTCCCGGTCGAAACGCCGAGTTGCGCCTCACCTACACGCCGACCTTCCTCCGGGTCACTCCGGGTGGGACGGCGGGCTACAGCGCGGTGAACGGTATGTGGGACGACCGACCCGTGAGCGAGTACGTCTACGACACCCCCACCACGACGTACTATCCCTACTGGTTCGTCGGCAATCAGACGAAGGTCTCCCGTCCGAGCGATTCGGTCGTCGCGCGCAACGACCGCTACTTCTTCGCCTACGGACGGGGAGCGGCAGGCGGAGGCGTGACCGCACGCCCCTACTCCACATCGATGCGATTGGGCATTCGACTGCCCTCGCGCATCGCGACGAACGAGAATGGAAGCGTGGTCGCGATCAGCGTGGCGGCGACCGACGGCGGTCCTGCCCTGCATCCCTTCCAGGTAGACCCGGCAAACGGCCGTGTGTACTTCATGGCGGAGGATGAGGGGCGCCCCATTACGGTCAACTACACGGGCGTTCAGGAGTCGAACAACGGTCAAGTGGCCAACGTGGTCCAAACGGGCACGGTATCCCTCGTCCTTGAGAAGAACGAAGCCCTGATCGCGGTGGACGAGGCGGTGAACGACAGCGAGATCACCGCGTTCCTCGATCCGTTCCCGATCGTCGGCCGTCCGCCGCTCGTCTGGATGTTCTACACCTCGACCCGCGCGGGCGGGCCGGACGTGTACTTCCAGACCATCGCGCCGCGATTCCTGCCGTCCGCGAAGTAAAGCGACGCTAGGTTCTACGATGGCCCGCGTCCTCCGAGGAGGACGCGGGCCATCGTGGCGTTTATTGCGGATCGCACGACTTTGAGCGAACGGCGGACGATCTTAAAAGCGACCTTATTCGCAAGTTCCGCGCCGAAAGTTCCCCGCAACGATCCATTTAGGACCATCGTCCCGTCGGTTAAGTGTCAAAACCTCCCGGACCGACGTTGACAGCTTGGAAAGCCCTCTGATAAGATGGGTCTCCAGCGCGGAAGAGGATTCCCCGACCCCTATGGCCAAAAAGCTCACCAGCGTCCTTGGAATCGACATCGGCTCCTCGAAGATCAAAGTCTGCGAGATCAAGACCCAAGGTCGAGAGCCCGTCGTGACCGCCCTCGGTATCGCCGACACGCCTGAGGGCGCGGTCGACCACACCGGCATCTTCAATCCCGACGCCGTGGGCGACGCGCTCAAGCAGGCGATCGCCTCTTCCGGCGCCTCCTCCCCGATGGCCGTGGTCACCCTTGCGGGGCAGGCCAGCGTCCTCGTCCGCACCCTAGAGGTTCCCAAGATGAACCCGGCGGAACTGAAGGACCACATGCAGTGGGAGATCAACCGCAACATCCCCTTCGCGGAGTCGACCATCGTCAGCGACTTCAAGCCTCTAGGGGGCGAGGACCCCAACGCCGCGAACATGGACGTGGTGATGGCGATCGCGCCGCAGTCCGCCGTGGACACCGTGATCCAGGCCACCAAGCGAGCGGGCAAGAACACGGAGGCGATCGACGTCGAACCGCTGAGCCTCGCGCGGACGGTGATGCAGAACTACGCCGATGGTGGAGAGCGCACCCTCTGCCTCGTTGAGATCGGCCACAAGACGACGTCCATCAACATCTATCACGGCGCCAAGCTCCTGATGCCGCGTCAGGTGCCGATGGGAGGCGAACTGTTTACTCGCGCCATCGCGGACGGAATGGGGATGGGCATGGAAGAGGCGGAGACGGCCAAGCGCGACGGCTTGGTGATCCCCGACGACATGGCGGACCGTCTTGCCGCTCCCAACCCCTTTGACGCCGGTTTCGGCACTGCCGACTTCACCGATCCTGGCGACGCGACGCAGGGCTTCTCGCCCTTCAACCCTTTCCAGGAAGAGGCCCCGGCTTACGATCCGATGGCGTACGCGCCACCGGCGTCGATGGACGCCGATCCTAGCGACCCGCTCGCTTACGACGCCCCGGCTTCGTTCGACGCCGATCCCTACGACGCCACGGCCCCGGCGACAACGCCCGAACCGGAGCCCGTGTACGACAATACGCCCGTTCCGACGAACGACGATCCGATCGTCACCGCGATCCTCCCCGTCCTGGAAGAGTTCCTCGGTGAGGTCCGCCGTTCGATCGACTACTTCCGGAGCCGCGGCGGCGACGTGGAGGCGGTCTACCTGACGGGAGGTGGCGCGAAGCTCAAGGGTCTCGGTACGTTCCTGGGCCGCTCTCTCGGAATCGAGTGTGACGCATACGACCCTCTGCGGCGTCTTAACAGCAACATGCGTAAGGTCGCCCCGGAATTCGTGGACGAGCATCGTAACGAGTTCGCCATCGCCATCGGCAATGGTCTGCACATCTTCTTCGACTGAGACTGCGGGATGAAGCTTAACCTACTGCCCCAAACCGAAAAGAAGTCCCGTCAGGGACGCGCGGCGATCGTCGTCGGCCTGCTGATCGTGCTCGTCTCGATCGGCGGGGCCGCCATGCTCACGTTTATTCCCAAGACGTCGCTCGAGGCGGCGAAGGCGAGCATCGGCTCTCTGCCGAACGATGTGGCGCGCGTCGACGCGAAGGCGAAGAGCGCGGACGTGATCATCGCTCATGCGACCGACGTCATCCGCAACTCGAAGCTCGCTCAAGCGATGATCGATCACAACGACGTCTATCCCAAGCTGTACGACGACGTCAAAAGGTACATCCCGCCTTACTACCGCCTTCAGCAGATCTCCGCCGTACCTGCCGGTCCGGGTGTCTCGACGGTGACGATGGTCGGGACTCTGAACGGCTACCAGAAATACGCGGACCTTATGCTTGCGCTGTACCGCTTCAAGGATGCCGTCACGATCGAGCGTTCGGGCTACAGTCTGAACGCTCCCGTCGTTCCCTCGCTTACGCAAAGCGACCAGAAGGGGAAAATGCGCAAGGTGGACGAGGCTCCGATTCCGGACGACGGCCTTGAGCGGCTCGCCTACTTCCAGACTCAGGCTTCGGCGGCGCCGAAAGGCTATTTGGGCGTGGGAAGCTTCGGGTCGGGCACGACGGACACGCGCGGGGCGCTTCCGAACGACTCGGTGGTAACGATCGTGATGACTGTGGCGCGCGACCTGCGGGTTCCCCTGGCGTCGGAGACCCTGAGGTCTGGCGGCGCGGCAAGCGTGGGAGGAGCCGCGGGAGGCTTTGGGTCAGGTGTTCCTGGAGCCCCTGGAGCAGCCATGGGGCCCTCAGGCCCTCCGGGCGGCGGCCGATCCGGCGCGGGAGTGGACTAGACCGATGAAGCTGAGCTTTTGGACCATCATCATCATGGCGATCAGTGTTTCTGTCGCCATCCTTTCCTTTGCCTGGCTGCACCAGGCGGCGCCGACTATCGAGGCGACGAAGCGGTACACCGAGTACCACGACGCGCTCCAGGCTGAGGCCAACAAGGAGACTGCGGCGAATCGCCGAGTCGACCACGCGAAGCGTGCGGTTCGTCTTGAGGAGGCCCGTTGGAACGGCTACGTCGCTGTTCGTACGCCCGAGTCCGACGTCAGTCGGGGCGGGGTAAGTCTCGCCGTAAACCCTTTCCAGCTTACGGTCGATACCCAGAAATTCCGCAATTCGGTCCAGCGTGCGGTCAACGCCCAGATCAGAAAGGGGGGCGTGAAATCGGCGGTCGGGGGCGATGTGCCTGGGCCGACGAACACGGACAGCGCGACGCTTCTGGCCGACTACTACAACTATCCAAGCCTTAAGTTCCCGGTCGTGATCTACGACCTGGGGCCGATTACGGTCCAGGGCACCTACGCGCAGATCATGGCGAACGTGCGCTCCTATAAGAGCATGCCGCACTACTTGGCGGTGGCGGACGCGCTCCAGATCACGGGCACATCCCCCAACCTGACGGGAACCTATAACCTGACGGTCGTCGGCTACATTCGAGGAAAGGATATCTTCCCGCCGAATACGGCTCCGGTCACGGCCTCTTTGCCCGGAGCGGCTTCGGGAGCGACTCGGGCAGGGGTGCCCGGCGCTATGGGTGGGGCCCCGTTCGGTCGGTCGGGAATGCCGGGCGTGCCGGGAGGGGGCGCTGAGCGATGAGGGTTTCTATGAACGCGAACACACTTCGATCCGCCCTTGCGGCGGTCTTCGCCGCCTCCTTGGTGGGGTGCAACATGACGGGAGCTCTCACGCCTGCGGATCCGGTCGCTACCGCACCGACCCCGGTCGATACCTATCGAGCGACCTCCGACGCTGGAGTTCCGCCCTCGTCGATCGTGGATTCTAACCGTCTTGCGAAGGTCGTCGCTCAGCGCAACGGCGCTGGCGCCTACGGAACGGCGCGTTCCGATCCCTTTGCTCTGACCACTCAGGAGAAATACTTCGAGAGCCAGCAGGAGACGGAGCGGTTCTTTGGAAGCGCGGGCGGCTTTGGGACGGTTCCGTTGACGCTTAAGCCGGTGGTCGACGAAGAGGTGGTGCCGCCGGAAGAGCAGCCGTACCGGCGTCTCTCCGGTATCGTCGTGGGTGACTCCGTACTCGCGATCTTGGAGGAGGGAGGGGTCTCAACGCTCATCACTCCGGGCATGAAGATCCCGAACAGCCCGTGGCGGGTCGCTTCGATCGACCAGGACAAGGCGGTGCTTGTGCGATCGGGCAACACCAAGCCGACCCAAGTTATCGTTCGGTTGGAAACGCCGCGATACGGTGAGGCGACCGGCGCGCAGGGCGGAAACGGCGCGGGAGGCTATCCCGGCGGTTCAGGAGGAGGCTATCCGGGCGGTCCGGGTGGATCTGGCGGCCGCGGTGGCTATCCTGGTGGTCCCGGTGGTCCCGGTGACCGTGGCGGCCCTGGTGAAGGTTAGTTTCGGCGTAGAACAGGGTAAAAGAGGCCGTAGCGATCCGCTCGGCCGCGCTTCTAAGTAAGAGTGGAGAAGGGACAATGACCAAGACCATGAAATTCGCCTTCGGCGCAGCGCTCGGTGTGCTGATGTTCGCCGGAGCCCCCACCTCTGCGTTCGCGCAGAACGACCCGTCGCAGACGAACATCGCCTCGCTGGAATTCCAGTCGACCGACGTTCGCGAAGCCCTCCGTGCGCTGTTCAAGAACGTCGGCGTGAGCTACACGATCGCGCCCGACGTGCAGGGCACGATCACGGTGAGCCTCAAGAACGTTCCGTTCGAGACGGCTCTCCAGAACATTACGCGCCAAGTCGAGGCGACCTACCGGATCGAGGGCGGCGTCTACCAGATCGTCCGCCGTGAGGATCCGGTGACCACCACGACCGATCCTAACGCGAACGTTGGTGCGATCCCCACCAATCGGAACGTGCGCCGGAAGATCAAGATCCGGTACGCCGACCCGCAGTTCATCGCGATCCTGCTCGGCACCGACAAGGGCAGCCAGAACTACGGCCTCGCTCCTGAGATCTCGACGATCCAGAACACGCCGCAGACTCAGGGCGGCGGCTTGGGCGGCGGCATGGGCGGCGGCATGGGCGGCATGGGCGGCGGCATGGGCGGCGGGGGCGGCTGGGTGGGCGGCGGCGGGGTGGGGTTGGGGGGGGGCGGGGGGGGTGGGTGGGGG
>Ga0160428_1000301_pt1 | contig 58705 bp, 45 predicted proteins | sample SolpanmetagenomM_FD_108198 | JGI IMG/M metagenome (GOLD analysis project Ga0160428, IMG submission 108198) | Solar panel surface microbial communities from Lawrence Berkeley National Laboratory, California, USA - M | ecosystem: Engineered > Built environment > Solar panel > Unclassified ... | reverse complement strand
CACCGCGAATTCTTCAAGAAAGTGCTCGGCAGTATGGCTATCCCGACGCTGACGCTCGATTACAGCAGCGTAAACTTCCGCAGCCGCGATAGTGTGCTCGATACGGCCATCGCCTTCGCCGACCTCGCTACGGCGGCCTACAACGGAGCGGGGCAACTGCTCACCAACGCGACAAACCTGGCGATCGGCGGTATCATCGTGTCGGTCGAAGCGCGGCACGCTGCGGTCGTTCGGGAACTGCGTTACCCAAATACAGCGCAGTTTGCGGGCGACGATGTCGTTGACCCCGTAACGGGCCTCGACCCGGCCAAACTACCCGGCGAGGTTGTGCCGATTGCGTCGAAGTTTATCAAGGAAATTCTTTCTACTGCCAACCTGCCAACCCCAATGGCTTAACCGACTCAATCGTATGAACATCCAAGGAATCATTGCCGATTTAGCGAACACAGACCCCGAACTCTACGACCGGCTGGAGCATGTATCGCGCCGGAGTATGTTTAACATGATTGGCCGCAAAGCCGCCCAACTGGCTGCACCGGTCGTAGCCATGTCGGCGGTAAGCCAGGCCTACGGACAGGCGTTGCCGCAACCAATTGTCGACGTGCTCAATTTCGCTCTGACACTGGAATACCTCGAAGCCGAATATTACAACGTTGGTATGGATTCGGCTGGTCTGCTGACGGGCACTGCCCGGACGGTGTATGGGCAAATTCAGAAACACGAGAATGCCCACGTCAAACTCTTACAGGGTGCGCTGGGCAGTGCGGCTGTCGCCAAACCGTCGTTCGATTTTACGGCGAAGGGCATGTTTCCGAATCCGTTCAGCAACTATGCCGTGTACCTGACGCTGTCGCAGGCTTTTGAAGATACCGGTGTGCGGGCCTACAAAGGGCAGGCGCCGGTGCTGATGCCGAGCGATCCGATTCTGACCACCGCCCTGCGTATTCACTCGGTCGAAGCCAAGCACGCGGCCCGCGTTCGGATGCTGCGGGGCGTGAAGCCCTGGATTACGGGCAACACCAGTCCGGGGGTGCCGGCAGCGGTCTACGCGGGCGACGAATCGATCGTCCACCTGGAAATATCCTCGATCGTACCGGGCGTTCCGCTGGATAATTCGACCCAGGCGTGGGATGAACCGCTCAGCAAGGAAGACGTGCTCAAAATCGTTGCGCCGTTCATTGTGGCTACCTAGTGCCGCAGCCAGTGATATATGCATGTAGCCGTATGTAGCCTGGACCTCCAGGTCCGGGTGCCCGTCAGGGCAATTACGCAAGGCGGCAGCTTTTGGGTCGCTACGCGCCCACCCGGACCTGGAGGTCCAGGCTACATACGGCTACATGCATATATCACCAGCTATTTTTCACATCGTATAAAAAATCGCCAGCCAGACCGTATCCTGATCGGGGTGGGTCCAGTCGACGCGGTGCCGGGCGTGGGCGGGCAGGTTGACGTAGCTTCCGGCCGTCAGATGCCTGGATTCAGACTCTGTTTCTAGTCGCAGCCGGGCTTCTCCCTGTACCACCAGTACCCACTCGGCTTCGTCCTGATCGTACCAGAAATCGTCGGGCGACGCGTGCCCCCGTGATACAATCCGCTCGATACGAAAGGACTGCCCCCGGAGCAGTTCATCGACCAGTTCTTCTGGTAATGCAGCCGGAATAGCGGTCAGTAAATTGTAAGTAGCTGTCATACCGTTTATGGCTTGCCAATGAGCAGGTTATAGGTTAGATACGGGAGCAGATTTACCCGTCGCCCATTTATATAATCGCCCTGTCTATTAATCAGGGCTAAAAGCCCCAGATCAAACGCATGCCGCGACCGGTCGATGCGCAGGGCCGCCGACAGGGCTGTTTTCCAGTTTGTATCGACGTAGTAATCCACATTGTCGAGCCTGATCTGGTTGTCGCTGATGAATGTCAGGCTGCGGGACAATTTCTGCACCAGCCCTACCGTCAGGTAAGAGCGGTTGGGAACCTGATACGTATACCGGGACGGATCACCTTGATAATAGGGTGGAGCGTAGCGTAGAAATTCAGCACGGGTCGCCACCAGACCGTACCCCAGTGTAATGTTGTTTTGACTACGCCCCAGCGTCAGCAGACCCCGAAATGTGCCTTCTCCTCGCCCTTGGGGGTAGCCATAGGGTTGCCGGTACGCTGCCGTTACGGCGACGTGAACATATTGACCCAAAGCTGCGCTAAACCGGGTGCTTAGGCTGGTGTTGTTCTGCACGTAGGACGTGCCTCCACCCGCGTAGGTTTCGCGGACCAGCAGGTACGGAATCGGCGTAACGAAATTCGCGCTCACACTCCAGAACCGGGTGATACCGTACGTAAACTCGTTCAGCAACAGCCACGTATTGCGATAGTAAAACCGGCCTTTCTCGGGGTTGTAGGCCGTTTGCCCGGTCAGCATCCAGGTCGGAAAGCGGTTCTCGCGGGTGCCGACCGGTGCGGTACCCAGAGTCGACACGGAATCGGTTTTCAACAGCAGTTCCGGCTCGAAGTACGTTAACCGTCCATCGCGCTTGCGGACGGTAATCATGGTGCTGTCGCGTTTCACAAACGTGCCTTCGACCTGCGTACCGTCGCGAAACGTAAACACCCGGACGTCAGTACCGGTAGCGAGCATCCGCTCGATGCGCTCGTCCGGATGTTTGTCGCCTATGCTGACAACCTGATCGGCCTCGACAAAACTCATCGTGCCCCCGCGCCGACGTACGCTGATGATGGAACTGTCTTGCCGCAGAATCTGGCCTTTGACCACGGTGCCGTCGCGCATGAGCACAAACGATTCCTTACGCTGAACGTCTTGCGGGGTAATGGTAAACGACTGCGCCGAAGCTGCGTAAGTGCTCAGCAGCAGCAGCAGCCAGAAAAGAACTGTTTTCATGGTCGAGGATGTTAGAAATGGACAGTAAGGTAGTTTTTTCATTATGCAGGTACTCACGCAGCGGCAGTTATTTTTTGAACACGTAGCACAGACCTCTGATTTTCCGCTGGCGTTGGAAATCGACCGGGCCGAGGGCGTTTATATTTATTCGACGGCCGGCCCCGACGGGCAGTCGACGCGGTACACGGATCTGATTTCAGGTATCGGCGTCAGTAACGTGGGCCACCGCCATCCGCAGGTGCTCGATGCGATCAAAGCGCAGCTCGATAAGTATCTGCACCTGATGGTTTACGGTGAGTTTGTGCAGACACCCCAGACGCAGCTGGCCCACGCGCTGGCCGGTACGCTGCCGCCCTCGCTCAGTACGGTTTACTTCACCAACTCCGGTACCGAAGCCGTCGAAGGGGCCATGAAACTTGCCAAGCGATACACGGGTCGTACCGAGCTGGTTAGCTGTGTCAACGCCTACCACGGGGCTACGCAGGGTGCCCTGTCCCTCTCCGGCGACGAACAGTTTAAACGTAGTTTCCGACCGCTGCTACCGGGTACCCGGCATATTCGTTTCGATAATTTCGCGGATCTGGACCAGATCACGACGGCCACGGCGGGGGTAGTGATGGAAGTGGTCGGGGGCGAAGCGGGGGTGCGCGTACCAGACCCGGCTTATCTGCGGGCGGTGCGCGAACGCTGTACGGAAGTCGGTGCGCTGCTGATATTTGACGAGATTCAAACAGGTTTCGGCCGGACGGGTACGTTCTGGGCGTTTCAGGGGGCCGGTCTGGATGGGCTCGCTGTGACGCCCGACGTGCTGCTGTGCGCCAAAGGCATGGGCGGTGGTATGCCGATCGGTGCTTTTATCAGCTCGGCCGAGATCATGCGCGTACTGCGTACCAACCCGATTCTGGGACATATCACCACGTTTGGTGGTCATCCCGTTTCCTGCGCGGCCTCCCTGGCGACGCTGCGGGTGATTCAGGAGGAAAAACTTCACGAACAGGCGGAAGCAAAAGGCCAGCTATTCAGGCAGTTGCTGGTTCACCCGGCCATCCGCGCCGTTCGCGGTAAAGGACTAATGATGGCCGTCGAATTCGAGTCGTTTGCCGTTCTGAAAGCCATCATCGACCGGGCCATCGACCTCGGCGTCATCACCGACTGGTTTCTGTTCTGCGACAATTCGATGCGTATCGCGCCCCCGCTCATCATCACCGACGCCCAGATCCGCGATGCCTGCGCCGTGATCCTACAGGCAATCGAGGAGGTGGCAGTACATAAACAGGCAGTCGACGTGTCTGGAATGGCGATGTAGGCCGGAATCGATAGCTATTCAACAGATGTACGGCCGAACGAGCCATCGTAAATGAAATTTTGGCTATCCGTCTTATTTAGAATGAATCTGGTTAACTTGCGGCTGATTTACAGTCGGGCTAATTCGTAGCCGTGTATTCAGACAATCTTCCACGTATTCCCGTATCGTCGTTGTATGAATAAAGTATTGAGTGCCGTGCTGGTTGGCGTTGCCCTGTCTGCACAGGCGCAGAAAAACACCCTCTTGGAGCAGTCGTTCTGGCAGGGTAAACCTGGCGTCGATCAGGTGAAGGCCGAGGTTGACAAAGGCAACAGCCCGTCGCAGTTCAATGGCAACAGCTTCGACCCCGTTGTGCTGGCTATCAACGCCCAGGCACCTAACGAGTCGATTAAGTACCTGCTGGAACAACCCGGCAACAGTGTGGACAAACTCACGCATGACAGCCGAAATTACCTGCACTGGGCGGCTTTCCGGGGCAACAATGAACTTGTTGCCTACCTGCTCGGCAAGAAGGCGAAAGTCAGCGCGGAAGACAGCCACGGCACAACTCCGCTGAACTTCGCGGCCGGTGCCGGTGTCCCGGATACGCAGCTGTACGATCTGCTCATCAAAGCGGGGGCTAACCTCAAAAAAGACGTTAACCACGACGGGGCCAACGCGCTGCTGCTGGCCGTCGCGGCCGACAAAGACCTCAAACTGACCGATTATTTCGTTTCGAAAGGGCTGGACCTCAAAAGTATGGATGCGGCAGGCGACAATGCGTTCGGCTACGCAGCGAAGAGCGGAAACATCGATTTGCTGAAGGCACTGCAACAGCGCGGGGTGCCGGTTGACCCGAACGCGATGATTATGGCGGCTCAGGGATCGCGTCGCGGGCCCGCACCTGTCGAGGTGTTTCAGTATCTGGAAAGTGTGGGCGTGAAGCCGTCGGCCGTCAATAAAGCGGGTGAAAACGCCCTGCATGCGCTGGTTCGCCGACCCGGACAGACTGCGCTGATCGAGTATTTTATCAACAAAGGGGCTGACGTGAATCAGGCCGATGACGATGGAAATACGCCATTTATGAACGCAGCCGCCAGCAACCGCGATATGGCTACGCTGGAACTGCTGACGCCGAACGTAAAGAACATCAATCAGGGCAATGCAAAAGGCACTACCGCGCTGGCGATGGCTGTACGAGGCAACTCGCCGGACGTAGTGACGTATTTGCTGAGCAAGGGTGCCGATATCAACGGAACCGACAAGGCAGGCGACAATGTAGCCGCTTATCTGATACAGGGCTACCGGCCGGCCGGTCCCGGTGGTATGGCTGGCGGGCCGGGTATGGGCGGGCCAGGTGGTGCCGGTCAGGCGGGAGCCGGTGGTCCACGGCCTGAAGGGGGTATGAACGCTCCCCGTACCGACGATTTTAGCGCTAAACTGGCGTTGCTTCAGCAAAAAGGACTGGATGTGAAAGCCCCGCAGCAGAACGGTAATACACTCTACCACCTGGCTGTGGCTAAAAACGATATGGAGCTGCTGAAAAAACTGGAGCCGCTTCACATCGATGTCAATGCCCGCAACAAAGAGGGTATAACGGCCCTTCACAAAGCTGCGATGATCTCGAAAGACGACGCTATGATGAAGTACCTGCTGTCGATTGGCGCGCAGAAGGCTATTGCCACCACCTTCAAAGAAACCGCCTACGATCTGGCTTCCGAAAATGAGTCGCTGTCGAAGGGTAACGTATCGCTTACTTTCCTGAAATAACCATGTCGTTTTTGCCGAAAATCGGTTTGCTGGCCCTGGCGCTGGCTTTTGCGAAACCCGTAACGTCGCAGGCGCAGCAGACTGCCAAATACAAGTGCATGATTCAGATGACCAACTACATGGGCGAAGGAGCTTACGTAGTGGTGTCGCTGATCAACCCGAAAGGGGCCTACGAAAAGACGCTCTATGTGCTGGGGTCCAACAAAAAATGGTACCCCGATCTGAAGGAGTGGCACAAGGCACTGGCGAAGAAAAGCCCTGCCGTCAGTGCCATCACCGGCGCGTCGGTGGGCGGGGGCGACCGTTCCGTCAACGTCATTGATATCGACCCGGCTACCATCGATAAGAACTACAAAATTCGGTTCGAGAGTGCGGTAGAGGACAACAAGTACTACGTCAAAGACCTCGAAATCCCCCTGACAACGGAAGGCCTTGCCGCCAAAAGTGAAGGGACAGGTTATATCCGGTACGTACGGTTCAGCCCCAGCGCGGCCAACTGATCCCATTCAGTCCCTTTCCTGCGGAGGTACAACCAGCCGGGTACATTCTCCCGCTAACGGGGAAAGAGTACAGGTTGTGTATTGCCTTGGATTTTCATACGACCAGATATGACGATTTCAATTTGGAGATACAGCCACCTCGCCCTGGCTGTATCTTCGTTTTTACTGCTGGCACTGGCTTCGGTTACGGGCATTATCCTGGCGGTCGAACCGGTGTTGCAAAAGACGCAGCCCTACCGAGTCGAGGGTTTTTCGGAGGTTACCCTGGCGCAGACGCTGCCGGTGCTGAAACAAAGCTACAGCGACATTACCGGGCTGAGCGTCGACGTCAACGGTTTTGTGCGGCTACAGGGCAGCGACGCTGGCGGGAAAACCCTAGACGCGTACATTGACCCGCGCACGGGTAAGGTGCTGGGTACGCCAACCAGACAGGGCGAGTTTTTCGAGTGGGTCACGGCCCTGCACCGGTCGCTGTTTCTGCACGAAGCGGGGCGGTTCTTTATCGGGCTGACCGCTTTTCTGTTGCTGCTTATCACCGTGTCGGGTACGGCCCTGATTATGCAGCGGCAACGGGGCATCCGCCAGTTTTTTACCCGCATCGTTCGCGACAACTGGGCGCAGTACTGGCACGTCACGCTGGGCAGGCTGTCGCTTATACCTATTCTCATTATCGCCCTGTCGGGGACGTACCTGTCTCTCGACCGGTTTCAACTGCTGGGTAAAGCGGAAAAAACGTCGCCCAAAATTGACCTCGATTCCGTCAAAGACGCGCCGAAACGGACGCTGGCCGAGATGCCGGTATTTCAGAATACGCGGCTGGCCGACGTGCAACGTATCGAGTTTCCCTTTGCTGACGACCCCGAAGAATTTTACGCCCTCAAACTCCGCGACCGCGAACTAACGGTCAACCAGCTAACGGGCGACGTCATCAGCGAAACACCGTACCCGACAACCGTTCTGCTGGCGAACCTGAGCCTGACCTTGCACACGGGCCGGGCGAGTGTAGTCTGGGCCATTATCCTGGCCATTGCGTCGGGCAACATCCTGTTTTTCATCTGGTCGGGCTTTGCCATTACGCTGAAACGCCGGGCCAACCGGGTCAAAAACAAGTACACCGCCGACGAGAGCCGGTTTGTGATTCTGGTCGGGTCGGAGAATGGGAGCACGTTCCGCTTTGCCCGCTCGGTGCAGGAACAACTGCTCAGCCAGGGCGAAACGGTGCATCTGGCCGAACTAAACGACTATACCACATACCCGAAAGCGGACCACCTGATCGTGCTGACGGCCACCTACGGTCTGGGCGACGCACCCACCAACGCCAATCGGTTTGCGGCTCTGCTGGACAACTACCCGCAGTCGCAGCCGGTTCGGTACTCGGTGGTTGGTTTCGGATCGCGGGCGTACCCCGATTTCTGCCAGTTTGCCTACGAGGTAAATACCTTGCTCTCGCATCAGTCGTGGGCCAGTCCGCTGGTGGATATGCACACGGTCAACGACCGGTCGCCGGCGGAGTTTGCCCTGTGGGCCGAAGCCTGGTCGCAGCAGGCCGACCGGCCCATGCCGCTGTCGGACGATCTGCACCACGCCCCCGTCAAACTCGATACGCTGACCGTAACGGACAACACCCGTACCGCCCAGCCCGACGGGACGTTTCTGGTGCGACTTCGTCCGCCACGTCGTCAGCGCGTCATCTCCGGCGATCTGCTGGCGATTTACCCCGCCAATGACTACCGCGAACGGCTCTATTCCATCGGTATGGTCGATAACGGTGGTCAGGACGATGTACAGCTAAGCGTCCGGCTGCATCCCGACGGCCTGGGTTCGACGTACCTGCACGAACTGACGCCGGGTCAGGCCATCCGCGCCCGTATCGTCAGGAACGCGCATTTTCATTTTCCGGCCAAAGCCCCGGTCGTCGTGATGATTGCCAACGGTACCGGGATTGCGCCGTTTCTGGGGATGATCGGCCAAAACCGGGCTAACGTACCCACGCACCTGTACTGCGGCTTCCGGCACCGTGCGTCGTTCGACGTATATCGGGGCTTACTGGAAACAGGCCGGTCTGCTGGTAAGCTCACGACCCTGCACGTGGCTTACTCCCGCGAAGGCGACCGGCAGTACGTCGGCGACCTGCTCACCCGCGACACTGATTTTCTGGCCAACCTGCTGACGAACAAGGGCGTAATCATGATCTGCGGCTCACTGGCGATGCAGAACGACGTGCTGTCGCTGCTGGAAACCGTCTGCCTGACCACACTCGGCCAGCCCCTCAGCCAGTACCAGTCGCACGGGCAGGTGCTGATGGACTGCTATTGAGGACGTGTCGTTTCGGGTATTAACACCGATAAATTCGGACAGGCTCTCTACAACTTCGCCGATGGCCTGCTCAACCACCAGCAGTCTGGTTACCCGCCAGTCAAACAACCATACGTCATAAGGTACAATCTGCTCCCCGAGTCTCTGAGCAGATTGTACCTTATGACGAGTGCGTTCGCGTGGGCTACGCGAGTGAGCGCATCAGTTGCTCCTGTTGCTGTGCTGCGTTGGCCGAATCGAAATAGTCCCGCCAGACGGTGATAGCGCCGTCCTCGATGGTGAGTGTCCCCATTACCGGCACGGTGAGTGTAAAGCCGTTGGTATGCGTGAAGTTATCAATCCGCTCGTTGAGCACCACATTGCCGACGGCCGCGAGATGAACGATTTCCCAGTTCGCCCGCAAGACAGTACCGATACCGGCGTCGACATGAAACTTGAGGACAGCCTCGCGGCCGATAAGGTCGGGGGTGGGAAAATTGTGATAAACAACATCAGCCGAGAGCATGGCGAGTGCGTCGTCCACCCGATTGGCCTGCCAGTGGGCAAAGAAGGTTTCTGCGACTTCGAGAGGTGTATTTGTCATGTTGCTTTCAAGTGAAGTAGATTGAAGTTTCCTGCATCCCTTCTGGCCATTGCATCAGAGGTTCGGCCTGTATTCCCGGGTTCAGGAATGGCATTGTGCTGGTTTGCTTAGAGCTACGTAATGCGCTTGTTCGATGATCTGGCTGACGGGTAAGAGACACAAAACACTCAACCAGGTATCACGTTTAGTTAAAGGATGCCCGATACTCGAGGGGTGATACGTTGGTTTTGTTTTTGAACAGCTTGTTTAGCGACTGGGGGTATTCAAAGCCAAGCATAAAAGCGATCTCGCTCACCGACAGCGACGTCGTCGTCAGTATCTCTTTCGCCTTCTCAATAAGCCGGTTCTGGATATGTTGTTTAGCATTCAGCCCCGTATGTGTTTTTGGCAGGTCACTCAGGTATTTCGGCGAAAAACGGAGTTGGTCAGCCAGTAGCTGCACACTTGGGGGCCCCGATTCCGCTAAACGATCCAGGCGGAAATGGTCGTCGAGTAAGGCTTCCAGCTTCGTCAGTACGTCGAAATTGGCTGGTTTTCGAGTGATAAACTGCCGGTGATAGAACCGGTTGGCGTAGTTTAACAATAGATCGATGTGCGAAATGATCAGATCCTGCGAAAACGTGTCGATTGACGAGTTGATCTCACGGGACAGGTTTTCCATGATCCCCATGACCAACTGCTCTTCCGCATCAGACAGGTGCAAGGCTTCGTGAACGGCGTAGGAAAAAAAACCGTACTGCCTGATCTTAGCCGCTAACGGGTAACCAGTAAAAAAATCAGGATGTATAAACAACGAATAGCCCTCCACCTGGATCGGCCCATCGGCATCCACTTTTAACACTTGCCCTGGTGCCTGGAACGTCATCACACCTTCGTCGTAGTCATAGTGTTGTTGGCCATACTTGACTTTCCAGTCAAAATTCTTTTTAAGGTTGATACTGTAAAACGAGTAGGCAAAAGCCTGTTCCAGTACATTAACTTGAATGGAAAGGTTGTTTAGATCAATTACGCTGACGAGCGGATGTGCTGGCTTGGGCAGGCCGAGCCATTTATGTATAGCAGAAATTGACGGGATGATATGCGGTGGTACTGGTTGATTTTTCATGGCTATACAAATCACAGCAGCGACTTAGCTAAGTCACTGCTGTGGACAAGATATGCGTTTATCGATAATCTGTGCCGACAATCAACCGGTGATTATCTATTGTTTTTCTGACTAATACCGTCGGCCGGTTTCCGTCTCGATTGGTACGATTGCTTCCAGCTGTTCCAGGTCGCTGGCGGTCAAATCCACCTGCGCCCCGGCAATGTTCTGCTCGATGTATTTTACTTTTTTCGTTCCCGGAATGGGAACAACGCCCTTCGCAATCACCCACGCCAACGCGAGCTGGGCAACGGTCAGCCCTTTTTCGGTGGCCAGTGCTTCCACCTGTTTGAGTAAGACCAGATTTTTGTCCAGTTGCTCGTCCTGAAACTTTCCGAACTGCTTGCGAAAGTCGTCATCCGCTAACTCACTGGTCGACTGAATTTTACCCGTTGCCAGCCCACGGCTCAATGGAGAGTAGGCCACCAGGCCAACCCCCAGTTCGGCTGCTGTTGCCAGGACACCGGCCCGTTCCGTTTCCCGCTCAAACAGCGAGTATTCGTTCTGTACCGCCGAAATCGGATGCACCGCATTGGCTTTACGAATCGTGTCTGAATCGACTTCCGATATGCCGATGTACCTGATTTTTCCTTCTCTCACCAGTTCAGCCATGGCACCTATCGTGTCTTCGATTGGCACGGCCGGGTCTTGCCGGTGCATGTAATACAGGTCGATATAGTCGGTGCCCAGATTTTTCAGCGAACGTTCGACGGCTTTTCTCAGGTACTCTTTCTGGTTGTTGATGACCGGCGCGTTATTGGCGAACACCATTTGTCCGTTGTCGTCAATTTCAAAGCCAAATTTGGTAGCAATGATGTACTTATCCCGTTGCCCGTTGATGGCTTTCCCGACAAGTCGTTCATTAATCAGCGGACCATATAAATCGGACGTATCCAGAAAATTACCACCCAATTCAAACGAACGGTGAATGGTGGCAATCGAGTCGTCGTCATTTGCCTTGCCATAGGTATCGGCCCCCATCATTTGGCTCATGCCCATGCAACCCAGCCCGATGCGGGGTACGAATAAACCTTGATTTCCTAATGCTACCTGTTTGATCGTCTCCATGTGATTTGTGATCCTGTAACGGTTGATTTGTAGCACAAAATTCCGTCGAAACAGAGCCTCGTCCGTATCCATATTGCCGAAAGGTGTGTCCAGTTTCCCGATTGAGTCATACGACCAATTGCGCTCAGCTGGAGACGACCAACCGGGGTTGTGATGCCGGTGAAACAGGCTGAAGCAACGACTCATTCCAGCCCGTCAGATTAAGGACTCAGATGCAGAAAGACGTGCTGTCGCTGCTGAAAACCGTCTGCCAGACCACACTCGGCCAACCCCTCAGCCAGTACCAGTCGCACGGGCAGGTGCTGATGGACTGCTACTACGCGTTTTTTCTCGGTCATCCCAACACCAGCAGGGATAACCGAAAAGGGCGGTGAACTATCGTCAGAATCATTGCCTTTCCATGACTGAATTGAGTAGCTTTGGTCAAATCACGTTTAGTGAATCCGAATAGAACCTGTACCCGATTTAAGCGATGAAAAGACTGATCTACGTTTCGGCCATGCTGCTGTCGGCCGGCATTTACCAACCCGTTATGGCTCAGCAGGCAAAACGCGTCGTTATCACGGGCGTTGACGCGTCGAAGAAGCCGGGTGACGATTTTTTTATGTACGCCAACGGCATCTGGTCCGATACCGCCCGGATTCCGGCGAGTCAGACGGGGGTGGGCTCGTACTCGTTCATGAATTACCCGCAGCGTATCCGAATGCAGGGCATTCTGGACAGCATCGCGAAGGGAAACTACCCGGTGGGGAGTACCGAGCAGAAAGTGGGCGATTTTTACGCGTCGGGGATGGATATGGCGGCTATCAACAAGCGCGGCTACGACCCCATCAAACCGCTACTCGCCCGCATCGACGCCGTGACCGACGTACCCACGCTGCTGAAGCTGGTGGCCGATGAAGAAAAGGCAGGCAACGGCTCTATCATTGGGTTTCGCGTAGGCCCCGACAACCGGCGCAGTACCCAGAACATTGCCCAGCTCCGGCAGACGGGTATTGGCCTGCCCGAACGGGCGTATTATGTCAAAACCGACTCGTCGACGCTGGCCATTCAGCAGGCGTACCGGCAGTACCTGACTCGCCTGTTTGACCTGACCGGTACCGACGCGGCCACCGCGCAGACAATGGCGGCTGTGACGTATGAGCTTGAAAAACAGCTCGCCAGTGCCCACCGGACCAACATCGAACTCCGCGACGTGCAGGCCAATTACAACAAAATGGCGGTGGCCGAGCTGGCGAAAAAACAGTCCGCGCTGGCCTGGCCGACGCTGCTGCGGAACCTGGGCGCGAACGTAGACACCGTCAATGTAGGCCAGCCGGGGTACTACGACAAACTGAACGCGCTGCTGACTTCCGTACCCCTTGCCGACTGGAAAACGTACCTGAAAGCCCACGCCCTGACCAACTATGCCAATTACCTGAGCCAGCCGTTTGTCGATGCGTCGTTTGCCTACGCGAAAACCCTGACCGGGCAGGCGGTGAAGAAAACACGCGCTGAAGAAATGGTGCAGGCTGTCGACGGGTCGCTGGGGGATGCGCTGGCGCAGTTGTACGTGAAGAAATACTTTCCCGAAGCGGCTAAAAAACGCATGGCGGTACTGGTCGACAACCTCAAACGCGCCTTCGAAGCCCGCATCAACCGGCTCGACTGGATGAGCGATTCGACCAAAATGAGGGCCATCGAAAAGCTGCACGCCTTCAACCAGAAAATCGGCTACCCCGACAAATGGCGTGACTATTCCGCCGTGACCGTGAAGCGGAATGCCTATTTCGAGAATCAGCTGTCGGCGGAGAAAAACGACTATCAGCATAACCTGGCGAAGCTGGGGCAACCCGTCGACCGGAGCGAGTGGCACACGACCCCGCCCACGGTGACGGCCTACAACAACCCGCCCCTCAACGAAATCGTGTTTCCGGCGGGGATTCTGCAACCGCCCTACTTCGACGTCAATGCCGACGATGCGCTGAACTATGGCGGCATCGGTATGGTGATCGGCCACGAAATCACCCACTCGTTCGATGACCAGGGCGCGCAGTACGACAAAGACGGGAACGTAAAAAACTGGTGGCAACCCGCCGATTACGCCAAGTTCAAAGCCAGAACCCAGCAGGTCATCGACCAGTACAATTCGTTTGTCGTGCTGGATTCGGTCCATGTAAAAGGGCCGCTGACCGTAGGCGAAAACACCGCTGATATCGCCGGGGTTGCCATTGCCTACGATGCCTTCAAGCTGACTGAACAGGGTAAGGGGGGCGCCAAACTCGATGGCTTCACGCCTGACCAGCGGTTCTTTATTTCGGTGGCCCGGATCTGGCGGGTCAAAACGCGGGATGCGTTCATGCGGATGTACGTCAACACCAACCCGCATTCGCCGGCCAAGTGGCGCGTGAATGGCCCACTGATGAACTTCACGCCGTTCTACAATGCGTTTGATATAAAGCCCGGCGACAAGATGTACAAACCCGAAACCGCCCGGATTACGGTCTGGTAAGAACTTACAGGCCAAACCCGACTGATGCTAATCACGGCCGGGTTTGGCCTGCGGGCTAATCAAAGCGGGGGTAGGGTGACCCTGCTTCCGGTGTCGGCGGCCCGGTAAATGCCTTCGATTACCCGCATGTCTTTGAGCCCCTCCAGGCCAGCGATGTGATCGGGTAACGGCGTCTTCGCCAGTATGTGTTTGCCGATGTCGTCCAGCATAGCCGCCTGCTGATTCACCACGGGAAAATTGAACGCGGCCTGGCTGGTTCTGCCCTTGAATGGACCGTAGCTCAAGGCCGGGTTAAGTTCGAAATAGCCCTCATCGGCCGCTGCGTAGAACCGGTCGATAGTACAATTTGAGGTTGTGGCCGACGTGCATACGGCCCCGCTCGGGAAGGTAAGCTGCCAGGTGATGTTTTCTTCAACTTCCCTGAACAGGTCAGGCAGCGTAACAGGGCCGTACTGCGCCGTGACCGCGATGGGTTCTTCGCCCAGGACATAGCGGCCACTCTGCACACAGTACACCCCCAGATTCATTAGCGGGCCACCCCCGGCGAGGGCTTTTTTCAGGTGCCAGTCGTCGGGGGGCGTCCCAGCCAGTTGATAGCCGAGCGAGGCTTCGATCAGTCGGACTGGCCCGAATACCTTTTGCTGACCCAACCGCATAAGTTCGCGGTGATGCGGTTCATAATGCAGCCGGTAGCCCACCGCCAACTGTACGCCCGCCTGCTGGCAGGCATCGATCATCTCCCGACAATCCCGCACCGTAAAGGCCATCGGCTTTTCCACGATGACGTGTTTGCCCGCCTGAGCCGCCCGGATCGCGTATTCTTTGTGCAGGCCGTTGGGCAACGTGATGTACACCAGGTCGATGTCCGGGTTATTTTTTAGCTGGTCGAAGGTCTGGTAACTGTAGATATTTTTGTCGGGGAGCTTATAATCCTGCTTCCACTGCGCGGCTTTGGCGGGCGTTCCCGTTACAACCCCGGCCAGGCGGCAGTACTGGGATTCGGCGAATCCTTTCTTCAGTACATTGGCGTAGCGGCCCAGTCCGCAGAGTGCTACGTTCAGTTTGCGGTTCGGCTCCGCGTCGGGGTACGTAGGCAGGGCGAAGGCAGGCGCGGTAAGCGCTGCACCAACGCCTGAGCCGACTGTTTGTATAAACGAGCGTCTGGAGTAGTGGGTCATGGTAGAACGTCTGACGTGAACTTTGGTACAGCGAAACTAGGTCAGAGCGGGGCGCTGCTGCTTTCCTATTCGACAGGAGGTTGGCACGTGGGACAGACGGACCGCGTAATCGGGTCCGGCCGCCTGAACGGGTGTTTCTACCGCATGGTAAAGCGGTCGTAATGGAAATGACGCGGGTCGAAACCGTAAGCAGGTAAGTCGCGGAGCAGGCAGCGGGCAAAGGCGGGCGGGCCGCAAAACCAGATGCTTACATCCGCCAGATGGCCGACGCGCTGATGCACGATCTCGGCCGTGAGGTATTGCTTCCGCGTCGAGTTCAGGTAGTGGAGGGTTACCCCGCTTTGCTGACACAGTTCGGTCAGCGCGTCAGGGAAACGTGTGCTTTCTTCGTTACGGGTCGAATACCAGAAGTCGATGGGTGGCGGGTTGCTTACCCGGTTGGCAAGGTGTTCCAACCGGGCCAGGAAGGGCGTAACGCCGATACCCCCCGCAATCCAGATTTGCCGACGACCGGGTGCTTCAAACAGAAATTCCCCGTAGGGCCCTTCCACCACGACAGCCTGCCCGGCCTGTAGCTGCTGCGACAGCGCACTCGTGAAATCGCCCAGTGCTTTGATGGCAAACCGTAGCGTATATAGATCATCGCCCGACGACGCGATGGTAAACGGGTGTGGCTCCGCATCAGGCCCGAACCGTAAAAAGGCGTACTGGCCTGGCTGGTGCCTGAAAGGCATCTGGGTGGTCAGGCGCAGGTCGAGGATATCGGGGGCGTGGTGGGTAAGCTGACTGATGGTAGCTGTGGTTTTTCGCGACGCGCCAATCTGCTGAAACAGCGCAATTAGTGCAGATACTACCCCCACGGCCACCAGTGCAAACAGCAGGTAACTGCCCGGCGTACTGAGCCAGTGCTCTTTTAACTGCGCTGTTGCCCCGTGGTAAGCCGCCAGCAGAAACAGCACCGGAAACGCCTTGTGTGATTTGCGAAAAATCCGGTACGGAATCCGGTTGAACAGAGCCACCACGACCAGTACAATCGTCCCGTAAAAAGCCACCTGTGCCACGGCCGTGCCGCTCTGAAACAGGCTGATTTCGAGGTCGGAATACTGACTGCCGTCGGTGAGTTCGCCGGGGTTGGGGAGCAGCCCCAGTTCAACGAGCCAGTGCGGTACGTTCTCGCCCAGCCAGTGCAGCAGCGTCAGCACGGTGGCAAAAATGCCGGTCCATTTGTGGATGACATACGCCTTGTCGAGCCCCTGCATCCGGCGGTTCAGCCACGGAATCCGCACGGAAATTACCATTGATAGGACCATCAGCGACAGCGACGCAACGCCCGTCAGGTACACAAACTGCTCGCGAAGTTCCCAGCCGTCGGGGTTGGCGAAAATATGCTGCGGGCCGGGCGACAGGGCGTATGTCAGTCCCGCGAACGTCAGCGTTCCGGTAATCCATTTGGTTGTCGGTTGCATGATGAGGCCGCTTTTATGGAATCAGGTGTTCGGCTTCGACTACGGCCTGTTGGGCGACCATCCCGTCCGGGTTCACGGCGCAGGCCCGCTGGCTACCGGCCACTAGTCCACCTCCGTTGCTGCCGATGCTGGCGTCGGGGGTGGCCGCGCAGCGGTTACTGCGGCCCCGGCCCCGGTCTGTATTTTTGATAGCTGCGGTCCTGACGGTCATTACTAATTCGTCAGTTGTCGTGGCGGTGGGATTGGGTCCGTGCAGTACGCTGATCCGGGCATTCGGGGTGGCCGCTTTCATCTTGTCTGGTTGGTTGATTGACAAGGCAAAACTAGTGGGCCGGTCAGCCGTCAGACGATAACATTTGTTACCGAATTCGTCGTTGTCACCCTGTGAAACTTACCCCGGACGCTACCAGAATAGGGCTGGTGAAATAACCATTCGGGAAAACAGCCGGGTCATGTTCGGAAGCCTGTCGGGATCGATCTGCGTACGTGTGCCATTGATGAGGCTGACCAGCGGATGAGTCGGTTTGGATAGACCTTTCCTGTTGCTGTGCCATGGTTGATACCGTATGAGTTGATGACCGATGACAAAGGTCCGGCTGGCCGATTCGGGGGGTGTGGGTGAATCGCGGGGATGTGGAGTCGAAATGGGGAAAGCCGCTATGCCAGAGTGGGTTGTCACCGCTTTCCCCGCGCCAGCTTGCTTTTGATCCGGCTCAGGTGCACGCTGCTGATGCCCAGATACGACGCGATGTAGTGCTGCGGTACCCGCTGCACGATGTGTGGGCGGTGAGTGAGCAGGTTCTCGTAACGCTCCTGCGGGGTGTCGCGCACGAACGACTGAAAATGCGCCATGTAGTTCAGTGTCCGGTCGAACAGGGTGTCTATAAGCTGACGTTGCACGGCGGGTATGAGACTTACCTCGTCAAAAATCGCGTCGACATCGCTTTTCCCGATCCACCACAACGTGCAGGGTTCGATGGTTTCGATAGACCCCAGGCTGGGTGTATTGTTCCGAAAACTCTCGATGGACGACACCATCTGGTTCTCGAAAAAGAACTGAAACGTCACATCGTTCCCCCTGTTGCTGAACCAAACGCGCAGACAGCCTTTTTCGATCAGGTAGACCCGGCGCGAAATCTCACCTTCGCGCAGCAGCACCGTCCGGGCCGGTACCTGAATACGCGTAAACCGATTGACGTAGTCGTCCCACTTTTCGGGCGGCAGGGGGAAATTGGCTTTAAATTTTTCCAGCATCGTTGACAGGGAAAGAACGTACGGACAAAGATTCGCCGAATCTACACAACGAACCCAACCACCCGCTTCCGGCCTTGTTCCGACCGGTTGCTCGCCCGATTTGCCATTAGCTCAAGAAGTTGATTCACCGGTGGCAGGAGCCGCTACCTTCGATTTGGTGATGCCCTGCAAGTATCTGATCCACAGGAGGCTATATGGTGCAGGCGATAGGCGAAGTACAGTATTCATCAAGTTAAAACAGAAACCGATATGAATCCAAACAAAGTCTTGTGGGAAAAAGGCGATTTCACCCAGATTGCGCAGGGGATGCGGGAAAGCGGTGACGCTCTGGTGGCTGAACTGAACGTTACCGCCGACCTCGACGTGCTTGATCTCGGCTGTGGCGACGGGACCACCGCCGTCCCGGAAGCCAGACGGGGGGCCAGGGTACTGGGCGTTGACATTGCCCGGAATCTGGTCGAAGCGGGCAACGCACGGGCCAAAGCGGAAGGGCTGACCAACATCACGTTTCAGGAAGGCGACGCCACCGATCTGCACGACCTGCCCGATGCGTCGTTTGATCTGGTTGTGAGCATTTTCGGAGCGATGTTTGCACCCAAACCGTTCGACGTGGCCAGCGAAATGGTGCGCGTAACCCGCCCCGGTGGCCGGATCGTGATGGGCAACTGGATACCCGGCGACCCGACACTGGTGGCCCAGATCCTGAAAATCAGTGCGGCTTACACCCCGCCCCCGCCGGAAGGGTTTATCAGTCCGATGCTGTGGGGCGTGGAGCAAAATGTCATTGACCGGTTTGGGGCCGCCGGGATACCACCCGAAAAAATCACGTTCAGAAAAGACCTGTTCACGTTCCGAATGGCCTGCCCGCCAGCGGAACTCGTCGGCAAGTTCCGCGACTACTACGGACCGACCATGAACGCCTTTGAAGCCGCCGGAAAAGACGGTCGGGCGGCAGACCTGCAACGCGAACTGGAAGCCCTGTTCGAGCGGCAGAACCAGAGCGGTGATCCGAATACTACCCGCATTCCGGCTGCGTTTCTGCGCGTAACGGTCACGCGCTGAGCAGGAAAGGGGGGGCGCGGTGGAAGGGATTCGGTATGGGTTGTACGGCTACCACATTCGGCTACAACAACCGGGGATTTGGCTACGTTGCCGGGCCTGTTACGGCAGACCTTTGCGCCAACCAAACGGATACGATTATGATGCTGATAACCGGTGCTACGGGACAATTGGGCGGGGCCGTTATTCGGCAACTGCTGAAGCAAGTGCCCGCCAGCCAGTTGGTCGCCTTTGTGCGCGACGAAGCCAAAGCCGCCGACCTCGCCCGGCAAGGCATTCAGGTGCGCGTTGGTACGTACGATGATACCGCGTCGCTCGACAGGGCGATGCTGGGCGTAGAAACAGTCCTGCTGATTGCGGGTACCGACGAAGAAAAGCGCGTTCAGCAACATCAGCACGTAGTGGATGCGGCCAAACGGGCCGGCGTCCGGCGAGTCGCCTATACCAGCCGCGCCCTGAAAGACCGGACAACGCTGGTTAACCAGTTGATGCAGGGGCACTTCGACATCGAAGACTACATCAAAGCCAGCGGCCTGGCGTACACGCTGTTTCAGAACACGCTGTACATGGACGCCATTCCGCAGTTTGTCGGCGGTGCGGCCGTTTTCGAGCGGGGTATCGTCGTACCGGCGGGGGAGGGCCGGGTGTCGTTTGCGCTGCGGAGCGAGATGGGGGAAGCGATGGCTAACGCGCTGCTGACGGATAGCGACGAAAACCGGACCTATCAGCTTACCAACGCAGAAACGTACTCGTTCTCCGATGTAGCGACGGCCCTGACCGAGCTGTCGGGTAAGCCGGTGACCTATACCCCAATAGCGCCTGCCACCTTCGAAACTCAACTGACCGGGCGGGGTTTGCCGGCAGTAACAGCCCGGCGCATCACCGGATTTATCACCGACATTGCCAACGGGCAGGAAGATACGGTGACAACGGATCTGGAAACGCTGCTGGGCCGCCAACCGACCGGGCTGACGGCTGGACTGAAGGTCGTGTTTGCTCACTAGAGAAGTCAATCACCGGCAATGTTGCGTCGATCAGGAAGGGAAGCGCTACCTGAACGGCTGGCGGATGCTGCCCGGCCACTCCGGCTGTTTCGGTAGAAGCGGGTCGTCGATTCATAAACTGGTGGCGTATAGTGGGGTTAGTAACTTGTCGGGCAGGAAGTGAAAACAATGGCATTAACCGGCGCGTTGGGTAGTAGTTTTAGCGGGTCACGTAGGTGACATCAACGGAAAGCCTGCCACCATCGTAACCTGTTTGGGCGGTGGTTGAGCGGCTCCGGGAACAACGCACGGTTTTTACTTACTATACGCTTCGATTATGAAACCCGTTGGGAGCCCGGAAGGTCTTGACAAATGCCCGTTTATGGGCACACGAATTGGCGGTGCTATCGGCACAGCCCCTCAGATTGACGATTGGTGGCCCAACCGGCTACAGGTCGAATTGCTGCATCAGGATCAGCCAGCCGCCAACCCGCTGAGCGACGAGAATTACAAAGAGCTGTTCAATGCAATTGACTTTCAGCAGCTCAAGCAGGATATCAAGGCCCTGCTGGTCGATTCGAAAGACTGGTGGCCAGCCGATTACGCCAACTACGGTCCGCAGATGATCCGGATGGCGTGGCACTCGGCAGGTACCTATCGGATTGCCGACGGTCGGGGCGGAGCCGGGCAGGCTATGCAGCGGTTTGCACCCATCAACTCATGGTGGGACAACGGTAACACCGATAAATCGCGCCGGTTGTTGTGGCCCATCAAGAAAAAGTACGGCGCTGCCCTGTCGTGGGCGGACCTGATCGTGCTAACGGGCAACTGCGCCCTGGAGATCATGAACTTCCCCACGTTCGGTTTTGGTGGTGGCCGACGGGACGCCTGGGAGCCCGACCGCAGCACGTACTGGGGCCCCGAATTCTGGGGTGGCAAACCCGTCGATCAGGTACCGGCCTCAACCCATCACAAAGGTCATCCCGACGAGATGGTGAACAACAATTTGCGCTGGGTAGGTAGTCCCAAAGATGCTGTCTACGATCTGGAAAACCCGCTGGCAGCTACTCACCAGGCCATTATTTACGTGAACCCGGAAGGGCCGGCCAACAACGGCGACCCCCACGATTCAGCCCGCGAAATCCGTGAGTCGTTTGCCCGGATGGCCATGGGTGACGAGGAAACGGTGGCCCTGATTGCCGGTGGACACGCGTTCGGCAAGAGCCACGGCATGGTGGCACCAGACAAAATCGGGTCTGCCCCGGAAGCCGCGCCCATCCACGCGCAGGGTTTCGGCTGGCACAACCCGGTCGGTTCCGGCAACGGGGCCAACACCATGACCAACGGCATCGAAGGGTCGTGGACGCAGAACCCCACGCATTGGGACAATACGTACCTCGAAAACCTGCTTGGCCACGATTGGAAAAAGGTGGAAAGCCCGGCCGGGTCAACGCAATGGACGCCCATCGACCCGAACGCGCCCAAAACGCCCGACGCACACATCGCTGGTCAGATGAACAACCTGATGATGATGACGTCGGATATTGCGCTCAAGGTGGACCCGGAATATCGTAAAATCTGCGAGCGATTCCTGAACGACTTCGATTACTTCACCGACGCTTTTTCGAGAGCCTGGTACAAGCTGACGCACCGGGATATGGGCCCGAAAGAACGGTACCTGGGTCCCGAAGTACCGGCCGACAATATGATCTGGCAGGACCCGCGCCCCGACCGAGATTATGATCTGATTGACGAAAGCGACGTTGCCACGCTGAAACAGCACATACTGGCCAGCGGCCTGACCATTTCAGCGCTGGTATCGGCAGCCTGGTCGGCGGCTTCGGTGTATCGCCATTCCGACAAGCGGGGCGGGGCCAACGGAGCCCGTATCGGTCTGGAACCCCAGAACAACTGGGAGATGAACCGGCCGGAAGAGCTGAGTCGGGTATTGCAAACGCTTCGGCACATTCAGGGCGAGTTCAACGGGCAGCAGACGGGCAATAAGCAGGTGTCGCTGGCCGATCTGATCGTGCTGGGTGGCTGTGTGGCCGTCGAAAAGGCGGCCCGCGATGCGGGGGTGCCGGTGACGGTTCCCTTCACGCCGGGCCGGGTCGATACGACGCTGGAACTGACCGACGTGGAAAGTTTCAACTGGCTCAAGCCGGTGTCCGACGGGTTCAAGAATTACCACAACGACAAAGTGGGCTACCGGGTGCCGCCCGAGCGTATCTTCCTCGACCGGGCGCAGCTGCTGACGCTGACCGCTCCCGAATGGACGGTACTTGTTGGTGGCCTGCGGGTACTGGAGCAGAATTACGACTACGCCAGACATGGGGTGTTTACGGAACGTCCGGGTCAGCTGACCAACGATTTCTTTCAGGTGCTGACCAGCATGGACTACGAATGGGTGCCCCAGGATCAGCGCGAGATGCTGTTCGACGTGCGGGAACGCAATGGTGGTGCCACCAAATACACGGCTACCCGCTGCGACCTGATTTTCGGGTCAAACGCGCAGTTGCGGAACATTGCGGAAGTGTACGCTGCTGACGACGCGCAGGAACGCTTCGTCCATGATTTCGTGGCCGCCTGGAACAAGGTGATGATGCTCGATCGCTACGACGTCAAAGCCGAGTAACCGTCGCTGGCCAAATTCCTGAAGCCCGATACCGTCCTTGATGGTATCGGGCTTTTTTAGTAGCCCGACCGCGTCGTAGCCGAGCGCGTTGTTGGCGGCAATCCGTGATTTGATTAGAATACCCGTAGATTCGGCTACGCGGGGCGGTTGGTGCGGGTCGACCTTTGCAAAAAAAACAGGTGATACCATGAACATAGTCATTACCGGCTCGCTGGGCCACATCAGCCAGCCCCTCACGCAACAGCTCGTGCAGCAGGGCCATGCCGTTACCGTAGTCAGCAGTATCGCCGACCGTCAAGCGGCTATCGAGGCATTGGGTGCCAAAGCCGCCATCGGCTCCGTAGACGACGCGGCTTTTCTGGCCACCGCGTTTGCCGGAGCCGACGCCGTGTATTGCATGGTGCCGCCCGCTTACTACACTAATCCGGCTATCGATCCGATGAGTTTTTACCGTGATACGGCTTCGGCCTACGTGCAGGCTATCCGGCAGGCCGGGGTGAAACGGGCTATTCACCTGAGCAGTTTCGGTGCTGACCTCGACCACGGAACTGGCTTCATTCTGGGGTCGCATTATGCCGAGAACATCCTCAACGAACTGACCGATGTCGCCATTACGCACATCCGCCCGACCTCGTTTTACTACAACCTGAACGGCTTCATCGGCCAGATCAAGCATACGGGGCGCATCGCAGCCAACTACGGGGCCGACGACGTGATTCCGATGGTGGCCCCTGTCGACATCGCTGCTGCCATCGCCGACGAACTTACGCTGCCCGTCACCGACCGTACGATTCGGTACGTCAGCAGCGACGAACCGACGGGTAATCAGGTAGCGGCCAGTCTGGGAAAGGCCATTGGAATGTCCGATCTGCAATGGGTACTCATCAGCGACGACGAAATGCAGGCAGGACTGGTAGCCGCCGGGGTTCCCCAATCGACGGCTGATAACGTAGTGGAGTTGTACGGTGCCATCCACAGCGGCCGGTTACAGGCCGATTATAACCGCAACAAACCCACGCTGGGGCAGGTCAGAATCGACGATTTTGCGGCCGAATTTGTTACGGTTTACAACCGGTCGTAAAACGTGTAGCGGATCGACTGATCGATCAGCCCGCTTACCAGCGGACCAGCCGACCCATAAACCCCGTTTGTATGCACCCGCAGCGAGTCAGTACCATCACCGATTATCACCGGCTGCGGGGATTGCCCAAACCGGCGCACCCGCTGGTCAGTGTCATCAACCTCGACCAGCTCGATACAGCCTACACCTGTGAGCCGGTTAGCCTGGTGCTGGATTTTTATTCCATCGCGCTGAAGCGAAACCCGCACAGCAGGCTGAAATACGGGCAGCAGCAGTACGACTTCGATGAGGGCGTGCTGTTCTTTATCGCACCGGGGCAGGTATTCAGTATCGAGCCGGTACCGCTTTCCGGTATCCCTGCCAACGACGAATCGGCCAAACCGTCGGGCTGGATTGTCCTGATTCACCCGGATTTTCTCTGGAACACGGCACTTGCCAAAGCCATCCGGCACTACGCGTACTTCGATTACGCGGTTCACGAAGCCCTGTTTCTGTCCGACAGCGAGGAGGCAACGCTGGTGGGCCTTATTCGGGGCATTCAGCAGGAGTACCAGACGGCCATCGATACGCTGAGTCGGGACATCATCGTGGCCCAGCTGGAAGTGCTGTTTAAATACGCCGAGCGGTATTACAAACGGCAGTTCATCACCCGCAGCCTGACCAATCACAAGCTGCTGGATCGGCTCGAAACGGTGCTCGACGCCTATTTTGCCGCTAATTCGCTGGGCGAAACGGGGCTGCCAACCGTTCAGTTTGTCGCCGATGCGCTCAACATGTCGCCCAACTACCTCAGCGGTCTGCTGAAAACGCTGACCGGGCGGAGTACCCAACAGCATATCCACGATAAGCTGATCGAACAGGCCAAAGAAAAACTGTCGGCCACCGATTTGTCGGTAAGTGAAATCGCGTATGCGCTGGGCTTCGAGCACCCGCAGTCGTTCAGTAAGCTATTCAAGAGCAAAACCAGCTACTCGCCCGTCGAGTTTCGGCAGTCGTTTACCTGAAAAACAGCGTACGAAGCAGGCCCGGATTTTTGTGGACAGCGCGGGTTCACGGCTACGTATACGTCTCATACAGGGTACCTGAAAACGTATTTATAGGCACTGATGGGTTGAGGATGAGGATTTTGATAGCCGGTTTTGCTTTTTATGCGAAGCCGTACAGCCGGTTGTCTATACCCTTGTCCCTGCATGAACCGCACCACCCTTTTCTGGCTACTGGCCCCAACGCTGGCCGTAGCGCAGCCCGCTCCGTTACAACAGCAATTTCAGACGCCCCCCAATGCGGCAAAACCGCGCGTGTGGTGGCACTGGATGAACGGTAACATCACTAGAGACGGTATCAAAAAAGACCTCGACTGGATGAAGCGGGTCGGCATCGGCGGGTTCCAGAACTTCGACGCCAGTCTGTTTACACCCGTAGTCGTGCCGAAAAAGCTGGTGTTTATGACACCGGACTGGAAAGATGCCTTCAAATACGCTACCGACGTGGCCCAAACCAACGGGCTCGAAATGGCGATTGCCGGGTCGCCGGGCTGGAGCGTGACGGGTGGCCCCTGGGTGCCGGCATCGGACGGGATGAAAAAATACGTCTGGACGGAAACACGGGTGTCGGGTGGGCAGGCGGTGGGTAAACTGCCCCAGCCACCGGCCACGACGGGTAAGTTTCAGAACGTACCGGCCGAAGCGGCCGGTCTTTCCGGAGGACAAACGCGCGAGCTGCCGACGTACTATGCCGATGCCGCCGTTATTGCCTACCGGCTACCCGATGCCGAACAGCCACTGACAGCCCTGAAACCGACCATCACGTCGAGTGGTGGGGCATTTACCCTGGCCGACCTGACCGACGGAGATCTGGGCAAAACGACCCTGCTGCCGCCCGTGGAGGTAGGGCAGGATGCGTGGATTCAGTACGAATTTGCTACCCCCCAGACCGTTCGTGCCTTTACCATCGTTGGCTCGCCCCCCGCCGGTGAGCTGGCTGATTTTCAGGGTATGCCCGACAATAGACACCTGAACGTGAGCGACGATGGGGTAACGTTTCGCGATGTGGTCCTTATCCGGGGCAGCACCATTCCGCAGAGCACCATGAGCATTCCGGCGACAACGGCCCGGTATTTCCGGTTTACGTTCAAAACCGAAAAGCCGCAGGGCAACCCGTTTGGGGCCATGATGGGCCTGAGCAGCGAACCCGGCAAACCGCAGGGTGTACCCGTTGCTGAGCTGGTGCTGCACGGTACTGATCGCGTCGATCTGTTCGAGCAGAAAGCCGGGTTCAACCCCTGGAACGAAGCCACGCATTCACTGATAAAACCAGACGCCATCGCCATCCCGACCACTGACGTCGTTGACCTGACCGGCAAGATGACCGCCGACGGATCGCTGAACTGGACGGTGCCAGCGGGGAACTGGGTCGTTGTCAGGCTGGGCTATTCGCTGACGGGTCGGCAGAACCACCCCGCATCACCCGAGGCAACGGGGCTGGAGGTCGATAAGCTCGATAAAACCGCCGTGCAGCAGTACATCAATACGTACCTCGATATGTATAAAGACGCTACGGGTGGGCAGATGGGGGCAACCGGGCTGGAATACATGGTGCTGGACAGCTACGAAGCCGGGCACATGACCTGGACGAAGGCTATGCCGGCCGAGTTTCAGAAACGACGCGGTTACGCCATCACGCCCTGGCTACCCGTGCTGACGGGGCGGGTTGTGCGGAGTGCCGACGCCAGCGAGCAGTTTCTGTGGGATTTCCGCCGAACCATCGGTGAACTGATCGTCGAAAACCATTACGAAACCATCGGTGACGCGCTGGCAGCGCGGGGCCTGAAACGCTACACCGAATCGCACGAAAACGGACGTATCTACCTGGCGGACGGCATGGACGTGAAACGCTACGCCGACGTGCCGATGGCGGCTATGTGGACACCGGGCAGCCTGGCGGGCGGGAGTGAAGAAGAAACCCGCAGCAAGGCCGACATCCGCGAAGCCGCATCGGTAGCCCATATCTACGGCCAGAATCTGGTGGCGGCCGAGTCGATGACGGCGGTGGGGAAACCATTCATGTATGCGCCTGAACAACTCAAGCGCACCGCTGATATGGAGCTGGCGTCGGGCCTGAACCGCTTCGTGATTCATACGTCGGTACACCAGCCGCTCGACGATAAAAAACCCGGCTTTTCCCTGGGGCCATTCGGGCAGTACTTCACCCGGCATGAAACCTGGGCCGAGCAGGCCACGCCGTGGATGACGTATCTGGGCCGCAGCTGCTACCTGCTGCAACAGGGCAAACCCGTTGTCGATGTTCTGTATTACTACGGCGAAAATCAAAACATAACCTCGCTGTTTGCCGACAAACTGGCTGATGTGTCGCCCGGTTACGAGTATGATTTTGTGAATGCCACCGCCCTGCTGAACGTAATCCGGGCGGAAAACGGCAAACTCGTTGCCACCGGTAGCACCAAACACGGCCCGACTGACCGCAGCCCGACTGACCGCAGCCCGACCAATCGTGGCCCGATGACCTATCAGGTGCTGGTGCTGGATAAGAGTGCCCGGCAAATGACGCTGCCGGTACTCAAAAAAATCGGCGAACTGGTAAATGCCGGGGTACGGGTTGCCGGTGTCAAACCCGAACGCTCGCCCAGCCTGAGCGACGATCCGGCTGCGTTCCAGACGTTGGTCGAGCAGATCTGGCGCAGTCCGAACGTATCGGTGGGGAAGCCGGTGGCGGAGGTGTTGGCTACGATCAACGTACCGGAAGACGTACGCATTACGGGTAACAAAGCAGAAATACTGTACCAGCATCGCCAGACGGCCACCGAGTCGATTTATTGGCTAAGCAGCCGCAGCGATACCCCAAACGATGCCGACGTCAGTTTCCGCATGGCCGGTCGGGTACCGATGCTGTGGCATCCGCAAACGGGCAGGATCGAACCGGTATCCTACCGGATTGTTGACGGTCGTACGGTTATTCCGCTTCACTTCGATTCGTGGGACGCGTATTTTATCGTCTTTGGCGGTAAAACCAGTGCCACGGCATTCACCAGACCGGCCCGCACGGAAGCGACCGTTGCCACGCTGACGACGCCCTGGCGCGTACAGTTTCCAACCGCTACCGAACCCCGTACGCTTACGTTCGACAAGCTGACATCCTGGTCCGATAATGCTGATGCCGACGTGAAATACTTCTCCGGAACGGCGACGTATCAGCTGACGGTTACGCTACCCGATCTGGTCAAAAAAGGCCAGTATACGCTCGATCTGGGCGAGGTTAAAAACCTGGCGGAAGTGATCGTCAACGGCAAAAGCATGGGTGTTGCCTGGAAATCCCCGTTTCGGCTCGACCTGACCGATGCGCTGAAACGGGGTGCCAACGCACTGGAGATCCGGGTAACGAACCTCTGGCCCAACCGGCTGATCGGTGATGCTCAGCCCGACGTTAAGACCAAACCCGCAACGGCGGACCGCACCTTTACCACGCTGCCTTTTTTCCGGCCTGATGCGCCCCTGCTGCCGTCGGGTTTGCTGGGCCCGGTGCAGTTGGTGGTCAGTACACCAAAGTAGCCATCAGTTGGACATAAACGCCCCGGATTCTGTTTTGACGATAACCCGTACCGAATCAACGTTGATTTGGTACCGTATACTGCTAAATCTGACAACGCGCTATGGCTGTTTCATTCACTGCCGATGATACGCTCATCGACGTGCTTATCGTAGGGGCTGGCCTGTCGGGCATTGGTGCAGCCTGCTGGCTGCAAAAAGAATGTCCCGACAAACGGTATGTGATCCTGGAAGCCCGCGACGCCATGGGCGGAACCTGGGATTTGTTCCGGTATCCCGGTATCCGTTCCGATTCAGATATGTACACGCTGGGCTACGCGTTCAAGCCGTGGCTCGGTGAAAATGCCATCGCCGACGGACCATCGATTCGCCATTATATCGAAGAAACCGCCCGCGAACACGACGTACAAACGCACATTCGGTTCGGCCATAAAGTCGTAGCGGTCGCGTGGTCGAGTCAGGACGCCCGCTGGACGGTCGAGGTGGAACTGGTCGCGACCGGGGCGCGGCAGTCGATAGCTGCCCGGTTTCTGTACATGTGCAGCGGTTACTACAGCTATACGCAGCCTCACCGGCCGGCATTTGCCGGGGAAGCTGACTTCAACGGAACCGTTGTGCTGCCGCAGTTCTGGCCCAAAGACCTCGATTATGCCGGTAAGCGAGTCGTCGTTGTGGGTAGTGGAGCCACGGCGATGACGATTGTGCCGAACATGGCTGAATCGGCAGAACACGTAACGATGCTGCAACGATCGCCGACGTACGTGGCCGCCCTGCCCAGTCAGGATAAATTCTCGCGGATACTCCGGCGGTGGCTGCCCCAGCGGCTGGCCTACCGGTTGACGCGGCTGAAAAACATAGTAACCAGAATCGCCCTGTTCTGGCTCGTTCGAAGCCAGCCGAAACTGGCGAGTAAGCAGATGATTCAGGGCGTTTCTGACCAGCTTGGCCCCGATTACGACGTAAAAACCCATTTTACGCCCCGCTACAACCCCTGGGATCAGCGCGTCTGTGTGGTGCCTGACGGCGATTTGTTTACGGCCATTAAAGCGGGTCGGGCCACCGTCGTAACCGACGAAATCGAGCGGTTTACGGCTGACGGACTACTGCTCAAATCCGGTCAGACATTGCCCGCCGATGTGGTGGTACTGGCAACGGGCCTGACGGTTCAGCTCTTCGGTGGAATGGCGTTGACCGTCGATGGCAAGAGCTACCAGCCCAGCGAGCTGATGGCCTACAAGGGCATGATGCTGAGCGATGTACCCAACATGGCCCTTGCATTCGGCTATACCAACGCGTCGTGGACCCTCAAAGCAGACCTGACGGCCCGCTACGTCTGCCGGTTGTTGCGATACATGGATCGCAGGGGCTACACGGTTGCCGTTCCTCGCCGACAAGCCGACGTACAGCCCGTGCCATTCCTGAATTTCTCATCCGGCTACGTGCAGCGGGCCAGTAAGCTGTTGCCGCAGCAGGGCGCGCGCCGACCCTGGCAGGTGCATCAGAACTACCTGAAAGATACAATCTCGACTCGGTACAGCCGGGTGGCCGACGGGGTGCTGCACTTTGGTACTGAAGGCGTCATGCCGTGAACCGGATATAATTGGAAACAGCGCGTCCGCCCCCGGTTCGAAAGGGGCGGACGCGCTGTTTTGCGGCTGGTTAGCGGGTTTTACTCCGCGATGCTGTTGAGCGTAGCCATGTCGGCGTCGGAGAGGGTAATGGTGCCGACCTGCATGTTTTCTTCGAGGTGCTTCACGCTCGACGTACCCGGAATGAGCAGGATATTGTCGGCACGATGGAGTAGCCAGCTCAGCGCAATCTGGTGGGTCGATACGCCTTTATCGTCGGCGATACGCTGCATGATTTCGTCTTTCTTCGCGTCCATGCCGCCCCCGATCGGGAACCACGGGATAAACACGATACCCTGCTGCTGGCAGTAGTCCAGCACCGATTCCCACTCGCGGTTGTAGACGCTGTAGCGGTTCTGCACCGACACGACGGTAAAGAATTGCTGTGCCTGCTTAATCTCCTCGACCGACACTTCCGACAAACCGATGTGCCGGATTTTACCGGCCTGCTGGGCCTGTTTCAGAAAGCCGAACGTGATCTCGGCGGGTACCTTCGGGTCGATGCGGTGCAGCTGGTAGAGGTCGATGTGGTCCAGCTTCAGCCGTTGCAGACTGCCGTTGAGGGCGTCGTGCAGGTGTTGCGGGCTGGCGTCGTTGTTGATGTCGGCCCAAGGACCGAAGCGCACCAGCCCACCTTTAGTACCGATCACCAGCTCGCTGGCGTAGGGGTGGAGGGCGTCGGCAATGAGCTGTTCCGAGGTAAAGGGCCCGTACTGATCGGCGGTATCGATAAAGGTAACGCCCAGTTCGACGGCCCGGCGGAGTACGTCGATGGAGTTCTGCGGGTTTTCGGGCATTCCCCAGATAGCGGGCCCGGTGATGCGCATGGCCCCGTAGCCGATGCGATTTAGTGTCAGATCGCCACCCAGCGTCAGGGTGGTTGCAGGCATGTTGGTTGTCATAACGATTGGTTAATTGAACGATTGATAGTAGCTCACCCCACCCCAACCCCTCCCCGTAAGGGAGGGGCCTTACTTGCGAATAGTTTAAGTCCCTCCCTTACGGGGAGGGGTTGGGGTGGGGTGGGCTTCAGTTAAACGACTGTCTGAATTGGTTGGGCGACAGGCTGGTTTTGCTCTTGAATAGCTTATTAAAGGACTGGGGGTAGGTGAACCCCAGCTGGTACGCGATCGCCCCGACTGATAGCGTGGTCGTGCTCAGCATCGTTTTTGCCTGTTCGATCAGACGCTGCTGAATGTGCTGCTGCGCACTTTGCCCCGTCAGGTTGCGGAGTGTGTCGCTCAGGTAATGGGCCGATACGTTCAGTTGACTTGCTACGTACTCGACCGTTGGCAGGCCATTGGCCAGCCCCTGTTCGTCGTTGAAATACGCCGATAACAGCACGTCCAGTCGGGTTAGCAGGTCGTTGTGGACGGGCTTGCGGCTCAGAAACTGCCGACTGTAGAAGCGGTCGGCGTAGTGCAGCAGCAGTTCCAGCTGCGCCATGATAATGTCCTGACTGTGCCGGTCGGGATTCGCGTGGTACTCTGTTTCGATGTTTGCCAGCAGACCGTCGATTACCTGCTCCTCCCTGTCGGATACGAACAGGGCTTCGGTCAGCTCATAGCCGAAAAAGCCGTATTGCCGGATGGTTTTTGCCAGCGGGTATCCCTGCAGAAAATCGGGATGAATCAGCAGGACCCACCCCTCCGACGCGGCCGTTTCCGCTGATAACAACTGACCGGGTGCGATAAACGACAGAATGCCCTCATCGAAGTCATAGCGGTTCTGTCCGTAGCGTAACCCGGCGGCATAGTTTTTCTTCATGCACACCTGATAAAAAGGGTAAATGATCGGGCCGCTGCCCGTCTGCGCCGGTGCGCCCAGCTGGTCCAGATGAATAATGCTCACCAGCGGATGGGCCGGTTTGGGCAGGTGCAGCAACCGGTGCAACTCGCTGATCGACTGGATGGTGCGTATGGCTGATTCGTCTTTTTTCATAAACCGGTTGTGGTCGCTTCGTCAGGGGTCGTCTGCCCTTATGAACAATACAAAGGTCGCCCGGCGAACCACGCATAAAGTAGCCCGATCGTAGTTTGTTGTATCTAAATCGGAGCGGGTCGCCAACGCAACCGACCGTCAGTATAATCAGCCAGGGACTCACTTTATGCAGGCAATCAGCCCGCTCCGGTCGAACGCCTGCACTGACCAGCGAGCGCAGCGGTTGTCGGCTGATCTGCCCGAACCTACCTTACCTAACCGATGAATCGAATGACTGGTTACCTGCCTACAATGGGTCTGTTGCTACTGGGGAGCTTACTGGCTGCGCGCCCGGCCTCGTCTCAAACGCCCAGGCAACCTGATCTGGGCCACCGTTCCGTGAAAATCCTGACTCAGAACGGGCTGCTGTTCAAAGATCTGAACAAAAATGGCAAACTGGACCGGTACGAAGACTGGCGGCTACCCGTAGCCACGCGGGTGCAGGACCTGCTGGGGCAGATGACGCTGGACGAAAAAGCAGGATTTATGCTTATCAGTACGACCCGCATGGCCGGTGACAATTCGCTGCGGGGGAGCGACGCCAAAACGGAGATCACCGATGGGTTCAACGAAGAAGACCTCGTACAGCCCAACAATATGTTTACCCGTAAGCCGCTGCCGGTCCCCATCATGTCGGCGGTGGGGACGACCAAAGGCGTAACGCAGTACCACCTGCGGCACTTTATCCTGCGGGCCAATCCACCGGCGGCTGTCATCGCCAGCTGGGCCAACAACCTGCAAACGCTGTGCGAAACATCGCGGCTGGGTATCCCGGCGGTGGTGGCGTCGAATCCCCGCAACCACGTCACCATCGACGCGGCTATTGGCCTGAGTGTCGGCAAAACGGCGTTTTCGACCTGGCCGGGCGAACTGGGACTGGCCGCCATGCGCGATCTGAAGCTGACCCGTACGTTTGCCGACATGGCCCGGCAGGAGTGGGCCGCCGTGGGGTTGCGGAAAGGCTATATGTACATGGCCGATCTGGCAACCGAACCCCGCTGGCAGCGCATCGAAGGTACGTTCGGCGAAGACGCGGACCTGGCGGCCGATATGGTACGCGAAATCGTGCTGGGCTTTCAGGGGGCCAAACTTGGCCCGGCGTCGGTCGCTATGACGACCAAGCATTTTCCCGGTGGTGGCCCGCAACTAAACGGGCTGGATTCGCACTTCGACTGGGGTAAGTTTGCCCACTATCCGGGCGGGCTGTTTGCCTACCACCTCAAGCCGTTCAAAGCCGCCATCGCGGCCGGTACGTCGGCCATCATGCCGTATTATTCGGCCCCGAAGTCGGGCCCGGGCGGAACATTTGACGAAGTGGGATTTTCGTACAACAAAGCCATCATTCAGGACCTGTTGCGGAAACAGCTGGGCTTCACCGGTATCGTCAATTCCGATACCGGGCCCATTGAAATGATGCCCTGGGGTGTCGAAAATCTGACTATTCCGCAACGCTACCAGAAAGCCCTGAATGCGGGCGTCGACCTGTTTTCCGGTACCGCCGACCCCACGATGCTGCTGGACGTGGTGAAGCAGGGACTGGTGTCGGAAGCCCGGATCGACGAGTCGGTGGGGCGGCTGCTGGCAGAGAAATTTGCGCTGGGTCTGTTCGAAAATCCGTACGTCGACGTCGAGAAGGCGCGGACGGTGGTGGGTAATGCCGCCTTCCAGCAGAAAGCGGACCTGGCGCAGCGGAAATCGATTGTGCTGTTGCGCAACGCGGCCAACCTGTTGCCCTTACCGCCCAAAACGAAGGTGTATTTTGAAACCTACTACGACAATGGCCGGTCGGCTAGTCTGGTTACGGTGTACAAACCAACCAAAGCCACGAATCTCGAGCTGGTGGGTAGTAAGGACGAAGCCGACGTAGTGGTGCTGTGGCTGATCCCTACCACGGGCGGCCTGTTTGCTTCCGCCGACAAACCCATCGATCTGACCCTCTCGAAGAATAAAATTGATTTGACACATATCCAGACACTGATGGGCAGCAAGCCGACCGTACTGGCGATCAACTTCTCCAGCCCGTGGGTGTTGAGCGAGATCGAAGGCGACGCAAAAACGATGCTCGCGACCTTCGGCACCACGCCCGAAGCCCTGCTCGACGTCATCAGCGGGGCCTACAAGCCGACGGGTAAGCTGCCCGTTACGATTCCGGTTTCCCAGCAGGTGGTGATCGATAACAAGTCGGACGTTCCCGGCAGGCTGGAACCCAAAGGCTATGCCCTGTTTCCGTTCGGCACGGGGCTGACCTACGGATCGGTCCGGGCGGCAAAATAAGGGAGAGTCTGTGGGCAACCGGTGGGTTGACTTTGTCGGAGAATGCCTACTTTTCGACACATTTTCTACGAACGATGCCCATATGACGTGCTTATTTTCTTCTGGCTGGCTTCCTGTTGACAGCATCACCGGGTTTTGCCCAGACGCAGTCAGCGATGAACGGAGAAGCCTATGCCCGGTACAAAAAAGCGGATAAACGGCTCAACCAGACGTATCTGGCTATTCTGAACCAATACCGCCACGACACGCTGTTTATCCGCAACCTGAAAAAATCGCAGCGTATCTGGCTACAACTGCGCGATGCTGATTTACAAATGAAATACCCGCCCTACGAATCGGGTTACTACGGGACCATGCACCCCATGTGCGAAGCCGACGAACTGACGGTGCTGACGGAAGCCCGTACCCGTCGGTTGCGCGTATGGCTGACGGGCATTCCGGAGGGGGACGGTTGCATAGGTTCCGTTAAATTCGCACCTGACCCGAAACGCAGGTAAGAACGCACCGTCAGGGTATCAGTTCGCCATCGAAACAGGTAACCGACTGCGGGCAGGCGAGTAGAAATAAGCTCGTTTGTACTGTCCTTTTCGTACCCCACATAAGCCGTCAGGCTGACGGATAAACCCGTTTTTCTGTACCATCCATGACTAATCTGTCCATTCGTTTTGCCGTTGTTTTTCTGCTCGTAACCGCCCGATTCGTAAGTGCCCAGCCCGTCGATCCTGGCTTTGTCAACGGAGACTTACTGCCCAACGCCCCCGAACTGGCCGCACGGGGTAGCTACGGGGTGGGGGTGCAAACGCTGAAACTGGTACATCCGGCCCAGCTCGATGTGCTCCACGGCAGTGCCGGGCAGCACCCGCTCTATGACCGCCCCCTGACCCTCGAAGTATGGTATCCGGCGAAGACGCAGACCAACAAACCGTCGACCGTTACGTATCAGTCGACCTTGGGCCGGTCCAACGACCCCAAACGACCGCTTATCCCGTTTACCTTTTCGGGACGGGCCACGCGTGATGCACAGCCCGACCCCAGCGGGGGCGCGTACCCGCTGGTGATTGTGTCGCATGGTTACCCCGGCTCGCGTCTGTTGCTGACCTACCTGACCGAAAATCTGGCGTCCAAAGGCTACGTAGTTGTGGCCATCGATCACACCGAATCGACCTACGGCGATCTGGCGGCCTTTCCCAGTACGCTGCTCAACCGTTCGCTGGATGATGAATTTGTGCTGAATGAAATGGCCCGGCTGAGTAACAAGACCAGTAACAGTTTCCTGTCGGGCCTGCTCAATGCCGACAATACCGCCCTGGTCGGTTATTCGATGGGGGGCTACGGGGTGCTCAACGTAGCTGGCGCTGGCTACAGTCCTCAGGCGGTAAAACTGTTTGGGCAGATGGCCGGGGGCAGTACCGAGCTGGAAGCCCGCACGCAGGGTTCGGCCAAGTACCCGACCGCGCGGGACCCGCGCATCAGGGCCGTTGTCGCGTTTGCGCCCTGGGGCATGGAGCGTGGTGTCTGGGATGCCGCCGGACTGGCGGGGCTGAAGCTGCCCACGCTATTGGTGGCGGGGAGTAAAGACGATGTGTCGGGCTACGAAAAAGGCGTTAAGGCGATTTACGAGGGCGCGGTTAACGCGGATCGGTACTTACTCACCTACCTCAATGCCCGCCACAATGTAGCACCCAATCCGCCCCCCACAGCCTCGATGCAACCCGGCGTATCGGCAGACGAGTACATGCATTATGCTGAACCCGCCTGGAACGAACACCGGATCAATAACATCAATCAGCACTTTGTAACCGCTTTTCTGGGCATTCACCTGAAGGGGCTCGACTACGGCAAGTACCTGACTGTGCCGGGAAACGACTCGGCCGAGGGGTGGCCCGGCTTCAACCCCCGCATGGCAGTAGGACTGGAACTACGCCACGACAAACCGTAGCCACAAGCCAGCCCGCGCCTGCATAATCCAGCGATGTAGCAACTTCCTAAGACCGAACGACGTGACCTTCCAAACACCATGTCGGCCAGTCTTAGAGGGTTGACGTAATCTTCATCAGAATCAATCCGCTCACGATTAATAAAGCCGCCACTAGACGGGCCATGCTGAAACTCTCGCCCAGAAACAGTACACCCACGGTGAAGGCCCCTACCGCGCCGATACCTGTCCAGACCGTGTAGGCAGTGCCCATCGGCAACGTACGTATAGCCAGCGCGAGCAGACCAACGATGCCCAGCATGGCGAGTACGGTGATGAGGGAGGGGACAAGTCGGGAGAAGCCGGCCGACTGCTTCATGAAATAAGCCCAGACGATTTCGAGTAGCCTACTATGTTAGCCTTGTTGATGTATGCCCTATCTGCGGGTGCCGCTTTGCTGCTGGCGTTTCTCTGTCTGGTTGGTTTCGGGTCGAAAAATCAGGTAGCCGTTCGTTGGTTTGGCCTCTTTTCGGTATCGGTCAGTTTCGCCTTGATTGGCAGCTTCGTCTGGAACGGGGGCTCCGCGCCTGCCAACCCGTCTCTCGTAGCCGTTCTGGAACTGACCCGGTTCGCCATGGCCCCGGCGCTGTATCTCAGTATATGGCATTTCACCCGGCCCCTGCCGATGAAAAAGATACAGGTATGGCCACATTTTGTACCAGCCCTGGTCTTTTTCCTGTGTAACCTTCCGTACCTCATTTACGGGCTAGCGCCCCCCGGTACGGTGATACTGCCCGACGGTCTATTTCAGGGAATGGGCTGGGTGCTGCGTTATGGTCTCAAACTTCAGTTTGGTGTATACTGGGTACTTTCCTTTGGGTTGCTTCGTCGGCACCAGCGCCACGTGCTGTTGTTTGCTGCGCATACCGAACCCATCCGTCTGACGTGGCTGTATGGGTTACTGGGCATCGTGGCGGGCATGGGCGTACTGTGGATTGTCCAGAGTCTTTATCCCGACGAGCAGTTGACTCGATGGCTGGGTTATCTGTATCTAATCGGCGTGTTGGGTATCAGTTACTGTCTGGCTAATCAGGAAGAAATATTCGCATTCAGCACCGCTGAAAAAAAATCGGTCGATCGGCTGTTGACGGAGGCCGACAACGCCCAGGCGCAAACCAGCCCGGCACGATTGCAGGAAACTGAAATCGCCACATTGACGACGCGCCTTGACCAGCTACTTATCGGCGACCGGGTATTCACCGATCCGGATCTCGATTTGCCTCGCCTTGCCGCACAGATGGCGCTTTCGATCAATGACCTTTCGTACCTCATCAACGAAGGGTATGGCGTGAATTTTTTTGGATTAGTCAATGCCCACCGCGTCGATGAAGCCAGGCGACTTCTGATTTCACCCCAGCACCGGCATTTAAGTATTCTGGGGGTTGCCTACGAAGTGGGATTTTCGTCTAAAACGACCTTTTACACGGCCTTCAAAAAATATACCGGTCAAACCCCGTCAGCGTTCGTAAAGGCTAACCCAGCGCAAAAAGGGGTACGAACGGGTACAGCCGAACGATAACGTCCGTAAAAACGGCCAGTCTTGCTTCATGGAAACAAAGCATGAACGTAGCGGGCCGGTCGGGGCAATTTGGAAAGGCATAGGGCTCGGTTTAGTAAGTGGACTGGTCAACGGGTTCGTCTTTCAGCGAATCGGCCGAAAATACCTGACACCCTGGTTACCCATTTCCGTGGTAGTGGGTGTGTCAATTCTGCTGTTGGTGTCGGGATTGGGGGCCGCACTGTTCGCTCACTGGCGCAGCAGGCAGGGTAAGCCGGGCGGGCAGGCCATACGATCGTGGCTTCAGTGCAGCATCATTTACTGGCTGGCCCTGGATCTGTCGCTGTTCGGCTGGCAAAAAATTCTGAGACTCCAGATGATGGTGCCCCTGGGTATGCTGGACTCACCATTCAGTAGCCTGAGCGGAGAAACGCTGGTCTGGGCGTTCTACCGATGGTCGTATCCGTTTACGGTCACGATTGCGCTGCTCGAACTAGGGGCCGGCTATTTGCTCCTGTTCGCCCGGACCCGGCTGCTGGCCCTGCTGCTGATGGGGCCGATGCTGGTAAACATTATCGCGCTCGACTACTTCTACGACATGCCGGTTTGGGTACTGCTACACGCACTGGTTTTACTATCGGGCGTCGTCTATCTGCTATCGCTATATGCCAGCCAGATACGGACATTTCTCCGGAGCACGATCGACGGATTGATACCTGGTCAGCTTACTGCCACGACCCGGAATGGGTTGAAACTGTCTGTCTTTCTACTGCCCGTACTGTTTTTTACGACGTTCGAATTCCCGGACAAACATCCTGAGTTAACTGGAAAATATCAGATAACCGATGTCACGGTAAACGATATTCGTCAGCAGATAACCAGCCCTAAAGACAGCGTGCTGAGCGTAGCGTATCTGGATCTCGCCGATGATTTTGTGCTCGATTTCAACGACTACCGATTTCGGTACATCGGTTCGTACCAGTATCAGCCAGCCACGGATTCGCTCGTCGTTAACTGGCGTTATCCGGTCGGCAAACCGCCCCTCGTTGGTACGCTGACGAAGGAGGGAACAAGTCTACGCTTTAAGGGTCTGATGGCCGGTAAAAGGCTAACAATGGTGTTGCGGAAATAAGCCGACTCACCTGGCCGATAACCGACGCTGGTTGATGCCCAAACCGGGTGATGCGATGATGTCGCCCGCGTCGGTGATGAGGATATACTGGTAGTCGGGGTGCTGGCGAATGAGTTTTAGCCCGGCATCTTTGCCCAGCACCATCATCGACGTGCTGAATCCGTTGGCCCGCTCGGCGCTGGGGCCAAACACCGTCACGCTACTGACGCCCGTGGCCGGGTAGCCAGTTTTTGGGTTGATAATGTGGGCGTACCGTTTGCCATTGAACACCACGAACTTCTCGTAGCTGCCCGATGTCACGACGGCGGGTTGGCGCAGTGGCACGACGGCAAACAGGGTGTCGCGGTGGAGCGGGTTGGTGATGCCGATGGTCCAGGGGGTACCGTCGGGCTGGGTACCCCATGTGCTCATATCGCCTGACCCGTTGACGATGCCCGCTTTGATGCCCCGTGCCAGCATCATCTGGCGGCAGCGGTCGGCGGCATAGCCTTCACCCAGCGCGCCAAAACCGATTTTCATACCTTTCTTTTTCAGGAAAATAGTCGACTTGGCCCTGTCGAGTACGATGTTTTGATACCCCACGTTCCGCACCGAGTTTTTGATGGCTTCGGGGCTGGGCATGGCATTCATCGAACCGTCGAACTTCCAGATGCGGTCCATCGCGGCAAAGCTGATGTCGAACGCGCCGTTGGTCAATCTGGACAACCGAATGGCCCGCTCGGTCAGGGCAAACACCTCCGGGTCGACAACGACCGGGGCAATGCCTGCCTGCTGGTTGACTTTCGAAATCTGCGTGTACGACCGCCAGTCGGAGATTAGGTTCTCGATGCGCGTCACTTCGGCAATGACCGTGTCGATGTTTTGCGTGGCCGTCAGCGAATCGTTGGCGACGAGCGTAATGTCCCACCGGCTACCCATCAGCTTCACCGTCCGATTGCGTAGCACCTGTGCGTGGGTAAGGCCCGACAGGGTCAGCAGGAAAACCAAAAACGCGTGTTTCATCCCGCAAACATCGGCGTAATTTTTCAGACAGGATCACAGCCGTGACGCCGTCGCGGATTAACAGGGTTTTCCGTGCGTTAGCGTTGACAATCATATAGGTGGTCCGAGATTACAGTGGCCGGTCTGGTATTCTGGACAGACAACCATCGCAAAACCACTGGTTGTCTGTCATCCCGAGCCTGCGAGGAATCTTCGGTAGAAGGCTGGTTTAATCCTCCTACCGAAGATCCCTCGCAGGCTCGGGATGACAGACAATCACAACGGTTCATAGCATAACAGCGCACAATTCGTGCGATTTCGCACAGTTTAATTTAGCGGAAGTGGCAATAAGTGACTGATAGTCAGTGAATAGATAGCTGGCACCGTCTTTGGCGTAATAGAAGAGACAAAACGCACACTGATGGATCGTGAACTAGCCCCCGAATACGTAAGCCAATCCCGCCGGAAGAAAACGGGGCTGATACTGGTCGTGCTGGCCGGGCTGCTGGCCGTCGGCATCGGCTTCCGTCAGTTGCTGACTACGTCGGTCGACGCCGGTAAGATTCGCTCGGCGGTGGCGGAGATCGGGGCGGTCGAGAATACGCTGTCGGCAACGGGGGAAGTGATGCCTGCCTACGAACAGATCATCACCAGCCCGATTCAGGCCAGTATCAAACGGGTGTTGCTGACACCCGGCACCCGCGTCCGGGCGGGGCAGCCAATACTGGAACTCGACAAGTCGCTACCCCAGATCGAGTACGACAAAATCAACGACCAGCTCGCCCTCCGACAGAACGGCATCGACCAGCTCCGGCTCAAACTGGACAAGGATCTGGCCGATGCGGATTTAAACGATCAGATCAAGTCGCTCAACATCAACAAGCTACAGGCCAACCTCGACCACGCCCGGCGGCTGGTGCAGGTCGGCGGACAGACGCCGGAAGATGTGGTGCAGGCCGAAACCGCGCTGAACATCGCCCGGCTGGAAAAAAAACAACTCGAAAACAGCCTGACCTATAACCGACAGTCGATGCGGGCCAGCCTGCGCGAGTCGCAGCTACAGGCGCAGGTCGAGGCTACCAACCTGCGGGTGATGGCCCATAAACTCCGGCAGGCCGATATTCTGACCGACCGGGCCGGGGTGCTGACCTGGGTGAACGAACGCATCGGCTCGGCTGTAAACGAGGGCGATATGCTGGCGAAACTAGCCGATCTTGGCAGCTTCCGGGTCGACGGCTCCTGCGCCGACGTGTACGCCGATCAGCTCAAAACGGGGCAACCGGTCATCGTGCGGGTCAACGAAACGGACTTGCGGGGGCAGATTACGCAGGTGAAACCAGCGGTGCAGAACGGTACGGTGCAGTTCAGCATCGACCTGGAAAACAACCGGCACGCATCGTTACGGCCCAACCAGAAAGTCGACGTCTTTGTCGTGACCAATCGCCGGGCCCGGACGGTGCGGGTCGCCAACGGGCCGACGTTTAAGGGCAAGCGGCAGCAGTTCGTCTGGGTGCTGACCAGCCCGACCAAAGCTGTTCGGCGAGACGTCGATATCGGGCTGTCGAACATCGACTGGGTCGAGCTGAAGAGCGGGGTGCAGGCGGGCGAGCGGATTATTCTGACCGACCTCAGCGAGTTTGAACACGTGCAGGAACTAACCATCGACCCGACCCCATGAGCTATTGCTTTACCGTTCTGCTGGTCGGGTTGCTGACCGCACAGGTTGCGCTGGCCCAATCCGTTTCGCTGACCCTCGATGATGTCGTGCGGCTGGCTCGTGAGCAGTCGCTGGCAGGAAAACAGGCGGCTACGCTCCAGAAAACCAGTTACTGGACGTTCCGTACGTTTATGGCCGGTTTCAAACCGCAATTAAGCCTGAGCGGGTCACTGCCCAGTTTTACCCGCTCGTTTGTGCAGGTGATCCAGCCCGACGGCACCATCGTGTTTCAGCCCGTATCGAACAACAACTCGATTCTGAGCCTGTCGCTGAGTCAGAATATCCCCCTCACGGGCGGGTCGATTTACGTGCAGCAGCAGGTGCAGCGGTTCGATAATTTCCTGGCGAAAAACACGCTTTACAATGGCGTGCCGTTCGAGGTGGGACTGAGCCAGCCGCTGTTTCGGTTCAACCCCATGAAGTGGGACCGCCTGACCGAGCCGCTGCGTTATGCCGAAAGTAATCAGCAATACATCGAAGCGATGGAGCAGGTCGCTCTCGACGCAACGGGGTTCTACTTCGATCTGCTGGTGGCGCAGGTGAACCTCCAGATTGCCGAAACCAACCGCGCTAACAACGACACGCTCTACAAAATTGCCCAGCACAAACTGACCCTGGGCCGGATTTCCCGCAACGACCTGCTCCAGTTGCAGCTCAGCGTACTGAACGCGCAGAAAGACCTCGCATCGGCCCGGCAGACGGCGGAAGTGGCCGCACTCAAACTCCGGTCGTTTGTCAGTTCGCGCGACGACCGGCCATTGGCACTGGCGATTCCGAACCAGCTAAACCCGTTTACCGTCGACATAAAGCTGGCGCTGGAGCAGGCGTTTGCCAACCGATCAGCCGCGCTCACCTTCCGGCGGCAACAGCTCGAAGCCGACCGCGATCTGGAAAAAGCCCGGAAAGAAAACGGCCTCAACGCGACGCTGAATGCCAGCTTCGGGCTATCGAACCGGGGGAGCCGCCCGACGGATTTGTATGTCCGGCCGCAGGACCGGCAGTTCGTTGAGATTCAGTTTGTGCTGCCGATTATGACATGGGGCCGGGCCAAAGCGCGCACCGAAACGGCCCTGGCCACCCAGCAACTGACGGTGCAGACCGTGGAGCAGAACAGGCGCAGTATGGAACAACAGATTTACACGCAGGTGACGTTGCTCGATATGTTGCGGCAGCAGGTGACGCTTACCGCCGAAGCCGATCAGATTGCGCAGAACCGCTATCAGATTGCGCAGGACCGCTTTAAACTCAGCGACCTCAGCGTCACTGATCTGGGCATTGCCACCCAGGATAAAGACCGGGCCCGGCGCGACGCGATACTGGCCCTGCGCGACTACTGGCAGATGTATTACACGATCCGGCTATTGACACTTTATGACTTTGAAACCAATCAGAAACTAGCACAGTCCCGATGATCAAACTGACCAACATCGAAAAAGTGTACCGCACCAGCAGCATCGAAACGCTGGCTCTGAACACCATCAATCTGCACGTGGCCGCTGGCGAATTTCTGTCGATCATGGGGCCCAGTGGCTGCGGCAAGTCGACCCTGATGAACCTGATGGGTTTGCTCGATACACCCAGCAAAGGGACCGTCGAGATTGCTGGTCAGCTCGTTACGCAGTACCGCGACAAAGAACTGGCCCAACTGCGGAATCAGCAGATCGGCTTCATCTTCCAGAGCTTTCACCTCATCAACGACCTGTCGGTGCTCGATAACGTAGAGATTCCACTGCTGTACAGGAAAGGCGATCCGGCGGGGGCGTCGCGCCGGGCTATGGCTAAGGAAGCCCTCGAAAAAGTGGGATTGAGCAACCGCATGAGTCATTTTCCGGGGCAGCTATCGGGCGGACAGAAACAGCGCGTCGCCATTGCCCGCGCCATCGTGGGCAACCCCGCCATCGTGCTGGCCGACGAACCGACGGGTAACCTCGACAGTGTGATGGGCAACGAGATCATGAACATCCTCCAGCAGCTCAACACCGACGGCAGCACAATCGTGATGGTAACGCACGACGAAGCGATGGCTAAAAAAACGCACCGGCTCGTACGGCTATTCGACGGCTCGATGGTCGGGGATGCGGTTTTAAAGAGCGAAAGAGTGAATGAGTGAAAGTGCGAAAATCACTGACGCTGTTTTGATCACTCTTTCATTCTTTCGCTCTTTAAAATTATGATAACCAACTACATCAAAATCGCCTGGAAGGTGCTGATGCGGCACCCGGTCTACACGTTTATCACGCTTTTCGGCATCAGCCTGACGCTGACCGTACTCATGGTGCTGACCTCGTTTCTAGACCACCTGATCGGAGCGCATTACCCCGAAACGAAACGCGACCGCTCGCTGTACATCGAACGGATGAATGCGTACGATTCGGCCCGGAGTTCCATGTCGTCGGGGCAGATGAGTTTTCGGTTTCTGAACAAATACACCAAATCGCTTCGCGCGCCCGAACGGGTCAGTATTTTTTCTGAGTCTATCAGCTCTAACGTGTACGTGGGCGATCATCGAATCAAGATTGGGATCAAGTTTACGGATGCCGCGTTCTGGCAGGTCGCCGAATTTAACTTCTTGGAGGGCTACCCGTACAACGCTCAGACCATTGCCAACGGCAACCGGGTAGCGGTCATTACAGATGGATTCAAGGACCAGTATTTCGGTCGGGAGACTGCTTCTGTGTTGGGTAAATCGATTGAAATCGAGGGAGTACAGTACCGGGTCATCGGGGTCGTACGGGGTAGCCCGGCCAGTCGATCCTTTACCAATGCTGACGTGTATGTGCCCTACACCGCGCCCAAAAGCAATTACCAGAGCCGGGATACGCGGGGTAATTACACGGCCATATTACTGGCTGGCAATCGGGATGATCTGGCTGCGCTTAACGCGGAGTTTCAAGTGAACATTAGCCGGGTTCCCCTGTCGGAGATCAATGCCGGCTTTTCCGTTGGTATTCTTGAGGTGCCCAGCGAGACGTATCTGAATAATTACCTGAATCAGATTACGCGGGGGGGCGGTTTGACAACAGCCTTCTACGGCGCGATTGCTTTTATTATTTTCATGCTGATGGGCTTGCCGGCTATCAATCTGGTCAACCTCAACCTGAGTCGAATTCTGGAGCGCTCGTCTGAAATCGGCGTCCGAAAAGCATTTGGCGCACCCGTCCGAACGCTGTTGTGGCAATTCATCATTGAAAACGTGTTTATCACGTTTATTGGCGCGGCCATCGCCTTACTGTTCACCGCACTGATTATCCATGCCGTCAACACCAGCGGCTGGATTGCCTACGCCGACCTGGCAATCAGTGCCCCGGTGTTTCTGATCAGTGTGTTCATAACCCTACTTTTCGGGCTGCTCTCGGGGCTTTTACCCGCCTTTCGTATGTCGAAACTGAGTATCGCCAACGCGTTGAAAGCGTAATGCCTGTACTGTGATGTCATCTATTTACTTACTCGCTCTTTATTCATGGTCACTCATCTGTTTAAACTGATCTGGAACAAGAAAAGAACCCACACGCTGCTTCTCGTCGAGATATGGGCGTCGTTTATGGTCTTGTTCGGGCTTATGGTGCTGTTAATCTATAACCTGGGGAACTACACCGAACCACTGGGCTTTTCGTATGACAATGTATGGGCTGTCAACCTCGGTAATAATGAAGATACCACGGGCATTAGTAGCAAAGTGAACAGGGTATTGCAGCGCGTGAAAGCCTATCCTGAAGTCGAATCCGCATCCCGAATGAGCGATAATTTCCCCTTTTCGGGCTACTTCAACGGGATGGGAGTGAGCTACAACAACGTGACGACGCAGGTAGAGCGGTACGTTGTCGATGATCAGTTCGCAAAGACCCTGGCGATACCCGTCGCTGCTGGCACCTGGTTTCGAAATGCCGATAGCATAGGAACATACCAGCCGCTGATTATCAACCGAAAGGCGCGTGAACGTATGTTCGGTTCAGAGAATCCAGTCGGTAAAGTTGTTAGTGATTACGAGGGCAAGAAAGGCATTTGGCGTGTAATAGGGGTGGTAGACACTTTCAAAGGGCGGGGCGAATTTGCGTCGGATAAACCCGTAATGATTGAACTGCTTCGGAACAGCAGCGTTTACGACAAGACCCTGATCATTCGGGTGAAACCCGGCACCAACGCGCAGTTTGAAGCCCGACTGGTCCATGATGTGGTGGCCTTGACAAACGGGTGGAGCGTCGACGTGCGTTACCTGACCGATTCGCGGGCCAGCCTGCATCAGCAGGTTGTCGTACCCATCGTTATCCTGTCGATTGTCTGTGGTTTCCTGCTAATCAACGTTGCGCTGGGGCTGTTTGGCGTGCTCAATCTGAGCATCACCCGGCGTCGGAGCGAGATTGGTTTGCGTCGGGCGATCGGGGCTACCGGCAGCGGTGTGTCGACCCAGTTTGTGGGTGAAACCTGGGTATTGGCTACCTTTGCCATCCTGATTGGGCTGCTGCTGGCGGTGCAGTTTCCGCTGCTGAACGTGTTCGATCTGCAGGCGGGTGTGTACCTGACGGCAATGGGTGTATCGGTATGCATCATCTACCTGATCGTGACGCTCTGCGCGCTGTTCCCCAGTCGGCAGGCTGCGCTGATTCAACCGGCTATCGCCCTGCACGAAGAGTAGGCCGTATGGCGTACCAACTTACCCAACCCAAGCTTCCGCCCCGTATGATTCTCGTTATCGACGACGATGCCGCCATTCAAACCTCGCTCTGCCTTCTATTCAGGAAGGCGGGCTATAGTGTGCGCCTGGCTGACGGACCTTTCGAAACAAACGAGGTGCTGGACCAGGAAACGCCCGCGCTGATTGTGCTGGACATGAATTTCTCAATCGATACGTCGGGCGACGACGGGCTGCGGCTGCTGCGACGCATTCGGGAACGGTTGCCCGCCGTGCCAGTGATTTTGCTGACGGGTTGGGGAACGATCGAACTGGCCGTCGAGGGCATGAAGGCCGGGGCCAGTGATTTTATCACCAAACCGTGGCAGAATGACTACCTACTGCAAGCCGCCGAAACGGCCATCAAACTGGCCGGAACCGATACCCGGTCGGTTAGTCGGCGGCAACTTGATGAGCAGTTTCAGTTCGACAACATCGTGGGTAACGATCCGAAACTGCTCGACGTGCTGACGACCGTCGGGCGGATTGCGCCGACCGATGCGCCCGTGCTCATCACCGGCGAAAGTGGCACGGGCAAAGAACTTATCGCTGAAGCCATCCACCAGAACAGCCGGCGAAAGCGGCAACCCTTCGTCAAGGTCAATCTGGGCGGAATTTCAGAGTCGCTGTTTGAGAGTGAGCTGTTCGGTCATATGCGCGGAGCCTTTACCGACGCCAAAACCGACCGCGTCGGGCGTTTCGAGCTGGCGAATAGGGGCAGTATTTTTCTGGATGAAATCGGCGATCTGGCCCCGGCCTCGCAGGTCAAGCTGCTACGTGTGTTGCAGGACCGTACCTTCGAGCCGCTGGGCAGTAGCAAACCCAAAACAGTCGACGTGCGGGTGATCTGCGCGACCAACCGCGATCTGGAAGCGATGGTCGCGCAGGGCACGTTCCGGCAAGATCTGTTCTACCGGATCAATCTGATTACAGTGCCGTTACCCGCCCTGCGCCAACGATCCAACGACATCCCCACGCTGGTCCGGTTTTTTCTCGATAACCTCAAAGTGCTGTACAACCGGCCCGGTCTGCGTGTCAGCGACGAGGCACTCAACTGGCTGAAAGCGCTGGCCTTACCGGGCAACATTCGCCATTTGAAGAACCTCGTGGAACGGACAGCGCTGCTCGTCCCCGGCAACGAACTGACCGTGGCTGATTTCGAGAAATACGTCCCTCCAGCGGTACCGACGACGGCTGTACGATTGCCGCAGGTGGGCAGTCTGACCCTCGATCAGATGGAACAGCAGATGATTCAGCAGGCTATGGCCTTTCACCAGAACCGGGTAAGTAAGGTAGCCCGGTCGCTGGGCATCACGCGCTTTGCGCTTTACCGCCGATTGGATAAATTCGGCATTGCCTACTCCGCCGACGAATGAATTTTCCAATGCGTTACCTGCTCTATCTGACCGGGCTGCACCTGACCCTGGCTGTGCTGGCGTATCTGGCGTTCAGGGAGCAACCGATCTGGCTGGTCGGGAGCGAGGTAGTGCTGCTGGGGTCGCTGTTTATCGGCGCGGATATGTACCGAACCTTCCGGCGGCCGGGGCAATACATCGGGTCGGGCATCGAAGCCATCCGCGACAAGGATTTTACCATCAAATTCGTACCGACGGGCAATCGGGATGTCGACGAACTGATTCGGGTGTATAACCTGATGATCGATCAGCTTCGGCAGGAGCGGACGCACCAGGCCGAGCAGCAGTCGTTCCTCGACAAACTGATCGACGCGTCGCCCATTGCCCTGCTGATTTTTGACTATGACGGCCGGATTACGTCGGCAAATCCCAAAGCCACCACGCTGTTACGACGCCCCCTCGATACACTGCTCAATCGGGCACCCGACGAAGTAGGGCATCCGTTGCTCAGTCAGTTTGTGCGTTTGCCGACAGACCACCCACAACTGGTTCAGCAGACCGGTATCGAGCGGTACCGGGTGCTGCGTGCGACGTTTATGGACCGGGGTTTTGCCCGACAGTTTCTGCTGATCGAAGAGCTGACGGCCGAGCTGATTACGACGGAGAAGAATGCGTACGGCAAAGTGATCCGGATGATGGCCCACGAAGTCAACAACTCCATCGGGGCGGTCAACTCGATCATGCACACGCTGACGCCTGAACTGCCCGACGCCGATTCACAGCAAGCCATGCGCGTCGCCATTGCCCGCAACGACCGGCTGAATGGCTTCATGCGCCGGTTTGCCGATGTGGTTCGCATTCCCCCGCCCGCCCGGACGCGGGCCGATTTACGGGATGTTGTGCAGCAGGTCGGGCAACTGATGGGGCCACTGGCGTTGAAACAGGCCGTGACCGTTATCATCGACGTGCCTGACAATCCCGTTTACCTCCCGGTCGACGTGGGGCAGCTGGAGCAGGTACTGGTCAACATTGTGAAGAACGCACTGGAAGCCTGCGTGGCTCATAATCAGGTGCAAATCTGGCTGGAAGCGCATCGTCTTCAGGTCAGCAACAACGGCCAGCCCATTCCGGCCGATCTGGTCAACCGGTTGTTCGATCCGTTTCTGAGTACAAAGGCCACCGGGCAGGGCGTTGGCCTGATGATTGTCCGCGATATCCTGCTCAACCACGGCTTTGCGTTCTCGCTAAAGACCCACCCTGACGGCTGGACTGTCTTTACCATCAACTGGGAGTAGTCTGTAGCTGATTTTTTGACAGGATTACAGGATTGACAGGATTTTCTGGTACCTCCAGCGTAGTATCAATCGAACCTAAAAAAATCTTATTCATCCTGTAATCCTGTCCAAAAAAATCACACCAGTGATTTGCGGGCTTCGCGGTCAGGGTCGTTGACGAGGGCGCAGGTGTCGTCCAGAACCATCGTTTCGCCGGTCTGCGTGGTGTACGGCTTCCAGGTGGGCAAACCGCTACCGTTGGGGTTGCCGGTCCGGGCGAAGTTGATAAACGAACCCGCCATTTTCTCCGAGAGCGCCCGTGGCCGTTTGCCCCCGCCGGTGTGGGTCAGCATCAGGTCGGTATTGTAGAACCAGAAGCAGATGTCGTCGCAGTGGAACGCCCGCATCCGCCCGTCGAACAGGGGCGGTTGCCAGCCGAACCAGGCTACGTAAACCGGTGCTTTCTGTTGTGACGCCTTGGCATCGGCCGCAGCCACGGCGTTCTTCCGGTTCGACACGATCAGCGCCCACAGCTCGATGGGCCGGGCTTTGGGGAAGTTTTTGGCGTAGGATGCCACAATCTCGCCCGCCCGGTCGCCAAAGCGGGGTCTTAGCTTTTCTTTCACCCCGTCGAGCGAAATGCCCTCCAGCGACGCATCCGTCCGGTCGGGGTTTTGCTCGTGGAAAGTCGTGCAGATCAGCAGCGGAATGTCGGCCGAAAAGTGGGTTGGGTCGGTGAAGAAAGCGCCGTCGCTGAGGTAGGTGCCGTCGCCGACGGGCGAATAGCCACCCCGCTGAAGGTTCATCCGTTTGGCTTCGTCGGCCAGCTTCTCGACAGCCCGGTTGGCAATGTCGATGTACTCGCGCCACGGAATCTGTTGCAACTTGCCGATGTCGCCGGATTGCAGGCCGGCTTCGGTCAGTACCTGTTGCCCCAGCTTTTCGGCGTATGCCTTGCTGGTGCCCGCCAGCGACGTGCCGCTCAGGGCCACCGCCTTGTGAAACAGCCCTTTGGCCGACGGCATATTCATGAGCGTCGTCACCTTCGCGCCCCCGCCCGATTGCCCGATGATGGTTACGTTGGCGGGGTCACCCCCGAAACTGGCAATGTTATTTTTGACCCATTCCAGAGCCGCGACCATATCCAGATTCCCCACGTTGCCCGAAGCGGCCGGGCCACCGGCTGCTTTCAGATCGGTATAACCCAGCGGACCGAGCCGGTGGTTGAGCGAACAGAACACCAGATTACCTTTCCGGGCAATGTTCTCGCCGTGGTAACCGTCCTGTTCGATGCCGTTGCCGTTGGTGAAACCACCCCCGTGCAACCAGAGTACAACAGGCCGCTTTTGTGTATCGAGCGCGGGTGTCCAGACATTCAGTTTCAGGCAGTCTTCCGATACGTCGTCGTAGTTCCAGTGGTCGACAAACGACGCGTAGGGGTTGGCGTAGCGTTTGTCCATAATCTGCGGGGCCGAGTTCCCCCACCATAGCGCCGGTCGAATATCGGTCCAGGATTCGGGTTTCTGCGGGGGCATAAACCGATTTTTACCCGAGGTGTCGGCACCGTACGGAATGCCCAGAAACTGGTTGATGCCGCGCAGAATAAAGCCCCGCACCCGGCCGTACTGCGTGTTGGCCACGGCAATGTCGTCGCCCACAAACAGCACCTGATCGTCGGCAGCGGCTTTGGGAAGTTTGGGGGCCGATACGGTTGCGGCTACGGCTGATTGGGATGCGCCAAGGCTGGCCACGCCGACACCCAGCGACTGTAAAAAATTACGTCTCGATGCTTTCATTGGTAAATCGGTTTAGGAAAACAGTCGCTATGCCCCTGCGGGCAGGTATACTGTATATGTACAAGCTGAAAGCCTGTTGTTCAATTCTTTTACTACCGAAGAGCGGACGTCCCGGCCTGATTATCAGCCAGCGAACAGGTACCTGCTATCTGGTACAGGTGTCGGAACTGATTGAGCGCGTGGTTGGCCTGGAGAAGAGACGGGAAAATCAAACAGCCAGTATAAACCAGATGCCGCTGGTAAGGCATCTTTCGTGAGGAAATCGATCGATGGCCGGTCACTCGTCGATGATCTGTGGGTGTTTGACCCGACTATCGTGCAAAATTAGCTATCTGCTTTGCAACCAGTTGATTAATGGATAAAGCCCGGTAAAGTAAGTCTAGCGACCATTTGGGGGAAATAGAAGAAAGAGTAGGAGGATAATACGTATTTTTAGCGGAGCGGCTGGTAGCTGGCCCAACACAAGCGCTTGCCTGTGTTGGCCGCTACGCAGTTCGTCCATACCCTGCAACTACTTCCCAGCTCATGACCGTTTTCGGCCGGTACTTCATCTGTGTATTGCTCCTGATTACTGCAACGGGTGGGGCTGCCCTGGCCCAGCAGCGACTGATCGACAGTTTGAAAAGCACCCTTACCCGTCGGCTCCCCGATACGACCCGTGCGCAGGTGTACTACGATATCGCCAATGCGTTCTACAAACAAAGCCAGTCAGACTCAACCCTTGTTTATCTGACGTCGGTACAGCGCATCAGTCAACACGCTCATTACCAGACCGGACTGGGTGATGCTGCCCGGCTTACCGGTATCGTTCACACGCAGAAGGGGCAATACAGCGACGCGCTGACTTATCTACAGACCGCCATCAAGTACTACACCAGGGCGGGGAACAACCGGTCAGTGGCAAAAGTGTACCATAGCCTGGGCCTGCTCTATAAACTGATGGGCGACAGTCAGGGCGTACAGGCATATACCCGGCAGGGGATTGCCTACATGCAGCAGGCTATCGCCATGAATCAGCGCCTGAAAGCGACCAAGGAGCTACGTGGGAATTACATCAATCTGGGTATTCTGTACGAAGATCTGGGCGAAATAAAGCAGGGGCGGGAGTGCTTTTTTAAAGGACTGGCACCGATGAACAACACGGAAGTGCAGCCCGACGATGCGCGAATATTTTACAACAATCTGGGCAAAAACTTTAACGTCGAAAAGCAGTACAGTCAGGCCATCGAATACATCGAAAAGGCACTGGCTATCAACCTGAAACAAAAGCGGTACAGCAGTCTGGCGCACAATTACCGTAACCTGGCTACATCGTACATTGGGCTGGGGCAACCCGAGAAGGCGGTTCAGTTTGCCGAAAAATCGCTCGAACAGCTGAAGCGATCCGGCGACGCGCCACTGGCCAATTCGGTATACGGTACGCTGTCGCGTGCGTATGCAGCGGCCGGTCAGTACGAAAAAGCGTATGCCGCCAGTGTGACCTACAAATCGATTGCCGATTCGCTGATGAGTCAGGCCAAAACCCGGCTGATTGCCCAACTGGAGGGGCAGTATGCCGTACAGCAGGCAAGCGCGCTGGCGGGCATCAAGGCCAGTCTGGAACTGGCCAAAACGCAGGCTGTCGCGCAGGTCGAAGCCCGGAAAGCCCGGGAAATTGCTGCAATTCAGGCCGCGAAAAATCAGCGTATCGCGCAGATCAGGACAACCGCTGACGTGGAGAAGGTACGGGCTGTGGCCGAGTTACAGGCAAAGTACGACACGCAGCAAAAGCAGCATCAGATCGCCGATCTGGGCGCACGCAACCAGCAGAAAACCCGGCAGGTCGAGTACATGACCGGCGGGCTGGGCCTGATGGTGGTGCTGGTAAGTCTGCTGGTGGGGCAGTACGCCATGATCCGGCGGTCGAACCGGCAGCTGGCCACGCAGAACAACATCATTACGGGCAACAGTGCGCAACTGGCCACGCAGGCCGAGCAGTTGAAGACGCTGATGAAGGAGCTGCACCACCGCGTTAAAAACAATCTCGCTATCGTGTCGAGCCTGCTGTCGTTGCAGGCCAGTAACCTACGCGACGAGCAGGCCATTCAGGCGGTCCGGGTAGGGCAGCAGCGGGTTGAAGCCATGGCGCTCATTCACCAGCGGCTTTATCAGACCGACGGGATCACAACCATCAATATTCGGATGTACCTAACCGATCTGGCCCAAAGCCTGATGTATACCTATGGCTACACCGACTCCGATTTCGACCTGATTATCGACGCCGAAGACCGGAAGCTGGACGTCGATGTCGCTATCCCGCTGGGACTTATTGCCAACGAATTGATTACCAATGCGTTCAAGTACGCCTATGCGCAAAGCAAACACCCCCGGCTGCGCATTGGCCTGCGAACACAAAACGGCCTGACGCTGGAAGTGCAGGACAACGGCCCCGGCATCGATCAGGCCGACTGGCACCGGCAGGGTAGTCGCTCGTCGTTTGGCAAGCGGCTGGTTACGTCGCTCAGTCATCAGCTCGACGGGCGGGTGGAGGTGGTCCATCAGGATGGGGCCTTGTGTCGGTTGCGTATTCCCGAAGCCCGGCTGCGGGCGGCTTAGTACCCGGCCGCCTGCCCGTCCTTCCGCGATTCCGTAGCCCCGTGGTACACTTTGTTTTTGGCGTCGTACATAATCGCCTGGTACCCACCGTAGCCGCCCAGCCCGTAGCCGACGCGGTGCCCCCGGCGCATCAGGTCGCGGATGGTTTCGTAGGGATAGCCCGACTCCAGTGTAATCTGTCCGGAATCAACCATGCGCTCACCAGTGGGTTCCGACGATCCCTGGTGATCGATCCGGGGGGCGTCGCCCGCTTCCTGCGGGTTCATGCCGTAGTCGATCATGTTCATCAGAATCTCGACATGGCCCAGCGGCTGGAAGCTGCCGCCCATCACGCCAAAACTCATAAATGGCTGTCCGTCTTTCGTGACGAAGGCGGGGATGATGGTCTGAAACGGGCGTTTGTGGGGCGCGAAGGTGTTGTTCTGCCCGTCGGTCAGGCTGTAGAGTTCGCCCCGGTTCTGTAGCGTGAAGCCCAGCCCGTCGGGGACCATGCCGGAGCCGAAGCCCCGGTAGTTGCTTTGAATCAGCGAAACCATATTGCCTTCCTCATCAGCCACGGTCAGGTAAATCGTGTCGCCGTCTTTCAGGGCCGGGTTCCCCGCTTCCACGCGTGTGGCGGCCCGGTCGCCGATGAGTTTACGGCGTTCGGCCGCGTACGTTTTGCTGATAAGTGCCTTCACCGGAATTTTCGCGAAGGCCGGGTCGGCATAGTATTTCGCCCGGTCTTCGAATACCAGCTTTTTCGCTTCGATAAACGTGTGAATGTGCTCGGCGCTGCCCCACGGAATTTTTGAAAAATCGTAGCCTTCCAGCAGATTCAGTAGTTGCAGCGTGGCAATACCCTGGCTGTTGGGCGGCAGTTCCCAGACGTCGTAGCCCCGGTAGTTGGTCGACACCGGCTCGACCCATTCGGACGTGTGATCGGCGAGGTCTTTCGCAGTCAAATACCCGCCGTTTCGCTTCATAAACGCGTCGATAGTCTGGGCAATCGGGCCTTTGTAAAACGCGTCGCGCCCACCTTTGGCGATCTGTTCAAGGGTGTTGGCCAGAGCCGGGTTCTTAAAGACGTCACCGCGTTTGGGCGCGGCCCCGCCCGGCGCGTAGGTGTCGGTGACGTTGGGGTATTTGCTGAACCGCGCCAGCATCGACGGCCAGTAAAACGCGGCTTCATCGTGAACGGGGTAGCCTTCGCGGGCGTACCGGATCGCGTGCGACAGGATTTTGGGCATGGGGGTTTTGCCGAATCGCCTGTGCAGCTCGAACCACCCATCGACGCAGCCCGGCACCGATACCGGCAGCGGCCCGTCGGACGGAATGTGCGTCAGTCCCCGCTTCTGAAACTCCGCCAGCGTCAGGCTATAGGGTGAACGGCCCGACGCGTTCAGGCCGTACAGCTTCTTTGTTTTCGCGTCCCAGACGATAGCAAATAAATCGCCCCCGATGCCGTTGACGTGTGGCTCCACAACGCCTTCCATCGCGTTGGCGGCAATGGCCGCGTCGATCGCGTTACCGCCCGACCGCAGCACGTCGATAGCCGCCTGTGTGGAAAGGGGGTGGGACGTGCAGGCCATGCCGTGCCGGGCCATGACGACAGCCCGCGTAGCGAAGGTTTTGCCGCTCAGCCGATCCTGTGCCGGGCTGAGGGTCGAGATAAAGAACAACGCAATCGAGTACGTAAGTAGCCGTTTCTGCATGAGGGGTTTGTTCAGGTCGTTTTACAATATGCGATGAAACGGGCAGAATGCCACAAAAAAACGGCCCGATTCTGCTGTAGAATCGGGCCGAGTGTGTCATGTAGCCTGGACGTCCACGTCCGGGTGGTTGTCAAGCCAACTTCTTTAAGCGGCAGCTTTATTGACCGCTTCGCGGCCACCCGGACGTGGACGTCCAGGCTACAGTATACACCATGCTACACGTGCACTTACTCCATCACCATTTCGGCATGAGCCGGTGCTTCGATTTTCTTGCCGATGAACAGCAGCAGCAGCGGCACACAGACGAGGAAAAAACCACCGATAATCAGGAACGAGTCGGCGTAGGTCATCACCATCGCCTGCTTGATGGCGCCACCCTGCAACAGCCGGTACGCCTTGGCCGTCGCGGCAGCAAGCGCGTCTCCTTTCGAGAGAAACAGCCCCGTATACTGCCGGATGCGTTCCGCCGAGATCGGGTTGTAAATCGACAGGTTATCGGTCAGCCGCGAGATGTGCAATACCGAGCGGGTCGAGATATAGGTGGTCATAATGGCCGTACCGAACGTGCCGCCCAGTTGCCGGATGGTGTTCGACAGGGCCGACCCCTGCGGTATCTCGACGGGTGATAAATCGGCCAGCGTCACGGTCGTCAGCGGGATGAAAATCAGGCCCATCCCGATTCCGCGAATGATGAGCGGCCAGAAGAAATAATCCGGCCCGGCGTCGGGCGTGATGGTCGACAGGCCAAAGCTAAAGCCGAAAAACAGAATGAACCCGGCGGCTGCGTACCAGATGGGCGAAATCACGTTTTTCTTCATCAAACCACCTACTACGGGCATCATAAAGCCGGTCATGATCGAACCGGGCATCAGCAATAACCCCGTCTGACTGGCGGTGAAGCCCAGAATCGTCTGGCAGAACACCGGAATCAGGAATACCGACGCGAACAGCCCGAAGCCCAGGATGAAGTTGAACAGCGTACCGACCGCAAACCGCCGACGGCGCAATAAGCGCAGGTCGAGGATGGGCTGGCTGACGGTGAGCTGTCGCCAGATGAAGCCAATCAGACAGAGCACGGCGGCCGTCGTCATGATGGCGATGAAGCTCGAATCGAACCAGTCTTTTTCTTCACCTTTCTCCAGAATGATCTGCAAGCCACCGATACCGACAGTCAGCATGATGAGCGCCAGCCAGTCCATCCTGCCCGCCAGAATCTTCTCGACGGGCTCCTTGATGTACAGGTACGTCAGCACAGTAGCCGCGATGCCAAAGGGGATGTTGATGTAGAAAACCCAGTTCCACGACAGGTTATCGGTGATGTAGCCGCCAAGCGTAGGGCCAATCGAGGGGCCGATGATGACGCCCAGCCCGAAGATGGCGTTGGCGATACCGATGTCTTCCTTGGGAAACGTCTGGATCAGAATCGACTGCGCCGTCGTCAGCAGACCACCCCCCCCGATGCCCTGCAACACCCGGAAAAAGACCAGTTCCCAGACGTTGGTCGACAGCCCGCAAAGTACCGATGCGATAGTAAAGACCACGATGGACGCGGCAAAGTAATTCCGGCGACCAAGCTTGGCGCTGAGCCAGCCCGACATCGTAATCATGACGGCACTCGCGGCAGCGTACCCCGTCACAACCCAGCTAATATCCCCCAGAGACGCGCCGAGGTTGCCCATCATCTGGTTCAGGGTCACGTTCACAATCGACGAGTCGATCGTCTGGAGCAGGGCCGCTGTCGTCACCGTCAGCACCACAATCCACTTATCAAAGCCTAGTTTCATACTTAGTTCGTAGTTAGTGGTTAGTGGTTTGTAGTTACTGTCGTGCAGTCCTCGCTGGAGGAACCACAAACTACCAACTACAAACCACTAACTATTTTTGCAAATCCACCGCTACGTTGACGCTCATGCCGGGGCGAAGGCGGGCGTAGAGGGGGCTTTTTTTGTCGAGGTCGATGCGGACCGGAATCCGCTGCACGACTTTTACGTAGTTGCCCGTCGCGTTGTCGGGGGGGAGGAGCGAGAACTTGGCCCCCGTCGCACCGGCAAACGAACCGACGTTGCCCGTCAGCTTTTCGCCGTCGAAGGCATCAACGTCGACCGCGACCGCCTGTCCCGGCTGCATCTGGTCCAGCTGCGTTTCCTTGAAGTTGGCCGTCACCCACAGGGTACTGGTATTCACGACCGAACACACCGCCTGACCCGCCTGTACCAGTTGACCCACCTGCACGGCCCGCTTCGAGACGACCCCCGAAATCGGTGCCCGCACGATGGTGTACGACAGTTGCAGCTTCGCCAGATCGAGGTCGGTCTGCCGCTGTTTGACAGTCGCCTGTGCCACCGTAATCTGCCCTTCCGTAGCCCGGCGCTGCGAGTTGGTAATGCCCGTTTGTGTACCGGCCGCAGCTACCTGTGCCTGCGCCGTCTGGAGTTGGGCCTGAGCGGCCTGTAGCTGGGCGTTGGCCGCGTCGCGCTCGGCTTCAACGGCGTCGAACTGCTGCTGCGGAACGGTTTTTTCGGCCAGTAACCGGCTGTACCGCTCAAAATCCTGACCCGACTTCCGGGCGCGGGCCTGAGCCGCTACTACGTTGGCCTGCGCCGTAGCAACCTGATTACGAGCCGTGAAGACGCTGGCCTGCGAACTCTGAATCGTTGCCGACGCCACGCCCACCTGCGAGCGGCTCACCCCGGCGGCCGCCATCGAACTTTGCAGGGCCGCTTCGGCCTGCGCCACCCGGATGCGGTAGTCGGCATCGTCGAGAATCAATAACGTATCACCCGCTTTGACAGACTGGTTGTCGGCAAATCGGATGGCTTTCACGTAGCCGCTAGCCTTGGGAATGACGGGGTTTACATCACCGTCGATCTGCGCGTCGTCGGTGGTTTCGTGGCGTTGGAGGTAGCGGAATTCGCTGTACCCAAAGAAGAGCGCGACGACCAGAACGACGACGCCCGCAATGCGAAAAATGGTTGACTTGTTCACTGGATGTATTCGGTTTGTAGTTAGTAGTTTGTGGTTTGTAGTTCCTCCGGTAGCAGTGCTGGACAGGACGCGCCAGCTAACCACAAACCACCAACTACAAACCACGAACTCTTTAAAGATTTGTCCCCGTGGCTTTCAGGAGTCGCTGGTAGGCGAGCTGGGCGTCGACGGTGGCGTTGATAACGTTTAGTTGGGCCTGGAGCAGAAAGCTGTCGGCTTCGAGCAGGTCGGTCGAACCAACCAGCCCGTTGCGAAACCGTGACTCCGTCAGGCGGTAGTTTTCCTGCGCCTGCCCTACAGCCGTGCGAATCACACTCTGCTGCTCAAGCGCCAACTGATAGTTATTGTAAGCCGTTACGACTTCCGACCGGATCATGTCGGCCTGCTGCTGACTCTGAATGGTGGCCTGATCGATCGCATTTTTTGCCGTATTTAAGCGGCCTTTCATGTTATACAGCGACCCGATGTTGTAGCTGAGGGCTCCGCCAACGTTCCAGGCACTGACAAATGAGTTGGCCTGCGGAATCAGCCGGGCCGATGGGTTGATGTAATTGTAGCCCGCCGACACACCAAAGTGCGGATACATACCGCTTTTCGTGTTGCGAAGCTGCTCCTGCGCCGACTGTACCCGCAGCGAATTGGCTTCGACTTCCGGGCGCACCTGTTGTGCCTGCGTCAGAAACGTGCTCAGTTGCTGCGTCACGGTAGCCGGGTTGGTCAGTGTCGTATCGACCGCGACAGCCTGATCGTCGGGCAGGCCGAGCAACAGGTTGAAATTGTAAAGGGCCGTCTGCCGAGCCTTGTCGACCTGCAAACGGCTCAGGTTGAGGTTGTTTTTCTGTAACTGAATCTTCAGCACTTCATTGGCCGTTACGACGCCTTCTT
>Ga0160428_1000300_pt1 | contig 58717 bp, 47 predicted proteins | sample SolpanmetagenomM_FD_108198 | JGI IMG/M metagenome (GOLD analysis project Ga0160428, IMG submission 108198) | Solar panel surface microbial communities from Lawrence Berkeley National Laboratory, California, USA - M | ecosystem: Engineered > Built environment > Solar panel > Unclassified ... | reverse complement strand
TTGCTTACGCGTTACGCACCCGTTTGCCGCTGACCTTACGGCCCGCTCGACTTGCATGTATTAGGCCTGCCGCTAGCGTTCATCCTGAGCCAGGATCAAACTCTCCATCGTAAATAATTGTGATAGAACGAATTCTATCGTTGTCGTAAGCCTCAATTGGTGCTAACCTATTGATGTCAACATGTCAAAGAACAGTCTCTCTTTCGAGATGGAGGCCAACCGCTGTTGGCCTTTCTTATATTTGGGAGTGCAAAGGTACAACACTCATTCTTTCTTGTCAAGAAAAAGTTGAAAAATATTTAGTCAACTTTTTGAAATCTTCCCAGATAACTCGCTGATAAAAAGACTGTTGTGATAACGTCGTCTGTTTTTTCCTTCGATTTGGGAGTGCAAAACTAGGCCATTGTTCTTACTGATGCAAGTCCTGCGCAGAAAAAAAACTGAAGAATTTATTCCTCTCCCATAAACGGATACGTGAAGTCTCTGGGAGTCAGGTAGGTTTCTTTAATCGTGCGTGCTGATACCCACCGTAATAAATTCAGAGATGAGCCTGCTTTATCGTTCGTACCCGACGCCCGAGCCCCACCAAACGGCTGTTGGCCTACCACTGCACCAGTCGGCTTATCATTTATGTAGAAGTTTCCAGCAGCATTCCTCAGTCGGTCTGTTACCCGTTCGACCACACTTCGGTCTTTTGAGAAGATTGAACCTGTGAGTGCATACGGAGATGTTGAATCGACTACATCGAGAATAGCGTCGAACTGGTCGGGTTCATACACATGGATGGAAAGCACCGGTCCGAATATCTCTTCGCACATGGTGCGGTATTTGGGGTCGTCTACTTTCAGTACGGTCGGTTCTACAAAGTAGCCGGTCGAGTTATCACAGTTACCACCAGCCACTACAGTTACGCCATCTGCCTGTTTAGCTGTCGTGATGTATTCAGCGATTTTTTGAAACGAACGATCATCTATGACAGCGTTTACGAAATTGGTGAAGTCTTCCACCCCGCCTATTTTCACTTTGCCGAGTGTTTGCTTCAGTCCCTCTTCCACGGCAGACCACATAGTTGATGGTATATAAGCCCGTGAAGCCGCTGAACATTTTTGACCCTGGTATTCAAACGCACCCCGAACCAGCCCTGTGACAACTTCGTCGACGTTGGCTGATTCGTGCACCACCACGAAGTCTTTACCACCTGTCTCGCCGACGATCCGGGGGTACGAGCGGTACTTGTGGATGTTTGCACCGATGGTTGACCAGATAGTCTGGAAAACTTTCGTACTACCGGTAAAGTGAATACCGGCAAAATCTGGATGATTGAAAATGACCTCCCCTGCCACTGGTCCATCAACGAAGACCAGATTGATCACACCATCAGGTAAGCCTGCTTCTGCCAGTACATCCATAATTACTTTAGCCGACAAGGCTTGTGTGTAAGCTGGCTTCCAAACGACGGTATTACCCATCAGCGCAGCCGACGTCGGCAGGTTTCCGGCAATAGCTGTAAAGTTGAACGGTGTTAGGGCGAATACGAAACCTTCCAATGGCCGATACTCCAGTTTGTTCCAGACACCGGGTGACGAGTTGGGCTGCTGACGATAGATTTCATCAGCGTAGTGCACGTTGAATCGCAGGAAGTCGATCAGTTCGCAGGCAGCGTCGATCTCGGCCTGGTAGGCATTTTTCGACTGACCCAGCATAGTGGTTGCGTTGATCCGTGCCCGGTACGGCCCCGCAATCAGATCAGCTGCTTTCAGAAAAATGCTTGCCCTATTTTCCCAGCTTAGTTCAGCCCACTGCTTTTTCGCTCCCAAAGCTGCAGCAATAGCCTGATTTACGTGACCTGCATCGCCCTCGTAAAAGTAGCCCAATGTGTGCTGATGGTCGTGTGGTGGGCTTACCCGTAGCTTATGTTCGGTGCGGACTTCCTGACCACCGATAATCATGGGTATGTCTGTCTCGACCGAACGATACGCTTTTATGGCTTCTTTGACAGCTGTCTTTTCGGGAGAACCGGGAGCATAGCTTTTTACCGGCTCATTAACAGGAACCGGAACATTGAAATTACCGAATGACATATGATGTACGTTTACAGAAAGCGATACGCTCTCAGATCAGGCGAAGTGATTACACTGCAAAAGTATAACGTTGGGCATACAGAATGTTCTCTACATTGATCGGGATTACAGTTTCCTGTGCTGAGCACATGTGTAATTTTCCGAACTTTGTTTCACTATCAGTCACTGACACATGCGGTTTTACAGTACAAACAGTCCCAACAGCACCGTTTCGGCAGAAGAAGCGCTCTTTCACAGCTTGCCGGCAGACAAGGGTTTATATATGCCGACTCCGCTGCCTAAGCCGGGGTCGGCTTTTTTCGAATCAATCGCGGATCAGTCACTAGCCGACATTGGCTTTGCGATCAGCAAGGTGTTTTTTGGTGATGAGATCAGTGAGAATGATTTGTACGAGATTAACCAGCGTGCTTTCCCGTTCGACACACCCGTTGTTAAATTAAATGATGAGCTAGGTGTACTCGAACTCTTTCACGGTCCGTCGCTAGCGTTTAAGGACGTCGGGGCTCGGTATATGGCCGCTATGATGTCGCATTTTTCGAAACATCGGGCCCAAGAAGTGCATATACTTGTTGCTACGTCGGGCGATACGGGTGGTGCAGTGGCGATGGGTTTCCACAACGTTCCCGGTGTGCGCGTGTCGATTCTGTATCCGTCGGGTCGGGTTAGCGATTTGCAGGAGAAGCAGCTTACCACATTGGGCGGGAACGTTCAGGCTTTCGAAGTCGACGGGTTGTTTGACGATTGTCAGGCGATTGTCAAGCAGGCTTTTTTAGACGAAGAACTAAATAGCCAACTGGCATTATCGTCGGCCAACTCGATCAACATTTTCCGGCTGATTCCACAGGGTTTTTACTATGTGCGTGCTTATGGGCAGGTCAGGGATGCCGGCAAGCCCGTTGTGTTTTCAACACCGAGCGGCAATTTTGGTAATCTGAGTGCGGGGGTGCTGGTTCAGCAAATGGGTCTACCTGTACACCATTTCGTGGCTTCCACCAACCTGAATCAGGTGGTACCTTCTTACATCAAGACGGGTGTCTACTCGCCAATGCCATCGGTCACTACAATCTCCAATGCTATGGACGTTGGTGCGCCCAGCAATTTTGTTCGGTTGTCGCACCTATACGAAGATCAGCACGAGGCCTTCCGAAAAAATATATCTGGCTACTACTTTGACGATGAGCAAACGCGGCAGGGCATGAAACAGCTGTACGAAAAGTACAACTATGTCGCCTGCCCGCACACGGCTATCGGCGTTATGGGTCTACAGCAGTATCGTCAGGAAACGGATAAGTCATTCACGGGTGTTGCGTTGGCCACGGCACATCCGGCTAAATTCAAGCCTCTCGTCGATGAAGTAATCGGCCAACCTATCGATGTGCCGGAGCGGCTAGCGGTCATGGCCAACAAGCCGAAGCAAAGCATCCAAATCGGTAAGGAATACGCATCGTTCAGAGAAGCGCTTTTACAAACAGTTTAGCTTTATACCAAACGAGCCGGACTTGACGTCCGGCTCGTTTGGTTGATTCATGTTCTCCTAGTTGACAGTGTCACCCCTCAACGCCCTGAAGCGTTTGCGCGCATCGGCTCCGTAGATACTACCTGGGTACTGAGCCAGCACTTTCTGGTACGCGTCCATCGCAGCGGACTTATCTTTGATTTGCTCTTCGTAAATCTTACCGGTCATGTACAATGCATCGTCACCGAGTATATCGGTTGAGTACTTGCTTGTTATCAACTTCAGATCATCCAGAGCCTCAGTCGTTTTTCCCTGCTTCAAATAGGTATTTGCCCGTAGCCAGAGTATCTCGTCAGCCAGACTGTGTTCACCGTATTTTTTCCACATACGATTTAAGTTATCCACAGCTGCGTCCGTTTTATTCTGGAAAAGTAGCAGGTCAACAGCTGCGTATTCACGCATGGCCGCTTCGGTACTATCCATACCGGTGTTATCCACAATCAGTAAACTCAGTTGCTCGGCATCGTTCGCTATTTCCCGGGAAGTAGCCAGTTTCAGCACGTCGAGAATATCTTTTGACACGGTGAAATCGCCTTTGTAGTAATGCAGCTTGGCGTTTTTCAGCTTGGCTTCGTAACCGAGTAATTCTTCCTTCTCGGACTTTTCCACCTGAGAATATAATAGCGTGGATTCCCAAGGTTCCCCTTTGAGCAGATAGATATCGCCTTTGTCCAGCTTACACTTATCCACAAAACTCCGGTCCGTTTTCCCCAGATCGATGGCCATGTCGAGTACCGTCAGAGCGGTGTCTTTGCTGTCGAGATAATTACCGTACAGGTTGGCGGTACTGCGCAGTGCTTCCAGCGTTTTAGCGTTCAGGCCCAGCTCCTGCACCATTTTCTGGTAGTCTGTTATCAGTTTACGGATTTCGCCTGTATCGACCGGATACGTGTTTTTAACCTGCTCCTCCCGGGCATTGATGACAAGCCTGCGAGCAAAGGGATAGAGCTGACCCTGTGGATAAGTTGTGCATATGTACTCGAATGCGTCGGATGCTGTTTTGTATTCTTTGTTATTCAGCGCCAACGTCCCCAACTCATACACTCTACCACCAGCCAGCTTAAGGCGTTTGTCGGTGGCTTTCTCCAGCAATAATGCTCGACTAAACCGCTGTTTTTGGGTGTAAAACCAAATCAGGATATCGTTGTATGCTAACTCATTCGGATCTTTCTGTATGCGCTCGTAGAGGACCTTTTCAATAAGCGGCTCGTCTTTCGTGTTGATGTAGCTCTGAAGGGTGGCAAACACGGCTTCTTTCTTGTCCGACTGCTTCGCCGTGTTTATACTTTCATCGATAGCCTTAGCTGTTTGCCCTGTGGCCTTATAAAGGGCCATCAGTTCCTCGCTGAAGGCCGTTGGCGACTGACTCACCTCCCGGCCCGTTTCGAGGCTTACAATCGCCCATTTCGATTCACCGATATCCTGGAAGGCGTTTGCCAGTTGGTCAAGCTTCGCCGTCGATGACCGGGCCGATTTGATTGCTCCTGTGTATTCCTTGCTTGCCTGGGTCGTGTCGCCCTTCTGTTGCGCTAATTGACCAAGCAACACTTCACAAAACGGTTTGCTTGCTTCATTCCCCCGAATCTGCTGTCGCAGGAATTTCTCTGCCTGCTCAGACCGCTTGCTTCGCTGAAGACTTTGTACATACTGACTGAGCCGTGGCCACGTCGCGTCCGTTTTAATCAGTTTCGCGTATTCGTCAGCTGCCTTGGCGAACTCTCCGCTTTTGAAGTACTCATCAGCCAGCGTCGTTCCCGAGCCTGACTGTCCCGCAACCTGACAACCACCAGCCAGCCACAGCGCACACAACCACAGAGTCAACAGCGTTCTTAACCACATTATATTTATTAGTTATTCTTTATTTAAATAAACGTTATTGTAATCATTAGCCATGTGGATATGTGTACAAAAAGATTGTGCACACTTAAGTTATGTAGATGTGGATAACAACGACCATTTCAGGTAATCAATAGGTAAAGTTATCCACTTACAATCATCTACAAATCAGCGAATTAACATTTTATCCACATTGACCTGTTTATTTCGGTGTGGATTTGTGCATAATACTTGTCCACGAAATTGGCTGGGGAAAAGTTTTGACCAGCCGGTTTACATCTACCTACTTTTCCACCGTATCACTGTGGATTACGTAATACGTGAATATTATCCACAGTCATCAACATTTCACCCCCGAGTTTCTAACATTATATCCACAGGATATTGAGTTTATTCACATCCTTATCCACAGAAAAGTTAGCTTTTTTTTATTTCAAATTGACCTGTTTATCGGGATGTAGATAAGCGCTCAAAGAAACAGTACCGCATGCTGTCTATGCTTTCCTGAAGATGTAGATAAGGCTGGACCAGTTCCCCGTCTTCCTCGCACGCCAGTTAGACTCCAAGCCAGTCCGGACGCTTTTCAGATAATCGGTCTGACCGGTCTGATAACGGCTGCTCAGCATACTGATGTAAAACGAGTCGAAGACCATTGGCTTCTTGGCGACGAGGTTGAACCCGTGTTTTTCAAATAGCCGCTTTATCGTTTCGGGTGTAAAGTGATGCAGGTGACGGGGAACGTCGAACGCAGCCCAATAAGCTCCGAACGCATCTGCATCGTACGAATCAGAGTTGGGTACGGCTACTAGCAACGAACCCGAATCACTCAACAATTGATGAAAGCGGTTTACTGTTTCCTCCAGCTCAGCAATATGTTCGAGCACATGCCAGAGCGTAATGACATCGTACTTTTTCAGCGGAACCTCGGCCAGGCTGCTGGCCAGAGTAGTGTTCAGTTTCGCCATCGCGACTGACCGGGCACCTGCATCTGGTTCCATACCCGTGATCTGCCAGTTATCTTTTTGGCAGGTTTCCAGAAACGAACCCGTTCCGCAGCCCACGTCAAGTAGATGACCCTTTTTTTTCGTCAGCGAATTGATCAAAGCCAACTTGGAGCGTAAAGTATATGAACGTACGCCCTTATATACGGTTCCGATCAGTCCTCCCCCACTATCGTTGTGGGAAATGTATTCGTCAGACTGGTAGTATCCCCCTATTGACGATGCATCAGGGCGCGGATTCGTCAGGCGAAACCCACACGTGTTGCAGGCCTGAATATTGAATGTTTGGTTGCTGACCAGGTAATCTTTACAGTATAGAAAAGGAGAAAAGGCGGTGCCTGCGCAAACAGGACAAGACTTTACAGTTTCGAACGAAGACATGTTTACGCGTTTAATGAACACAAATTATCCGTGGCAAAACGACGGCCTGCACTGCTATCGCCCCATGTATACGAGCAAAATGGAAACATCAGATGGACTAACACCGCTTATACGGGATGCCTGACCAATCGTGGATGGGCGTGTACGCTTCAACTTATCGCGACCCTCGAATGACAGTGCTTTGAGTTTATCGTAGTCAAATTCAGTGTGGATAGACAGATTTTCCCAACGGTCAAGCTTGTCAGCGTTTTGCTTCTCCCGCAACAGGTAATCCTCATACTTTATTTCTATGACAGTTTGCTCAATTACCTCCTCTGTAAACTTTGCCGTATCAACCAGGGTACCAGCTAATAACTGCGACACGTTTTCTGCGGTCGTTTCTGGCCGTTTAACAAGTATTTGTAAGGTGGCTGTCTCCCGCAGGGGTGAACTGTTTTGATTGACTAGCCACTCATTTATATCGTCCGGCTTTACCCGTTTGCGCTGAATAGCGTCGGTTAACTCAGCTATATGCTGCTGTTTTTCGACCAGTACATCGTACCGTTGCTGGGATGCAAGCCCGATTTCGTACCCCTTTTTGGTCAGTCGAATATCGGCGTTATCCTGTCTCAGTAGTGTACGGTATTCAGCCCTTGAGGTAAACATCCGGTACGGTTCCTCTGTACCTTTTGTGATCAGATCATCAATCAGTACACCAATATATGCCTCCGACCGCTTGATGGTGAACGGGTCTTTTTCGTGTACTGTCTGATGCGCATTGATACCCGCTATCAGCCCTTGGCAGGCTGCTTCCTCGTATCCTGTAGTACCATTTATCTGCCCGGCAAAGAATAAATTGGCTACCCGATGCGTCTCCAGCGTGTGCTTCAACTGTGTTGGCGGGAAGTAATCATATTCAACAGCATAGCCAGGCCTGAACATTTTTGCTTTCTCAAAACCAGCAATTTTTCGCAGCGCACGTAGCTGTACGTCCTCTGGCAGTGAGGTCGAAAAGCCATTTACGTAGATTTCAACGGTATCTTTTCCTTCGGGTTCGACAAAAATCTGGTGTCTGTCTTTGTCAGCAAACCGGTTTATTTTATCCTCTACAGATGGGCAGTACCGTGGCCCCAGCCCTTTGATGCGGCCTGTGAACATGGGCGATTTCTCGAAGCCTGTTTTAAGTTCGTCGTGTACAGCCTGATTGGTATAAGTAATCCAGCAGCTTTTCTGATCGGTCAAAACGGGGGTATCGGTATACGAGAACTTGCTGGGTTTAGCGTCGCCCAACTGCTCTTCCATCGCTTCATAGTTGAGACTACGGCCATCGATGCGTGGTGGTGTTCCTGTTTTCATACGTCCGCTTTCGAACCCTAATTCGACAAGCTGTTCGGTCAAACCGCTTGCTGCGGCTTCACCCGTACGACCTCCACCAAATGTTTTCTCACCAATAAACATGCGACCATTCAGGAACGTCCCGTTTGTGAGCACTACGCTTTTCCCGTAAAAAATCAGACCCATCGCTGTTCTCACGCCATAAACAGTATTGTCCTTCACCAGTAACTCATTGACTGAATCCTGCCAGAAGCTGACGTTTTGATTGCTTTCAAGCGTTTTACGCCATTCCCACGCAAACGCGTGTCGATCGCTCTGACAGCGGGGACTCCACATGGCAGGTCCCTTAGACCGATTCAGCATCCGAAACTGAATCATTGTCTTGTCGGATATAATCCCGGACATACCACCGAGCGCATCCACCTCGCGTACGATCTGACCTTTCGCTACACCACCCATTGCTGGATTGCAGGACATTTGGGCAATGGTCTGCATGTTCATGGTAATCAACAAAACTTGTGACCCCATCGTAGCTGAAGCGTGCGCAGCCTCGCAGCCCGCATGTCCGCCCCCCACTACAATCACATCATAGATTGACGTCATTTTAACGGTATTTGTAAAAATGTTCCACGTGGAAACATTTCACGTGGTTATCATACTAATGGGTGGACAACAAAAAACCGCTCGCCTTTGTGCCAAGCGAGCGGTTCAAAGTAAGCAGGGATACTATTTACTGAGTTTTTGCAAATACTGATTCGCTTCTTTTTTGTAGAAGATGTTGTAATTGGGTGTCACTGATCGTAAAACTTCAGTTTGTTTGATGAACTGTCTGTTGGTGAGTGAATCAAAAAAAGTAGGCGCGCTACTTTTCTGTGAACGAGCCGCTTCAGCTTGCCGCTTGGGATCTTCCTCTTGCTGCTTCAACGCTTTCTCAGATTCAAGTAGCCGGGTTAAAATCTGATTCTGCCGGTTTATCGTGTTCTGATTGATACGCTTGTTGACGAGGTCAGTTTCGGCTTCATCCATTTTGTCCATCAGGTCTTTCACCTGATCACCTTGCTGTTTACCTGCCTCTGTACCTTTTGCGTTTTCTTCCAGCTTCTTGAGCATATCACGAATCATGGCCTGTTGAGCAGCTAGCTGGGAGAGTTCCTCTGATAATCCCTGCCCCGTCTTACCGCTCTTCTGGAGTTGCTGCATATGCGTGTTAAGCTTCTGTTGCATCTCACCCATGCCGGGACTCTTTCCTTTCTTGCTTCCTTTTCCCTGACCTGGTTTAGCCATGGCATTCATTTGCTGTTGCATGTTCTTGAGCACATCACTGAGCATAAGCGCCAGGTTGTTGATAGACGTCATCGCAAATTGCTGCTTGGATGCCGCCATGCTCAATCGCCGGTCTTTGAGCTGCTGAACACTCTCGTCCATGTACAGCTTCATGTTGGAAAGTTCGCGCGTGACGAACGGCTGAATCTGCGCCACCCGGCTAGCTAAAGCGTTCAAACTATCCTCAATAATCTTGGCATCATCCTGAAGTTTGAGTTGCTCTTGAGAAAGCTTCGTTACACGGGGGTCCTGTAGACTCATTCCGCGAAACTCTTTCATTACTTTTTCCTGACCAAAAGAAAGCGTAATCAGGTTGTCGAGAATACTGCGCAGATCATCCATATTCTCCTGATTTTCCTGCATCTCATTCGATTCCATTGACTCGCGCATCGACTTGCTCATGGAACGCATCGACTTAGAAGCCTTGCGCTGTGGGCTGGCAGCCTGCTTGTTTTTCTTCTGCTTGAGCTGCTTCATTGCCTGATCCATTTGTTGATCTACTTCCTGCTGCTGTTCTTGCGTCGACTCTGGTTTATCTAAATCTTCTTTATCGGCTTCTTTTTCAAGCGCTTCAATCTGCTTCTTGAGAGCCTCAAAATCCTCTTTTGAGAGCTGCTGCTTTTGCTCCTGTTCGTTTTGCGCACCAAGATTCTTATCGTTTTCTTCGGCTTGCTTGTCAAGTTTGTCAGCCTGTTTGTCAAGCTGATCGGCTGCATTATTAACCTTTTGCTCAAGTTGCATCTGCTTGAAAAGCTTAAGTGCACGATCAAGATCACGTTCCATGTTACGCTCTTTTCTTGACAGGCGGTCCATCATATCTGACGCTTTCTCGTCCTGACGTTTCTCCAAGAGCTGTTTCAACTGCTCATAAAGCTGCTTCGATTCGGGATCTAGTAGCTCGTTGAAAAGCTTCTGTAACTGTTTCAGTTTGTCCTGAACAGCGTTTTCCTTCTCGGCAAATCGCTGCTGTAGATCATTCGTTTTTTGGAACTGTTCCTGTAGCTTTTGCACCTCACGCATCAACTCTTCGCGCTTCTGGAGAATATCCTGCAACTGCTTTTTGTCCTGAAAGTCTGACGACTTTTTGGTACGCATTCGCTCTTCAAGCTGACTCAGTTCCTTTTTGATGGCCTGCGTTTTACTGAGCGCATTATCAATGTTCTCCTGCATCTTCTCGGCTGACTGATCTACCTGCTTTTGCACATCTGCGTTAGATGGAATGGCGAAAATGAACGGAGTCGATTTGGTTGATTTTGCACCGTGAACACCGTCATTATCCCACACGGTTACTGCATACTCCAGCTTGTCTTCTTTACCAAGTTTAAGGCTATCGAGCGACCAGTTGTACACAAAGTTTTGCGAAGTCGTCGACCGATTAAAGGGTATATCTTTACTGTAAGTGGGTGATTTTCGGTCACCTCGCTCCACGACATAAGATAACCGAAGCTTGGAAAAACCGTAATCGTCGTTTATCAAACCCGATAAGGCGATGTAATTGTACGTTGTTGAATCCTGAATGCGATCAACCGAAATTTGCGGATAACGGTCGGGAATAACCTGGATATTGTACTGGATTTGTGACGGCTTGTTCACGTTAGTGTTCTGCAAGGAAACGCCATAAGCGGTGTTTTGTAGAAGCCGTTTAGAGGCCACAAATTTATCGTCGTCAACCAATTGGGCCCTTATTACGGAGTGGTCCGTGTTGAAGCGCAGGGAAAGTGAGTCAGTGTGATCGACAGCGAATGACCAATTAACAACTGTACCTTCTGGTATCAATAGGTTACCTACGTTTGCCAGTTGCTCCGTTGGTTTGTTCAGATAAGCCGGGAAGTCGAGCCGCACATCAAAGGCCAGTACAGCCGGTCGGTCGATTAATGATACGGTATACTCTTTCGATTTGAAACCAGCCGCTTCCAGATGAAAGTGCAAATCACGTTGCAGGTTATCGAACGTGTACGTGTACGCTGGTCCGGAGGGCGACAATTTTAAGCGTGTTCCGTCTGTAACGAGGTAAATAGATTCAGGAATAGTGTTGCCCGTTAGCCCTACAGAGAGTGGAAAATCTTCGTTGCGAAACGCATTCATTGATTTGTTACGCACAACGAACTGAAAGGGTGCTGCTTCCACGAACTCCTTATTGTAGTTGACCAGCCTTGTTGACGACTGCGTTAGTATGTCTGGCTTGACGAGAAGCAACAGCAGAATCAACGCGAGCGGTGGAATGGCATATTTCAGAAACTGTCGGTTGCGGCTGATCTCAATAGCGCTGGCGAACCGATTAATCAGAAGTTGCTGTGACCGCTGATCAAGACTGGCGCGCAGTAGATCGCTTTGCTCTGAATTGATGCGCTGGAGTTGAAGCGTATTAATCAGTTTGTCGGACACATCGGGAAAATACGTTCCAATCTGGCGGGCTGCTTCGTCGGTGGAAAGCGGTTTGCTGAGTCCATACAAACCCAGCAAAGGCCGGATGATGAACTGGTATAAGCCAACACCGACAGCCACCAAGAAACTAAAGAATAGAACCGCCCGGCCACCTGAACTGAATCGGCCAACAAACTCAGCCGTGTTGATTAGTAGATAGGCAGTCCCTAACAGCGCCACGAAAAATAGACTTCCTTTGACAAGCTGGTTTTGAAAGTAGCGCCGTTTGTATTCGTCGATGCGTTCAAGTAGCGTTGAATAAGCTGCGGATGATTGCATAATCGTAAGTAAGGAAATCAGGCAAACACAGATTGAAAATAAATGAGGACGTGACTTTTCAGTAGTTCTTCCTGCGCCAGCAAATCGCCGGATGGCAATGGCTTGGTCAGGGTCCAGTGCGGCCAGCCATCTTTGTCCGGCCCGGCAAATTCATAGTAGCCAGATTCGCTCAGCACCCGACAAACAGCGATGTGCATCAGATCCTGTTTTTGTTCCTTCGAGAATCGGATGGGGCCCCTACCCAACTCCTGTACGCCAATCAGAAAGAGAACGGCATTTAGATCGGCTGGTCGTTTGCCAAGCAACTGCTGTAGTTGGTCCAGCAAATTTTCCCAGGCCGATTCTGTATGTGATTTTTCGGAAGTTGTCACGTCAAAAAAGTATGTACTGTCTAAATTACAATTAATTACGCATAAGTAACGATGCGCCTTCCGGTTTCGGTTTATGAAAAGTCTACTAACTGACCTGATTAATCTGCTTTTCCCGACACTATGCCTGGGATGCGATAAAACGCTGCCCCAATCTGGTCAGTTGTTGTGCACAAAATGCCGTCTGGAGCTTCCGGAAACAAACGATTATCAATTAGCCGACCGGAATGAATCGCACAATAAGTTTGCCGGAAAAGTGCCCATACGGTATGTGATGTCGTACGCCCGATTCGCAAAAGGGGGTGTTATGCAGCATGTAGTTCACCGGATAAAATACAGCGGTTATAAAGAAGCTGCCACAACGCTTGGTCGGTGGTATGGTACACTACTACATGAGCAAAGCCAGCTTGTTCAGGAGATCGATATGCTGGTCGGTGTGCCGCTGCACAAACAGCGGCAGAAGCAACGGGGCTATAATCAGGCGGATCGGATCGCTATGGGATTGGGCGAGGCCATGGAAATTCCCGCCCGATCTGACGTGCTGGTTCGAACCCATTTTAAATCATCACAGACAAAGAAGAACCGGCTGGAACGATGGGCGAACGTAGCGTCCGTTTTTTCGGTAGCAGACGTGTCTGCCGTGACAGATAAGCACGTTGCTATTGTCGATGATGTTCTGACTACTGGGGCTACAATTGAAGCCTGCGCGATTGAATTGCTACGAGCGGGTTGCCGGGAAGTCAGCGTGATAACGTTGGCTGTAGCCCAATAGAAAAGGGGGGCTTCTCCATTGAGAAACCCCCCTGCCAAAATGCTTTAACCGTTACTTGTTACGACCGACGCCGATCATGGCGCAACGGAAGCCGATCATGGCGGTAGCAGAGTCCTGATCGAGGAAACGACGTGTACCCGGCGACAACCAGTACGCTACATCGTTCCAAGAGCCGCCCTTGTACACCCGTAGCTTATCGTTGATAAGCGACTGGTTGTTCTTCGAGTCGTAGTTTTTGGCTTCGTCCATATAACCGTTCCGGCGAATCGGATTCAGGTCGCTAACATCCTGATAAGACAACGGACGATAGACGTCGTACACCCATTCGTTTACGTTACCAGCCATGTTATACAGACCAAAGTCATTGGCGGGATAGGCATAAATTTCAGCGGTGATAATGGCACCGTCGTTCGAGCGGCCAGCTATACCAGCGTAGTCACCACGGCCGCGTTTAAAGTTAGCCAGCATCTGTCCCTGCTTTTTGCCTTTTTTCGGATTTCGCACCGACGAACCATCCCACGGGTAAATCCGCTGATTGATTTGGTTTTCGTCCATGTACTGCGTACCAATAAGTGCTTTGGCTGCATACTCCCATTCCGCTTCGGTTGGTAGCCGATAATCAGGCAGGATGGTACCGCTCTCGAGGCTGGGCTTCGCTGCTGGCGATGCCGATGCTTCGGCCAGTGCTGGATCGTCGGCTGTTTTCGACTTACGCTTCAGCGAGAAACCGCCTTTTTTCTTTGGTGCACCGCCTTTGGCCAGTTCACTGTTTACAGCATCCGAGCGCCAGCGGGCGTAATCGCTTGCCTGTACCCACGACACACCCACGACCGGATAGTACCGAAAAGCGGGATAGCGGAGGTACTGAGTTACGTATGAGTCGTTGAAAGACAGTGGGTTAGACCAAACGGTTGTATCGGGCAACGCAGCTTTGACAACTTCTTCCGACGAGTCGCGGGTAATAGCGTTGAGGTATTCGAGATAGTGGACGTTCGCCATTTCGGTTTCGTCCATGTAAAACGACTGAATCGAGACGGTGCGCTCGCGGTTATCGCGGCTGTTCATCACGTCTTCTTCCAGCGCGCCCATCGTAAACCGGCCCCCTTCAATGAAGACAAGGTTTGGTCCTGCTTTCTGCCCTGCAAATTTCTTTACCTGAAAACCGTCTTTCTCGTTGTAGGCAATACCGGTAGCCGTGCTTTTCTTGCCTGGCTGTACGCTCGTTGGGTGCTTTGACTTACAGGCCGAAAGAGCCGCCGTTGCCAGCAGCACATAGGCAGCTTGTTTCAGGTGATACTTTTGAATCATTGCTGTATTTTGTGTAAGATACGCTGGTGCTAAAGTAGTGATTAACTCGTCATTTCGGCCAGAACGGCAGTCAACTGCTCAACCGAATCAATGCCGGAATGCGTAAAAATCGGCCTTCCTTTCGACTCTTTCAACGAGCATCTCGACGGGTTTCGCTTGATGTACTCAATTACTTTGCCAAATTGGTCGGATGTGAAGAACGCATCGTTCCCGTTAGAAACGAAGTAGCCTTTCAGAATAGTATTCTTAAGCGTCAGTTTTTCAAGGTATAAGCGTTCCGCTTTCCAGCGTACGTTGACCATATCGATCAGGTTGATGACCTCTTCCGGGATCGGGCCGAAACGGTCCAGAATCTCCTGCCGGAAGGCTTCCAGTTCGGTCGTATTTTCGATGCTGTCCAATCGCGTATACAGGGCCAGCCGCTCGGAAATGTTGTGAACGTAGCGTTCTGGAATGACAACCGGCAGATCGGTTTCGATGACTGTATCGGGCAGTCTTAGATTCAGTTCGCCAGGCTTGGTCTCAAACAGGTCTTTGAACTCGTTTTCGCGTAGCTCCTGCACCGCTTCGTCCAGTATTTTGTGGTACATCTCGAAGCCGAGGTCGTTCACAAATCCGCTCTGTTCAGCACCGAGTAAATTACCCGCGCCCCGAATGTCGAGGTCACGCATGGCGATCTTGAACCCTTCGCCGAGGTCCGAAAAGTCTTCCAGCGTTTGCAGGCGTTTACGGGCGTCGGCCGTCATGACCGACGGGGGCGGGGTCAGCAGATAACAGAACGCTTTCCGGTTCGACCGTCCTACGCGACCCCGCATCTGATGCAGATCAGACAGGCCAAAGTAGTGGGCGTTGTTAATCAGAATCGTGTTGGCGTTGGGAATGTCGAGCCCTGACTCGATGATGTTGGTCGAGATCAGTACATCGTATTCACCTTCGATGAAGCGGGTCATCATCCGCTCCAGCTTCTCCCCTTCCATCTGACCGTGTGCCACCCCAACGCGTGCTTCGGGTACCAGTCGCATAATCAGGTTGCCAATCGATTCAATATCATTGATCCGGTTATGCACGAAAAACGCCTGACCACCCCGACGAACTTCCGTACTGATCGCATCGCGGATAATCGTTTCGTTGAACGGATGAACTTCGGTCGTGACGGGTTGCCGGTTGGGGGGCGGGGTCGCAATGACCGACAAGTCGCGCGCACCCATCAGCGAGAAATGTAGTGTGCGCGGAATGGGTGTGGCCGTCAGGGTCAGCACATCGACTTCGACGCGCAGTTCCTTGAGCCGATCTTTCGTTTTTACACCGAACTTTTGCTCTTCGTCGATAACCAGCAGACCAAGGTCTTTGAACTTGATGTCTTTGTTGACAATCCGGTGTGTTCCGATCAGGATGTTGATATCGCCGGACGCGACACCTTTCAGGATTTCCTTTGTTTGCGCTGTTGTACGGAAGCGATTGATGTAGTCGATTTTAACGGGAAAATCGGCCATGCGCTCCGAGAACGTTTTGAAATGCTGCATGGCCAGAATCGTCGTCGGCACCAGTATCGCTACCTGCTTGTTATCGCTGACAGCCTTGAATGCAGCTCGAATCGCGATTTCGGTCTTGCCAAAGCCAACGTCGCCACAGACGAGCCGGTCCATTGGGTTCGGCCGTTCCATGTCGTCTTTTACGTCGTTGGTCGCTTTAGCCTGATCGGGCGTGTCTTCGTACAGAAACGACGATTCAAGCTCAGCCTGTAGGAACGTATCGCGACTGTAGGCGTAGCCCGGCGCGTTCCGGCGCTTGGCATACAGCGCGATCAGTTCGCGGGCGATGTCTTTGACCTGTTTGCGGATGCGCGATTTTTTCTGCTCCCATTCCTGCGAACCTAGCTTGCTCATCGGTGGGGGGCTTCCCTCCCGACCGGCATACTTGGCAATCTTGTGCAGGCTGTGGATGCTGACGAGCAGAATATCATTGTCCCGGTAAATCAGCCGGATGGCCTCCTGCTGATTACCCGCGTTGTCGACCTTTTCCAGGCCCGCAAACCGGCCGATACCGTGGTCGATATGCGTAACGTAGTCGCCGGGTTGCAGCGTTTTCAGCTCCCGGAGTGTCAGCGCCTTCGACTTGGTAAACTTGTCCTGAACCTTGAAGCGATAGTACCGGTCGAAAATCTGGTGGTCGGTGAAGCAGGCAATCTTCAGCGAATCGTCGAGGTAGCCCTCGCGCAAACCGATATTGAGCGGCTGAAACGTAACCAGCGGGTCGAGTTCCTCGAAGATGCTACGGAGCCGGTCGAGCTGTTTGAACGACTCTGCCGCGATGATATTTGTGTAACCCCGTGCCTGATTGTCGCCCAGCGTGTCGACCAGGCGTTTGAAATCTTTGTTGAATGATGGCTGCGGCTTCGACTGATACTGCTGCCGTGTGTCGGTCTTGAAATAGAACTTCCGGCCAAACTCAACCGTTCGGTATTCCTTCAGTTGATTGAGAAACGTACGTCGGGTTTCAAACAGCGCACCGGGATCAGATACCACCTGAATACCGCCACTACTGGCCAGTACAGATTCAAAACTTTGTTCGGCTTTCTCGAAGCACTTCTCGATAATCTCCAGCGTAAACTCCGCGTCCTTGGTCCAGATTGTTGTTGTGTCTGGCAGGAAGCTAAAAAACGGATCACGCGTTTCCTCGATCAGCTTAGTCTGGATATTCGGGATAACGTTGATTAAGTCAACAGGATCGGTAGATAACTGTGTTTCCGGGTTGAACTGGCGAATGCTTTCGACCTCATCGCCAAACAGATCGATGCGAAACGGATACTCGCTGGCGAATGAAAATACGTCGATGATACCCCCACGAACGGAGAACTGACCGGCTTCGTACACGAAGTCTGTCTTTTCAAATTCGTAGGTCATCAGCAGATCAGCCACGAAACTGGTGTCGATCTTTTCCCCTACCCGGATGGTCAGCGTGTTGGCCTGCAACGACCGTTTGTTGATCACTTTTTCCGACAGTGCTTCGGGGTATGTAACCATGAGCAGGCCGTTTTTCGGGGCCGGGTTCAGCTTGTTCAGCACCTCGGCCCTCATCAGCACGTTGGCGTTCTCCACCTCTTCGTACTGATACGGCTTTTTGTACGACATCGGGAAAAGGAGAACTTCCCGCTCCAGCAAATGCTGTAAGTCGTTGAAGAAGTAAGCGGCTTCGTCGCGATCGGTCATCACGAAGAGGTGGTTGCCGCCCACCGACCTGACAATGGCCGAGGCAAACACCGCGTCGAGACTGCCCGATAAGCCCTTGATCTGCAGCCGTTGCGGGTCGCCGGTAGGCTTACGGCCAAAGGGTTCGGATAGTATCTGGATAAAACTATCGTTGGCGTACAGGCCAACTAATTCGGCTGGTTTCAAGTACAGTCAGGTTGTAATGTACAAACAGGAAAAGCCGCTGGAAGTGTATTCCGGCGGCACATACTCGTAACAGCGCCACAACGGGATTTGTTGCAGCTAAGCAGGGCTATAAATCGGCTATCGGCTGAAAATCGATCTGCTCTTTTTCCAGAATCGACTGAATGCGCGGGCTGTCTTCAAACACGACGACGATTTCTTTCTTGTCGGCCAACTCGTCGTCGTCGATCCACTTCCAGTCTTCGGCTGTTGCATCCAGCACGTTGAATACGCTGGCCATTTTTACCGGGTCGCGCTCCTTGCTAATCAGGTCGGCGGTATTGGTGAAATACAGCACGATGCGCTCGTCTTCCAGCCATTGCAGATCGTTGAGGGCGTCGTTGAGGGCATCGAGATTGAAGCCGAACGAATCCGGGAATTCGAGTACATCGGCTATTTCTTCGTAGAATGCGCGCAGTGTCGACGCCTTTTTGCCATCGATGTGGGCAATGAACCAGTCGGCAAAGTGCGCTTCCAGCTCGCTCTCCGACTGGCAGATGAGTATGTTTGGTGTCATTGGATTTCGGTGAATGTGCGATAATGATCGCTGGTGTAATAAGCGTGATCGTCGGAACTGGTGATAAGCCGCTCGGCTCCCCGGTTCTGACCCTGAATCTTGGGCTTCACGTCCCACTCCTGATAACGCAGTCGTAGCCCGGTACTGGTCTGGATAGGAAGCAGCCGTTCAAAATTACCAAATGTTCGCCCGCCTACGTAACCGCTGGGGGCTCGCTTGTTCTCACGAACGTAAGAGAGTACTGTCCGCACATACGATGGGACAGTACCTGCCGGTGGGCTAACCGGATCGGCTGATGCGCGCTCTGACTGCCGATGATGGCGGTGTTTGTGTTGCGTCGGCTGCTGCGGAACGCCCGATGGCGTTTGTTCAGTCCGGTTCTGCTCGTTACTGCGGCAGGCACCACTCGTTAGAAACAGGCACAGCAACAGGCCGAATCGGCAGAATTTGGAAAACAAGTACGGTTTCATGGTGCAAACTTACTGTATATAACTACCCCACCGCAACCCCTCCCCGTAAGGGAGACGGTCGGCCGCTGCCGGGCTAATCATGATAGAAGAGCGCAGCCCCTCCCTTACGGGAGGGGTTGCCGTGGGGTCAAAAAAAAGCCCGCCAGTTATGGCGGGCCGTCGGCTAATTCAACGAAAAAAGGGGTATTCGGGCCGCTACCATGTTATGAAACATCAGCTCCGTAACGAATGGCGTCATATACTTGATCAGCGGAAACTCCGAGATCGATTCCATAACCTCCAGTTCAGAATCGGCTTTGAAAATGCACCATAACTTGTGCCGGTCAACGGATAGTGAGTAGGATAGTAATTGACCTCGTTCCATCAATTCATCAACTTTGACGCGCTGAGCGGGAATCTGGTTGGCAAATTCATCGTCCATCACGCTGGGAAGGTCAAATTCGACCATATACTGGCTCATAAGCTTCGTTGTTTTGGCATAGAACCGATACGCAATGTCAGGATACCTGACTACCGGCTATCAGCAAATTAACGATCTTTAGTTCATCTTCGTTGATCGTATGCGGGAAATTTGGGTACAACCGGGTCGTAACGTCAGCGTTCATCCCACTCAATACCCGCTCCGTTTCCAGCACCCGCTCTTTCGGCACGTGACTGTCGCGGTCGCTGCAACCGAGGAAAACGGGCGTACCATCGAAGTCACCGTCATAGCTACGACTCGTACCATCTGGCCCGATCAAGCCACCGCTGAGGCTAAAGAAACCCCCGTAACGCATCGCGTTGCGGGCAATGTATTCTGACAGCAGACAGGCTCCCTGCGAAAAGCCGAGCCAGTACAGCTGCGCCGGATTGACGTTGTGATCGGATTGCAGCCGGGCCCGCAGACCCGATAATACCGCCAGTGCCGACGACAGGTACGGCTCATTCTCGTCCGTTGGTCGCAGAAACGAATACGGATACCAGGTGCCGCCATTGGCTTCGGGCGCAATGAACGCGAAATCGTCGTCGTCAATGTATTGCGACAATGACAGTATATCACGGGCTGAACTGCCCCGGCCGTGCACCATCACCATCACCTTACCGGCTTCCTCAATCGGTTTGCCAGCCGTTACGTAGGCATTCGGATTATGAATCATACACGTTGTTGGCTAGTATTGCTTTACTTCGATTGGCGGTAATTCAGCCTCAACCTTGGCCCGACGCGACTCATATTGGGCGGGTAATTTGAGCGCCGTACCCAATTCGGCTACCGACTCGTCGACCGAGAAGCCCGGCGGATTGGTCGCAATTTCAAACAACACACCACCCGGTTCGCGGAAATAGATGCTATTAAAATAGTTACGATCCTGTACGGGTGTGACCTGATAGCCGGCCGACATCAGTTGCTCCTGAATGGTTAACTGTGTTTCGTCGGTATCGGTTGAAAACGCGACATGGTGTACCGATCCACCTCCCTGTAAGGCCCGAACGGCATCCGGTGCGCGTAATACATCCACAAAATTGCCCGACCCGCCTTTACCGGCCTGAAAGCGATATAAGCCGTTTTCCTCGGCTACCAGTGTGTGCTGCATCGAATCAGTCAGCAGTTGGATCGTGCGGTCGGGGTTCAACTCGTTCAGCGTGACCGTGTGAAAACCACGAACGGCATACTCGGCCGGAACCGAACCGTTTTGCCAGCCAGTGCGACTATCCTCGTCCGTGAAGACCAGCTCAACGCCCATACCGTCGAAGTCCTCGAAGCGTACATACGTTTCCTCGAAGCGTTTGCCGGGTCCCGAATACGGAATGTTGAATTCGTGCAGTCGGTCGAGCCAGTATTGCATACTCGCTACCGGAACGGAATAGGCTGTGTAGGTCAACTGACCAGCCCCTTTCCGGCCGCGCGAAATGCCTTCGTACGGAAAGAACGTTATGATGGTGCCCGGCGATCCGGTTTCGTCGCCATAGTACAGATGATACACATCGGGTGCGTCGAAGTTCACCGTTTTCTTCACGAGCCGCAGACCCAGTATACCCGTGTAATAATCGACGTTACGCTGTGTGTTGCCAGCCAGGGCCGTTACGTGGTGCAATCCATTGATAAGCGTTTCCATACTATTGATTGGTTAAAGTCGAACTGTCGTGCAAATGAAAACATTTGCAATTAATGTATATACAATTAATCGATAAAATTTGTTCAACAAAAAAGCCCGATCAACAGACCGGGCTTTCATAAACGGACAATGAGGCATTTATTCTTTCAGGAACGGATAGTCCGACTGAACGTACACGTCTTTGTAAGCTTCCTCCGGCGACGGATACGGCGACTCTTCCGCGAACTTCACCGACTCATCAACGATCACTTTGATCTTCTTGTCGATTGCATCCAGGTCTTCCTGTGTAGCAATGTTTTTTTCCAGAATGCGAGTGCGGACCATCTCGATCGGGTCGCGCTGTTTATACTGCTCAACTTCGTCTTTGGTGCGGTACTTCTGCGGGTCCGACATCGAGTGTCCCCGGTAGCGGTACGTGCGGAACTCAAGGAAGGTTGGCCCTTCACCCGAACGTGCCCGGTCGGCAGCCCGACTAACAGCCTCGTGAACGGCTTCCACGTCCATGGCATCGACAGGCTCCGACGGCATATCGTACGACTCACCGATCGTGTACAGCTCCGTTACATTCGACGTACGGGCTACCGACGTTCCCATGGCATATCCGTTGTTTTCAACCACGAAAATGACTGGCAGTTTCCAGAGCATCGCCATGTTGAACGCTTCGTGCAGGGCACCCTGCCGAACGGCACCGTCGCCGAAGAAGCAGATACACAGGTTTTTTGTCTTGTTATATTTCTCGGCGAAGGCAATACCAGCACCCATTGGAATCTGCGCACCCACGATACCGTGACCACCGACGAAATTGACCGATTTGTCGAAGATGTGCATCGAACCACCCTTGCCTTTCGACGAGCCGGTTGCTTTGGCGAACAGTTCGGCCATGATCGCTTTCGGATCGGAGCCGAGCGCGAGTGGGATACCATGGTCGCGGTAAGCCGTGATCCACTTGTCGTCTTTGGTTAGCGCCGAGTACGAACCCGACGAACCCGCTTCCTGACCGATGTAGAGGTGACAGAATCCGCGAATTTTTTGCTGACCGTACAGTTGACCCGCTTTTTCTTCAAACTTCCGCTGCAACTGCATCGATTCGTACCAGTACATGTACTGTTCTTTCGAGAATTCAGTCTTCACAGGTTTAGGGGCTTTGCCGTTCTGCTTGGTAGTCTCCGGTGAGGAGTCTGGTGCTTTTTCTTTGACGCTTGCCATATGAATGAGTTCGCTAAATCGGTCGCGGCTGCGGTCGGCAAGCGGGAATCTATGTGATTCCGGCGCTGCCCATGAACCGAACAAACCAGCCGTATCTTTGTTGCCAATACCGAATCGGAGCGACTATCCAACGCTGATTTAGGTAGCTGACAGCCGCGAAATTACGCATTCTCGCGTTATGTGCCATACGTATGCATCTCGAAAAACTGAGCCTGACCAATTTTAAAAATTACGAAGATGGCCGGTATCTGTTCGGGCAGCAGGTAAACGTAATCGTGGGGCCAAATGGTAGCGGGAAAACCAATCTGCTCGACGCCGTTTACTTTCTGTCGCTCAGCAAAAGTGCCTTTCACAGTCAGGATGCGCTCAGTATTCTGCACGATGCCGATTACTTTATTCTCGACGGTATTTTTCAGGAAGACACGGGCGACACGCCCGGCGAGCATACGAGCAGTCATCGGCTGGTGCAGATCACAATCAGTCTGCAACGCGGGCAACGGAAGGTGCTGATGGCCGATAAAAAGCCGTACGAGCGCATCAGCGAGCACATTGGCCGGTTTCCGGTGGTGCTGGTCGCGCCCAACGACACCGACCTTGTTCGTGAACACAGCGAAGACAGACGCCACTTTTTTGACGGTGTCCTGTCTCAACTCGATCCCGACTATTTGCGCGATTATCTGACGTATCAGCAGGTGCTGAAACAGCGCAACAGCCTGCTCAAACTGTTTGCCGAGCGAAGTCAGGTCGACAATGATCTGCTGGATACCTACGACGAGCCGCTGTTGATGCTGGGGCAGCGCATCCATGACGCCCGTCAGCAGTTTGTGCGCGACTTTCTGCCGGGTTTTCGAGAGCACTATGCGTACCTGAGCGATGAGCGCGAAACCGTCGATATTGTCTACGAATCGGAGGTCAGCAAGCCTGATTTTGCCAGTGAGTTCCGGCATTTCCGTCGGCGCGATTCCGTGTTGCAGCGTACGACGATGGGCATTCATAAGGACGACTACGGCTTTTTGATCGGGGGCGTACCACTGAAAAAATTCGGGTCGCAGGGGCAGCAGAAAACGTTTGTCATTGCCCTTAAACTGGCGCAGTTCGACCAGATTCAGACGGAGAAAGGTATCCGTCCGATTCTGCTGCTCGACGATATTTTCGATAAGCTTGACGACAAGCGTATCAGCAAATTGATCCAGCGTATCGATGATCGTGCGTTCGGGCAAGTATTTATCACCGACGCCCGGCCCGAACGCACGCGTGATCTGCTGGCATCGGTCCAGACGGACATTCACTTTTTTGAGGTTGGCCGGTAAGTCACTTACGTGAAATTCTACGGCAATGGCCAGCCATTCTGACCCAGCACCGTTAAGGTTAATTCTGCCCATCAGAAACGACGCGCTCAACCTGCCCGATGCCGATCAGGCGATCCTGGTCGAGTGGAACATCCTGCATTCAGGCCAGTCGATGTCCCGCTTGGGTGTTTGTCTATAGCGTGGCGGTCGGTCAGACTGTAACTAAACCGGGAGTGGTAGCGTTAGGGTAAACAAGTTTGCACTGTTGCAACCTTATAGCTTGGTTTGCCTTATGAATCGTGCCGCTCTGGTGTTTATTGCCCCGGCGATTTTCCTGCTTATAGATACCTACGTATATCAGGCTGTCCGATACCTGAGTCGCTCCGCCAGCGACAGTACACAGCGGACTATTGCATTCATTTACTGGGGCTTTACGATACTGTCGCTGGTGGCTTACATAGCCATGCAACTGCTTCCCGCCGATTCACTCAGCCGTCAGGTCCGGACGTTTATCTGGGCCGGTATCGCTATCCCCTATTTCTCGAAAGTTTTCGCCGTCATCTTTATCCTGGTCGACGACATTGGCCGGTTCTTTCGCTGGATCGTATCGCTGTTCTACAAGCCCGAAGTGCGCGAAGCCGTAGTCGATTCAACCAGTGCTGCTATCCCGGCAACGGACGTTATTCCCCGCTCGGAGTTTCTGATGAAGACGGCCCTGATCGCCGGGTCGATACCGCTGGTCGGTTTTTCGTGGGGTATTCTGTCGGGGGCGCACGACTACCGCATTCGGCGAATCAAACTACCGCTGAAAAACCTGCCGTCCGGCTTCAACGGCATGACCATCGCGCAGATCTCCGATATTCACTCCGGTAGTTTTTTCAACAAAACAGCGGTGAAAGGCGGTGTCGAGATGCTGATGGGTCAGAAACCTGATATGGTATTTTTTACCGGCGATCTGGTCAATAGCAAGGCCGATGAGGTGAATTCGTATATCGACGTATTCGACAAAGTGAAAGCGCCGATGGGCGTTTATTCGACGCTCGGTAATCACGACTATGGCCGGTATGTACAGTGGCCAAGCCCGCAGGCTGAGCGGCAGAACGTACTCGACGTCATTGCCGCGCACAAGCAGATGGGCTGGAACATCATGCTCGATGAACACAAAATCCTGGAGCAGAACGGTGATAAAATTGCGCTGATTGGTGTGCAGAACCTGGGATTTGGCCCTGCCGCTCTGCGCATGGGTAATCTGGCGAAAGCATATCAGGGTACGCAGGAGTACCCGGTGAAATTGTTGCTTTCGCACGACCCTACCCACTGGGATGCTGAAGTCCGGCCCCGCTTCTCTGACATCGACGTTACATTCAGTGGTCATACGCACGGTGCACAGTTTGGGGTTGAGGTGGGCGATGTGCGCTGGAGTCCGGCGCAGTACTTCTACCGGCAGTGGGCGGGTTTGTATCAGGATGGCGATCAGCGGCTCTACGTTAACCGGGGCTACGGTTATATCGGCTATCCGGGGCGGGTGGGTATCCTGCCGGAGATCACAATTTTTGAGTTGGTTAAGGCGTAGGAAAACCAAAGGGGGGCTCATTTCGTTTATGTCGCGTGTATCTACACGTAAACGTAAATAACCAACAATACCTATGAAGATTACTTTCTTTACGCTGACCGCGCTGGTTCTGTCGTTTTTTGCACCCGAAAAGAAGCAGGAGGACACCAAAATTCCGCTTTGCCATGGTCCGGCCAATGGCATGTCGCTATTAGCGGCCGATCCGAATTTTGCGAAAGCACATGCTGAACCGCTGCCGTTTCATTACGTAAGTAAGGCGGGCGAGATGGTCAAGTTCAAGACGCCCGACGGTAAAATGGCCGATGGGTTTCTGCTGAAAGCAAAAAAGCCGTCAGACAAATGGCTGTTTGTATACCAGGAATGGTGGGGTCTGAACGATTACATCAAAATGCAGGCTGAAACGTATTACAACGACCTGAGCGATGTAAACGTACTGGCACTGGACATGTACGACGGCAAAGTGGCAACCAAACAGGAAGACGCAGCTAAGTACATGCAGGGTGCCGACCAGACCCGGTTGCAGAACATCACGAAAGGCGCACTGATGTATGCCGGTCCGAAGGCGAAAGTTGCCAGTGTAGGCTGGTGCTTTGGTGGTATGCTGTCGCTGCAATCGGCGATCCTGAGCGGTAAGCAGGCCGTCGGCTGTGTCATGTACTACGGCTTCCCAATCCAGGATGTCGACAAACTGAAGATGCTCGATACCGACGTACTGGCATTCTTCGGTACGAAAGACGGGTTCATCAAGCAGGAGTCGGTGAAAGAGTTTGAAGGCAACATGCAGAAGGCCGGTGAGAAGATCACCGTGAAGATGTACGATGCCGACCACGCGTTTGCCAACCCCAGCAACCCCAACTTCGACAAGGCCGCTACGGAAGACGCCTATAAGCGTTCACTGACGTACCTGAAGTCGAAGCTGAAGGCGTAAGCGCATCAGCCTTAATGAGTTTTAACGAATCCCACGGCACCATACGGTCGTGGGATTCGTTTTTATAGCAGGATTAAACCTTTTGTCTGGACAATTGTCATATTGACAAAGGTTGACGCATAAATAAACTCGCTTATGAAAACGCTCAAAATAATGCCTTTGCTGATGGCCACACTGATGGTTGTTTTGCTGGCAAGTTGCGGCCCGTCTTACGTAGGTGTAAACACCCGGCCTGCTTACGGTTATTATGGCCGTCCTTACTACAACAACTACGGATACGGGTATTATAACAGGCCATACGGCTATTACCGTCCGCCGGTAATCGTCCAGCAACGCACGTACGTGACGCCCTCGCCCCGTTACAATGCGCCCCGCAGTTACGCGCCCAATGGCCGGTCAGGCGGTGGTTTCGGCGGTGGTGGGTTCAACGGTGGTGGCCGTTCGTCGCGCGGTCCAAGGTAAAGTTTGGTTGCCCTGAGAGAGAAAAATACCGGTTCGTATGAGCCGGTATTTTTTATTGGCTGACATACCGAACGTAGTCGCCAGAGTCGATACGATACTGGTTTATGACAGCCTGATTGTACAGATAAACCCAGCAGTCGACGTCTCGACCAGCTGCCGTAACCGGTACCGCTTCCCGTCTGTATTCATCTGTTAAATCAGGCGGTGTACTGATGCCTTCGTATGTATCGAGGGTCGCCAGTAACGTGTCTGATTCGTTGGTCAACGCATATATAGAGCCATGCACCAGCGTTTGCCCGTTTGGCAGATAAACCGCACCGGGATAATCACCGAGATCGTAAAGCAAACCCGGCATTGTCCCCTCCCCTACGTACCGGCTGTATTGCCGTAACTGCACAGCGGCCGGATTGGCAAACGTGGCGCGTAGCGTACCGTACACGAATAGATGAGTTGGTTGCAGGCCCATTGGGAAGAAATGCTGTCGGTGAGTGACGAATAGTAACAAATACGCGTTATAATCTAAAACCACAGCCAGTTATGAAACGCTCCAGCCTGATGCTTCTGCTTGCCACCACGATGCTGGCGATCGATATTCCCGCCGAGGTGAAGGCCGGAACGGAGACATCTACCGTATCGGCGGCATCGATTGGCCGTAAGCGTAAAGGATACAAACCCCGTCGGGGTGGGCTGTTCAATACCGGTCTGTTTAAAAAGAAAAATCCTTGTGGTTGTCCAAATCATTAACGGATTGTTAACAAATTGCACTTATAACAGAGACGGGCCTTACGAGGGCCCATTTTTGTAGATATGTGTTGTAAAATTCTGTGTTTCAGCGTAAAGTTTAGTATCTTTGCGTTTTCAAATTCATCGCAGGCATAATTCGTCGGAATCGATCGCTGGAACGGTCATTGCCGACTTTCATTCCGTAAAATACACAGTTCACATACTGTATGCAATCAATTCGCAACATAGCCATTATTGCCCACGTCGACCACGGCAAAACAACACTGGTCGATAAAATCATCCATGCGTCGAAGCTGTTTCGGGACAATCAGGAATTTGGTGATCTGATCCTTGACAACAACGACCTGGAGCGTGAGCGCGGTATCACCATCGTTTCTAAAAACGTATCGGTCCGGTACAAAGACGTAAAAATCAACATCATCGATACACCGGGCCACAGCGACTTCGGTGGCGAGGTGGAGCGTGTACTGAAAATGGCCGATGGCGTTTGCCTGCTGGTCGACGCTTTCGAAGGGGCCATGCCACAGACGCGCTTCGTACTGGGAAAAGCACTGGCACTGGGTCTGAAGCCGATCGTAATCGTCAACAAAGTCGACAAAGAAAACTGCCGGCCGGAAGAAGTATACGAAGAAGTATTCGATCTGATGTTTAACCTCGGCGCGACGGAAGATCAGCTTGACTTTCCGACCGTTTACGGTTCGTCGAAACAGGGCTGGATGGGTCCGGACTGGAAAACGCCAACGGATAACATCACCTACCTGCTCGACACGATCGTCAGCACGATTCCGGCTGCTCCCGTCAACGAAGGGCTGCCTCAGATGCAGATCACGTCGCTCGATTATTCAGCGTTCGTCGGTCGTATCGCTATCGGTCGTGTACACCGGGGTACGCTGAAGGAAGGCGCCAACATGGCGCTGGTAAAAGCGGACGGCTCAATCAAGAAAGTGCGGATCAAAGAACTGCAGACGTTCGAAGGTCTTGGCAAGAGTAAAGTAAGCGAAGTTCAGTGCGGTGATATCTGCGCCGTGACGGGTCTGGAGGAGTTCGAGATTGGTGACACACTGACCGACGCCGAAAACCCCGAAGCACTGGCCCGTATCGCCGTCGATGAGCCGACGATGAACATGCTGTTCACGATCAATAACTCGCCGTTCTTCGGTAAAGAAGGTAAGTTCGTGACGTCGCGTCACCTGCGCGACCGGCTTTATAAGGAGATTGAGAAAAACCTGGCGCTGCGCGTAGAGACTACTGACAGTGAAGATCGCTTCCTGGTATATGGCCGGGGTATTCTCCACCTGTCGGTACTGATCGAAACGATGCGTCGCGAAGGCTACGAACTACAGGTTGGTCAGCCGCAGGTACTGTACAAAGAAGACGAGAATGGACAGCGGCTGGAGCCAGTCGAAACACTCGTTGTCGATGTACCCGAGGAGACGGCCGGTAAAGTAATCGAATTGGCTACGCAACGGAAAGGTGAATTGCTGATTATGGAGCCGAAAGGCGATCTGCAACACCTCGAATTTGAAATTCCGTCGCGGGGGCTGATCGGGCTGCGCTCGAACGTCCTGACGGCTACGTTTGGCGAAGCGGTAATGTCGCACCGCTTTAAGGAATATCAGCCCTACAAAGGCGCGATTCCTGAGCGGATCAACGGCTCGCTGATCTCGATGACCAGCGGTGTTGCTACGGCCTATTCGATCGATAAACTACAGGATCGTGGTATCTTCTTTGTCGAGCCCGGCGAAGAGCTTTACACGGGTATGGTTATCGGCGAGCACAACCGGCAGAATGACATCGTAGTGAACGTGATGACGGCCAAGCAATTGACCAACATGCGGGCATCCGGTTCGGACAGCAACGTGAAGATCGCACCGAAGGTGTCGTTCTCGCTCGAAGAGTCGATGGAGTATATTCAGAAGGACGAATACCTTGAAGTAACGCCGAAATCGATGCGTATCCGCAAGGTTTATCTGGATGAGAACGAGCGGAAACGGAACGCCAGCAAATTTGCGATGGCTTAATAAATCTGAACTCGATAAGAACACAAAAGCCCGGCCAATTAATTGGCCGGGCTTTTGTGTTCTTATTAGTATGGTTCAGTTATCGATTGACAGCTACGTTGACAGCGAGTGTTGCCTTTACATTAGTTGCCAACGTATTGACGGGCGACGCTTGCATAGCTGATTTTGTATCGGGCGTCGGCTGACCGGACAGGTACGAGTTCTGACGCTTGACGTGAAAGTACACGCAAACGAAAAGAAGAAAACCTGCAAAAAGTGTAAACAAATTTCTCATACTACTATGGCGGTGATCGCAATCGGATCGTAAAACTGCAAGCGATTAATTGGCTTCGTAAAACAAATGCAATAACAGAGCCGATTCATTAATTGTTAAATCTATTTAGTAAGTGGCATCGTGTATAAACCACACGTATTGAAATAACTAATGTATATAGTTTGAAACAACCGGCTGATAGACAATATATTGTAGCTGTTTCGTTAAAAAACTTCTGACAAAAACTTATAATAAATCCTGCTGACTGTAGCACAAAAAAATTGCCCGGCTGTCTTAACTACGGCCGGGCAATATTGGTCTTACACAAAAGATAAACAAAGAAGGTCTTGCGAGTGAAAAATAACTATCTGCTTATTTTATAGGATAATGTCCCGCTACTTGGACGCCCGTAATAAAGGCGAAGCGTGCTGTCTGTTAACTGCTGGTAACGGGCTACGCTGCCAAGTTTAATCAGGTACAACTGGTCAACGGATTGACGCGCCGGGTCTGGAGCTGAGGTGGTCATTTGCGTAACTTGCTGGAACTGCATCGTTCCGTCGATAGTGGCGTACATACGACCTTTATAGGCGGTTTGCGTACCCTGACCCTGTAGATCGAACGAAGTAATGTCGTGGGGCGGGTTAGCCATATCCAGCGCAAATGTGATAGTGGTACCTGCCGCCGAATCAGGCTTTTCCAATACCCACGTACCAATCAACCTGGCAATTTTGGGGTCAGGACTAATGGTTGATTGTTTACAGCGGCTGATAAGAAACAGGCAGCTAACAGCGAAAAAAAGTGGCTTTATCAATTCGATTGGGTTGGGTTGGCGATCTTGCCTATGAACAAAACTGTTTTGGTAGTCCGTTCGTGGATAACGAACAGGAAGGGTCTGTCGCACAAAGTTGGCATTTGTATCGATGTCGTAGAAACGCCCCCAGTTGTAACGGCGGCTGCTTCGGTACCCTGCTCGTCAACGGCCACAAACGTATTTTGCTTCACAAAACTCAACGCTAATCGTTCGGTTGGATTCATCCGGCTGAAATTGGCCTGGTTGGTAAAAGCGTCCGCCATACCCATCGCGCTCAATACAGCATTGAGCCGGGTTTCGTAACTCATGGTGAATTTTGGCAAGCCAATATCCATACTGGCTTTGCTCATGCTTTGTTGCAGAGCAGTCCATTCCGACGCCGTATAGGCTTGTAACAGCGAATCGGCCGAACGCCCCCCGGCCGGCAGCAATACCGTCATGGCAAACTGATCGCTACCGTAGGGGAGTTCAAAAGCCGTATAGCCTTCGCGGAAGGCCCGGCGCATCGGCGTCTTTTGCCGCATCATCCGTACGGTCGTTTCCTGACCCGACGCAAGTCTGAACGGTGCGTCATAGGTTTGCTCCGCGTTGAACTGCGTCTGCCAGTTACCTTTGAAATACAGCGCATTCAACGCAAATAACACGTTATCCGACTGAATCTGATCGATTACTTTCGGAATGCGGCCGTTGGTTTTCTCGCTCGCCCAGGCGTTGATTTTGCTGGCTGTGGCTGGATCGTTGAAGTTCTCGGCCGAGATCGTGGCGCCGAACGTTTGCCTGATCAGGTCCTGAAAGGATTGTGTTACGGCAAACGTATTCCGGTACCAGATCGAGTTCGCCAGCGTGAGCGTTACCTGCGGGTCGGCCTTTGGTAGCTTCAGCAACAAATTCTGGTACGTCTGATTGGCTTCTGATAGTGTCTGCGCGTCTAGTTTCAACGTCTTTTGTATCGCCTGCGCTGTCTGACCGTCAGCTCCGTTGAGCAGCATCCCCAGTACGATGTGCAGACTCAGGGGCGACAGAAACATATTTTTGCCGGTTCCCCCCTGCTGATTGACCCGGCCAGCCACGTCGAACGCAAATTGCGTCGTCTGATCGGCAAACGGGGCTGATACGCGCAGCGAGTTTGCCGTTGAATCAGTTGGTACGGCTGGCACTACTGAACTTTTGTTACATCCAACGGCTGAAAGTATAGCTGCAACCAGGGCGATGGCTATCATTTTCATAACGGGTTAGATTAAAAGTGATAGTCGACCCCAAAACTCATACCAGCACTGGTGGGGTGCGACCGGATGGGTGAATCGGAAGTGGTGCTGTTGCCGATTGTCGGTTGGTACAAGCCCGCCAATGACGCCGACCAGTGCTGTGATGGCCGATATCGGAAGCGGGCACCGAGCGAAGCGGCCCACGACAACGAGCGGTAGATATCGTCGCTGGGGGTAACGACAACCTGACTGGCAACGGTGTTTCGAACAAAAATATTGGTCAGAAAACCACCGATCAGTGCCAGACCGAGTCGTTTACGGGGGCGAAGCTGATAGCCGACCTGAACCGGCACCTGCACGAATTGATAGTCATTCGATACTGACTGTCGATCGGAGGAACTGTACCGACCGGTGGCATACGACTGGACTGTGTTTCTGTCGGCCGCCACGTACGCATTTGCCGATCCGGCCGTGCGGCTACGAATGGCATCGATAAACAAGTTATTTGTGGCCGGTGCATCATTCGTAGTCAGCATCGCCAGGCTTACCGGATTGACCTGAGTCGGGCTGTCGACCGTCGACTGCGCCGACAGGTACCCTACGCCGGTTTCTACCGACCAGCGATCGGTTAACTGAACACCGGCACTCAGTTGATACGCAACCGAGCGACTGCTGCGACTGTCGACAGTGGGGGTAGCCGCGTTTTGGTATACATTACCTGCGTAAACAGCATTATTGACGGTAGCAGCGGGTGCCATAGCGAGGGCTACTGCCGGATTGAATGCACCCGGCATAACACTAAGCGACGCCCACTTCTCACGCCGGATTGGTTTTGTTGTGGCGTCAGTCGTTGCTTCAACGGATGTTTCAGCGGCCAGTACCGGTTGATTTTTAGCCTGTTGAGCCACAACTGTACCGGTAACTGGTTCGTCTGTCGGGATTGAGCCTGACTGGGTCGATACGGATTGCTCCGGTATCGTTGTGACGGATGTGATCGATAGGCTAATCGATTGGCTGAACGCCTGCCGGGCGTACGGAGTTGCCTGCTGCACCGCCACCGATTGAGCGGACGGGGCTACTTCGGCGGAAAAGGCCGCATAATGTCGGGCAAGTGCTCCGGAAATAGCCGAGTGTGCGGACATTGCCATTGCTACATCAGGCTGTTCTGCCAAAGGCGGCTGTTGGCGATACCTTGTTTCACCAGCCTGGGAAGAACGGGCAGCGTCTGCCAGCAATGTCAGAGAATTCTGTCGATGACTGGCCGACGGTATTGTTGGCGCAGTAGCCGCTGCCGGGCCAGTCGACGTGTGTACGGCGACAGACGTGGCTGATTGCGACCGGTTAGCTGGTTGCACAGACCACCAGCCCGCCAGTAGCAGTGCGGCTGACGCTGCCACACCGGTACCCCAAATCAGGGCGCGGTGAACGGGTAGCGAAGCCGATCCCCACAGTGGGAGCACGCGGGCCTTACTGTCGTCGTCTAGTTGCTGTTCGATAGCGTCCCACACCCCTTTCGGAGGTCGTTCATCGGCCCCGTCAAACGCCTTCCGCCAAAAGTCGTCCGGTATGTTTTCCAATTCGTTCATTATGTTGTTGTCGTTCGGGGTGGGTTGCTCGTTAGTGTTTTCTCGTCGGCCCTTAGTTTCTGCATCAGCAGGCTCCGGGCGCGGGCATATTGTGATTTCGACGTTCCTTCGGCTATATCGAGCAGATCGGCAATTTCTACGTGGTTGTAGCCCTCAATGGCATACAGATTAAACACGGTCCGGCAACCCGGTGGTAATTCCTGAATCAGCTGCAGCAGGTACTGATAATTCAGTGTGGGCAGGCTTTCATCAGCCTGTGGTAGTGTGGGAGCCAGTTCCTGGATGTCGCTGGTTTGTTCCCACGGCTTCTGCTTACGAATATGTTTCAGGGCCGTATTGATCACCACACGCTTCAGCCAGGCTTCCAGCGGGCATTCAAATCGGAATGAATCGATATGCCGGTATATCTTGACAAAGGCATCCTGTAACACGTCTTCGGCCTCGTCGGGATCGCGGATATATCGTTTGCATACGACAAAGAGTTTCCCGGCAAACCGCTCATAGAGCTGTCGCTGCACGATTCGGTTCTGCCGACGGCACCCTTCGACTAATTCGTATTCATCCTGCATATAAACGTTGGCATCTGGATAGAGTCGCTTAGTAGACAAACGGTTGTAATAGAAACAAATTTTTTGCGCAAAGCCGCCATGCACCCAGCCGGTACCAGGCTGATGACCGGGTAAATAACTCGTCGCTGGCCCGAACCATAGGAAAAGACGCGCTTTCTGGTGGAAATTTGCCAACTTGGTTAACTGTACCGCTGGGTAAGTTGATACCCGCCCTTCTTTAAGCGTATGCGTACCGTTTTTCGGACTATTGCTTTATCCCCCCTCGTGCTTACGGCTGTCGGGCTACTTTCGTTAACGACTCCAGCCGGGTTGCCGGACTTACCAGCCGGTAGCCGACCGCTACCGCCGAATAGCTATCGCCTGGCTGACTCAACGGCGCTTGTTCTCCCCGCCGATCTGGAAGCTACAGTCTGGGCCGAGTCCTCGATGCTGTACCGGCCCACCAGTATTGATATCGATGCCAGAGGACGAATCTGGGTCGCGGAAGCGGCTGGGCCCCGACCCGGCAGCGACGGTTCTGCTGATGGTCGTATTACCATCCTGACCGATACCAACGGCGATGGCCGGGCCGATAATCAGACACTATTCGCGCAGGATGCCCGGCTGGTTCGTCCGTTGGGTGTGAGCGTACTGGGCCGGAATGTGTACGTAGCCAACTCGCCTGATTTGCTGCTATACGTCGATGAAAACGGCGACGATCAGCCCGAGCGTACCGAAACGGTATTGACGGGTTTCGGCGGTAAAAATCAGAAAAACGGACTGCATCGACTGGTAGCCGGCCCGGCGGGAAACTACTACGTCAGCGTTGGCGATGCCGTGCCGTATACCGTTACCGACCGCGATGGCTGGGCCTTACAGGTTGGTACAAACGCCGAAAAGCAACTCAGCAGCGACGGCCGTAGCTGGGTTGGTGGGGTGTCGCTGCGGGTTAAACCCGACGGGTCAGGACTGAAAGTGATGGCCGACAATTTTAACAATAGTCAGGCCATTGCCATCGATTCGTATGGTAACCTGTGGCAGGCCAATACCGATGAAAGTACGCAAACGTCCCATGTTGGCTGGGTACTGGAAGGGGGAAAAGCGGGCTTTTACGCCAACACAAATCGCGCGGGTGCAATGACGCTACCGGGCACGATGCCCGCTGGCGACCTCATCCAGAACAGTTCACCGACGGCTCTGCTGATGTATGAAGACGAAAAGCTGGGACTACCCTATCGTGGTGCCTTGCTCTGCGCTGATGCTCGTCAGCACCGCATCATTGCCTATAAACCCGAGATTCGGGGTGCGGGTTATCACCTGAACGGAACCGATTTTGTCAGCGGTACAGGCCCTGCTGGTGAGCGTAACACGACCTTTGAACCGGTCGCTATGGCAATCGGGCCGGACGGTGCCCTGTACGTGGCTAGCTGGCACGAAGCGGGGGCTAACTCTGTCGGACGTATCTATCGAATTGCGCCAGGCGGCCGGTCGCTCAAAAATCCACAGATCGATCTTCGTAACACGGCTGGTCAATTGGCTGCGCTGACCAATCCGGCTCCGCAGATACGAATGCTGGGTTTCAATGCGCTCAGCCAGCAGGGCGACGATGTGGTTGATGCACTAATGCCACTGGTCAGTTCGCTGAACGCTTACCATCGGTCGCGCGCTATTTTTTTGCTGGCGCAATTAGGACCCGAAGGGCAGTTTGAGGTCGAACGACTACTAAAAGCGCCCGAAGCACAGACCCGTATCGTGGCCCTGCGTGCGCTGCGAAGCATCACCCCCGAGAACTCGAAAGCAAACTCAGCCCTTACACCTTCGCAGCAGGTATTACTCCCACTGCTGGGTAATCTGTCCGTCGATCAGAACGTGGCCGTCCGGCGCGAAGTATGCATAGCCCTGCGTGATATGCCCTATGCCGACTGCCGGCGTATACTGGCCAATCTGGTGCAGGGCTACGATGGACAGGACGTTTATTACCTGAACGCGCTGAGCGAAGCTGCCGACGGTAAAGAGGAGGATCTGTTTGCCGATCTGCGGGCGTCGTTTGCCGCCGACCCCGTCGAGTGGGATACACGTACGGCAAACCTGATGTGGGTCCTGCATCCGTCATCGGCTTTATCACTGTTTAGAAGGCGGGCCGAAGCCGAACAACTGCCCGTCGAAGCCCGACAGCAGGCCGTAGCCGCCATTGCCGCCATGCAGACGGTAGCCGCTCGAAACGTTATGACCGACCTGATGCGGGGAAGCGATAAGTTACTGGCAACCGCAGCAAATGAGCTGGTAAACGCCCGCAAGGCTAAGCCGCAAACAAGCGGTTCCGCTGTGCCGGCGATGACCGTCACAACACCAGCATCGACAACCGATAAACCAAACCCGGCGGCAATGTCACCACGCGACCTCCTGGCGAGTAAGTACGGTACTTACGCCGAACGCAGTAAGGCTGTTGTGGAGTTGGCCCAGACTGTGGAAGGAGCCCGGCAATTGATTGATCTGGTCGCCGAGAATCGCCTGTCCAATGCCATGTTGCGCATAGCGGGTCCGGCCCTGCTGAAGCATCCCAGCACGGCTATTCGTCGGCAAGCGGCACCTTACTTCGAGCCTAAACAACCAACGACAGCCGTTACCGCCGATTCGACAAGAGTGGCCGAACCTAAAACAACGATTGTTACGCCACCGGCCAAACCCGTTACTGTTCCCGAATCAGTCGCTGTCCGCAAACCAATCGTGTCCGTATCTGACAGTAACAGGACGACGAGGCCGGCTACGGCTTCATCGAGCGCATCCACAAAGCCCGAGGTAGCCGACATTGCCATGCTGACGGGTAGTGCAACCGCAGGGCAACTCGTTTTTAAAACCAGCTGCAGCCGGTGCCATATCTACAATCAGAAAGGTGTTGACGTTGGACCGGAATTAACCAATGTGCAGCAGCAACTGGATAAAAACGGGCTGATCGAATCGATCGTCTACCCAAACGCGTCGATTACGGCTGGCTACGAACCGTGGCTGGTAACCACCACGACCGGACAGTCGTACTATGGCTTCATCAGTAGTGAAACGGCGCAGTCGGTAGTGGTGAAGGGCGTGACGGGGCAAAAACATACGCTCCCCATCAATACCGTTTCCAGCCGTCGCAGGTTTACCAATAGCCTGATGCCGAGCGCACAGACAATGAAGCTTAGCCAGCAGCAAATCGCCGATCTGACGGCGTATCTACTTAAACTATAAAACGACGAAGGCCGGGTTTTGGTGAGACTAATCCCCCCAAAACCCGGCCTCTATGGTATTATATCGATCGTTCTTAAATAATCGCGTCGAGCAGGGCGGTAACCACCGAGACAACGAGACTAAACAATAAAGCCGCCAGAATACCGCTCACTACAAAGCCGGAAACCAGCGAAGCCGCCAGATAAACCATCAGAATGTTGATGACGATGAGAAACAATCCCAGCGTCAGCACCGTAATAGGAATCGTCAGGATCGTCAGGATGGGCTTGACAAAAGCGTTAAGTAAGCCAAGAACGATGGCAATAATCAGATACGTACCGACTCCGCCCGTGACGGTAATGCCGGGAATGATGGCAGCTGCGACGTAAACCGCGACCATGCTGATAACAATGCGAATAAGTAGGCCCATTGGTAGTGAAGTTGGGAGTGAACTGAACAGATAGTAGCATCACGAACACCAAACCGGCTACCAATGTTTTGCCGTTTACCTGGCGTGTCGGCTCTGCAACACCGCAATTATGTCGTCCAGGTCCATATTTTTCTGTTCCAGCAGCACCAGAAAGTGAAATAGCAGGTCGGCCGCTTCGCCTTTGAACAGATCGTCGTTGCTGTCTTTCGCTTCGATAACCAGCTCGACAGCCTCCTCCCCCACTTTCTGCGCGATCTTGTTGATTCCTTTGCCAAACAGTGACGTCGTATACGAGGTGTCTGTCGGGTTGATGCGCCGGTCGTGAATGATACCCTGCAGATAATTCAAAAACTGCCCTCTACCGGTGTTGACTTCGTTGAAGCACGTATCGGCTCCGGTATGGCAGGTTGGGCCAGCCGGGCGAGCTTTGATGAGCAGTGTATCGTTGTCACAATCGATCAGGATGGATTCGACGTGCAGGAAGTTATCGGAGGTCTCTCCCTTCGTCCAGAGCCGTTGTTTGCTGCGACTGAAGAACGTAACGATCCGTTCGGCCTGCGTTTTAGCATAGGCTTCCTGATTCATATAACCCAGCATCAGCACTTTGCCGGTTACGGCATCCTGCACAACGGCTGGTACCAGCCCTTCGGGCGATTTATCAAACGCAATCTCGGGATTCATGCCGTAAAGGTAGTCGCTCAGGGGCGAATCGTCTGCACAAACGACTGAATGCTCTCCGCCGATGGGCCGTGTGCCTGTAAATGCCGGATAAATGCACTCCCGACGATAGCCCCATTGGCGTGCTGCGACGCCGTATCGAACGTCTCGTGATCGCTGATGCCGAAACCAATCAATCGGGGATTCCGCAGGTTCATAGCTTCGATCCGCTCGAAGTACGTCTGCATGCCATCGCTGATTCCTTTTACCGAACCCGTAATACTCGCCGACGATACCATGTAGATGAAGCCGTCGGACTCCTGATCGATAAAACGAATGCGCTCATCGGTTGTCTGTGGCGTAATCAGATGCACATTCAGAATGCCGTATTCGCGAAACGTAGGCGCATACTCCGCCAGGAATAGATCGAGTGGCAAATCGGGCAGGATGACGCCATCGACACCTACCTGGCGGCACATACGACAGAAGTTTTCCACGCCGTACTGAAGCACCGGATTGACATAGCCCATCAGCAGAATCGGCACGGTGATTTCATCCCGACAGCCTGCCAGCTGCGCAAACAGCGTTTTGATCGACATGCCGTTATCGAGCGCCACGCCGTTGCTCTGCTGAATCGTTTCGCCATCGGCGACCGGATCGGAGTAGGGCATACCAATCTCGACCAGATCGACACCGGCTTCCTGCAAGCCGCGCAGAACGGTACGGGTATCGTCGAGGTGGGGAAAACCGGCCGTAAAATAAACGTTCAGCAGACGTTCGCTGCGTTGCTCAAACAGGGCGGAGATGCGGTTGGTGGTGAGTGTATCCATGGTGTATATAGCCTGCGAAATTGTAGCCTGGACGTCCACGTCCGGGTGGCCGACAGGCCAAAGAGCTACCGCATGATATAGTTGGCCTGACGGCCTCCAGACGTGGACGTCTGGGCTACATGATGCGATCGCCTACAAATGCTTTGAATAGGTACTTAAATCCTTGTCACCCCGGCCCGACAGGCAGATTACGACAACATCGTCGGCTTTCAGGCTCATTTTATCCAGTGCGGCCAGCGCATGCGCTGTTTCCAGTGCTGGAATGATGCCTTCCAGTTTGCTCAGTTCAAAACCGGCGGCAAGTGCTTCGTCATCTGTAATAGCGTAGAAATCACCCCGGGCTGAGTCGAACAGGTGTGCGTGCAGGGGGCCAATACCAGGATAGTCCAGACCCGCCGAGATGGAGTAAGGTTCGGTTACCTGTCCGTCGTCGGTTTGCATCAGAATCGTACGACTACCGTGTAATACGCCCGGCTTGCCCAGCGCGGTTGTTGCTGCCGAATGCCCCGATGATACGCCCAGACCGGCCGCTTCAGCGGCAACCAGCCGTACGGATGGCTCGTGCAGAAAGTGATAGAATGCACCGGCCGCATTGCTGCCCCCACCAACGCAGGCAACCACATAGTCCGGGTTTTCGCGACCTGTTTTAGTCAGTAACTGTTGCCGCATCTCCTGCGAGATAACCGACTGAAACCGCGCCACCATGTCGGGGTATGGGTGTGGCCCAACCACCGACCCAATGATGTAGTGCGTATCAACCGGATTATTGATCCAGTGCCGCATGGCCTCGTTGGTAGCGTCCTTGAGGGTCTGACTGCCCGACCTGGCCGGCATTACGGTTGCGCCCAGCATCAGCATCCGGTCGACGTTGGGTTTTTGCCGTTCCATGTCGATGGCACCCATGTAAACGATGCATTCCAGCCCCATCAGCGCGCAGACTGTTGCCGTTGCGACGCCATGCTGACCGGCACCCGTTTCGGCTACGATCCGTTTCTTGCCCAGCCGCTGCGCCACCAGAATCTGCCCGATCGTATTATTGATCTTGTGGGCGCCCGTATGGCACAGGTCTTCGCGTTTCAGGTAGATCGTTGCCCCCTTTTTCGCCGACAGCCGCTTTGCCAGAAACAAGGGCGTCGGCCGGCCGACGTAATCTTCCAGCAGCTGCCAGAATTCCGCCTGAAACGACGGATCTGCAATGATCGACAGATAGTTCTGCCGGAGTTCTTCGACGTTCGGGTACAGCATTTCGGGAATGAACGCACCACCAAAGCGGCCATAAAAACCCGTATCACTTACCGCGAACGATGTCTGTGTATCAAGAGTATCCTGCATAGTTGTCAATGCTTTACCAGCCGTAAGGTATACGGCTATCAAATCCTTACACGGCTTCTTCCTCAATCGGGCGCAGGTACGACAGAATTTCCTTTACTTTCTCTATGTCTTTCACGCCCGGAGCCGTCTCAACCTGACTGTTTACGTCCACCCCGTACAGTTTGAATCCTTTGAGCATGTTTACCTGATCGACGTTGTTCAGGCCAATACCACCACTGATGAAAAAGGGTTTCTCATTGTCGTAGCGGCTCAGGATATTCCAGTCGAACGTAACCCCGTTGCCACCGGGCTGATCGCCTTTCGCGTCGAACAGAAAAAAGTCGCACTGCGCTTTGAAGTTGTTCAGCATCGAGAAGTTGAACGAGTCATCAATGCGGAACGCCTTGATAATGTTGATGCCCCGGTTGCGCATGCTCCGGCAGAACTCCGGGGTTTCGGTGCCGTGCAGCTGCACGTACTGAAAATCGTATTTCTTTACCATCCGCAGAATATAGTCCGGCGAGGCATTGACGAATACGCCTACTTTTCGAATCGAGCGGGGCAACGACTTAACCAGCGTTTCGTCCAGTTCATCGCCGACGAAGCGGGGCGACTGGTCATAGAAGATGAATCCGATGAAATCGGGATTCAGTGCCGCGATTTCTTTCAGGTTGTCGGCGTCACGCATGCCGCACACTTTGAGCTTCATGTCAGTACGAGTTAGATGGATGGGCACTACTATAAGTCTTGACAAAGTCGCCCAGCGCAGCCGCCGGATCGGTTGTTTTCATAAACGCTTCGCCGATCAGAAATCCGTCGAAACCCGCATCGCGTAACGTGAGCAGATCACTGGGTTTATGCAGTCCACTTTCCGCAATCTTGGCGTACGTGTCCGGGATCAGGTTTACCAGGCGCAGCGACGTATCCAGCGAGGTAACAAATGTTTTCAGATTGCGGTTGTTGACACCCACCAGATCAATTGATGTGGTCAGGCATTGCTCCAGTTCAATCTCATCATGTACTTCGAGCAGCACCTGCATGCCCAGCTCCTGCGCCTGCTGGCTGAGGTCGCGAACCTGCTCCGGCGACAGGCAGGTGGCAATGAGCAGTACCAGATCGGCTCCCCACGCTTTGGCTTCCAGCAACTGATAACCGTCGATTACAAAATCTTTGCGGAGAATGGGTGTTTCGGGATTCGCCAGCCGGGCTGCTTTCAGATCGGCTGGTGTACCGCCGAAGAAGGGCTCGTCGGTCAGCACCGACAGGACCGACGCACCAGCCTGTACGTATCCCTGGGTCGTCTGAACCACGTCGACACGATCATTGATGATACCTTTGGATGGTGATCGGCGTTTGAACTCAGCGATGATACCCGTAGCATATAACCCCTGAACGGCATCGCGGGCCGACAGACAGCTCCGTTTGAAGTCGGGCATTTCTTCCAGTGCAGCCGCTGGCGTTTCGGCCATACGGGCGGCCACTTCTTCACGTTTTCTGTCAACTATCTCGTCTAAAATCGTCATACTAGTCGATTAGCTTGGTGAAACAGGCTAGTGCGCGTTTACTTTCCAGCGATTCACGGGCCATTGCCACGGCGTCGTCGGGTGTACTGGCCAGACCCGCCGTCAGTAAGGCTACGGCTGCGTTGGCGACAACTGCCTGTTTCTGCGCTGAGGTCGCTTCATCATTGAGTACACTGAGAAATATCTTTGCCGACGCATCCAAGGTGTCGCCCCCGGCAAGTTCATCTGCCGCCAGCGTCTGTAATCCCAGTTCTCCCGGCGTCATAATCCGCTCGTTGCCATTGCTGATCACTTTAAACGGACCCGTCAGTGAAATCTCATCGTACCCATCCAGCGCGTGCAGAATCGCAAACTGCTTGTCGGTCTGCTGATAAAGGTACGCATATAAACGGGCCAATTCAAGGCTGAACACCCCAACCACCTGTTTGCGGGGCCGGGCTGGATTTATCATCGGACCGAGCACATTGAAAAACGTCTTTACACCCAACTCTTTCCGGATCGGTGCGACATTCTTCATCGCCGGATGGAACAGGGGCGCGTGCAGAAAGCAGATACCCGCCGTTTCCATCTTGCGCTGCAACTCACCGACATCATTGGTAAACCGATACCCCAGGTATTCCATCATCGTCGACGACCCGACCAGCGACGAAACACCGTGGTTACCGTGCTTGGCGACGCGCTGACCCGCCCCCGCCACGACGAACGAGGCCAGTGTCGAGATGTTGAACGTGTCTTTGCCGTCGCCCCCGGTACCGCATAAGTCCATCGGGTCGTAGGCGCTCAGGTCGACGGGCAGGCAGAGTTCGAGCATGGCGTCGCGGAAGCCTTCGAGTTCTTCAACCCGCAGACTGCGCATCATGTATACGGTCAGGAACGACGCAATCTGCGCGGAGTTATACGCTCCCCGGCCGATACCCAGCAACACCTGCCCGGCCTGCTCTTTCGTCAGCGATTTGTACTCAAAGAGGTGATTGAGGATTGATTTCATTTTTAAAGAGTGAAAGAGTGAAAGAGCGAAAGAGTGATGGCGTTGGATGGTCGCTCTTTCACTCTTTCATTCTTTCGCTCTTTATTTTTTCAGCCAGTTTTCGATCATTTTAACACCGTTCTGCGTCAGAACGGATTCGGGGTGGAATTGCAGCCCCCGGACGTCGTGCCGGACGTGGGCCAGGCCCATCACGCGCCCCTGCTCGTCGACGGCCGTGACGCGTAACTCGTCGGGCATCGACTCCGGTACGACCGTCCACGAATGGTAACGGCCTACAGACAATTCGTGGGGAATACCCTTGAAAAGTGGGTCTGATTCGTCGGTGACGGTGGCCTGATGGGCGACGCCGTGGAGCACATCGCCGAGATTTTCCAGCCGGGCACCGTACACTTCGCCGATGCCCTGATGCCCTAAGCAAATACCCAGAATGCTTTTCTGCGGCCCGTATTCGGCCACTAACTCCTGCATAATACCGGCTTCCGAGGGGATGCCGGGGCCGGGCGATAGCAAAATTTTGTCGTACTGAGCGACGTCCTCCAGTGCGATTTTGTCATTGCGGATCACGTCGGGGGGCGCGCCGAGTTCGCGCAGGATGTACACCAGATTGTAGGTGAACGAGTCGTAATTATCGAGAACGAGAAGTTTCATAGTATGAGATGAAAGAAGAGAGATGAAGGAGAAAAGACGATTCGGATTGATGTGGTCTTTTTTCTAGCGTCTTTCTTCTTTCCTCTAAAAAGTTAAATCGTTTGAGCCTGTTCGATAGCGGTGCGGAGAGCCGCCAGTTTGTTGTGTACTTCCTGTAACTCGCTTTCCACGACCGACTTGGCCACGACACCCGCCCCGGCCTGATAATAGAGCGTGTTGTTTTTGCTCATAAACGTGCGGATCATAATCGCGTGGTTGAACTCGCCGTCAAAGCCCATATAGCCGATACTGCCCGAATAGAAGCTGCGGCTCAGGTTTTCGTAGCGGTCAATCAGTTGCATCGCCATATGCTTGGGTGCGCCGGAGAGCGTACCGGCCGGGAAAGTTTCAGCCACGATTTGCAGCGGGTCGGCCTCCGGTGTCAGCGTACCCACCACTTTCGAGACGAGGTGAATGACGTGCGAGTAGTATTGAATCTCTTTGAACGTTTCAACTTTGACCACGTCGCAGTTGCGGCTCAGGTCGTTGCGCGCCAGATCGACCAGCATCACGTGTTCCGCCGATTCTTTGGGATCGTCGTAGAGTTTCTGGGCGAGTTCGGCGTCGCGGGCATCGTCGCCCGTACGCCGGAAGGTGCCCGCGATGGGGTAAATCGTGGCCTGCCGGTCTTTAACTACGATCTGGGATTCCGGGGATGAGCCGAACAGCTTGAAATTGCCGTAATCGAAGTAAAACAGATACGGCGAGGGATTCAGCGAACGCAGTGCCCGATAGACATTGAATTCATCGCCCACAAACGGCGTGGAGAACCGGCGCGAGAGTACGATCTGAAATACGTCGCCCCGCTGGCAGTGGTCTTTTCCTTTCTGAATTATGGCCCGAAACTCGTCGTCGGAAAAATTCGATTCTTCGGCTCCGTTCGGGCTAAACGAGTATGTCGGGTAGTTGCGGCCGGTGATCAGGTCGCTGATGTCATCGAGCGTACTGTCGGGCTGGGTTTCGCCGTCTGGCAAATAGCTGTGCTCAAACAGGTGCAGTTCGTCTTTGAAATGGTTGATCGCCAACACGTAGCGATAGACCATAAACAGAGCCGCCGGCATCTCATTTTCCGTCGGCACTGGGGCATTCAGCTGAATGTCCTCGAAACTCTGCACCGATGGGTAGCCGAAATACCCGAACAGCCCATTGGTGATAAACGAAAACGGTGCTTTCTCGTGCTGAAACCGATCTTTAAACTGTTGCAGCGCGGTTGGCATATCGTGCCGGGCAATGTCCCGTACCGTCGATTCCTGATTTGGCAACTGTTCAGTCAGCTGATTTCCCTGATATGAGAATTTGGCGACGGGATCAAAGGCGATGTACGAAAAGCTGTTGTCGTTGCCGTGATAGTCGGAGCTTTCGAGTAGAATGCTGTTTAGAAACCGATCACGGATGCGGAGATAAATACTGACCGGGGTAATGATGTCGGCCAGCATCCGTTTGTGTCGGCTGACGACGCGGAAGGTGGGGTTGGAATCGGGCATGGTTTTGAGAATATAGTGGGTGACGGACAAAAAATAAGGCTCACCGGGATGACGGTGAGCCTTGGTATCTGTTGAGAAACAGTCATAGGGGCAACCTTCATCCCGGATAGGAAGAGTGCCACCACCAAATCATGTTCACTGAGTTATTCATGTCTTTTAACATTTGCCTTTCGGCTTTTACTGTAGTCGGGGTGGCGGGATTCGAAGACGGGCGCGTCCCCGGCCACAACCTCTGCGTCCCAAACGCAGCACGCTACGTTTCCCTTTTTAATTTAGTCGGGGTGGCGGGATTCGAACCCACGACCTCTACGTCCCGAACGTAGCGCGCTACCAGGCTGCGCTACACCCCGAGCGGGACACAAAGGTATAGCCTTTGGGGAATTCACGCACCGCTACCCGACAATTTTTTCAGAATAAAATCAGTCAACGCATCCGGCATTTCGTAGGGAATCAAATGGCCCGGCCCGTCGAGTGTTTCAAACGTAGCATTGGGCAGGGTTGGTAATGTTAGTTCGGGCTGCACGTCTGGAGAAACGGCGCTGTCGTTTGTTCCGGTGATGATTGACACGGGTACAACGACGCGGCTCATTCGGTCGGCAATATCTTCTTTGCTGCCCAGCGTTAGCCAGGCGTTCCAGGCCGCTTCGCTGGTGCGCAGGTTATCAGCAATGATCTGATCGCGGTCAGCATTTGAAACGGGTTTTGCCGTGATCTTTTCAAAGGTGTCAATGGCAGCCTTCTCCGTACCGTGCGTTTCCAGCATATCCTGCCGGTCATTAGCTGAGATTGGCTCCGGATGGGGCGGGGATGGCGATACAAGCAGCACCTGCTGCAAACCGACTGGCTGACGCGATGCCAGATTCAGGGCCACCTTCCCGCTCATCGAATGACCAATCAGCACATAGCTACCGATGGTCAGTTGGTCCAGCATAGCGGCTACATCGTTGGTCATATCGTCGACACTATAGCCTGTTTCTGGTGCGGGGCTGTCACCGTGGCCGCGCAGGTCGAGGGCGATGCACCGGTACTGATCCGCTAGTTGACCGATAACTGTTTGCCACTCCTGCAATGAGCCGCCAAAGTAGTGCAGAAAGACGAGTGTATGTGAGCCCTGTCCGCGCTCGATATTGTTCAGCTGCACGGTCTGTGTCTGACCTATCATGTGTGTTCAGGGTTAAATCTCGACTTTCAACCGGGCCGGTCTGTCGGAGATTTCGAGCATCTCGGCGTGGGGTATAATCGTAATCTGGCCAAACTCATCCAGTATTTTCTTGTAAGCAGCTGCGACCGGGCGAGGCTTACGATCCAGATCATACAGCCCGCACTCATTGACCCGGTTGTTCTGTTCAGCCAGTTGCGTGTCCCAGTCAATCTGATCCGTCAGGCTATACCAGGTGAACCCAAGCACCGGAACCCCATCACGACGCATCCGTAAAATACTGATCCACTGTTTATTGAGCCAGTTGGATGCCAGCTCAGATTCGAACACGTTGGTTTCGGTGTGCATCACCGGCTTTTTGTACCGGACGTAGTAATCCTTCGTGATCTCGTACCAGCCTAGCACATCCATCGAGATTTGAATAGAGCCGTCGGGTAACCGGATGCGCTCATTCCGACCGTAATAGTCGTTGCCCATGATCTGATAACCCGGCGGCTGACCAGCCATGAACCAGTCGTATTCCTGCCGGGTCATGCCGTTGTCGAGCAGGTACATACCCACTGTGGCCGAGGGTGGATTGGCGTACAGCAGGTCGAGGGAAAGAAACCGTAGCTCGTTTTCTAGCGATACGTCGGGCGAGGGGGTGGCGTACAATTCGTGCGTGTATTCAGCACTTTCGCTTTGCACAATAATGCAGTCGTTGCGGTGCTTGGCAATCTGCTGCGTGCCGATGATACTGGCGGCTACCGCGTGCTTCATCGCCGTTACGAAGCCTTTATCGGTCTTCAGCTGCTCGTTCCAGATGCCGTCTTTACCACTGGCTTTGGCGGTTACGTAAATCTCGTTGACGGGCGTGTAGTACCGGACCCAGGGATATCGTTTGGCTACCTCCTCCGCGTATTCGGCGAAGTGAAGGGGCAGTTCGGGGTTCTGAAAATTCTCGACCCAGTCAGGAACGCCGAAGTGCATCAGATCGAGGATCGGGGTAATACCCAGCCGTTTGATTTCGGCCATCGCTTCGTCGGCGAAACTCCAGTCGAATTTGCCCGGTCCTTTATGAATATCGTAGTAAGGCAGGCCGTAGCGCAGTACTTTCAGGCCCAGCTCCTTGACCAGTCCCAGATCTTCCTTGTAGCGGTCGTAGTGGCCGCACTCGCGCAGCTGATCCCGGCGGATTTTGCCCTTTTTGATGGTCGGATACGAGCATTCGATGCCGGTCGCAAACATGAAGTTGCTTGGTAGTTCGGTAGGCAAGCCGCGCCCATCGTGGCCACCTGCCCCGCCAAACTGATCGCCATCGTAGCCGGCCTCGCCAATCTCTTTTTTAATAATATCCAGAAAACCCTTCTTTTTAACAGCCATGTTGCTTGAACGGAGAATCTACTCCTGATTGATGCTCAGAATGATTACTGATTTAAAATTGCCCAATAGCGTACCAGCATCGTCGGTTAGACGTCTAATCGATTTCGGTTTTTCAGGAACTGATCGGCCGTACGCAGTGAAAGCGCCATGATCGTCAGCGCCGGATTGACGGCGAGTGCGCTGGGGAAGGTCGAGTTGTCGCTGATGAACAGATTCGGCACGTCGAATGATTGCCCATCGGCGTTGATGACGTTTGTTTCCCGATCGTGGCCCATCCGGCAGGTGCCGATTATGTGGGCATTGCGCTGAAAATCCCACACGTTTTTGGCCCCGGCTGCGTCCCAGATTTCGCGCATGATCTTGTCGGCGTGGGCCGTCATCCGGATTTCGTTTTCACCGTTGGTGAAATGGACACGCGGCTTCGGCAGACCCCGACTGTCTTTCTCGTCCGACAGTTCCAGGTAGTTGTGATCGTAGGGAAGGCAGTCGCCGAGGATGTTGATACCCGCGACGTGGTTGTAAGCGCGGGCGGCCTGTTTGAACGATTCACCCCACAGGCCACGCTGCCGGGCCATCTGTTGCAGATACGTAACGGGCATCACACCGATCGACTGGAGCAGGTAGCCACCGGCAAAATTGGCTCCGGCCGGTCGGTGGGTATCTTCCGAAATAATGGCACCCGGAATACCCTTGTATGGCCGGATGTCTTCGTCGAACTCACCCCAGATTTGTAGCCCCGTATGCGCCATGAAATTTCGACCGACCTGCCCGCTGCTGTTGGCCAACTGATTTAGTAGCAGCAAGCGTGGTGTTTCGATAGCCCCCGCGCACAGGAATACGTACTTGCACTTCTGCCGCTTTTCCTGGTCGTTCTGTACATAGACAACCTCGCTGATGCGGCCACTGCTATCTCTGATGAGCTGGGTCACGTAGCATTCCGTCCGTAGTTCAGCACCTTTGCTCAGTGCCAGCGGAATATACGTAACGTCCATGCTGGATTTTGCGCCAATGTTACAGCCAGCCTGGCAAAAACCCCGGTTGGCACAGGCGGGGCGGTGACCAACGCCTTCCTGATACCGACCGGCCGACAGGGCCGCATTAGCCGCCAGCGACGTTTTGATGCCTACTGCCTCACAACCGCGCTCCATCAATTGTCCGGCACCGTTTATAGGAAGCGGTGGCAATGGGTACGACCGCTTGCGGGCCGGGCCCCAGGGATAGTTGGCCGGGCCAGATACGCCGATAAAATGCTCAATCTCGTCGTAGTAAGTCGCGATCTCGTCAAAACTGACCGGCCAGTCGACACCTACTCCGAAATCTGTTTTCAGTTGCAGATCGTCGGGTTGAACGCGGGGGGTGTAGGCAGTGTAGTGCAGGGTCGAGCCACCAACGCCCGTGCCGGAGTTGTTGCTACCAAACGCTACCGGGTCTTTCCCGGCACTGAGTCGCTCGTCGTTCCAGAACAGCTTATCCTGCGCCCGCTCGTCGGTTGGGAAATCTTTTTTGGGGTCCCAGTATTTGCCGGCTTCGAGCGCCACTACCTTCAGACCAGCTGCGGCTAGCCGGGCCATTAGTGGGGCACCCCCCGCACCAGTACCGATCACAACCGCGTCGACCGTGTCGGTAAGGCTAAATTGATTGCTCATAGGTTGTTGAGTCGCATTCTTGTATCGACACGAATACGGTTAAGTAGATGAGGTAATTAGTCGATTGGGCGGGGCTCTCGGGGTTCCAGCTCATTCAGTTTGAGCCGTTGCCACGTTGGAACATCGGCCATACCGACATATCCGATCTCTTCCTGACCCAGTGGGTGGCTGTAGTAGGCGTTCACGGCTTCGGCAAATAGCTCCTCGAAGAACCGGGTTGCGGGTACCTGCTGCCACGTAGCGCCGGGGGGTGTCCCGGCCTGCACGGCGTTCAGCACTTCATCCTGCTGTTCGGTAGGCAACTCACCGAACGGGGCACCGTACAGCGCGACGGCACTTTCATTCGTAGCTTTCAGGCCCAGCCGGTAGGCGTTCTGGTCGGTTGGCATACTGTCGTAGCGCCACCCGTCGGATTTATTACTGGTCAACCGTTCGTCGATCGTACCCGCGATGTCGATACGACCAGCCGGATTATCCTGCGGCAATAGCCGGTCGGTTATGCAGGTAAGTAGCTTAAATTCGTCGGTGGTGAAAAAAGCGGGTTGCCGGGGTTGTTGGTCCAGCCGTTCGGTCAGTGCCTGGCGGGTGGCGTCGGTAACGGCGTCGGATTTGAGCAAATCGCGTACGGTACCGGCGGGATAGTGATAGTCCATTGATAAGAAATTTTCGATTCAGGGTTTGTCGTTCGAGGTCTAAAGTCTATCGTTCAGGCAGAATGTTTTGACATCGTCAATAGTCAACGTTGAACCACAAACCCTGAACGGGCGATTAACCTAGCTTGCCACCTGTTACTTCCACGATACTGCCGGTCATGAAACTACCGTCCTGCGATGCCAGCAACACATAAGCCGGGGCCAATTCTTCGGGTTGGCCGGGCCGGGCCAGAGCTACTTCGTGGCCGAAATTCTCGACCTCATCCACCGGCATCGTACCGGGAATGTTGGGTGTCCAGACGGGGCCGGGGGCTACGCAGTTGACGCGAATCCCTTTTTCGCCCAGCTGAATGGCCAGCGACTTGGTAAATGCGTGAATGGCTCCCTTGGTCGCGGTATAATCGACCAGAATCGGGTTGCCGACAATACCGACGATACTACCCGTGTTTACGATGCAGTCGCCTTTCTTGAAGTGCGGTAAAGCAGCCTGCGCCATGAAGAAGTACGCAATGATATTGGTATCGAACGCCCGGCGAAGCTGTTCTTCCGAGATGTCTTCGAGCTTCTCCTGCGCCATCTGGAAAGCCGCGTTGTTGACCAGAATATTCAGCGACCCGTAGTGATCGACGGTCTGCTTCACCGCGTTCTTGCAATTTTCCTTGCTTCGTACATCCGCCTGAATCACCAGGCACTGCCCCCCTTTTGATTCAACCAGCCGCTTGGTTTCGGCCGCGTCGTCGGCGTTCTCGTTATACACGATAGCGACTTTGGCACCTTCCATCGCGAACGCAGTAGCGACGGCCCGGCCAATACCGGAGTCGGCACCGGTGATGATAGCCACCCGACCCGCCAGTTTACCGGCCGGTTTGTAGAAATTTAGTTCGGTTGCCGGTGCGGGGTTCATTTCCGACTGTTTGGCCGGATACGGCTGTTTCTGACCGGAAATTTCTTTTGAGGTTGGGCGAAACGGTTGATCGTTCATGAGTTGTTGCTGGTAGTTGCCGAAAAGGTATAGATTACAAACGAGGGATTAACCGGACGTGACGACGCTTTGTTAGTAACTCTACGCAACGGATCGAATTTTCTGCACTAAAAAAGGCTGCTTCGCCCGACGCGAAGCAGCCCATCAAAGGTGTTGGAATGTAGCCAGTCGTTACAGTTCCATCATGCTGACCTGCACCGCTTTATTCGCGTCCAGTACGAAGGCGCACTGCTCGAACGAGGGTGGTCCCATCAGCATGGTTACGTTCGAGAAGCCAAACGGTTCGGTAGGCATCTGCCCCGAAAAATCCATCTGCTTGTTGTCGTTCAGATCCTGATAAATCCGTACGGCATATTTACCCGGTTTTAGATCGGTAAAGCTCAGGGTTACATCGCCGGTGGCTGGTACGTTGATTTCCTGAGTGACGGTTGATTTACCGGCAAACGTTTTCTCGTCGGTTGCCAGCCCCACATACAACTTACCGGTGCGTCGCGTAAAGCCGTTGATCGTCACCGTCAGTTTGTGCGTAGCGGAGTCAGCGGGAGCGGTCGTGGTAAACGCAGATGATTCAGAAAGGAAGGCAACAAACAGGGTGAGTGTGAAGAGCAGCGATTTCATAGGAATCGTTCATGGTCAAACCGGACGTCGTTGACCGGCCTGACAAACATAGCCGGTTTGCTGCTGGCTTCGCAACCGGCCGGGACGAACGGCACCGGTTTGGGATAAATCGCACGATTAGACGCTGTTTGGGGCGTTCTGGGACAAACGGGAGGCTGATTTACCCGTTTTTGAGCGTCAGATTACCGACTTTGTTATACCGGATTTCGTCTTCGGCCAGCAGCTGATTGATCGTCTGGGTAAGCAGTTCCTCATCGGTTTGGGCGAAGTGGTGAACCAGTTGTTTGGGCGATACGCCGGGGCCGTTGGCCAGTGCAACGTACGCCCGAACTTCCCCACGTACGGCTGCATCGGCCTGTTCGGCCTGTTTTTTTCGCTTCAGGCAGTTGTCACAGATGCCGCAGCGGTCGTTGGTTCGTTCGCCGAAGTACGCCTGCAGCAGGCGGGTACGGCACTGCGTCGGATGCTCCGCGTACAGAATAGCCGCGTTGACTTTACGCAGGGCCTGTTCGCGCCGACGCTTTAGTTCGGCTACGTCGATGGACAGCGAGGGGGCATCGTAGCGGGGCGTCAGAAACGTGAGCTGGGGTTTATCTTTCTGCCTTTCGTAAATCACCACGTTGCGCTGATGCAACTGCTCCAGCATGGCCACGATTTCGGGTTGGTTGATCAAAAACGTCCGCGCCAGTGTCGACTCTGAGATGGTGATGAAGTCGGTGAAGAGTTCGCCCCCGTAGTAGCGCAGCAGCAATTTCAGGAACGGGTCGAGTTTGGGGTTCATGACCTGGAACTCGTACAGCTGCCGGTTGTCGAGCGTGATCGTCAGCCGCGACGGGTGGTAGTAGTTTTCGTTGAGCTGAATCAACCCTTCGAGTTGCAGTTGCTTCAGCGCGTAGTGCGTTTCGGTCGGCGGCAGGTCGTACGTATGCGTGAACGCGGCCGCGTCGAAATCGTAGCTGGCGAACTGCCCCCCACCCACCGGTACCGCCGTGTAATTCGCTAGGGCCTGATAAACCCGGCGCAGCATTTCGACGGGCTGGTACACCTGCTCGGTACGCTGCCGCAACAGCTCCAGATCAGCGGGCGCATAGAGCATCACGGCGTAAGCTTTCTGGCCGTCGCGCCCGGCCCGGCCGGCTTCCTGATAGTAGGCTTCCAGCGAATCGGGTACGTCGAGATGCACCACCACCCGCACGTCGGGTTTGTCGATGCCCATGCCGAAAGCGTTGGTCGATACCATCACGCGGGTCTGATTTTGCAGCCACGCATCCTGCTTGTCGGTGCGCTGTTGAGTACTCAGACCGGCGTGGTAAAAATCGGCGGAGATCCCCTGTCGATTCAGCCAGTCGGCTACGCGCTGCGTCTGTCGCCGACTGCGTACGTACACGATACCGCAGCCCGCCACCCGGTTCAGAATCCGTAACAGCCGGTCTTCTTTCTGCTCCGCCTGCAACACCGAATACGACAGATTGGGCCGGGCGAAGGTTTGCCGAAACACGGTCGGTGGCTGCCCGTCGTGCGATCGGATCGCCAGCTTGTCGATGATGTCGGTTTGTACGTCGGGCGTGGCGGAAGCCGTCAGCGCAATGAGTGGCGTGTCGGGAATCAACTCCCGAAACTCGGCGATTTGCAGGTAAGGTGGCCGGAAATCGTAGCCCCAGGCCGATACGCAGTGCGCTTCGTCGATGGCCAACAGGCAGACCGTCATCTGTTTGACCCGCTCGATCACCAGTTCGGTCCGCAGCCGTTCGGGCGACAGGTACAGAAACTTGGTATTGCCGTAAATACAGTTGTCGAGCGTCGTGTCGATCTCGCGATAGTGCATACCGGCGTAGATCGCTGCCGCCGGAATCCCCCGCCGACGCAGTTGATCGACCTGATCCTTCATCAACGCGATCAGGGGCGTCACAACGATGCACACGCCCGGCATGGCCAGCGTCGGCACCTGAAAACAGATCGACTTACCGCCCCCCGTTGGCATGAGCACCAGCGCATCCTGCCCGGCCAGCACCGTGTCGACCACGTCTTCCTGCATGGGCCGGAAGGCGGAGTAACCCCAGAATTGCTGTAAAATTTGCCGGTTTGTCATACGAAACGGGTGCCGCAACAGGGCACAGACGGTGGACTACGAGTACCAACACGAAGGTACGCACGGACACAGACAAACCGGAGAAGTAAGCAATTCGTTTGTACTGGTACTGTTGGAACCCGCTCGGCATTGCGTTGAAATGGCCATTGGATATAGAAACCCGGTAACCAGGCGTTAAAGCAGCCGCATCCATTCCTTTTGACTATTTCTGTGACTACTTTGGATAGCGCAACCGGGCCGTCGCGGAAACCGTTATTTTTTCGGCCGGTCATCGGGCCAGTCCTGCTCCAAACAAACTCAACCTGTTATCGATAACGACCGTTACATGCAGACACATTTCTGTCAATCAGTTGCCCGACAACTTCGGGTAGGTGGGTTCATATTCATAGGGTGGCTGCTGGCTGGTGCCGCACTGGCTCAACCCAAAAGCGGCCCGGTTCCCGCGACTGACTATGCCCAATTCGTACGCTCGGCCCGCGCTTACAAAGCCCCAAAAACGATCTGCTATGCCAGCGCCAAAGATGAGTTTACGCAGATACTGGCGCCTGAAGCATTCCGCAGGCGACTCAACGACCCTAGGGCCAGACAGGCCGCCGTTACAGCCCAGTTTATCGTGACCTACACCGGCTTTACTGCCGATGCGCAGCGGGCTTTCCAGCGGGCAGTCGATATCTGGTCGACGCTGATTGTGTCGCCCGTGCCGATTCGTATCAAAGCGGTATGGTCGAGACTCGATCCCGGTGTGCTGGGATCGGCCGGGCCGTCGGATGTGCGGGCTGGTAGTGATGGCGTTCAGAAAGCATTCGGTATTTATCCCATCGCGCTGGCCGAAAAAATAGCCCGCCGACCCTTAAACAGCCCGGACTCGTCGGATATCGACGCCAGCTTCAGCAGCAACATCAACTGGTACTACGGACTCGATGCAAAACCCCTGGCCGGTCAGTATGATCTGGTATCGGTCGTGTTGCACGAAATCGGTCACGGGCTGGGCTTTATTGGCTACTATAGCACCGTCGGCACGACGGCGTCCTTGCTGACCCCCTATCCGGCTGTGTACGATCATTTTATCGAAGATAATCAGGGGCGGAAGCTGGTCGCGAATGCAGAGACGTACCCGTTGGGCTCTAACGCCCTGTACCGGCAGCTGACAGGAAACAGCCTGTTTCTGAACGGGCCGGTAATGCAGCGAACCGTTCGGCAACGAGCCAAACTGTATGCTCCGTCGACGTTCAGTTCGGGATCGAGCGTTTACCACCTCGACGAATCGACCTACCCGGCCAGAGATACCAATTCGCTGATGACTCCGCAGATTGGCGCGGCTGAAGCCATTCATTCGCCCGGCCCGCTGGTGCTGAATTTTTTCTCCGACATTGAATGGAAAACGACGTCGATCCTGCATACGCCACTGGACGATAATGAAGACGTCCGGGATGTTGTGTTTCAGGCGCGTATCGTCAGTGACACGACGCTGACAGCCGGATCGGTTCGGTTTTTTTATCGCAAAGGGGCACCAACCGGTACGGATACGACCTACACGACGATCACGCCGACGCTGGTGTCCGGCACGACGGATACATACGCTTACACCATGCCCGCGTCGGTGGCGCAGGGCGACATATACTACTATTTCCGGGCGCAGGACGCATCGAGCCGTACATTTACCAGTCCCGGTAAACGGCCCGATGGCTCACAGGTGGCCTTCCGGGTGCAGTTTGGCCCCGATCAGGTGCCGCCAATAATTCGCTACAACCCCGACAAAAACTTTATCATCAATCCCGCCCTGACCGATTCGCTGGTTGTTCGGGCGTATGTCGCCGACGACCGGTCGATTGGGGTTGGCAACGCCCGGCTGGAGTATCAGGTCAACGGAACCGCCCAGCCAGCCCTAACCCTGCGGTTCACGCAGCCGATCGTTAGCCGGGTGCAGTACGACAGCATCTATTACGGGCGGATCGTTTTTCCGGCCAATCAGCTGAAAGCAGGCGATGTGATTACGTATCGTATCGTAGCCCGAGATTCGTCGCGGGCCCGTAATCAGGTTGTTAGTCCGGCAACGGGTTTTTACAGTTTGAGCGTGATCGCTCCGCAGGCAACTATCGATCAGTACACGACTACGTTCGCTAGTACCACGGTAGCCAGCAATTTTGCCGGGTACCGGTTCGGCATTGCAACACCCAGCGGTTTTTCTGATCCGGCTATTCACTCCGAGCACCCGTATCAGAACGGGTCCAACTACATCTATCAGACCAACGCCGAGTACATTCTGCTGTCGCCCATCCGGGTCAAGAGCAATGCCGACAGCGCCAGCATCCGGTTCAATGAGATAGTGCTGGTTGAGCCGGGCGACCCCGGTAGCCGATTCGGGTCCAGCAATTTTTACGATTACGTGATTGTGGAAGGATCGGTCAACTACGGCCGTACCTGGTTACCGTTGCTCGATGGGTATGACTCCCGCGATCAGGACGACTGGCTGGCCGCTTACAACCGCAGTACGACAACCAATCAGGCGACCGGTGAGACCAACTCAACGACCGTCGGTACGTCGGCCCTGTTTAAATCCCGCGAATTTTTTATCCCCACTACCGGCTATTTCCGGGGGGGCGATCAGATCATGATTCGCTTTCGACTGTTTGCCGACCAACTGGCACATGGTTGGGGCTGGGCCGTCGATAACCTGCAAATTCAGGTGCCGCCCCCACCCCCGGTACTGGCTACCGAGCTGGGTAGCGACGGTTCGTTCAGCGTCTATCCCAACCCCGTCAGCAATGGGCAGCTGCGGGTAGAAGCGGTATTGCCGAAGGCTGTTACCGAAGCGGCACTCACCGTGTCGACTACAACGGGGCAGTCGGTACGTCGGCAGACGGTGAGAGTGGGTGGTACGAAAATCAGTGAATCGCTTGATCTGACGGCATTACCCGCCGGGCTTTACTTTCTGAAACTACAGGCGGGCGAAACCACGCTGACGCAGAAGGTGATTATCGCGAAATAACCGCCCGTACGACCAGCCCGGAAGGGGTCATTGTCGCTGTTGCGAAACGGGGGTAATGGCCCCTTCTGTATATTGCTTTTTTGTGGCTATGCACCGAAGTATACTGATCGTACTGTGTATTGTAACCGGATGCTCCCCTGTGCATCGGCTCACCCGCGCCTTACGGACAGAACCGGGTTATACCGACCACCTGATGGGGGTAAGCGTCTACGATCCGATTCGGAAAAAATTGCTGATTCAGCACAATGCCGATCAGTTGTTTACGCCCGCGTCGAACACCAAGCTGCTGAGTTTTTACGCGGGTTTGCTCTTCCTGCCCGACTCGCTACCCGCGCTGCGCTACGCCGTACAAAACGACTCGCTGGTTATCTGGGGAACCGGCAACCCGCTGTTGCTGCATCCCGACTTACCCGATACCAGCGTACTGGCTTTTTTACGGGGTCGTGCTGAACCGCTGGTATTCTCTCCTGCCAACTACGCCGGTCCCCGCTTCGGCGCGGGCTGGGCCTGGGACGATTACGCCGACGACTACTCGCCCGAACTGTCGCCGTTGCCGATTTATGGGAATGTGGCCCGGTTTCATAAACCAACCCCGCTCCTGCCCTTCCGGGTCATTCCGTCACGATTTACCGACAGCATTTATGCCGATCCATCGAAGCGAACCACCATCCGGCGGAATGAATTCGCGAATCGGTTTTGGGTCCCCCCGTCAGCAGGTAGCCGACAACAGGACGTGCCGTTTCGGTGGTCGCCCGAACTGGCTTCGGATCTGCTGAGTGACACGCTCCATCGGACAGTGATGGTATCGTCGCGCCCCATGCCTGCCGATACTCGCTTGCTTCGCGGAGGACAGCCCGCTGATTCATTGTACAAGCGGATGCTGCACGTCAGCGACAACCAGTTTGCCGAGCAGGTGCTGTTTATGATTTCCGCCGACCGGGGCAATGCGCAGCTTGACCCGGTCGGTATTCGCCGGATGATGATTGACAGCGTGCTACGTTATCCCGCTACGTCGGCCCGCTGGATCGACGGGTCGGGTCTGTCGCGGTATAACCTGTTTACCCCGAACGTATTTATTGACTTGCTGGGGAAAATCCGGGCGAAAGTGACGCAGCAGCGACTGTTCGCGCTGCTGCCGGCCGCCGGGCAATCGGGCACCCTGCGGAGCGTGGGTGATACCGCCGAACAGCCGTACATCTGGGCCAAGTCGGGGTCGATGACGGGTGTATACAACCTGAGCGGCTACGTACAGACCCGGCGGGGGCGGTTGCTGTATGTCAGCGTGATGAACAACAATTTTAGTCAGTCGGTCAGTGAGATGCGCAAGCGAACGGCCGAACTGTTGAGGCAGATTCACGAGCAGTTCTAAACCAGTCGGCCCCGTACCAGGTGCTGATACGGGGCCGACTGCATCCCTGTCAATCGAGTATTTAATTGCCCGAACCGACCGGCTTTTTGGGGTCCAGCTCGATGGTGTACGCTTTCATGTCGTATTTCATCAGCGAACCTGTAGCTGCGTCGACGGCCCAGCCAAGCAGGCCGAACAGATTCAGGATGCTGACTGCGTTGAACTCCTTGCTCAGACTAAAACTGCGGGTTTCATACCCGTCAAGCGACATATTGACAACTTTGTCGTTGAGGCTCCGCTTGACGCTCAGGTCGAGGGGTGTGCGGCCCATGTCCAGCCCATCCATTCGGACTTTCGCACCCGATGGCTGACTCTCGAAATGAATGGTGTCGCGGGTGCCCGTGAAGAGTGTTGCGCAGCTTTGCAGGGATAGCATACTGACGGCGCAAAGGGCTACAAAGGATTTTCGGAAGGTGTTTTTAAGGTGCATGAGTCGATCATTGTGTTGACCTGCTCAAGTTAAATCGGCGTCATTAAAAATACATATTAATTTTTAATCACTTTTTCACCACCCGATAAATCGGGTAGCTAATCAGTACAAAGCCCAGCGCGTAGAGACTACTGGAAAAATCGCCGATAACGACGCCTAGCAGAAACGCCAGCGACGCAATGAGCAACGCCCAGGTTGAAAACGGATACCCCCAGGCCCGGACCGGACGCGCCAGATCGGGCTCAGTCCGGCGCAGGCGAATCAGCGAGGCAAAACCTGATGCGTAACAAAGCACGAAGAAGAACGTGGCAATGTCCGATAGTTTGCTGTAGGTGTTGGTCAGAATCAGCGCAATCGACGCGCTGGCTGTGAGCAGTACGGCGTAAGCGGGTGTCCCCCCCGCATTGACGTACGTGACGAAGCGGAAAAACAGCCCGTCGCGCCCCATGGCAAAAATCACGCGGGGGTTGAACATGATCTGGGCGTTGATGATGCCCATGATCGATACCATCAGCAGCAGCGTC